>Ga0075436_100003113_pt1 | contig 11373 bp, 13 predicted proteins | sample RhiMethybrSRZTD5_FD_75303 | JGI IMG/M metagenome (GOLD analysis project Ga0075436, IMG submission 75303) | Populus rhizosphere microbial communities from Tennessee, USA - Rhizosphere MetaG P. TD hybrid SRZTD5 | ecosystem: Host-associated > Plants > Roots > Rhizosphere > Soil | place: USA... | reverse complement strand
TGCGCGAAGACGCGTGCGTCGAGCCGCGGTGCGTGGGTCACCCCTCCAAGTTGGTGCATCCAGAATGTAGGCTTGGGCGGCACATCCCCCGCCCATTTCTGGGACGGGTCGAACAGAAGGTATACATCCCACGCCGGCGGGGAGACCCGAAGCACGGACGCATAGGCCTCGCCGAGGGTGTTAGCGCCATCCCAGTACTGGGACACGCGGGGATCCCCGGCGAGGCGCGATGCCTCGGCCACGTGCTTCTCCTCGGCGCCCCGGAGCGGAACCCATACGAGATACACTCGAACATCGCCGCCGGCTCGCTGCTCCAGCCACTTCGTCTCGAGTTCGGAGACCCCGAACAGACACTCCCCTCACGTCGGTGACGCCAGGACGATCGCTCGGACTCGGCCGGAATCAGCGTTGAACGCCGACCGCAGCGGTTGGTCGCCTTCGCGAAGATTCGTGTGCGGCCGGACTGGCCCGCGAGGCCCGCAGCTCATGAGCAAGGCACACACCGGACCCCAGTGAAACACGCCCGCCCATGTCATCGAGCTGCCTCCCGGGCGTGCCTATGACGCCACGAGTGAGGGCACCATGAGCGCGAGGGCCCACGCCCCGGCGGCGATCCAGAGCACGACGCGAGTAGTGCGCCCCGACCGCGTCGGGCAGGCCGCGCCGGAGAGCGAGCGCGCGGCGGGGCCGTATACCAACCAGAAGCTGAGCCCGAGCAGCGCTAACGATCCGAGCATCAGGTAGGGGCGGTAGGGCTTCAAGCCGGCGGCGAGTAGGGCCCCACTCACTCCCACGATCGAGACGACCACCGGGCCAACGCAGCAAAGGCTGGCGACCGTCGCGGTAAGCACCGCCCCGATTGCGCCGACCGTACTGCCAACGATCCGATTGTCTCTCACTGCGTCATCTCTTCCGCCAGAAACCGCCGGATCTCTTCAATCGACGGGGGCCCGTCGGCCCTGCACGCCCGGCCGCTGGCTCCCGCGCCTCCTCCCCGAACGTCTTGTCCGCCGATCAGCACCGTTGGTGAGCCATATCCTTGTACGCGCGCGGGTGCCTCGGGGCTCTCCTGGTCCCACTCGTCCCACTCCGGTGTGAACCCCATCGCCTCGAGCGCGGCACGCAGCGCCTGGCGAGCTTCCTCCACGCGCGGGCATCCTTTGAAATAGATGAGCTCCACGGCTGCCTTCATCGCTGGTCTTCCGCATCTTCCAACACGTCCAGGATCGGGCACTCTTCCGTTGCCCGACGCTCCTCACATGCCATCACCAGCTCCACGAGGACAGTGCGCATGCGCTCGAGCTCCGCAATGCGGGTCTCAACTCGCGCGATGACACCCCGGGCCTCTCGCTCGACCGCGCCGCATCCCCGGGCGTGCTGGACCCGGAGCGCCAGGAGGTCCTCGATCTCCTCCAAGGTGAACCCCAGCCGCCGCGCCCGTTTGATGAATCGGACCCGGCGCACAGTGTCCGGCGGGTACTGCCGATAGCCCGACCGACTCCGGGGCGGGCGCGCGAGCAGGCCTCGGCGCTCGTAGTACCGCACTGTTTCGAGGTTTACCCCGGCCTGCCCTGCCAGCTGCCCGATCGTAAGGCTGTCCATGGTTCCCAAGCTACACCCCGTACCCGGGTACGGGGTCAAGAGGCGTCAGCGCGCCGCGCGGGGCTGCTATGTTGGGGATGGCACCAACTGAGAGGTTAACCAATGCGCAAACAGATAATCGATCGCGCCCCCCAGAAGCCCTCGCCCGCCGATCAAAGTTGGCTCGATCTGGCGCGATTGGCGCGAGTGGAGATCACCTCCGAACAGGCCGACCACCCGATCGAATCGGCCCTGGGTCACGGATCCGGGTGGCGGGCGGACCAGCCAGGCGAGCAGACCATTCGCCTGTTGTTCGACTCTCCGATCAGGCTCAGGCACATTCGTCTGCGATACGAGGAAACCCAGCAGGAGCGTACCCAGGAGTTCGTGCTGCGCTGGTCGCGAGACGGCGGCGAGTCCTACCAGGAGATCCTGCGCCAGCAATTCCACTTCAGCCCGCCGGGGACCGCCGTCGAGGCGGAGGATTACGAGGTGGACCTCCAGTCGGTCACGGCGCTCGAGCTGAAAATTATCCCAAACATCAGCGGGGGCGCTGCCCGTGCATCGCTGGCGCAACTGCGGGTCGCCTGAGCAGACCGATAACCGATAGCCCGATGACTCGGCCCGAGCCCGCCGGCCTGGCGATCCGGCAGCCCGTCGCCGAGGACGCGCCGCAACTCGCGGCCTTGAGCTCGGAGCTGGGGTATCCGGTTACCGCGGCCGAGATTGCCCGCCGGCTGCCCGGCCTGCTCGAGCGCCCGGACCACTGTCTCCGGGTGGCACAATCGCCCTCCGGTGACGCGATCGGCTGGATCCACGCGCACGAGCGGTGCATCCTCGAATCTGATCCCTGGTGCGAGATCGCGGGCCTCGTGATCGACGCGAATCATCGGGGCCGCGGCGCCGGCCGGGCTCTCGTGGCCGAGGTCGAGGCCTGGGCGAGATCCCGCCGGCTCAAGGTCATCAAGGTTCGCAGCAACGTGGTCCGCGAGGAATCGCACCCGTTCTATCAACGCCTGGGTTACGCTCGCATCAAGACGCAGCACGTCTACCGGAAGCCGCTGCTGTAGGAGGTCACGCTGCCACCCACCGCCGCCCTCGGGTTTCGCGTGAAGTCCGGCTGGGCGGCGGCCGTTCTGGTCGACGGGCCTGCGGCCTCTCCTAGCGTGGTCGCGCGCCACGTTGTGACGCTGAGCGATCCGGGCATCCCGGCAGCGCGGCAGCCGTATCACGCGGCGATGAGCGTGGCGCGGCCGGACTCCCCCGAGCTCGACCGCCTGGTAGCCTCCGTGAAAGCGTACGCCGCGCAGTCCATCGCAGAGCTCCTGGCTGGGATCGCGGAGGATGGCCGCGGCGTGAGGGGCGCCGGTCTGGTCGTGGGCAGCGACATCGATCCCGCGCGGATCGCCAACCCGCACATTCGGGCCCATGCGTGCGAAGGTCGGCTGTTCCGGGCAGCCGTGGAGGCTGCGGTGCGCAGCCACGATCTCCCCTGCACCATCTTTCTCGAGCGCGATCTCCTGGCCCGCGCAAGCGAGGTGCTCGGCCGCCCGGCCGCTGGGCTCAAGCAAACCCTGACGGAGCTGGGACGATCGGTGGATGGAGGCTGGCGCCGAGACGACAAGGCGGCGACTCTCGCCGCCTGGCTGGTGCTCTCCGCCGATCGCTGCTGATTCCCCCGGGCCCCGGGCGGGAACCCTTGGCTTCCGCCTCGTGTTGTCGGCATGTTCGTCGGGCAAGCGGCATGAACCGATAACCGCCAGCATCAGGGGTGTCAGTGGATCTTCAGCTTACCGGCAAGCGCGCCCTCGTGACCGGCTCCACCGCGGGTATCGGCGAGGCGATCGCCAAGCTCCTCGCCGCCGAGGGTGCGACCGTCACGGTGAACGGCCGGACCGGAGCCCGCGTAGCCGACGCCGTCCGCACGATTCAGCAAGTCGCGCCACGGGCCACGGTCACCGGCGTGGCAGCCGATGTCGGAACCGCGGAAGGATGCGAGGAGCTCGCTCGCAGTGCGCCGCGCATCGACATCCTGGTGAACAACGTCGCCATCTTCGAGCCCAAGCCGTTCGAGGAGATTCCCGATGCTGACTGGCTGCGATTCTTCGAGACCAATGTCCTGAGCGGTGTGCGCCTCGCCCGCCACTACCTGCCCCACATGCGGCAAGCCAACTGGGGTCGGATCCTGTTCATCTCCAGCGAATCCGCCGTGCAGATCCCGGTCGAGATGATCCACTACGGGATGACCAAGACCGCCCAGATCGCCGTCGCACGGGGGCTGGCCGAAGCCACCGCCGGCACCGGCATTACGGTCAACAGCCTCCTCCCCGGCCCCACCCAGTCGGAGGGAGTCGGAGCGTTCCTGGCGCAGATGGCCCAGACCAAGGGGGTCGATCTGGCGACGATGGAGCGGGAGTTTTTCGAGACCGTGCGGCCGACCTCGCTGCTCAAGCGGTTCGCCACGGTCGACGAGGTTGCCGCCATGGCGGTCTATCTGTGCAGCCCCCTCGCCTCGGCCACCAGCGGTGCGGCCGTCCGGGTGGACGGCGGTGTGGTGCGGGCCGCTCTCTAGCCAGTAAAGGTTCTCCCCGCCTAGCCCTTCACCGCTCCAGCCGTCAGTCCCTGCACGATTCGCCGCTGAAACAGCAGCACCAGCGCGGCCACGGGGGCCGTGGCCACGATCGCCGCCGCGAGAATCTGCCCCCAGGGTACCTGATAGCGGCCGCGGAACAGTGCGATCGCCACCGGCACGGTCTGTCGCTCCGGCCCGAGGGTAAACGAGAGCGCGAAGAGGAACTCGTTCCAGCAATAGAGGAACGTAAGGATCGCGGTCGCGGCGAGCCCGGGAAGCGCCACCGGAATGACGATCTCCCAGAAGGTCCGCAACCGGCCCGCGCCATCCACCATCGCCGCCTCCTCCAGCTCCACCGGGAGCTGGCGGAAGAAGCCGACCAACAGCCACACTGTGAGCGGAGTCGCGAAGGTGAGATAGGGAAGGATCAACCCGGGATAGGTGTTGATCAGCCGGAGGCTCCGGAGCACCAGGTAAAGCGGCGAGATGATGGCGATCTGGGGGAACATGCTCACCGTGAGGATCAGCGCGAGCAGCGGCGCCTTGCCCCGGAACCGGAGTCGCGCGAGCGCGTAAGCGCAGAACGCGCCTACCACGACGCAGAACACGGTGGTAGTGCCGGCCACGATCAGCGAGTTCCGAATCGGCACCCAAAACCCGCGTTCGGCAAACAGGGTGCGATAGTGATCGAGCACCAGGCTGGTCGGCAGGAGCGACGGCTTCTGGAAGAGGCGCGCTTCCGGCGTGAGCGACGACACGATCGCCCAATAGAACGGGAACGCGCTGCCCAGTAGCAGGACCGCGATCACGACATCGGCGCCGGTCCATTTGCGCCCCCTCACGATTTCGCCTCCGTCAGGTCCCGCCCAAGCAGCCTCAAATACGTCGCAGCGAGGACAAACGACACCCCAAACGTGATTACGGAGAGTGCTGAGCCGTAGCCGAATCGGAGGTTTTGCAGCAGCGAGTTGAAGGTGTAGAGCGCGATCGGCTCGGTCGAGGTCCCGGGCCCGCCGCCGGTCAGCACGTAGATCAGATCGAACACGCGAAAGCTGTCCAGCGTCCGGAAGACGAGCGCGACCAGCAGGGCGGGTTTGAGGAGGGGCAACGTGACGTGCCGGAACTGCTGCCAGGTCGAGGCGCCGTCGATGCGGGCGGCCTCATAGAGACCCGCATCGATGTTCTGCAGGCCGGCGAGCAGCAACAGCGCCACGAACGGCGTGGTCTTCCATACGTCCGAAACGATGACCGGCACCCAGGCAAGGTCGGGCCGGATGAACCACACGATCGCCTCATGCGTGAGGCCGATTGTGCCGAGGACCACGTTGACGATCCCCGCCTGGTCGTCGAACATGAAGCGCCAGAGGAGCGCCGACACGACGGTCGGAATGGCCCAGGGCACGAGCACGGCTGCCCGAATCAAAGTGCGGCCCCTCGTGGCGCGGTTCATGGCCAGTGCCAGGACCAGCCCGAGGCCCAGCTCGATGGTCACGCTGATGCCGGTGAAAAACCCGGTGTGCCCGAGCGCCGACCAGAACCGCGGATCGCCGAGCGCTTCTGCGTAGTTGCCCGCCCCGACGAACGGCCGGCCCAGCCAGGGCATCCGCAGATCATGGAGATGCACCGACTCCCACAGCGTCCAGGCCAGGGGGAACAGCGCCACCAGCAGAATCGTCCCGACGGCGGGCGTCACCAGCCACCAGGCGAGCCGCGCTTCGCGCCGTTCGAGCCCGCGCCGAAGATCAGTGCTGTGCAAGCGGGGTTCCCGGGCCCAACCCGGCCCGATTCAGGAGCGCCTGCATCTCGGCCGCGGCCCGAGCGAGGCCGCGAGCCGGATCGATCTGCCGGGTGAGCACGCGGTGCAACTGCACTTGCAGTATTTCCGACAGCTCGGTGTAGACCGGCGTCACGGGCCGCGGGACCGCATGCTCGATGATCTCCCGGGCCTGCGCCACCGGAACGGAGAGGGACTTGGCCAGCGCAGGATCGTCGTAGAGGGCGCGACGCGTGGGGAACTGGCCGGTGACTCGAGCCCGCTCCAGCATCTGCTCGGGCCGGGTGAGATAGTCGACCACTGCCCAGGCCGCCGCGGGGTTTTCGCTACGGGCATTGATGGCGAGCTGAGCCCCACCCAGCGCGGCCGTGGGCGCGCCGTTCGAGGCGGCGGGCATCGGCGCGACCGCGAAACGTCCGGCAACCCGGGACACCGCGCCGTCGCCCATGATCGGATACGGGTAGGGCCAGTTCCGCATGAACGCGGCGTCCCCGTTCTGGAACGCGAAGCGGGTCTCTTCCTCGTGCCAGGTCAGCACGCTCGACGGAACAATGCCGGAACGATAGATCTCGTCCTGCATCGTGGTGAGCGCCTGGAGGCCGGCGGGCGAGCTCACCACCACCTTGCCGCCCTCCAGAATCTGTCCGCCGTAAGCCCCGAGATACTCGAGGAACACCGTAACCAGCCCCTCGTAGCGGGCCCCCGACCAGACCAGCCCGAACCGGAGTCCGCGGGCTTTGGCGCGCGCGGCCTCCTGCTCCAGCTCGCCGAGCGAGGTTGGCGCGCGCGGCATGAGGTCGGTTCGCCAATAGAGCATCCCGACGTCGGCAAACCACGGAATCGCAAACAATCGTCGCTGCCAGCGATTGGCTTCGATAGTGACCGGAAAGAAGGCGTTGGTATCGGGATTGAAGCGTTCGAGCGGAAGGATCCAGCCGGCGGCCGCGAACTCCGGAGTCCAGATGGCGTCCAGCTGGAGAATGTCGGGCTCGCTGGCCTCCGCATTCAGCCACTGGACGTACAGCTGATGTCGTTGGTCGGCGGCATCCGGTGTGTCCCGCTGAACTACCCGGATGTTCGGGTGCTCCCGCATAAAGCGTTGGAGCTGGGCCCGCAGCACCGCGCCTTCCCCGCCCAGCATGCTGCCGGGAAAGGTGACCACGGTCGCTCCGCTCGGCGGGGCCTGGCCGCAGCTCGCGGCGAGCATCAGCCCGAGCAACGACGCTGCGACCTTGAGCGAGCGGATTGGCCTGATACGATGGGAAACCACGCCTCAGGCTAATAGAACGCCGGAGGCGGCGCCAGCAACCGCCGGCGTGGCGGCTGCGGCCGGAGCGTCGTCTCGCAGCGGGTTTGACCGGACACCCACGACGACCAAGATTTCGTCGCCACCATGGGCCGACTTCGTATTCTCTTCGTCACCGCTTTCGTCGACATGGTGGGGCTCACGATGATCGGGCCCCTCCTGCCCTTCTATGCCACCCAGTTCGGCAGCAAGGCCGCAGTCGTGGGCGTGCTCGTCGCCGCGTTCTCGATTGCCCAGCTCGCCTGTGCACCCCTCTGGGGCCGTTTCTCCGACCGCTACGGCCGCCGCCCCGCGATTCTCGCGGGGCTTCTCATTACCGCCGCAGCGTACGTCCTCTTTGCCATGGCCGGATCCCTGGTCGCGCTCTTCCTCTCCCGCATCGTGCAGGGCGCGGGCGGCGGCACCATCGGCGTGGTCCAGGCCTACGTGGCCGATGCCTCGGCGCCGGAGCAACGCACCAAGAGCCTCGGCTGGCTGTCGGCGGTCACCAGCTTTGGCGCCGTAGTCGGTCCCGCCTTCGGCTCTCTTCTGGTTGCGCTCGGCGGCCGCCGAGCGCCTGGTCTGGCCGCAGCGGTGTTCGCGCTGCTCGTCGCCGGCTTCGCCTCCCGCTATCTCAGCGAGTCACGTGAGCTCCGGCCGTCGGGCGCCTACCGGGCGGTGCCGAGTCGGACCGGCCGTGGGGCGGTTGCCTACGTGCTGGCACGCTGGCACGAGCCCGCCCCGCGCCTGATCTGGATCTACGCGGTGGCGATCGGGGCTTTTTACGGAACGATGCAGACCGTTCCCCTCCTGCTCGAGCAACGACTCGGCATCACCGAGCGAAACATCGGCTACTTCGTGATGTATCTGGGCGGGATGGGAGTGGTGGTCCGGGCCTTGGTCCTCGGGCGCATCGTGGATCGTCTCGGTGAGGCCCGGCTGTCGCGGGTGGGCATCGTGCTGCTCTCGGCCGGGCTCGCGGCGACCGGGTTAGCGCATGGGGGCCTGCTCTTCTTCATCGGGTTTACCCTCATGCCGCTGGGCACCGCGTTCCTGTTTCCCTGCGTCACTGGCCTGCTCTCCCGCGTCATCCCGTCAGGCGAACGCGGCCTGTACATGGGCGTGCAGCACACCTTCGGCGGGGTCTCCCGGGTCGCCTTTCCCATCGCCGCCGGGTTGGCGATGGACCATCTCGGCATGGGCGTGCCGTTCTGGGTCGCCGGGCTGCTGGTGCTCGCAACCCTGCCCCTCACTGGCGCCCTGGCGGGCTATCTCGGACCTGAACCTGCCCAAGCCGAGGCCGCACAAGCGCGGCAGCTCTCGGCCGCCGAGCTGACGGGCGAATTTCCGGTGGAACCGGCCCCGTCGGCTATCGACGTCCACGCGGCCGACGCCCGCGCGGCGGAGCCCTAGATTGCCGATCAGGCCACTGCAAACTGTCATTTGCTTTCTGCAGGATCAGTCCGGCGATGCGTTCATCTAGGCACGCCACCTGGCTCTTGAAGCACGACCGGCAGGCAGGACCAGCACATCATGCACGGATTCTCGTGCGGGGTGCTTGCGCGGCCCTGGGGAGTTTCGTTACGCTTTCGTCGCCCGGCGGCCCCCGCGCCGGCGCTCGCTCGGCCTCGAGCCCATTCCACCCCGAACCGTCAGGATCTGTCCCGTGACCCAACTCCCCACGTTGTTTGCACTCCAGAGCGCGCCGCCGGCCGTCGTGCCGGCGGACACCGCCTGGATGCTGGTGGCCACCGCGCTGGTGCTGCTGATGACCCCCGCGCTCGCGTTCTTCTACGGCGGTCTGGTCCGGTCGAAGAACTCGCTCAACACGATGATGATGAGCTACGCCGCCTTGGGGGTCGTCGGCATCGTGTGGGCCCTGCTGGCCTACAGCCTGGCCTTCAGCGAGGGCAACGCGATCATCGGCAGCACAACCAACGCGCTGCTCGCGGGAGTCGGCACCGAGGCCAAGGGCACGATTCCGCACCTGCTGTTCATGGCGTTCCAAGGAACCTTTGCCATCATCACAGCGGCGCTCATCTCCGGCGCGGTGGTCGAGCGGATGCGGTTCGGCCCCTATCTCGTCTTTCTCGTGGCGTGGTCGCTGCTGGTGTACGCCCCGGTGGCCCACTGGGTCTGGGGTGGTGGATGGCTCATGAGCCGTGGGGTGCTCGACTTTGCCGGCGGCACGGTGGTGCACATCAACGCGGGCGTGTCCGCCCTGGTCGCCGCGCTGGTGCTTGGCGCCCGGAAGGACTACAGCCGCCAGGCTATCCTGCCCCACAGCGTACCGTTCACGTTGCTCGGGGCCGGGCTCCTCTGGTTCGGCTGGTTCGGGTTCAACGGGGGGAGCGCGCTGGCCTCGAACGAGCTCGCGGCGCTCGCCTTCACCAACACCTTCCTCGCCCCGATGGCGACGCTCGTCGTTTGGGTCCTGCTGGACTACTTCCGGACCGGCCGAGCCACGGCGGTCGGCGGGGCTACCGCGATCGTGGTTGGCCTCGTCGCCATCACGCCCGCCGCCGGGTTCGTGAGTCCCGCCGGCGCACTGGTCCTCGGCGCGATCGCCGCCCTGCCGAGCTATTTCGCCATCGTGTTCCGGTCGCGCACCCGGCTCGATGACTCGCTGGACGTGTTCGCGGGACACGGCATCGGCGGGGCCACCGGCGCTCTCCTCACCGGCGTGTTCGCGCAGAAGGCCTGGAACTCAGCCGGCGCGGATGGGCTCCTGGCGGGCAATCCCGCTCAGCTCGGCATCCAGGCACTCGGGGTGGCGACCTCGATGGTCTATGCCGGCTTCATGACGTTCCTGATTCTCAAGGCTCTCGGGCTGGTGATGGTGCTGCGGGCCGAACCCCGGACCGAGGGGATCGGCATGGACGTGAGCGAGCACGGCGAAGAGGCCTACAGCAACGGCGAGGGGTCGATTCTGGTGATTCAGGAGTCCAAGGCCAGCGCGCCCGCCCCCGTCCTCACCCCGCAGGCCGCGGCGCGTTGACGCCGGGAGAATCCATGAAACTCATCGTCGCCATCATCCGGCCCGACCGTCTGAACGAGGTGCTCGAGGCGCTCTACCGCACCGAGGTACGAGGACTCACGGTGTCCCGCGTGCTCGGGCACGGCGGAGAAACCGATCGGGTCGAGACCTACCGTGGGACTACGGTCAAGATGGAGCTGCACGAGAAAGTGCGGCTCGAGATCGGGGTCTCCGAGCCGTTCGTCAACATCACGGTAAAGGCGATTCTCGCCGCGGCCCGTACCGGCGAGGTCGGTGACGGCAAGGTGTTCGTCCTGGACGTGAAGCAGGTGCACCGGATCCGCACCGGCGAGCGCGATGAAGCGGCGGTGACGCCGCCGTTGCCGGTGGAAGCGTAGACCCTTGCGGCTCGGCCGCATTCCCTCCACCATGGCGGGGGATGCGGCCCCTCGCGAATAAGATCGCGGTCGTCGCCGGCGCCACCCGTGGCGCCGGCCGCGGGATTGCCTGCGCGCTGGGTGAGGCGGGGGCGACGGTGTACTGCACCGGTCGCAGCGTGCGGGGCCGACCCGCCACCGCCCGGCGCCCCGAGACGATCGAGGACTCGGCAGACTTGGTGACGGCTCGCGGCGGATCGGGTGTCGCGGTCCAGGTCGACCACACCGACGAACAGCAGGTCGCCGCGCTGTTCGCACGGGTCCGCCAGGAGCGGGGCTGGCTCGACATCCTGGTCAACGACGTCTGGGGTGGTGACGAGCTCACCGAATGGGGCAAGCCATTCTGGGAGCTCTCGCTCAGCCAGGGCCTGCTCATGCTGGAGCGGGCCGTCGATGCCCACATCATCACCAGCCGTCACGGCGCGCCGCTCATGATCGAGCGCAACGCCGGCCTGATCGTCGAGATCACCGACGGCGACTTCCTCGGCTACCGCGGCAACCTGTTCTACGATCTCTCCAAGATCTCGGCGATTCGCCTGGCCTACGCGATGGCGGCGGATCTGCGCGATCGGCAGGTGACCGCGCTCGCGGTGACGCCGGGGTTTCTCCGCTCCGAGGCGATGCTGGATCGTTTCGGCGTCACCGAGGCGAACTGGCAGGACGCGATCAAGAAGGACCGGCACTTCGCTGAGTCGGAGACGCCGTACTACGTGGGCCGGGCCGTGGCGGCCCTGGCCGCCGACCCGA
>Ga0075436_100003108_pt1 | contig 11380 bp, 12 predicted proteins | sample RhiMethybrSRZTD5_FD_75303 | JGI IMG/M metagenome (GOLD analysis project Ga0075436, IMG submission 75303) | Populus rhizosphere microbial communities from Tennessee, USA - Rhizosphere MetaG P. TD hybrid SRZTD5 | ecosystem: Host-associated > Plants > Roots > Rhizosphere > Soil | place: USA... | reverse complement strand
CGGCCTTGGCTTCTCCTCTTTGAGGCAGGGGTGTTCAAAGCGACCTGGTGAGCCGAGGTGCGACATAAACGCTTCGCACTAATGTTTTCGGAACATGGCCTAAAAAGAATCAGTTACTCGCCTAAAATGAAGCGGCGAGGCCCAAAAACCTCTCACTTATAGTGATAGGAGGACGCCACATGTCCCAAGCAAAACAGCCTTCAAAGCGAAAACGTGGGAGCAAAACGCTCCCGGTCCTAGGAGCCGCCGGTTTGTCGTTGTCGCTAGCAAGCACCGCGGCTGCTGTCCCTGGAGGACCGGCAGTAAACTTATCCACTTCAGGCAACGGAGATGGCAATCAAGTCTTCCTCAGTGAGGAAGAAATCGCGGATGTCAGCTTGGCTACGTTCTACGTATTCGACAAAGAAGGCGACGGAACATCTTCGATGGTGGAGCTTGTTGGCCATGGTTGCGGCGGCTGCCATGGCTGCGGCGGCTGTCATGGCTGCGGCGGATGCCACGCGCACGTCGGCTGCGGAGGCTGCCATCACGGATGTGGTTGCCACGGTTGCGGAGGCTGCCGTCACGGCTGCGGTTGTGTCAGCTTTTTCTTCGGCGGTTGCGGCGGCTGCGGAGGCTGCGGTGGAGGCTACTGGTGCTGGATCGGTGGTCGGTTGGTTTGGTGCTACTGACGTCACCTGCCATATTATGTGGCTCGCCTTAATCATCTTTTAGACGAGCGCAAAGGATGCTAGTCGAGAGCTGGTGTGCGAGCTAAACGGCGTGCTTTTCGCAACTTAAAGGATGCGTCCCCGACCATAGAGGCATTCGACGGATCTGGGGAAGGCAAACCTCCGCGGCCCGGTAAGAAGCCGACAATAGAGACCGGCAGGACGCAGCTCAGCGGCAGAAACGTTTTACGGTTTGCGCCAAATTTCACAGTCTATGTGCTTCCGACTGGTGTCGTTTCACTCTACTCGGAAGACCGCAAGTTCTTTCTTCACGGCGAACTCTACTGTGCGTTGGCACCGGCCATAGCTGCTGGTCAAAGCGTTCACGAACTTGTTCGCGAGCTGGGACAGTATTTTCCGCCAGATAAAATCTATGAAGCGCTTCAGCGGCTATGCGACCGGCGCTTTGTGATCCCCACATCTCGATCGTCCGAGGGAATCAGGGCCGCGTATTGGGCGAGCCTTGGGCTTTCGCCGGAAACAGCCGAAAGAAATCTCAAGAATGTTCGTGTGCGTATTCACTCGGTTGATGTGCAGGGTGTGGAAAAATTAACTGCCGCACTACACGAGGTAGGCGTTCGTCTTACGAAACGCTCTGCCGACCTGACGGTCACGTTGGTGAACGATTACCTCGAAGAAGGACTGGCAGAGCTGAACCGGCAGCATTTGTCGGACCGGACCTCTTGGCTACTCGTCCAGCCTTCCGGTGTTTTTCCTCTTGTAGGCCCAGTGTTTCGACCAGGCAAAAGCGCCTGCTGGTCATGTCTTGCCGAGCGGATGAGACGAAACCGTGAGGTCAAAGCGTTCCTCGACCGCAAAAAATCCATTCCTATCGTAACGTCAACTCTTGCTCGCAATCTCTTCGGGGAAAGCGGGATTCAATTGGCCGCCGTTGAGATTGCGAAAGCTATCGCCACTGACTTTCGGACTCAGCTAGGCGATCACATTATAAGCCTCGATCTGCTCGGCTCTACCATCATGAAGCATTACGTGGCAACTCGCCCACAATGCCCCGCGTGCGGCAAGAAGGCGCTGCGCGACCCAGGCCGTACGCCGAAGCCGATCGAGCTCGGCATTGGGGGCAAGCTGATTATGACGAGCGGCGGATTCCGATCTGTTTCACCGTCGGTGACCGTTGCACGTTTCCGAAAGCATGTGAGCCCCCTTACAGGCGTCGTTTCTCGGTTAGAACACATCCAAGCAGACCTCCCTTTGAACACCAACTACTTTGCCACCCACAATTATGCTCCACGCCCTGAGACGCTCGAAGAGCTCAAGGCGGGATTGAGCGGCGGCAGCTTTGGAAAAGGCAGCACTGCCGACCAGGGGGAGGCTAGTGCGCTCATGGAGGCGATCGAACGTTACTCCGGAAGTTTTCAGGGTGACGAGATCAGAATGACATGCCGATTCACGGATTTCCCAGCGGGCGATAGCATTCATCTGAACGATGTCATGCTGTTCAGCGACGCGCAGTATGAGCGCGACCCGATTCCGACCGCGTCACCAAACCAAGCCGCGGCAACACTGATCCCACTCGATCGATCAGCCGAGATCGAATGGTCTCCGGCTTGGTCCCTTCGCGACAAACAATTCAGATATCTACCCACCGCTATTTCATACTTTTTCTATAAGGGGCCTGGTTGGCAACAGTTGCCACCTGCAGATTCTAATGGCTGCGCGGCCGGCAACACGCTTGAAGAAGCAATTGTCCAGGGATTCCTGGAGCTGGTGGAAAGAGATTCATACGCAATCTGGTGGTACAACCGATTGCAGCGGCCTGAAGTAGACCTTACTCAGTTTGATGACCCTTACATCCGTGATATTCAAATCCAGCTCGGTGAAACAGGACGCCGACTGTGGGTGCTCGATGTCACCAGTGATCTCGGGATTCCGAGCTTCGTGGCGGTAAGCCACTGGATTAACGGCTCGCAGGAACAGATTGAGTTCGGTTCCGGCGCACACTTCGATGCGCGCATCGCCATGTTGCGCGCGATGACCGAGTTGAACCAATTCATGTCGATAGGTCTAGTTGGCTGCCGTAGTGCGGGGAAGTTATGGAGCAAAATTGGTCCCAGTGAATTGCGGCTAGGGGACCAACCCTATTTAGTTCCGAGCGGCATGGTTCAGCCCGCATTTGGCTCAGACTTTAGCCATCTCGATAGTCGCGAGCAGGTGATGACTTGCATGCACCTCGCCGAGCAGGTTGGTCTCGATTTCCTTGTTCTCGACCAAACCCGTCCCGACGTCGAGGTGCCAGTGGTTAGGGTGATCCTACCAGGACTGCGACATTTCTATCGCCGCTTCGCTCCCGGGCGGCTGTACGACGTTCCGGTAAAGCTAGGTTGGCGCGATCGGCCGTTGACGGAAGAGGAACTCAACCCGTTGCACCCCCGGACTTGAGGATCATTTGCGGTCTCCCAAAACAAAGCGAGTACGACGGGCCAGGCCCTCAATTCTTTCCGCGAGACTTTCACCTAATGTCGCGCTCGAAGCTCACGCGAGCGGAGAGGTCGTCGCGTGTTTTCATGGCCACTCGGTCAGTCTGGGGAAGCTCAGTGCGGATGCTGTGGATCGTGCGCAGGAGTTGCGCGTCGGTTTGCCGCTCGGCTCGTTCGGGTCTAACAGCCGGAACATGGAAATTCATCTATTGGTCCGGCGTTTGGCCACACACGGGCTTTTAGAATATCGTCTCGGGCGCTCACAAAGTGGGGAAGACCTGGTCGTCATCGAGCCGCAGGTTCCCGACTATTGGCCGCGGATGCTACCACTTCCTGAGACAGATACTCTGGTCCTCTCGCGGTTCGCTTACATGCGACGCCGTGGCAACGAGATCGTCGTGGAATCGCCCCGTGCCGGCGCGCTGTTCAAACTCTGCAATCCGAAGATTGCGACTACCTTGGCCATATTCTCCACACCGCAACAAGTCAAACGGTTGCGCCAGCAGGACGCTTTTCCCGGGGTCGAGTTTCTTGCGTTGCTGGTCGCTTGCCAAATCCTCCTCAAAACTAAAACTGCCAGCGACAGGCTCCGCGCGGCCGAGGGGAACGCCGATCTTGTTCTTTGGGATTTTCACGATCTTCTTTTCCACACGCGCAGCACCGAAGGACGGCATGCCAATCCTATCGGTGGCGTTTATCCTTATGCGCGAGTCATATCTTCACCACCGGCAGTGCGGCCGTCGTGGCCCGGAAAGAAAATTCCTCTATGCAAGTTCTCCGCCGTGCAGCCGGAGACAATCTCGTTCGGAAGACTTTTGCGTCAACGTCATTCGACGCGCAACTTCGATGATCAACGACCAATCACGCTCGAGGAGCTGTCTCGTTTCCTCGAGGGCACTGCGCCCGTACTGTCCGAAATAAGTAGCCAGCTTGAGCTCGGCGAGGACGGTGCATCCATCACGTACGCCCCCAGGCCGTATCCGTCGGCTGGGGCTTGTTACGAGCTCGAGCTCTATCTCACCGTCGATAAATGTGAAGGACTTGCAAGAGGATTCTATCACTATGATGCCGGCGAACACGCTCTCGTGCCGATCGAGGTTTTGAGTACTCAACTCGAAGCGGCATTAATGAGAGCGGCATTTGCAATGGGGGCGCCTGCTCCCCCCCAGGTTTTGATCACCATAGCCGCGCGCTTTGCCCGGGTTTCATGGAAATACAGCGCGATTGCTTACGAACTCGTTCTGAAGGACGTCGGCGTGTTGATGCAAACCTTCTACCTAATGGCGACCGATATGGGACTGGGCGGATGTGCGATCGGAATCGTCAATATCGATCTGTTTTCGAAGATGACCGGGATTGATTTCCACGTCGAGGGCCCGGTCGGTCAATTTGCGATGGGCCGCGGCATCGAATCGCGGACACCGCCTTTATTGTAGAGCCACCCACCCACTCACTCGTTTGTACAAGCCGAAACCAAAACTGCAGGATCGCGCGATGCGACGGGCGCAAAGCGTACGATCGCCTTATAGCGCCGCCTACCAACAAGCGCGAACAATGCACCCTGAGGATCCAAGCATTGGAGGATCCAGTTGCCTCCCGGCACCTCAATTGGGCCCTCGAGAACCTGGCCGCCACCATTCTTCACACGCTTCACAGCCGTATCAATGTCGGCGACATTGAAGTAGTGGATCCAGGATGGCGTTGACACCGTTCGAGGCTTAGTGACCATGCCGCCAATGGTCTCCTGCCCGGCGGAGAACAACTGATAAGTGCCCCTTGGACCCACTCTGGCTTCTTTTTTTTGCCAACCGAAAAGCGAGCTATAAAAGGCTAAAGCCTTTTCGCGGTCGGCGGCCAGCAACTCGTGCCAAGCAACGCGACCCGGTATATTCAGCTCCGCCTGAAGAAGCCGGATCGGTCTTAGCCAACTAATTAACCCAAAGGTTGCCGTTTGCGGGTCAACAGCAACAGCAAAACGACTAAAGTTGTCGAAGTTCGTCGGGGGGACGTGCATGGCTCCTCCGAGCTGATTGATGAGAACAGCGGTAGCGTCCACATCGTTCACCCCGACATATCCAATCCAGCGCGGCTTCGCGCCTATTTTGTCCGCGTCAGTTGGCAGGTTCATGAGGCCACTTACCGAGGTATCTCCAAGAGTGAACAGGCTATAGGCCGCGCTTGGAATAGACACATCCTGCGTGCCCCAGCCTAGCACCATGGAGTAAAAAGCCTTGGCGCGCTCTTTATCGGTCGTAATCAATTCGTACCAAACGAAGCGACCATCGTCACCGGCCACTCTTGTCTCCTTTTCGAGCTTGCTACGAACCGCGGAGAGACAAGTGAGCTCACTTAATTGAGCCAGCCTACCACCGTACAAACGCCATGTGCCTAGGCAGTGCTCAGGGCAGCTCTCTCACAGGAATGACGGAGCTCTTGATAGATGAAGCCATGTACTTGCTGACGCGCGCCAGAGAGGCAAACCCAGACCTAAAAGCGGCGGCGTCGAAACGCAACGGGAACTAAGCTGGCAGCTTAGAAGTTAATCGCATTGCGTGGCTTCCCTCATCTCAGCCACGCGAAACCGTATTTTGTTTCCTCGGAAAGCCCCGCTCTCTTTTGAGGCGGGGCCTTCTGTTGATTGGGCCTACGCGACGGCAAGGAGAGCTCTTTCAATTCCACGTCGCATTTTAGCAGCCAAGCAACCGAAAAAAGGAGTTTCATCGCCGCAGCCAAAAAAAGGCGGCCTTTAGAAGGTCAATGGCAGCTATCGACCGTTAGGAGGGCGGACAGAGGGCATAATAACAGTTAGGTCTTTTGCTTCGTGTGCGCTTACTTGACGGTTGGGGACGTAGCTGGCGTTTCCATTTCAATCGGCACGGCCAAGTCATTGCTCGTTGTCTTTTTGGGAACGGGCGAGATAGGCTCTCCTGCACAGCTAGTTTCCACTTCCGTCCATTGCATCCGTTGCCAAACAGCCTCACGCAATCGGGCGAGTGCCGCGCCGATGCTCCAGCTAGATAACTTGATTTCGGGAAATTCGGCGACCTCGGCCTGGACGCCTTCACGGCGCGGTCGCAACAGCGCACTGAGAACAAGTTTCGCCACGATCTTCGCGTTCGCCCTAGTTTCCCGGCTTTTGGCTAAGGCGGCACAATCCGACGAGCGCGGCACGTTACCGGCTCTCGCTCCCGACCGCATGGCAACAACGACGTGCTTCTTCCAGGATTTGGTGTTGTTGCCTTTAATGCTGCGAGCCTTATTCGGCGAAAAGCTTAAGCAGCTGTGCGCGGAGATTGGACCGCACGTGAAGCGCAGCGTTGCTTTTTTTCTTGCGGCCTGCCGGCATGGCGGAGTCACTTAAGTGTGACGGTATGATGCCTCATTCACGCGAAAGCGCGCACCACCCAAACTCGATTGTGATTGGCGACATCGGGAACTCGTGAGGCGCTAGTGCGCAAAACTGCTATAGTTGCTGCACCTTTTTTTGAGCGTTTCTGATTTCGGGTAACAGCAAGGACTCGAAAACTTGTCCGCTTTTGCTGACTTGCCGATTTCATACAAGCTTGTTGCCGCGTTCGCTGCTGTGATCGTGGTCATCTCCGCGAGTAGCGCAATCGTCTACAACAGACTTCTAGTTATCGACTTTGTTAGGAATGCGCGCGTCCACAGCCGGGACGTCTCCGATACGCGACAGCGGCTACTGGACGCTTTGGTGGACCAGGAAACTGGCGTGCGGGGCTATTTGATCACTGGCAATCACAGGTTTTTGGAACCGTATCGAAAGGGTTTAACGGACTTCAATGCAGCGCTGCAAAAGGCGAAAGATCTTACCCAAAACAATCCTCACCAGCAGCGCCGGTTCAATGAACTAAACGACCTTGCAAAGAAGTGGCAATCGACGATCGCGGAGCGAGAGATTGCCCTGATGGCCGACCCAGACACTCGTGAGCAAGCACGTGCCGTCGAGGCCTCTGGAACCGGCAAGACTCAGATGGACCTTATCCGGGCCAAAAATGCCGAAATTGAAGGGGTCGAGCGCCATAATCTCGCAAAGCTCGCTGTAAAGCAGGAGCGCGCTTTCGCGACGGCCTATAGAACAATCCTCTTCGGAGGCGTGACCTCGCTGATCATTGCGCTCCTGATGGGCGTTTGGCTGATGCGAAGCATTACAGTGCCGATGGCTCATATTACTAGCGCCCTAACAAAGCTCAGCAAAGGTGACCTCTCCGTCAAAATACCCGGCGGTACACGCGGTGATGAAGTCGGAGCCTTAGCAGAGGCCGCTCAGATTTTTAAGGATAAGATGATTTCCCGCGAGAAGACTCAGGCGGAACTAGCCCGCGTTGTCCGGCTGAGCACGATGGGCGAGCTTGTTGCTTCTATCGCCCACGAAATCAAGCAGCCACTATCCGGAATTATGACTCATGCTGAAGCCGGCCTGCGATGGTTAAATCGGGACAAACCCAATCTCAACGAAACTCGAGATTCAATGTCTTTCATTGAGCAAGACTCCAAACGCGCGGCAAAGATGATCGACAACCTGCGCGCTCTGACAAAAAAATCGGAGCTCCAATTTGAAAAGCTCGACATCCATGGCGCGATCGAAGAAGTCCTGGCGCTTACGCGTGGCGAGTTGCGAGATCACCAAATCGACGTCGAGACAAATCTAGCCGTTAGTGACCCAATGGTCATCGGGGACCGAGTTCAGGTGCAGCAGGTCGTGTTAAACCTCATCATGAATGCTATTGATGCTATGAGCGCGGTCCATGACCGGTCAAAAGTCCTGACCATTTGTTCAGAACCATCAGACTCAGACGGCGTGCTCATCAAGGTCAAGGACACGGGCTTAGGAATAGATCAAGCGATTGCTGATCGAATCTTCAATTCGTTCTTCACAACAAAACCAAAAGGGATGGGTATGGGTCTTGCCATTTGCCGTTCCATTATCGAGGCGCATAACGGGCGTCTCTGGGCATCAGCGAATACACCGCATGGCGCCATTTTCCAGTTAACACTTCCAACCAAGGCGACAGGGTCGACTTCGGCTGCTTAGGCCAGAGAACGTCCGCGTGCGCACTACTCGTTGCGGTCCAATGTCCGAGTTGGATAATTAGTGGACATTGGAGAGCGGAGTAGGGATGTCCGCTTTGGCCCCCAACGCGGAAACGCTCAGCGCCGCCAGACCATAACCGGGCATCAGCCGATCTACTTTGTGCCAATTTTGGACTAAGGCGCCGACCGGGCGAATAGAAGACGAGAGCCTCGCATGTAGAGCCAGATTCCAGCGGCGACATAACGGGCGACTTCACCACCACCAGTGGAATGGCCGATGTGGACCGCGTTATTCAAGTCGAGATGCTCGCAGACGGCCGATGCATCCGCGGCGTAGTGGTCCATATCATGGCCGTCGCTGACCTGAGTCGAGCGGCCATGGCCGCGCCGGTCGTGGGCAATCACGCGTAGTCCTTGCCGAGGAAATAAAGCAGTTGTGCGTCTCAGTCATCTGCGCTCAGTGCCCAACCGTCATGAAAGACGAGAGGTTGCGCATCTTTCGGGCCCCAATCTTTGTAGAAGATCTCCACACCGCAGGCTGCGGTGAGAGAGAGGGGGCACAATTATCGTCAGGTTGCGAAGTGGCTCACACGGGAACGCATTCCGGCGCAGCGTGCTGGTCAATGGAAAGCCCAAAGCGTGAAGAACCTAGTGGTGCGCTACTGGCGTTTGACAGGAGGGCGCATCCTCATGCCCTACAAGAGGTTTCCGACGCCAGCGCACCGCCACGACAGGCTTCAAACGCGCGCACTTAGGACGCCTTGTCTGCGATGTTACGCCAGTCCTGCTTTTAACTAGCGCGAGGTGACATTCCATTAGGGTGTTCAAGGGAGTTCAGATGCCCCACTTCGCAGCTTGGTTTCGACGCGAAGACTACCAGCGCATCCGGCAGATTATGGATGACAGTGACAAGTTTCCACCAGAATTCGATGCCTGGGAGACGCGAGCCAAGGGCCAGATGGAAGAGGCCAAGCGACACGGCCTCGTCATTACTCCCGTGATCCTCGATCCGGATGAGTTCCTGGCTTTCTGCAGAACAGAGAACATGGCACCGAGCGGTGAGGCTCGCGCAAAATTTGCAATTTGTCGCGGCTCGGCCATCGGCTCTAAATAAGCCTCGCCTTCCGGCCTCAATCCGTTGAGCTACGATCACAAGGTCCGGGTCTAAATGAACAAGTCATTTATGCGGCTTTCACAGGCTCGACCGGCTCAGCGTCAAGCAGATACACCTCAGTGAGCCAATACTTAATACCAGCCATTTGGTGCTGCTGTCGGCAGTGCGGACAATAGACTCTTCCCAACTCCAACCGTTGTAGGGTTGGGAGGTCCATTTCCAGACCCGTCGAGACTTCCTCTCCAGTAGCAGGGCAAACGAAGATTAGCGTGCCCATCGTCTACTCCCTGACACGCCCCAGCCCCACAGATCGAAGCTCCAATGGAAGCGCGACTCAAGACGGTAGTCGTGCGACGCAACATCACAGCGACACTTCGAGGTTATCGACAGAAACGGCCCGGGTTACCTGGAGGGCCGCGGCGGAACTGGATGCGCTGCCCAGCCAACCGCGTTCACTTTAAAAAGAAACGACCCCGTGGCGCTCTGACGGGGTCGTTCCTACGCGTACCCTCCTAACCATGCCGTGCCGCTCTTCAGCTAAGTATCTCTCAGTCGCCCCAGTAAGTTGGCGCGCCATAATGCTTGTGGGTTCGTTCCTCCCAAGCGCGATCCGTCCAGGAGTCATCGCTAAAGGCTGGAGCGTCACGGAGCTGAGCTTCGGTAATCCCCGTTCGATAGCCGCCTAATGAAGGATCGTATTTAAGGGCTGACCACGGGATCGGATAATGGCTGTGGGCTAGGCCAAGGAAGCCACCAAAGCTCATTACCGCATACACAACTCGACCTGACACCTTCTCAATCAAAAGGTGGTCGATCTCTCCCACCTCCTCGTCGCCCGGGCCGTAGACTAGAGTGCCTTGAACGTCTTCGCTGGAAATCAATCGATGGTCGGGATGGGCCGTTGCCTTAGCCATGAAAACTTCCTGTTTTCAAACATGAACCCGACCGGAGTCCGAGCGTTCCGAACGTCCGGCGCCAAGGACGGATCATCGTTTTGCCTCGACGCGACGGCCTCTTGTTATTCATCGCACTTGCAGTTCGACGATTTGCTCCTCGATCTCCTCGCGCTCGGCGATAAGTCGGTTTACTGGCGTGTCAGGATTGGACCCGGATGGTCGAACCTTCGCCTCTTGCCATTCGTAAATCAGGTCCTCGACATAGGTTCTCAGTCGAGCGCGGTCGCTGCTCTCCATGGTGCTTAGGTCGCCCAAATTCTGCTGCGTCGCCACACACGCCTCAATCTCGCGGGTCTTCGCAGCCAATTTGCGCTCAAGCACATCCATCTCATTTTCGACATCACTCATAGACGTGCCCTTTCGGTCGAGATAACGCTCGGAAGGGCATCTCGTGTCCTTTGTCTCGGATCGCGATGGCGACCAGGCGGGACTCCAGTTTCGATAAGCATCGTCTGGACGAGGCCGAAAGACGGCCTGGTTACCACCAGATAGCCATTGGCAACCCTGTGGTGTCGTAGGGCACAACCTCAGGCAAGCTCCGACCTAAACCCGCAGCAAGGCGGCCCGCGGACCAACAAGCAGCGGCGGCATCGAGGATGTCTTCAACGTGAAGGCCTACGGCACCACCGTTGCGCTCGATCAAATCTAAGTCAGAAAACGCTGGACCTAGCGCCGCCCGTCGCTCGTCTTTCCCTGCTCGCGACGCTTTGCCGTAGGTCATGGGTCTGCTGCCAGCAAGCTCGTAGAAGCACAACTCGGGGTGAATCTCACGGATCACAGGCCGCAGTTCAGGGCGTGCCTGAAGAAGGTCGTCAGCTTCTCTGATCTTCGGCAAGATGTTGAACGTCTGTCTGCTGATCCCTTTCCCATTTGGGGCGCTGGCCCGCGACCGGCGGCATGCCTCCCGGTGCTTGTCTGCTACGGGTAGAGGAGACATGTTAAGCGCCTCCAGGACGCACCGGGCAGGGGCCGGGAAAACGCTGCGACCACGGGCTTGGCCGAGGCGCCTTCTTGCCAGTCGATCACACCCGCGCCCCCCAACTTGATAACAGTCGAGGAGGCCAATCGGTACGTCTATGGCAATGATGTCGAATTGGCGGATGCTGTCGA
>Ga0075436_100003106_pt1 | contig 11381 bp, 7 predicted proteins | sample RhiMethybrSRZTD5_FD_75303 | JGI IMG/M metagenome (GOLD analysis project Ga0075436, IMG submission 75303) | Populus rhizosphere microbial communities from Tennessee, USA - Rhizosphere MetaG P. TD hybrid SRZTD5 | ecosystem: Host-associated > Plants > Roots > Rhizosphere > Soil | place: USA... | reverse complement strand
CGGCATCGGCCGCCCAGCCCGCGTACGTGAAACCGATCAGATCCGAGAGCACGTGATCGCGAAACACGCACGCGACGGAGGCTCCGCCGGTCTTCACCACGTACGGCGTGTAGAGCCGTTCCGGCTGCTCGACGTGACCGTAGTTGTCCCGCGAGAAGGTGATGCCGAGCGTCCGCGCGAGGATCAGCTCGTCGGTGGCCATCCAGGTGAAGCCGCTCTTCGCGACGAGCGGCACCATCGCGTCCGACACCGACCCTTCCGACGGCCAGAGGCCCGTCGGGCGACGGCCGAACAACCGTTCGTGGTACGCCGCGGCGCGGGCAAGCTGCTCCGCCGCGTCCTCCGGATGTCGAAATCGCTGCCGCGGCATCCGCGAGTCGGGATGCGTCGTCAGGTACACGTCGGTGTCGCACAGCAGCGGCAGAATCGGGTGATAGAACGGCGACGCCGACACCTCGATCTGCCGACGCGCCACGGCCTCGCGGTACTCCGGAATGACGCGGTTCAACAGCTCGAGCTCGACGTCGCGGAGGTGCTGCTTGTCGTCCTCGGTGAAATCGCGCTCCTTGGCGATCAGGGCCCGCACCCGCCCGTCCTGCTCGAGATAAATCGGATCAATCCAGGCGAGCTTGTGCCAGACCTGCAGGTCGCGCAGGTCGTCACGGGTGAAGCGCACCGCGGCGGCCCGGCGGTCCGCGCTCGTGGGGAGCGTGCCGCCGCGCAGCGCGAGCAGCTCCGCGTACCGCGGAAACACCGCGATCATGCGCTGGTGCTGCGCGTGGAAGAAGTTCTCGAGGATGAAATCGATGTCGCTGTCGGAGAGCTCGTCGGCCGGCTTGAGGCTCAACTCGAGGTACCGGTCGCGCGCGCGATCGGCCGCGAAGGCCTCGAGCTGCACCAGCATCGAGGGCACGAGGTTGAAGGTCATCTTCACCTTCGGGAACTCGCGCGTCAGCGCGACCATGCCGTAGTAATCCTTCAACGCGTGGAGGCGCACCCAGGGGAGGATGTGCTCCCGCGTGACGAGGTCTTCGTAGAACGGCTGGTGCATGTGCCACAGGATGGCGACGCGAGTCATAATCGGCTTACAGCATAGATGTTCAAGATTCTCGACCGCTACCTGGTCCGCGAAATCCTGCTGCCGTTCGTGCTGGTCCTCATCGGCCTGACGTTCGCGCTCGAGATGCCGCCGATTCTTCAGACGGGCGAGAAATTCATCGAAAAAGGGGTGCAGTGGCAGATCGTTGCGCAGGTGCTGCTCACGCTGCTGCCCCAGGCGCTCGGTGTCACCATCCCGATGGCGCTGCTGCTTGGGATCCTCGTCGGTTTCGGACGCGTGTCGGCGGACCGCGAGTTCGTCGCGCTGCAGGCGTGCGGCGTGAGCGTGTTCCGGATCCTGCGGCCGCTGGGCGTGCTCGCGCTGCTCTGCACCGGCGCAACCGCGTACGTGATGATCGTCGCGCTGCCGAACGCGAACCAGCGCTTCCGCGAGATCACGTTCAACGTCGTCGCCTCGCAGGCAGAGGGCGACGTCAAGCCGCGCGTCTTCTACGACAGCTTCCCCAACCAGGTTCTGTACGTCCGCGACACTCCGCAGACCGGCGGGTGGCGCGACGTCTTCCTTGCCGACTCGACGCACCCGGACGAAACCGACGTGTACTTCGCGAAGCGCGGGCGGCTCCTCATCGACCGCTCGAAGCACACGGTGCAGCTCGAGCTCGAGGATGGCACGCAGCACACGACCTACTCGCTGGAACCGGACAAGGCCGACGTCAGCTCGTTCGAGCGTCTGGTGCTCAAGATGGATGCAGAGGCGGTGTTCCCGCGCATGCAGGTCATCAAAGGCGACAACGAGAAGACGATCGCCGAGCTGCGCGCGACGATTGCCGGGAACGCGGCGCACGGCTCCCCGTCGTACGCGCAGTTCTTCACGATTCAACAGAAGTTCGCCATTCCTGCCGCGTGTCTCGTGCTCGCGATGATCGGCCTCGGGCTCGGCGTCACGAATCGGAAGGAAGGCAAGCTCGCGGGCTTCGTCCTTGGGATCGCCGTGCTGTTCGTCTACTACGTTCTGCTGTTCGCGTCGCGAGGCCTCGCGCTGGGCGGACGGCTGTCGCCCAGCCTGGCGCCCTGGATCGCGAACGTTCTGCTGGGCGTCGCCGGCATCGCCCTGGTCCTGTGGCGGGCCGGATCCGGCGATCAGCCGATCCGGATTTCGATTCCGACATTCTGGCGTCCGCGCGAGGCGGCGACGGCCCATTCGCTGAACGGCCGCACGACGCCGCGCCGCGGCGTCGTGCTCGTCGTCCGCATCCCGCATATCGACTGGCCGCGTCCGCGGCTATTGGATCTGTACGTGGCGCGCCTGTACCTCGTGGTGTTCATGCTGTCGTTCGCGGCGCTGATCGGCGTCTTCTACATCTCGACGTTCATCGATCTCGCCGACAAGCTGTATCGCGGCAGCGCGACGCCGCGGCTGCTGGCGCGGTTCTTCTATTGGCAGACGCCGCAGTACGTGTTCTATATCATTCCGCTGTCGGCGCTCGTCGCGGCGCTCGTCACCATCGGGCTGTTGACGAAGAACAGCGAGCTCGTCGTGATGCGCGCGTGCGGCATCAGCCTGTATCGGTCCGCCGTGCCGGTGCTCGCCTTCGGGCTGCTGTTCAGCGGCGTCTTGTTCGCGCTCCAGGAGCTCGTGCTCGCGGACTGGAACGAGCACGCGCGGCGGCTCGAGGGCACCATCCGCGGCTGGCCGGCACAGACGTTCGGCGCCAGCCGCCGCTGGATTCTCGGGCGCAGCGGCGACATCTATCATTACGATTTCTTCGATCCGCGCACGAATCGGTTCGTGCGGTTCACGATGTTCCGGGCCGATCCGGCCGCGTGGCGACTGGACGGCTTGACCTACGCCGACTCGGTCGCTCTGGAGCGACGGGCCGGCGCCGACGGCCTCCCCTCCTTCACGTGGATCGCCCACAAAGGCTGGGACCGCGAGTTCAGCACGACGACCCGGCGGAACGCGGTGCGGACGTCGGTCGAGTACAAGCCGTTCGACGAGCGACAGCTGTCGCTCGAGCCGCCGAGCTACTTCAAGAGCGACGAGCCCGATGCCGATCGCATGACGTACGCGCAACTGAAGAACTACGTCGCGCTGCTTCAGGCCAGCGGATCGTTGAACGTCGTCCCGTATCTCGTGCGGCTTCAGCGCAAGATTGCGTTTCCGTTCGTGTCGCTGGTGATGACGCTGCTCGCCGTGCCGTTCGCGGTCACCACGGGCCGGCGCGGCGCGATGTACGGCGTGGGAGCGGGTCTCGTGTTCGCGCTGATCTACTGGACGGCGCTCAGCATATTCGGTGCGCTGGGCGGCGGCGGTTGGATATCGCCCCTTCTCGCGGCGTGGGCACCGAACATTCTCTTCGGCGCGGCGGCGATCTATTTGTTGTTGACGGTTCGCACTTAGCGACGCAACGCTCGGTTAAGGCCTCGCGCTCCAATCAAGCGGCACCTCATCGCGCCAGCGCGGCCTTCTGGATCCAGATCCGTCCTGACGATCCAAGCTTCGCGTTCGTCGTGTCGACGACGAACAGGATACTCCGGATGTCGGCGAGCGCAGGCCTGAAGGTGTGTGTGGCGCCGACGGGCATCAGGTCGTCGAAGTAGACGGCCTTCTCCTGATCGGTGCGGTCGAGGAAGATCGAGCGCTGCCAGCGCTCCCCTGCTGCATCGCCGTTGCCGCCGCGCAGCTGGACCGAAATGCGCATCGGACGCTCAGCGCGTCCCACGAACGTCAGCCGATTGTTCGGATCCAGGCCGTGCGGGGTGTCGAACACCAGCGCGACGACCTGGCCCGCCGGCGACCCGCCCGACAATCCATATCGGAACCGAATCTCGTGTCCCCCGACGATGGGAGCGAGGTCGATCGCCGACAGCGAGGTCGCGTCGTGCTCCGTCCGCCAGTTGGCAAGCGAGGACCCGTCGAAGATCGCCTGGCTGACCGTTGCAGCGGGGCGCACGGCCTCGCGCACCAGCGCCTCAGGGCCGCGCACGTAGATCGGATTGCTGCGCAGCCACGTAATCGGATGCGGCCGTCCCGTGGAGACGATTTCCACCCAGTACACCGCCGGCTTGTCGGGGGCATGAACCGTCAGATCCTGCGGATCGCGGACCGTGGTCAGCGCGTGCATGCCGTCGTGGACGACGGTCGTGAACTCGGGCGGCGCGTTGCTGCGAACGCGCAGCGTCACCGGGCCGCCCACCGCGAGCTCGTCGCCCTCGTGCACGGTGCCGCGCTCGTTGCTCGCGATGAACTCGAAGGCCGGCGGCGAGGCCGCGCCGTCGACCGCTGTATAAAGATGTCCGCCGCGAATCGCGCGCATGAGGATGCCGGCGTCGGCGGCGGCGTCGCCGCTGAACTCGCGCTCGAGCGCGACGTGTACCGACATCACGCGAAACGACGCCTCATAGCTCGGGAACGGTATACCGACTCTCGCGTCGCCCGGATCGCTGCGCCACTGCAGGTTCGCATGCGCGTCGACGCCGCCGATCGCGACGACGCGGCGCCGCACCGTCATCGCCTGCCACGAATACAGCGAGCCGCTCGGCTGCACGAGGCTCGCAATCGTTTCGCTCGGACGGAACGGATAATCGATCAGAGCGGTCAGCAGGCGCCGCTTCGCGGCCAGGCCCCGCTCCTGCGCAATGAGTCGCCAGCTGGTGTCGGGGTTGAGCAGCTCGATGCCGTCGAACGGCGCCGTCCATTCGCGCCAGCGCAGCTCGATCTTCGGCGAATCCGGATGCGCCGCGATGCCGAACCCGCCGAAGCGCCGCACGTCCTCGACGACGTCGCGCGGCTCCCCCGCCAGCGGATACGGCGCAGCCGGCATGTCGAGCGCGATGTAGTGGCCTCCCGTCGTGCTGATTTCGACGCCGTCGAGACAGAGCACGCCCGCCCGGTACGCCGGAGGATCTGGCGTGCGCGTGCCGTCGCCATGATCGGTGAAGACGACGAATTTCAGGCCGGAGCGCGCCGCCGCGGCGGCGATGTCGTCCGGGCTGCGCGATCCGTCGGATCGGCTCGTGTGAACGTGCAGGATGCCGGCGACGGTCGCGTCGCGAATCGGATTCAGCGTGAGGCGGCGCGGCGGGATCGTGACAAAGACAAAGACGGCGACGGCGGCCGCGAAGACCGCCGTCACGAGCAGCAGTTTCTTCAAAGACCCGCGGCGGCGCGGAGCGCCGACGCCTTGTCGGTGCGCTCCCAGGTGAACTCGGGTTCGCTGCGGCCGAAGTGCCCGAACGCGGCCGTCTTCTTGTATATCGGACGGCGCAGGTCGAGCTCTTCCATGATGCCGCGCGGCGTAAGCTTGAAGTGCTCGCGCACGATCTGCGTGATCTTCTCTTCCGGAATCTGTCCGGTCCCTTCGGTGTGCACCGCAACCGACACCGGGTCCGCCACGCCGATCGCATACGCAACCTGAACGAGCGCCCGATCGGCGATGCCGGCCGCGACGACGTTCTTCGCGACGTAGCGCGCCATGTAACAGGCAGACCGATCGACCTTCGTCGGATCCTTGCCCGAGAACGCGCCGCCGCCATGGGGCGCGGCGCCGCCGTAGGTGTCGACGATGATCTTGCGCCCCGTGACGCCGGCGTCGCCGTGCGGACCGCCGACGACGAATCGGCCGGTCGGGTTGACGTAAATCTTGGTGTTCTTGTCGATCAGCTCCGGCGGGATGACGCGGCTGATGATCTTCTCGACGATGTCTTCGCGCATCGTGTCGTTCGTGACCAGGGGGCTGTGCTGGCTGGAGACGACGACCGCGTCGACGCGAACGGGGCGGGTGCCGTCGTACTCGACCGTGACCTGCGATTTGCCGTCGGGACGGAGGTACTCGAGAACGCCGTCACGCCGTGCGCACGAGAGCCCTTTGGTGAGCTTGTGCGCCAGCATGATCGGCATCGGCATCAGCTCGTCGGTCTCGGTGCACGCGAATCCGAACATCAACCCCTGATCGCCGGCGCCGCCGGTGTCGACGCCCATCGCGATGTCGGGCGACTGGCTGTGGACCGAGGAGAGCACGGCGCACGTTTCGGCGTCGAACCCGAATTTGCCGCGGTTGTAGCCGATCTCGTTGATCGTCCCGCGAACCACTTCCTGAAAGTCGACGTAAGCGCTCGTCGTGATCTCGCCCGCCACGACGGCCAGGCCCGTGGTGACCAGCGTCTCGCACGCGACGCGGCTGACCGGATCCTGCGCGAGAATGGCGTCGAGGATCGAATCCGAGATCTGATCGGCAATCTTGTCCGGGTGTCCCTCGGTGACGGATTCGGACGTAAACAAATGCCGTCCTTTACGGCTCATGCAGTTCCCTCCGCGCTGTCCATCTGAATGGCAGAAACAGTTAAGTCTAACAAAGTCACGGTCGCGGGTGGAAGCGATCGTACACCGTTCGCAGGCGCGCCTCGAGCACGTGCGTGTAGATCTGCGTCGTCGAGAGGTCCGCGTGTCCGAGCATGAGCTGAATCGCGCGCAGGTCGGCGCCGCGTTCGAGCAGATGCGTCGCGAACGAATGGCGGACGACGTGCGGGCTGAGGGTCCGCGGCAGGTGCGCCTTCCTCCCGTACTGTTTCAGCAGCTTCCAGAAGCCGACGCGGCTCATCGGTCCGCCGCGCGCGTTGACGAACAACGCGTCGCACGGCCTGCGAACGAGCGTCGGCCGCGCCTCGCGCTGATAGCGGGCGATCCAGTCGGCGGCCTGCTCACCGATTGGAATCAGCCGCTCCTTGTTGCCCTTGCCGATGCACGTCAGGTACTGGTCGGCGAGATGGAGATCGGCGGCGCGCACATGCACCAGCTCCGACACGCGCACGCCGGTCGCATACAGCAACTCGATCATCGCGCGGTCGCGGAGCCCTCTCGGCGTCGTCACGTCGGGCTGCGCGATGAGCGCGTCGACGTCCTCGATTGAGAGAAACTTCGGGAGCGCCGGCCACGCGCGCGGCGGACGCAGGTCGTCGGCCGGACTCGATTCGAGCCGCTGGTCGAGGACCAGGAACCTGTAGAACCCGCGCACGGTGGCGACCAGGCGCGCCACCGATCGCGGCGACAGGCCACGCATCAGCTGCTGACGGACGAATTCTTCGAGCGCGCGCCGGTCGAGCGTTTCCACGCGGCGCCTCGTCCCGGCCGCGAAGGCGCGGAGCGCGGACAGGTCGCGCGCGTAGCTCTCGAGGGTGTGTTCCGCCAGCCGTCGCTCGACGCGAAGGTGATCCAGATACGTTTCGATCACACGTCGATATGATAGTATCTGCGGTTCGTTTCCGCGTTCGCTCGAGGCCGCAGCGGCCGCTCAGGCCTCAGCGGAGCGGTTTGAGGGGCCGGTTCAGAAATGCCTGTCCGTTCGAAGTGGCAATCGCTTCCCACCGAGCAAATCAACCCGGCGACGCTCGCTATCGACAAGCTGCCTCCCGCCGACATCGTCGAAGGGATGCTGAACGAAGACCGCAAGATGCTCGAAGCCGTGCGGCGAGAGAAAGAGCGGATTGCCGTCGGCATCGAGATCATCACGCAGGCGCTCCGCAAGAACGGGCGCGTCATCTTCGTCGGCGCCGGGACGAGCGGCCGGCTCGGCGTGCTCGAATCGGCCGAGATGCCGCCGACCTTCGGCACGAGCCCCGACCTCGTCCAGGCCATCATGGCGGGCGGCAAGGGCGCCCTCCTCCGCGCGCGCGAGGGTGTGGAAGACAACTACGAAGAGGGGGCGCGGTCGATCAATCGGCTTCGGCCCACGAAGCGCGACGTCGTCATCGGCGTGTCGGCAAGCGGCATGACGCAGTTCGTCCGCGGCGCGCTGACGAAGGCGCGGCGCGCCGGATCGAAGATCATCTTCGTCACCTGCGATCCGCGGACCGAGCTGCAGACGTTCGTCGATCTCACGATCGCGCCGGCGGTGGGTCCCGAGGTCATCGCCGGCTCGACGCGGCTCAAGGCAGGCACCGCGACGAAGATGGTGCTCAACATGCTGACGACCGCGGCGATGATCAGAATCGGCAAGACCTACGGGAACCTGATGGTCGACGTGCAGATGGGATCCGAGAAGCTGAAGGACCGCGCGCGCCGCATCATCACGATCGTCACCGGCCTCGACTACGACGAGGCCGACAAGCTGCTGCGGCGGGCTCACTGGAACGTGAAGGCCGCGATCATCATGCAGAAAAGCGGCGCGAGCTTTCAAAAATCGCTCGCGCGCCTGCGCCACGCGCACGATTTCGTCCGCGATGCGATCGGCGAAGACGTCGAAGAACGCCTGAAAGAGCTGCTAAAGGTCGGCTGACGCCGCCCGATCCAGCCAGATCTCGGCGTGCCGGTGCAGCTGCAGGAACGACGCCGGCAGCCGCGGCGTCACCGGCCCACGGATCATTCGTTCCACGCACCGAGCCTTCGTCCCCCCTGTCGCGATCAGGACCACGCGCCTCGCGTGAAGGATCGTCGCCATTCCCATCGACAACGCTTCGTGCGGTACCGCGGTAGCGCGGTTGCCGAAGAGCGCGGCGTTGGCGCGGCGCGTCGCCAGGCTCAGGCGCGTACGATGCGTTCGCGCGAACAGCGCCCGCGCCGGTTCGTTGAACCCGATGTGGCCGTTCGATCCGAGGCCGAGCAGCTGCAGGTCGATGCCGCCGGCGCGGGCGATCGCACGCTCGTAGCGCTCGCACTCGCGCGCGGTATTCGGCGCCATCCCGTTCAAGAAGTGAATGCGGCGCGCCGACAGGTTCACCTGGTCGAACAGGTGCCGGCGCATGAACGCGTAATAGCTGCGCGGGTCGCGAGGCGCGATGCCGACGAACTCGTCGAGGTTGAACGTCGTCGCCCGGCTGAAATCGATCCGGCCGGCGCGAGACAAACGCACGAGCTCGTGATACAGCGGAATCGGCGTGCGGCCGGTCGCGAGCCCGAGGACCGTCGCCGGATTGGCAGCGAGCCCGCGCGCGATGTCGGCGGCAAACGATCGGCCGATCGCCCTCGGGGTCGTGAACAGGCGAATGCGCACCGAGACCTTTCTATGCTTTGTAGCGCGGAATCCGGGCGCCGCCGCGCGCCTCGGCGAGCGCGAGCCAGACCGCCCCGACCGCAGGCTCTTCGTCGAGAAGCTGCACCTGCCCTCGCGGTGCCACCTCCTCGAGGCGGCGCGGCAGCTCGCGACTCAGCCAGGGGACGACACGGAAGATGCCGCCGGCGAGGAAGAACGTGAACAGATCGCCGCGCATGTTCAGCCGCGAGGTCACCGATCCGGCGGCGAGCACGAGCTCGTCGACTGCGCGCTCGAGGATCCGCGTCGCGACCGCGTCGCCGAGCTCCGCCGCGCGTTCCACGATTGGTCCCAGCGCCGCCACGCTCATCCGCGGCTGCTCGCGGTCGTAGACGATGCGCGGCAGCCGCGATTCGTCGTCCACGCCGAAATGCGCCAGGATCTCGCTGCCGAGTTGTGTGGTCGGTCCCCGTCCGTCGGCGGCGCGCATCACAGCGGCGAGCGCTTCGCGGCCGATCCAGTAGCCGCTTCCCTCGTCACCGATCATGTGTCCCCAGCCGCCCGCGCGCGCCGCCTCGCCGGCAGCGTTGCGGCCATACACGATCGATCCGGTCCCCGCGATGATGACGATGCCCGGCGCGTCCTGCGCGCCGGCGACGAGCGCGATGAGCGCGTCGTTGACGACCAGCACCCGAGACTTGTAGCCGATGCGCCGCATGATGGCGCGAACCGTCCGCGCCTCGTCTTCGCGATCGACGCCGGCGATACCGAGGCAAATCGCGGCGGGCGTGATTGCGCGGTCGCCGATCGCCGTTTCCATCACCTCGTGCAGCACTTTCTCGACGCCGAGCTCCCCCGCCGCCAGCAGGTTCGCGCCAGGGCCGCGCCCCTCGGACAGGATCTTCCCGCGCTCGTCGGCGAGCAGGCACACCGTCTTCGTTCCGCCCGCGTCGATGCCGAGCACGTGCATGAGGTTTCGATTCTATGCTACTGTTCGACGCCTTCATGAACAGCGCAGTCGTCAGAGGTCCGCATGCTGCGATAGCTGCGTCGCCGTGGTCCTGACCGGGATCGACTATCTCGTGATCGGCGGCTATCTCGTCGCCATCACCGCCTTCGGCTCGTATTTCGCGCGCTTTCAGAAGACGACCCGCGACTATTTCCTCACCGGACAATCGGTGCCGTGGTGGGCGATCTGTTTCACGATCGTCGCGACCGAGACGAGCACGCTCACGTTCATCAGCGTGCCCGCCACGGCGTACGCGGGCAACATGACGTTTCTCCAGCTCGTATTCGGGTACATCATCGGCCGCGTGCTCATCAGCGTGCTGTTCATCCCCGCGTACTTTCGCCGAGAGCTGTTCACGTCGTACGAGCTGCTGCAGCGCCGCTTCGGACCGCGCGTCAAGAACGTTTCGGCCCTGATTTTCCTGGCCACGCGGGCGCTCGCCGACGGAATCCGTCTCTTCGCCACGGCCCTCGTCATCTCAGTGGTCACCCACGTACCGGTCACGTGGGCCGTGGTCATCATCGGCGGAGCCATGATCGTGTACACGGTGCGCGGCGGCGCCTCGGCGGTCATCTGGACCGACGTCGTGCAGTTGTTCGTGTACCTGGCTGGCGCGGCCGTCGTCCTCGTGTCGCTGCTCTCGCTGATTCCCGGCGGCTGGACGGAAGTCGTGCGCGCCGGATCGGCCGCGGGCAAGTTTCGAGTATTCGACTTCACGACCTCGATCTCGCGGCCGTACACGTTCTGGGCCGGCATCATCGGCGGCGTCGCGCTGACGCTGTCGACGCACGGCACCGATCAGTTCCTCGTGCAGCGTCTGCTGTCGGCGCGGTCGGCGCGCGAAGCATCGCAAGGACTGATCCTCAGCGGGCTGCTCGTGTTCGTCCAATTCGTGCTGTTCCTGATGATCGGCGTCATGCTGTTCACGTACTACCAGCACGTGCCGCTTCCGCGCACGCTGGCGCGGAACGACGAGCTGCTGCCGACGTTCATCGTCACCGCCATGTCTCATGGCGCCGCCGGCTTCATCGTCGCGGCGATCGTGGCCGCTGCGCTCTCGCCGTCGATCAACGCCATGGCCGCGACGACGGTCAACGACTTCTACGCGAAGTACTGGCGGCCCGACGCGGACGAGCGGACGCTGATGCGCGTGTCGCGCGTGTGGACGGTCATCTGGGGCGTCGTGCAGATTGGCGTCGCGATCGCCGCGCAATGGATGCAGCAGTCGGTGCTCGACGCGGGGCTCGCGGTTCTGTCATACGCCTCGGGGCCGGTGCTCGGCGCGTTTCTGCTGGGAACACTCGCCCCCTCGATTGACGAACGCGCCGCGTTCGGCGGCATGATCG
>Ga0075436_100003104_pt1 | contig 11383 bp, 5 predicted proteins | sample RhiMethybrSRZTD5_FD_75303 | JGI IMG/M metagenome (GOLD analysis project Ga0075436, IMG submission 75303) | Populus rhizosphere microbial communities from Tennessee, USA - Rhizosphere MetaG P. TD hybrid SRZTD5 | ecosystem: Host-associated > Plants > Roots > Rhizosphere > Soil | place: USA... | reverse complement strand
GCCCTCCGAGATGCGCTTCCAGCTCCTGCCGAAGTCCGTGGTCTTGAAGATGTAGGGATCGAGGTCGTCGAGCTCGTGGAGGTCGACCGAGATGTAGGCCGTGCCGGCGTCGAAGCGCGACGGCTCGATGTTCGAGATCTTCCCCCAGGGCGCGAGCTTCGGCAGGTTGCCGGTCACGTCCGCCCAGGTGGTCGCGCCGTCGCGCGAAATGTGTACCAGGCCGTCGTTCGAGCCCGCCCAGATCACGCCCGCCTGCACCGGTGACTCCGCCAGCGCGAACAGGGTGGCGCCGTCGAACGTCATCAGGTTGTCCGTCGTGACGCCGCCGGAGCTCTGCTGGTGACTGGTATCGTTGCGGGTGAGGTCGGGGCTCACGACTTTCCAGCTCGCGCCGCCGTCGGTCGTGACGTGGACGTACTGGCTCCCCACGTACACGCGCCGGTGCTCGTGCGGCGAGATCATGATCGGGAACGTCCAGTTCCAGCGATACTTCAAGTCGGCGGGCCGCCAGCCGTAGCCCGCCTCGGGCCAGACGCGCACGTTGCGCGCGTGGTTGCTGCGCGCGTCGTACACCTCGAGGCCACCGTCGTAGCACCCCGACCAGACCGTGACGTTGTCCACCGTGTCGGGGATCCCGAAGCCGCTTTCGCAGCCGCCGATGTGCCGCCAGTCGCCCTCGCTGATCCCGTCTCCCAGGCCGCGGCTCGGCAGGCGGTACGACGTCCCGTCCTGGCGGTTCCCGTACAGGTTGTACGGGACGCGCGTGTCGGCATAGACGTGGTACATCTGGGCGATGGGCAGCACCACCCGCTGGAACGATCGCCCGCGGTTGAGCGTGATGCTGGCGCCGCCGTCGTGCGCCACCATGAAGCGGTCGGGGTTCACGGGATCGATCCAAATGTCGTGGTTGTCGCCGCCTCCCTGGTAGCCCGAGCGGGCCAGGGTGCGGCCGCCATCGCGCGACATGCTGAACCGCACCGACACGAAGTACAACCGCTCCTCGTCGTCCGGCGCCACCGCGAAGCGCACGTAGTAGGGCGCGCGCTCGGCCATGGAGTGGTCCCGGCTCACGACGTGCCAGCTCACGCCGCGGTCGTCGCTGCGGTACAGCGTCGGGTCCTGATCCTCGATGAGCGCGTACACCGTGTTGGGATTGGACGGCGCGACCGCCACCGCTATCTTACCGACCACGTGCTGGGTCTCCGGGAGCCCGTGTCCCGCGAGCCGCTTCCAGGTCACCCCGCCGTCGCGCGACACCCACAGCCCGCTCCCCGGCCCGCCGCTCTGCAGGTGCCAGGTCTTCACTTCGAATTGCCACATGCCGGCGAATAGCGTATTCGGGTCTCCCGGATCGATCGCCAAGTCGGAGCACCCCGTGTTCGCGTCGACGAACAGCACGCGGGTCCACGTCTTGCCGCCGTCGGTGGTGCGGTATACGCCGCGGTCCTGGGCCGGCCCGTAGGCCCGGCCCAGCGCGCACACGAGCACCAGGTCGGGATTCGTCGGATGGATCACGATGCGCGCGATCCGTCCCGTGCCGTCGAGCCCCTGGTGCTGCCAGCTGCGGCCGCCGTCGGTCGAGCGGTAGACCCCGTTCCCGAGCGCGGTGGTCGAGCGGATGAAGAACGTCTCGCCGGTGCCCGCCCACAGCACGTTGTGCGCCGACGGTGCCAGCGCGATCGCGCCGATCGCCTGGGCCGGCTCGCTGTCGAACACCGCGCGCCAGTGCACGCCGCCGTCTTCGGTCTTCCAGATGCCGCCCGACGCGGCTCCCACGTAGGCCACCAAGGGATTGCCGGGCTCTCCCACCACGGCGACCGCGCGGTTGCCTTCGGGACCGACGAAGCGGTACCGCAGGCGCGCCCACAAGGCAGTGTCGGGCTGCTGGGCGACGGCGCCGGCAGCAGCGGCGAGGGCGTACAACGCGATGAGCGGCATGGCGACGGAGCCTCGGTGCAGGGGAGGGATAGCATGGCGCAGGCGCAGCACCTGCGCCAGGTTCCCTGCAGCAACCGTTGCGGTGGAACCCGGCCGGGGCGGGGTGTGTTTTTCACCATGATCTCCCGCGTCGTCCGCCCACCCTGAGAGGCTCGCATGTGGATCGTTCGACTGGCCCTGCGCCGGCCGTACACGATTGCGGTGATGGCCCTGCTCATCCTCGTGCTGGGCACGTTGTCGCTCACGCGCATGATCGTGGACATTTTCCCCGCGATCGACATCCCGGTGGTCGCCGTCGTGTGGAACTATCCGGGGCTCTCGGCCGAGGAGATGGAGCGCCGCGTGGTGATCATCAGCGAGCGCGGCTTCTCGACGACGGTCAACGGGATCGAGCGCATCGAGTCTCAGTCGATCCCCGGGATCGGGCTGCTGCGGGTCTACTTCCAGCCGGGGACCGACATCGGGGCCGCGATCGCGCAGATCGGGGCCGTCTCGAGCACGATTCTGCGGCTGGCGCCGCCGGGCATGCAGCCGCCCACCGTCATCCAGTTCAACGCGTCGAACGTGCCGGTGGCGCAGCTGACCGCTTCGAGCGCCACGCTTCCCGAGGACCGGATCTTCGACTATGGGCTGAACTTCATCCGGGTCCGCCTGTTCACGATTCCGGGGCTCTCGACGCCGGCGCCGTTCGGTGGCCGGCAGCGTCAGATCTCGATCGACATCGACCCGCAGGCCCTGGCGGCGAAGGGGCTATCGCCGGCCGACGTGGTCGGCGCGTTGCAGGTCTCGAACGTGATCGTCCCGGCCGGCACGGCGCGCGTCGGCTCCACCGAGTACAACGTGGCTTTGAACTCGAGCCCGTCCGCGGTGGAGGAGTTCGAGCGCATTCCCCTGAAAGTCGTGAATGGGGCGCCGGTGCTGCTGGGAGACGTGGCGCGTGTGTCCGACAGCTACGCCGAGCAGTCCAACATCGTGCGGGTGAACGGCAAGCGCGCGACCTATCTGGCGATCCTCAAACACGCCGACGCATCGACGCTCGCCGTGGTCGAGGCCACGCGCCGCGCGATCCCCGCGATTCAGGCCGTGGCCCCGGAAGGGCTCGACCTGAAGATCGACTTCGACCAGTCGCTGTTCGTACGGGCGGCGATCTCGGGCGTGGTGCGCGAGGCGATCCTCGCGTCGGTGCTCGTCTCGCTGATGATCTTCGCGTTCCTGGGCAGCTGGCGCAGCGTGGTGATCGTGTCGACCTCGATCCCGCTCGCCATCTTCACGGCGTTCCTGGGGCTCAAGTTCACGAACCAGACGATCAACATCATGACCCTGGGAGGGCTGGCGCTCGCCATCGGGATGCTGGTGGATGACGCCACCGTGGCGATCGAGAACATCCACCGCAACCGCACGCTCGGGAAGCCGCTCACGGTCGCGATCCTGGATGGTGCGCGGCAGGTGGCCGTGCCCGCGATCGTGGCCACCCTGGCGATCTGCATCGTGTTCTTCCCGGTGGCGCTGCTGTACGGACCGGCCAAGTACCTGTTCACGCCCCTCGCGCTGGCGGTGGTGTTCGCGATGCTCGCCTCCTATGTGCTGTCGCGGACGTTGGTGCCCCTCCTGGCCCGGCTGCTGATGCCGGGGGAGGAGCACGCGGCGGCCACGCCCTCGATGCTGCAGCGCAAGCGGGACGAGATCTGGGAGCGGTTCCAGGCCGCCTACGGTCGAGCGCTCGAGACGGTCCTCGCCCACCGTCGCTTCACCCTGGTGCTGGCGCTGGTGCTGTCGCTCGGCGGTGTCGCGCTGCTCACGGTGGTGGGGACCGATTTCTTTCCCGCGGTCGACGCCGGTCTCATGAAGCTGCACTTCCGGGCGCCGGCGGGCACCCGCATCGAGGAGACCGAGCGGCTGGTCGCGCAGGTGGAGGCCAGAATCCACGAGACGATCCCGGCGGGCGAGCTGCAGACCGTGAACGACATGATTGGGGTGCCGCTGTTCTACAACCTGGCATTCGTCCCCACCGACAACATCGGGGCGATGGACGCCGAGATCCTGATCGCGCTGAAGCCGGGACATCACCCGACGGCGCGGTACATGCGGGCGCTGCGCGCCTCGCTCCCCGCCGAGTTCCCGGGCTCGAGCTTCTACTTCCAGCCGGCCGACATCGTGAGCCAGGTGCTGAACTTCGGCGTGTCGGCGCCGGTGGACGTGCAGATCGAAGGGGCCAACCTGGCGCGCTCCTACGAGGTGGCCCGGCGGCTGCGCGACGCCATCCGCACGGTGCCGGGCGCGGTCGACGTGCACGTCGCCCAGGTGCTCGACTATCCCGCCCTCAAGGTGCAGGTGGACCGGGTGCGCGCCGCGCAGCTGGGGCTGTCGCAGCGCGACGTGGCGAACAGCATGCTGATCTCCCTTTCCTCGAGCGGGCTGATCGCCCCGTCGTTCTTCCTGAACCCGGCGAACAACGTGAACTACGCCGTCGCGGTGCAGACGCCGATCTCGCGGCTGACGTCGGTGCCAAGCCTGCTCGCCACGCCGCTCACGCCGGCCCCGGGAGGCCGGCCGGCCGATGCGAGTGTGGCGCCGCTCGCCGAGCAACCCCAAGCGCCCGCCGTGATGCTCGGCAACGTGGCCAGCGTGTCTCCCGGCGCCGCGCCGGGGGTGGTGAGTCATTACACGGTGCAACGGGTGCTCGACGTCGAGGCGGGTGTGGAGGGCCGGGACCTGGGCGGGGTGGTGGGCGACATCCGCTCGCGCATCGCCGCCCTCGGTGCGTTGCCCCCTGGGATGCGCATCACCGTGCGGGGGCAGGGCGAGGTGATGGCCGCGTCGTTCCGCAGCCTGGGCCTGGGCCTGATCCTGGCGATCGTGCTGGTGTACTGCCTGATGGTGGTGTTGTTTCAGTCCTGGGTCGATCCCTTCATCATCATGGCCGCCGTGCCGGGTGCGCTGGTGGGCATCCTCTGGATGCTCGCGCTCACCGGCACGACGCTGAACGTCGAATCGCTGATGGGCTCCATCATGGCGGTGGGCATCGCGGTTTCCAACTCGATTCTGCTCGTGAGCTTCGCCAACGACCGCCGGGTCGAGACGGGCGGCGACGCCCTGGGCGCCGCGCTCGAAGCCGGCAAGACCCGGCTCCGCCCCGTGCTGATGACGGCGCTGGCCATGGTCATCGGGATGGTCCCGATGGCGGTGGGGCTGGGTGAGGGGGGTGAGCAAAACGCGCCGCTCGGCCGCGCGGTCATCGGGGGGCTGGTGCTCGCGACGGCGGCCACCTTGTTTCTGGTTCCCGTCGTGTATTCCTTGATCAGGACCGAGCCGCCGACCAGCCACTTGCTGGACGAGCGGTTCCTGGCGGAAGAAAGAGGGCAAACGTGATGACCGAATTGCGTCAGTCGCGCGCCGGGCGGCGGCTGTTCGTCGGGGGCGTGGTGTCGATGGTGGCGTCGGTCGCTATCGTCGCCGGGCTGCTCGCCCGCAAGGTGAGTCTGGTGCGCGCGGAAGGACGGGCGCGCGCCGCCGACGTCGCGGCGGGGCCTCACGTGCGCGTCGCGCGGGTGACGGCGCCACAGGACGTCCAGACGTTGACGCTCTTGGGCGAGGCGCGGCCCTACGCGGCGGTCACGTTATACGCCAAGGTGAGCGGCTACCTGCGGCAGATCCTGGTCGACAAGGGCGACGCGGTGGCGGCGGGGCAGGTACTCGCGGTGATCGAGTCGCCCGAGCTGGACCAGCAGTACGAGGCGGCGCTCGCCGATGCGCGGAACAAGCGCGTCAACGCCGATCGGTTCCGCGCCCTCGCCAAACAGAACGCCAGCTCCGCGCAGGAGGCCGAGCGTTACGAGACCGACGCGGCCGTGGCCGAAGCCAACCTCAAGGGGATCGAGACGCTCAAGTCGTACGAGGTGATCCGGGCGCCATTCACCGGGCGCGTGACCGCCCGCTACGCCGATCCCGGGGCCCTGATGCAGAACGCGACCAACGCGCAGACGGGGGCGCTCCCCGTCCTCACCGTCTCGGAGACGGGCCGCCTGCGGGTCTACGCCTACGTGGACCAGCAGGACGCCCCCCTCGTCAGCGCCGGCACGCCCGCGGAGATCACGGTCCCCGACCGGCCCGAGGTCCGGCTCGTCTCGCGCGTGACGCGGGTCAGCGGGTTGCTCGACCCGCGGACGCGTACGCTCCTGGCCGAGGTCGACCTCGAAAACCGGGGCGGCGCGATCTTCCCCGGGAGCTACGTGACGGTCAAGCTGGCCGCCAAGGGGCGAGGCTACCCCGAGCTGCCCGCGGGCGCGCTGATCGTGCGGAGCGACAGCACGCTCGTCGCGGTCGTGGATTCGGGCGACCGCGTCGCCTTCCGGCGCGTGGTCGTGGCCCGCGACGACGGTCAGCGCGCCCAGATCGCCGGCGGCGTCGTGCCGGGGGAGCGCGTCGCGCTGAACCTGGGCGAGAGCGTCCCCGCGGGCGCGCGGGTCCAGCCGGTGGAGCAGCGGTGATGCTGGGCGTGCTGGCGTTCGCCCTGCCATTGGGGGTGGACACGCTGCCCAGCGTTTCGCTGAGCGAGGCGATCGCCCGCGCCGCCCGGCTCGATCCGGCGTACGTCAGCGCGCTCGGGCAGGTGAACAACGCGGCCTGGGCGCGGCGCGCGGCCCGGCTCGCGTTCATCGTGCCGTCGCTCGAGGTGGGCGTGGACGCCACGCAGTACTCGTCCCCGTTCTTCAACGCGGGCACCGGCCAGCCGGGGACGAGCGCCGTGACGACGCACGTCGCGGCGAGCTACGAGGTGCTCTCCGTGCGGAAGTTCGCCGATCTCACGGCGACCGACGCCGGGCACGAGGCCGCGGCGGCGGGAGAGCTGGCCCAGCGCTTCCAGACCGCCATGGCGACCGAGGCGGACTATTACGACGTCCTGGCGAACCAGGAGCTGTTGCGGGTCGCGACCGGGCGGCTGAACCGGGCGCGCGAGCAGCTGTCGGTGGCGCGCGCCCGCGTCAGCCAGGGAGTGGCCGTCCAGACGGACTCGCTTCAGGTCGCGCTCGAGGAGACGCGGGCCGAGATCGACTCGGCCCGCCAGGCCGTGTCGCTGGCCGTGGCCCGGCTGCAGCTGGGCCGGCGGGTGGGCGCTGCGGGACCCGTGGCCGCGCAGCCGCTCGATACGCTCCAGGCCCCGCCGCTGCCGATTTCGCTCGAGGAAAGTGTACGCCTCGCGCTGCACGAGGGGCCGCGGTTCCGCATCGCGCGCGCCAACGAGCGGGCCGCCTCGGCGCTGCTCGCCGGCGCCCGGGGGACCTATCTCCCCGAGCTCACGCTCTCGGGTGAAAACGAGCACTTCGACACCCATTTCTTTCCCGAGGCGCGAAGCCTCTCGCTCCTCACGTTCCGCGTCACCCTGCCGATCTGGACCGGGGGCGCGCGGGAGGTCGCCATCAGCGAGGCGCGCGTGAGCCGGGACGTGGCCCGCGCGGCGCGGGAGGATGTGGAGCGCGCCGCGCGGCGCGACGTCACCGAGGCGTACGAGACCTACACCACGGCGCGCGACAACTACGCCCTGTCGATCCGGGCCCTCGCGACCGCCGCCGAGAATTTCCGCGTGCAGGACCAGCGCTACCGCGGTGGTGCCGCGACGATCCTCGAGCTGGTGGATGCGCAGGTACAGCTGACGCAGGCGGGATCGGACGTCGTCCAGACGCGCTACGCCACCCGCCTCGCCCTCGCGGGTCTGGAGGCGATCCTCGGACGCAGGTTGTTCGGCTGAGCTAGCTGCCGGCCGCCGTGCTGGGCGTGCCGCTGCTCCAGCTGCGTGGGAGACGCATCCGCGCGAGCTGCTCGGCGGGCCCAGCCACCTCGGCGGGCCGGGGTGCGTCCTCCCGATGCACGTACACGCTCCGCGCCAGCAGACCGGGCCAGCCCACCTGATGGCGGGTGATGGTGCCGAACCGCCGCCAGCCCGCTCCCTCCGCCCAGGCGCGCACCACGCGGTGACTCTCGTGGATGTGCATGACGAGGGTCCGCAACCCGGCCCGCCGTGCCTCGTCGTACAGCGCGCTCGCGAAGTCGGTGAGGACGTCGGCAAGGCGCACCGCCGAAAAGGCGAACAGATGCTCGACCTGCCCGGTGCCCGGTGGCAGCGGCGGATACATCCCGGCCCCCTCGGTCAGCCGCCGCAGGTACCGCTGGTCCTCCGGCAAGAGGAGCCATTGCATGCAGAGCGGCCCGTCCGGGCCGAGCCAGATGTAGGCGCGCCGCAGCCGCTCGTCCCAGAAGCGCAATCCGGCCTTGAAGTTGGTTTCCGCTCGATCGGGGCGCTCGCGCAGCTCGCCGATGATCGGGTCGGTCACGCGCGTCAGCTGCACGTGGGGCGGCGCGGGCGGCGTGGCGTCCAGGTCGATCTCATACCGGATCCACCGTTGCCGTAGCACGTGGCGCGGGAAGGCCGCGCGCGCGAGCCGGAGCAGGACCGTCACTGCCAACCGCAGCGGTGCCCGCGCCCGCCAAGAGGCGCGTCCGAAACAGAGCCACTCTCTGGAGTCGTTGGTCATGTGGCGAGGCCGCTGCAATTCTCCCGCACCTCGCGCCGATGCTGGTAACATCATGTCGATCAAGCAGATATGGTGGTCGCTGCGGATTGGGACGTAGCGACCGCGCCGCAGCTACAGGGTCACCTGCTGCTGCGACGCAGCACCTCCTACTGCCGGCAGGGCGCGTTCGGATCAGGCTTGGGGTGATCCACCACCACGCGGTGGTCCAAGTCGGCTACGCGCACGGCGATCTCCTCGACCAGATTGGCGACCCGGGCCATGTGGTCGTAGTCGATGTACTCGGGCTCGTCGGTGACTTGGTGGTAGTCGGAATGGAGGCCGGTCGTGAAGAACGTGATCGGGATGCCGTAGCGCGCGTACTCGTAGTGGTCCGAGCGGCAGTAGATGTTCGCCGGATGCCCGTCGGCATCGATGGAGTAGTCGAAGACGAGGCCGTGGCGGCCCGCCGCATTGACCTGCTCCACCAGGTCGCCGAGCTCGGTCGAGAGGCGGCGCGAGCCGACCAGCTGCAGGTAGCGAGGGCCGCCGTGCAGCGGCGTGCCGTCCTTGGTGCGCCCCGTCTCGTCGCTGGCGGCTCCCCGTCCCACCATATCCATGTTCAGCTGCGCGACGATCGAGTCGCGCGGTACGGTGGGATGGTCCGTGAAGTAGCGCGAGCCCAGCAGCCCCTTCTCCTCCCCGGTGTGCCACACGAACAGGATCGACCGTTTCGGCTTGCGCTTGAGAGAGGCGATCCGCTCGGCGATCTCGAGCGCCGCCACGGAGCCGGAGCCGTCGTCGTCGGCGCCGTTGGCGATCGAGTCGGCGCGACTCGCTCGGGGATGCGCCGACCGGAACCGGGCGAGCAGGGAATCGACACGGGCCTGCTGCTCGGGTGTGGCCTGCTTGCCGGCGTCGTCGGCGCCTTCCGGGCGCACCACGTGATTCCAGATGCGGATCGAGTCGTGGTCGACAGCGACGCGACTGACCCCGATGTGATCGTTGTGCGCCCCGATAGCGACGTACTCGCCCTTGAGCGTCGGATCGCTGCCGGGCACGATGCCGACCACGTTGCGCGCCGGGTCCGCGACCGGCACGACCTCGAACCGCACGGCGACGGCCGCCGTGCTGCCGCTCGCCCCCGGCGCGAGCTGCTCCAGCGGTGTGGCGAACAGCTTCGCCGCCGTGGCCGTGGTGATCAGGAACGCGGGCGGTTGCCCCGGCCGGCCGGTGGGGGTGTCGTCGAGCACGGTGCGCGGGCGGCGCAGGAACGCCACCACCTGCGGCGGCACACTGTCCAGCGCGACGAGCGCGACCGCCGCCGCACCGGACACGCTCGGCGGGGTCCGGAGCGCGCGCAGCCCGAGTGCCCCGCGCACCCGCAACACGACCAGCTTACCGCTCGCCTGCTCGGCCGTGATGGACGCAGCCGAGTCGCCGACCTCGCCGCCGAACGCAATCGGGAGTGACGCACTCTCGAGCGAGCGGGGCCCGAGCGGCAGGTAGTCGGTGAACGCGGTCAGGGGAGCCCCCGCGACGGTGAAGGTCGACGTCGTGTCGAACGTGCGCGTCTTGAGCGGGATCGTCTGGAAGTACGTGCCGCTGTCTCCCGCCGGCACGAGGCCGGCCCGTTTGATCTCCGCCGCGATGTAGGCGGTGGCCTTCACATTGCCGGGCGTCCCCGCTTCGCGCCCCTGCATGGAATCGTCGGCGACGATGTAGAGCCGAGTCATCAGGTCGCCGGCCGTGATCGCCGGGGCCGTCGCCGCGGGCCGGTGGGTGCGGGGCAGCTCGACCTGGGCCGCGGCCGCCGCCGGGGCGCACAGCGCGAGCAGTCGCACGCAAAGGCGATGCATGGAGTGGGGGGCTCAGTGCCGCGGCCGGTGGCGCTCGATGTAGCGCGCCATGATGCGCATCAGCTCCGCATTGGTCCACGGCTGCCATCCGTGCGGCTTCAGCGGGCGCCCGTACGCGAACTCGGCCTCGGCTGCCGGACGCGCTCGCTTGAGGAACTCCTCGAGGCGATAGACGGCGAGGTTCAGGTAGAACGTGTCCATATCGCCGACGAACACATGCAGCTGCCCCTTGAGCTTCGGGCCGAGCGTGGCCCAGTTGCGCTCCAGATAGTCACGCAGGTCGTAGTCGTGAGCCTTGAAGTAGTCGGCCACGGCATGGTCGATCTTGCCGGTCGCGAGATCCCACAGCTCCGCGGGGTAGCCGTCGGGGCCCGTGGGGCCGTAAGTCGCCTCCCAGATCGCGAACTGCTCACCCGACCGGGCCCGGCTGCCCAGCACCGCCTCGAACTGGCTCTCCTGCCGCACGCTGATACGCGGCTGCCCGGTGACTTCCTGCTCGGCCGGCACGTCGTTGGTCATCCATCCGGCGACGGGATGCACGAACGCGTTCGAGTCGCCGTAGATGTCGGGGATCTCGTAGTTGCGGAAGTCCACGGGATCCGGGTACAGCACCCACGTCCCGCCGAAGACGTCCGGGTGATAGACCTGCAGGGCGAGCGCTTCCCAGCCGCCAGTGGAGCCCCCCGTGAGCAGGCGTGCCCAGGGCGCCCGGATCATGCGGAAGTGCTCTTCCAGGTAGGGCATGAGCTCCTGCAGGATCGCGTCGCCGTAGGGCCCGTTGTTCGCCGAGTTTACGGCATAGGAGTCGTCGAAATAGGGCGTGGGATGTTGGAACGTGACGGCGATGAGACGCGGGAAGCCGGGGGAGCGCCACGCCTGGTAGAACTCGAAGCCGGGCTCGCGGGCGGTGCGCGCCAGCCGGGCGGTGCGCTGCTCCGGCGTTTCCATGCTCGAATCGGTCGAGAACCCGAACGGCGGGCGGAGATTGAAATGTCCCTGCTCGTACACCGTAGGGTAGCGGCGCGCCGTGTCGGTGTCGTAGCCCTGCGGCAGCAAGACAGTCGCCCCGAGGTACATGGG
>Ga0075436_100003103_pt1 | contig 11387 bp, 12 predicted proteins | sample RhiMethybrSRZTD5_FD_75303 | JGI IMG/M metagenome (GOLD analysis project Ga0075436, IMG submission 75303) | Populus rhizosphere microbial communities from Tennessee, USA - Rhizosphere MetaG P. TD hybrid SRZTD5 | ecosystem: Host-associated > Plants > Roots > Rhizosphere > Soil | place: USA... | reverse complement strand
ACGTACCTGGTCTATACGCTCGGCAAGCTGGAAATTCTGAAGTTGCGCGAAGACTATCGCAAGCAGCGCGGCGCATCCTTCACGCTGCTCGATTTTCACGACAAGTTTCTCGCGCAGGGCTACCCGCCCATCAAGATCATCCGGCGCGACATGCTGGGAAACGATAGCCCGGTACTGTGATCCCGCGATATCCGGTTTACCTGTTCGATATAGACGGCACGCTGCTCGATTCCGCGCCGGACATTTGCGGAGCGCAGAGCGAAGTGCTGGCAGCCGCCGGATGTGCTCCGCTCGCCTTCGAGTTCCTGCGTGGCTACATCGGCCGGGAACTCCGCGCGCTGTTTCGCGACGTGCTTCCGCACCTGAGTGAGGCGGACCTGGACAAGCTGAGCGAGCAGTATTCGCTGAACTATCGGGCCAGGCTGCACGCAGGCACGCGCCTCTACCCGGGCGTGGCGGAGGCGCTGGCCAGTTTGGGCGGCAGGAAATCGACGGCCACCACGAAGAGCACTGCGGGTTCGCGGATGGTGTTAGAGCATTTCGGATTATTGAAACATTTTGACCATGTCCAGGGCAGTGATGGGATTGCTTGCAAACCCGCGCCCGACGTCGTGCTGGCCGCGCTGAAGGGCCTCGGCGCAACGCCCGAGGAGTGCCTCTTTGTCGGCGATTCCCCTGCGGACATGGAAGCCGGACGCCGCGCGGGCGTCAGGATTTGCGCCGTGACGTACGGCTACGGCGATCCCGCCGAGCTGGCCAAATGGCAGCCGAACCACCAAGTTTCGGACCTGCGCGAGTTGGTGGGATGATGGTTTTGAAAGCACCCGACGAGGACCAAATATGCCAGACGGATTGCCGCGCCGCGATTTCCTGAGGACCGCCGCCGCGCTTGGAGCGCCTGCTCTGCTGCGCGGCCAAAACGCCAACGACAAGCTGAACATCGGCTGGATCGGCGTGGGCACGCGCGGCTATGCAGGCCTCGACTGGCTGCACAAAGCCGAACCGCAAGGCGTCGCGGTCACCGCCATCTGCGACACTTACACCGGCCATCTCACGCGCGCCAAGGACCGCATCCAGACCATCTACGGCATTACACCCAAAACGTATAACGACTATCGCGAGCTGCTCGCCGATAAATCCATCGACGCTGTATTTATCATGACGCCCGAGCACCTGCACCACGACATGACCATCGCCGCGCTGCGCGCCGGTAAGAACGTCTACATCGAAAAACCGCTGGCGCACACCATCGAGGAGGGCTTCGACATCGTCGAGGAATGGAAGAAGTCCGGCAAGATCGTACAGGTCGGCACGCAGAACCGCAGCTCCTCGCTCTACAAGAAGGCCAAGGAAATGATCGAGCAGGGCCAGATCGGCGACGTGCATTACGTGCGCGCGTTCTGGTATCGCAACTCGGCGCCCAACGATCCGGCGTGGCGCTATTTTGTTCCACCCGAGGCTAACCCGCAGAATACCGACTGGCCGAAATTTCTCGGCCCCGCGCCCGAGCGGGCCTGGGACCCGCAGCGCTACTTCCAGTGGCGGCTTTATTGGGATTACTCCGGCGGTATTTCGACCGACCTGCTGGTGCACCAGACCGACATCGTCAACTTCGTGCTGAGCAAAACCGTGCCGCTCTCCTGCATGGCTTCCGGCGGCATCTACCGCTGGACCGACAAAACCGACGACCGCGACGTGCCCGACACCCTCAGCGCCCTCTACGAATATCCCGACCGTTTCCACATCAATTACAGTTGCTACTTCGGCAACGTGCATTTCGGCTACGGCGAGCAGTTCTGCGGCAACGAGGGCACCATCGAAGTGCTCAACCGCCAGGACCTGCGCTTCTATCCCGAGAAGTACCGCAACGCCGACGAGCGCATCGCCTCACGCCCCGAAGTGCACCTGAACGGACTGAAAGATTTCAACGAGCAGGATGGCGCCATCAACCACTTCAAGAATTTCATCGAAGCGGTGCGAGGCAATGGCGCCGTGATCGCGCCGCCTACGGTCGGCCAGCAGGCCGCCATCTCCGGTCATATGGCCACGCTGTCATTCAAGAACCAGAAGAAAATTTTCTGGGACGAGAAAGCGGACAAGTACCGCTTCGCGTAAACCACCCGCGCGGCGGACGTTTCTGATACCATCAGCGTCTATGTCTGCCGCCGTCTCCAAAGGCCGCCTGATTCCCGCCGCCATTCTGGCGATTTTCGTCTATGGCATGATCGCGTCGATCGCCGGCACCATCATACCGGAGGTCTCCCAACGCTTCGGCCTTTCGCCCGAGCAGATCGGCAATGTTTTCCTGGCGCAAGCCATCGGCCTCATCATCGCGTCGGTGTCGGTGGGGCCGCTCATCGATAACAAGGGGAAGAAGACCGGTTTGCTCCTCGGCCTCACTCTGATCGTGATTGCGCTTTTTGCCGTTCCGAACTCGACCGGCTATTACATGATCATGGCTTTTATCCTGCTGCTGGGTTTGGGAGGCGGCATCATTGTCACGGCGGCCAACGCGCTAGTCAGCGACATCAGCGAAGACCGGCGCGCGTCCACGCTCAACCTGTTGAACCTGTTCTTCGGGCTCGGCGGCCTGGCCACGCCTTTTATCGGGGCAAACCTGTTTCACCACAACTCGATCGCCCTGTGTTATCTGATCGCCGGGTTGACGGCGGGCACCTTGGTGCTCCACATTTTCACGCCCATGCCTCCGCCCACCGGCGAGCGCGGTTTCAAACTGTCAGAAGCCGGCGCGCTGCTGGGAAGACCCGCGCTCTATCTGCTCTCGCTGCTGCTGTTCCTCTATGTCGCCTGCGAAGTCGGCGTTTGGAACTGGCTGCCCAAGCACCTGATCGCGCAAGGCATCCCGGAGACCACCGCGCTGAACATCTTGTCTTTGGGATTCGCGCTGGGCCTTCTGCTGGGACGCGTGGTTGTCTCGCGTATCTTGATCAAAGTTTCGTCTCCAACGGTAACGCTCGGCGCCGCGCTCCTGATGTCGATGACCACCTACGGCATGCTCCAGACCAACGATCCTACATTAGCCGCGGTGCTGGTTTTCTGCGCCGGCGTAGCCATGGCCCCGGTCTTTCCCACCACGCTCGCCATGGTGGGTGACGCCTTCCCGCGCATGACTGCTACCGCCATGGGCATCGCCATTACTTCAGGCTGGATCGGCCTCGCGGTGAGCTCGAGCATCATCGGCTCCATCGCCGGCACTGACCCTTCACGCATCAAGACGGCGCTGCTGATCCTTCCGGCGTTCTCGCTATTGATGATAATTGTGAACGTGATCGTGCGGCCCATGCTGAAGCGGAAAGCGCCCGTCCCGGCTTAGGTCCTTCGCCTCGCGGCCTAGACCACTCGCGTCTTGCGCACCGCGCCCGCGGTCTCCGATTTCGCCGGCTTGCGTACCGGGACACCGGTGAATTTCCGCATTTGGTCCGTCACGCAGACCAGAAACATCGGCTGGCGGGCGGCTTTGAGCAGATCGATAATCCGGCCGGGGCTGTCCTCGAGGTAGATGGACTTCCCGTCGGTGAGCAGGTGCACTTCGGATTCGTTGGCCAGCGCATCGCCCAGCCGCTTGCTCATTTCCTTCTGCAGGTACTTCAGGACGCGACGGATTTTCTGCAGTGAGAAACCTTTGCGCCGCAGCTCGGCGATTACGGAAATCTCCACCACTTCCTCCGGCATGTAGACGCGCTTGTGCCCGTCCTGCCGGGGAGAGACTACCTTGCGCTCGTCCCACCATTGCAATTGCCGCAGGCTCACACCGGAGATCCTGGCAACCTCATTGCTGGTGTAGCTCTCCTCGCTGGGGGGAGGAACAGGTCGGGTTTTTCTTGTTTTGAACATTTCGCCAAGATCGCGTTTCGGAACTTTAGCCCTATTCCGGATTGTACTGGAGAGTGCGGCCATGTCAACGGTCTTTTTCTGAGCTTGTCGAGCTGGTCCCGCGCTCGCAGGAGAGTATATCATGGGCTGTCGGCCCGCCACGGGGTCACCAGGCCGCGCTTTCCGCCTGCCCGGCCGTGTTAACATGTGAGTGTTCCCTTTTATCCCCAACTGAGGTTTCTGTGGCCGGAAGAATCACGCGAAGAGAGCTGAAGACCGACAAATTTGCGGTTGAGGTCGAGCACACAGTCGATTTTGTAACCGAACATCGCCGTGAGCTGATTATCTACGGCTCCGTCGCCGTGGCCGTAGTCCTGATTTCCGTCGGCATCTATTTCTTCCAGCGTCACCAGCATGCCGTGCGCGAGCAGGCCCTAGCCGACGCCATCCAGATTCAGGAAGCTCCCGTCGGCCCTCCCAACCCTGGCGCCATCATCGTCTTTCCCACCGAGGAAGCCAAGCGCGCTGCGGCCAGTAAGGCATTCGGCGACATCGCCAGCAAGTATTCCGGATCGGCTGAGGCGGCCACCGCAAAGTATTATCTCGGCGCCACCGCCGCCGACCAGGGAAACATGGCCGAGGCGGAGAAGCGGTTTAAGGAAGCCGCCGACGCCGGGGACAGGAACTACTCTTCGCTAGCGCGTTACTCCCTCGCCCAGGTGTACGTTGCTACAGGCCGCTCCGCCGACGCCGAAAAAATCCTGCGCGATCTCATGGCTCATCCTACTTTGTTCGTCTCGAAAGACCAGGCAACCATCTCCTTGGCGCGGACTATTGCGCATACCAAGCCTGACGAAGCGCGCAAAATGCTCGAGCCCTTGCGTACCCAGACTGGCGCCGTGAGCCAGGCGGCCATCAACGCGCTGGGCGAGTTGCCCGGACAGTAGCGCCGCACTCGTGCTCGCGCGCCTTCGTTTTCCCGTCCAGCACAGCCTGGGCCGCCGCTATCCGGAACCTGAGCACCCTTACCGCAACGCGTTCCAGCGCGACCGCGACCGTATCGTCCACGCGCGCGCCTTCCGCCGTCTTGAAGCCAAAACCCAGGTGTTCACGCCCGGACTCTCCGACCATTTCCGCAACCGGCTGACCCACACTATCGAGGTGTCCCAGATCGCGCGCACCGTCGCTTCCGTGCTTGGACTCGACGAGGATCTCACCGAGGCGCTGGCCCTGGTCCACGACATCGGCCACCCGCCCTTCGCGCACGCCGGAGAGGACGAGCTGAACCGCCAGATGGGCCGTTTCGGCGACCGCTTCGACCACAACCTCCACGCCCTTCGCATCGTTGAAAAATTTGAGCAGCGCTATGCCCGCTTTCCCGGCCTCAACCTAACGTTCGAAGTCCGCGAAGGCATGGCCAAGCATTCTCGCGATTTCGCGCCGGGCGAAGTTCCCGAGCTTGATGAATACCTGCCCGGCAAGCGTCCCCCGCTCGAAGCGCAGCTCATCGATCTCACCGACGAAATTGCCTATAACACAGCCGATCTCGATGACGCCTTCTCAGCGCACCTGCTCACGCCGGAGGAGATCGCTGCGCAAGTGCCGGCTTATGCCGCCATCCACGAAACCGTCGAGACCCAGTTTCCGGGCGCGGCGCCCCGCGAGAAATTCCATGAAGCGCTGCGCCAGTTGATCGACGCGCTGGTTTCCGGCCTGGTCGAAGGAACCGTTGCGTCCGCCAAGACCTCAGGGGTGCAAAGTATCGATGAAATCCGTGAATACCCGCGCCGCCTGGCTGCCTTCACCGGCGCCGCCGCGGCCGCCAGCCGCGAGCTGAAGAGCTTCCTGCACCGTTGCGTATACGCGTCGCCCGCGCTTGAGGAAGACCGCCGGAGCTCAACCGCCATGATGGCCGACCTGTTCCAGTTTTTTCTGGATCACATCGAGCGCCTTCCCGATCCTTACGGCGATATGGCCAAGACCGAGCCGGCGCATCGCGTGGTCTGCGATTACATCGCCGGCATGACCGACTCCTTCTTCCACCGCACTTACGAGCAGATGATCGGTCCTTACTCCTCCACCGCCGTGAAGTTCGACACTTCCGCCGAACGGACGCCGTAAATTTTCAGCACCTGCCGGCAGATTTCCCTGCCCAGCCGTTCCGGAGCTTCGTCCTCGTCGTGCTCGATTTCGACCTTGATAAAGAGATTGGTGACCGTCAATTGCCCCCCTCCTCTATACTAAGTAAATGTCCTGCGCCATTTGCCACACGCGCCGTCCCAGGCGGTTCTGCCCTGGCGTCCGCGGTGACATCTGCACCATGTGTTGCGGCACGGAACGCGAGGTGACGGTCGATTGCCCGCTCGACTGCGTCTATCTACGCGAAGCCCACCAGCACGAAAAGATCGAGCCCGTCGATCCGCGCAATTTTCCCAATCAGGATATCCGCGTAAGCGAAGAGTTTCTGCGCGAGCGCGAGCCTCTGCTACTGTTCCTGGCGCGAACCGTGCTCGACGCCGCGCTCGCAAGCCCGGGCGCAGTCGATTTCGACGTGCGTGAAGCTCTCGAAGCGCTGATCCGCACCTATCGTACGCTCGAAAGCGGCGTCTACTACGAGACGCGTCCCGATAATCCCATCGCCGCCAATATTTGTCGCCTGGTGCAGACCGGTGTCGCCGAGTTCCGCAAGAAGGAAACCGAGGATTCGGGCATGGCCCACACGCGCGATGCCGATATCCTTGGCCTGCTCGTTTTTTTGCAGCGTCTCGAGCTGGATAATAACAACGGCCGCAAGCGGGGCCGCGCCTACCTCGATTTTCTGCGCGGTTTCTTCCCCGATCAGGCCGTCGAACCCGCCCAGGCCACCTCATCGCTGATCGTGCCATAGAACACCACGCTCCCGTCGCAACCTGCCGGGGACCCTTTCACCGGGCCGTGGTTTGTGGTACTTGTATTGTCCAGAGGAGGCGTCATGTCACGGGTCAAAGACATCATCGCCGACCGGGATTTGTACTCGGTGGAGCCGCATTTAACGGTTTCCGAGGTCGCGCATCGCATGGCCGAGCTCCATGTCGGCGCGATTCTGGTCATAAAACGCGGGGAACTGCAGGGGATTTTCAGCGAACGGGATTTTCTGGTCCGGGTAGTGGTGGGCGGCCGCGACCCCAGTGCGACCTCCGTCGCCGATGTCATGACGTCCAGCGTTGCCACCATCGACGAGTCAGTCAACATGGAGGAGGCGATGGAAACAATGCGCATTCACAACTGCCGCCACCTGCCGGTGATGCGTCAGGACTCCGTGGTCGGATTCCTCTCCATGCGCGACCTCATGAACTACGCGCTCGAGCAGAAGGACGAAGAGCTGCATCACATGCGCGCGTACATTCACGGCAGCGGCCACTAGCGCCCATTTCCACTTTTCGCGACGGCCTTCTGCATTGCCCGTCCCGAGTCGCGCCGGAACCTGGCTTGCAGCATCCGGCTTAGCGGATAGGCCATCTTCGCCAGCGGATGTTTTTCCCGTGAAAACGCCAGGATGCCGTACCAGACCGAGTCATCTTCCCGCCACTCGACCGTGAATCGTTCCTCTCCAGCCTCGGCGTGTTCGGGCAGCGTCCCGTAGGCGAAGCCGTACCGCCGCGGCTCATCGATCCCGTAAATGATCCGGCAAACATTCAGTGACCGGAACCCGAAGTGCCGCGCAAGAACCGCAACGGTGCTTCCCGGTTCGATCGGCACATCCGGCCAGCAGAGCTGTATCCATCCGATATCGAACATACGCCACTCGCGAATCGCTTGTTTGGCGCGCTCGAAAACGCCGGGCCCGCGGCCCAACGCGAAGCTCTGTTGCCGAACGCGATATCCCGGCGGCGCGTGATCCCGCGTGGCGCCGGCCCCGGGATACGAGAACCCGGCTGTCGCCTGAGATGCCAGCACCTCCCGGATTCGCGCTTCGGACGGCGTCCCCATCAGAAACATCTGCGATACTGCAATCATAGCCGTGCCGGCCACCGCCATCGTGATCTTCGCTCATGGCTCGAGTATCGAATCAGCCAACGAATCCGTGCGCCGCATCGCGGAAACCGTTCGCCTGGAGGGAGGATTCGATCTTGTCGAGCCTGCATTCCTCGAGCAGGGCCGGCCCGACCTGGCCTCCGCCGTCGCTGCGTTGGTTCACCAAGGCGCCACGCGCATTGTCGTGCTGCCGTATTTTTTGACCCTCGGCGTGCACCTCCAGCGCGATCTTCCGAAGCTGGTGGAAGACTTGGGCCGCGCTCACAGTGGCCTGGACATCCGCGTGGCTCCCCCGCTCGAGGGACATCCTGCCCTGCGCCAGATACTCGAAGAACGCGCCTACGAAGCGTTGCGCATCGAAAAATCACCAAAGCTTCCGTAGTTTTTGTGCTATAGTTCCGCCCATCAGCCGCGCGAGGAGGCCGCGGAAATGGGCGACGTAATGCTCGGTGTGATCCTGCTGCTGATCGTTGGTGGTTGGATCATCACGCGCCTGGCCAAGTCGGCGGCCCGCACGGCGGCGCGCTCGGGCGAGCACCAGATAGCCCGGCTTACCACCCGCGTGTTCACTCTCGAGCAGGATCGTGCCGCGGTCGACACCCTCAACGCGCGCGTCGCCGCCCTCGAGCAGCAGTTACAGGCCCCCCGCGAACCGGTCCAGGCGCAGCCGCCCGAGCCCGTTCCCGTCGCCGTGGCTCCCGAGGTCCCAGAAACTGCTCCGCCCGTCGAGCCGCCGCCCTTGCCCGTCAGCCCGCCAGCGCCGGAGCCAGTGGCTGCGTCCGCGCCGCCCCTGGTTCAGTCCGCTCCCGCTCTCGGCGAAAGCTGGAAAAGTGTTCTCGATCTCGAAGCCACTCTGGGCGCCAACTGGCTGAACAAGCTGGGCGTCATCGTGCTCGTGTTCGGCATCGCGTTTTTCCTGGCCTATCAGTTGCAGACCCTCGGACCCGCCGGAAAAGTCCTGGTCGGCTACGTCGTCAGCGCGGCCATGCTCGGCGGCGGCCTGCTTCTCGAAAGACGCGAGCGCTATCGCATCTTCGCCCGCGCAGCCGTCGGCGGTGGGTGGGCGTTGATCTTTTTCACCACCTACGCGATGTATCACGTCCCAGCCGCGCACGTTCTCGACTCGCAGGCGCTCGACCTGGTACTGATGCTGATCGTCTCGGCGGCCATGGTGGTGCACACCCTGCGCTACCGCTCCCAAGTCGTCACGGGCCTGGCTTTCCTGCTGGCATTTTCCACCGTCACTATCAGCCACGTAAGCGTATACAGTCTCGCGGCCAGCGCCGTCCTCGCCCTGGGACTCGTGGCCATCGTGTTGCCCATGCGCTGGTACGAGATGGAGCTGTTCGGCATCGTCGCCACGTTCGGAAATCACTTTGTGTGGCTGCGCACCATCATCGAGCCCATGGGCAAGCACCACCACCCGTTTCCGGAATTTTTCGCCAGCGCCGGATTGCTCGCTTTCTATTGGGTGGTCTTCCGGACGTCCTATCTCGTTCGGCGCATCGACCCCGGCCGGTCGGAAAGCGTCTCGACAATCGCCGCGCTCCTGAACAGCCTGCTCCTGTTGGCCCTGATGAAGTACCAGTCGATTTATCCCGAGCTGGCCTTCTGGTTCCTCCTGGGATTCGGAGCCCTCGAGATGGCGCTCGGCTATACGCCGCCCGCCCGCCGGCGCCGCGCGGCTTTCGTGACGCTTTCCACATTAGGGTCGGTCCTGCTAGTGGCCGCCGTCCCGTTCCGCTATTCCGGCAGCCGCCTCTCGGTGCTGTGGCTCGCGGAAACCGAAGCGCTCTTTTTCGCCGGCGTCCGCCTCCCGGAAATCCTGTTTCGCCGCTTGGGCGCCGCCGCCGCTCTCGCCACCGCCATCCAGATGATGGCCCTCGACGCCGCGCCGCTCTTCGATTTCCGCATTCACCACCCCAACGCCGCGGGAGACTTCCGTCTGGCTCTGGTCTTCGGCGTCGCCGCTTTCGCGTTCTATGCCGACGCCCATTGGGTCCCGCGCCGCTGGCCCCGCTTGATCGGGACGGACTTCGAGCGCCTGTCGCTCACCGTAATTTCCTGGCTAGCCGCGGTGATGGCCTTCATCGGCGCGTGGGCCGCCTGGCCGGACATGTGGACCGCTGTCGCCTGGGCCGTGCTGGCCCTGGCTCTGGGCATCGCCGGCCGGCGCTGGACCATACCGGCAATTGTGATCCAGGCCAACCTCCTCGCCGCCGCCGCATTCATTCGCGCGCTTGCCGCCAACCTCGGCGCGATGCCCGCTTGGCACTACATCACGCTCCGTCTCATCACCGTTTCTATGGTTGCCGCGCTGCTCTACGCTTTCTCGCGCTGCAGCAACGTGCCCACCGTCGACGCGCTGCAAAATATCGCCCCCGTCCACACCTGGACCGCATCGTTTCTGGTGGCCCTCGTCGCGTGGTATGAGCTCGAATCCGCCAGCGTGGCGCTGGCCTGGTCCCTGTTCGGTCTCATCCTGTTTGACCTGGGCTTCACGCGCCGGTCCCTTTCCCTGCGCCTCCAGGCGTATGTCGCGCTCGGCGCAAGTTTCCTGCGCGTCTTCTTCGTCAACTTGAATGCCCTCGGTCCCCTTGGCGAACTGGCTCCCCGCATCTGGACCGCCGCCCCGGTTGCGCTCGCGCTCTACTATGTCTACTGGCGGCTCACCACTGGCGACGGCGAATTTCTCGCGACCGACCGCAAACTCCGGGCTGCTGCGATCCATTGCTATCTTGGAACCTTCACCGCGGCCGGGATCATCCGCTTCGCGGTGGCTGCCGACTGGGTCGCCGCCGGCTGGGCCATTCTCGTCGCCGCCCTAGCTGCCGTAACCATGAAAACCGGGCGCAGAGTGTTCCTCCATCAGTCTCTGCTGCTCACGCTCGCCGTCGTATTTCGGGCCATCCTTCACAATTTCTACCAGCGCAGTTACTTTCCCGCGCCGTTCTGGCAAAGCCGTGTCATCTGCGTGGGCGCGGCCATAGCCGCATTGTTCGCCGCCATCTTTCTTGGGCGTGAGCTCAGAACCGGCGCCTCGCCGTCCCACAACAAAGGGTTCGCGCGCCTGGCCGCCGCCATGAACCGCCGCCCCGACCAGGTTTTTTTCTTCGCCGCGTTCCTGCTGCTCACGGTTCTGATCGCGGCCGAGGCGCAATCCGGCCTCCTGGCGCTTGCCTGGGGCGGGGAAGCGGTCGCCGTCTTCCTGTTTGCTCTCCGCTTGGAAGAGCGCAGCTTCCGGCTATCCGGCCTCGCGCTGCTGCTCCTGAGCGTCGGGAAAATCGTGTTGATCGATGTCTGGCGTATGAATCCGCGCGACCGCTATCTCACCCTGATCGGCCTCGGCTGCGCGCTTCTCGTGACGTCATTCTTCTACACGCGCCACCGCGAAACCATTCAGAGGTACTTGTGAAAATGCGGCTGCCCTGGCTGATCGTTACAGCGGTAACCGCCGCCGCGCTCGTGTCGAGCCAGTTGTGGCCCGCGGATGCGCCCGCGAGCGCCGCGCCCCTGCTCTACTTTGTCGCCGATGCCGA
>Ga0075436_100003099_pt1 | contig 11396 bp, 7 predicted proteins | sample RhiMethybrSRZTD5_FD_75303 | JGI IMG/M metagenome (GOLD analysis project Ga0075436, IMG submission 75303) | Populus rhizosphere microbial communities from Tennessee, USA - Rhizosphere MetaG P. TD hybrid SRZTD5 | ecosystem: Host-associated > Plants > Roots > Rhizosphere > Soil | place: USA... | reverse complement strand
CTGGACGGCTACCAGACCTGCGCGCTCATCAAGCAGAACCCGAAGCTCAAGTCGACCCCCGTGATCATGCTTTCGAGCAAGGACGGCGTCTTTGATCGCGCACGCGGGCGTCTCGCCGGCTCCGACCGCTACCTGACGAAGCCCTTTACCAAGGAAGGGCTCGTCGCCGCGGTGGCGGAGTACGTCAATGCTTCCAGCGCTTCCTGAAAGGCGGCTCTCATGGCCATCAAGAAAATCCTCATAGTCGACGACTCGCCGACGGACCGCGAATTCCTGAGCACGCTGCTCTCGAAGAACGGATTCAGCGTCGCCACCGCCGAGACGGCCGAAGACGCGATGCTCAAGGTGAAACAGGCGCCGCCTGACCTCGTGCTGATGGATGTTGTGCTGCCCGGGCAGAACGGCTTCCAGGCGACCCGCACGCTCAGCCGCGACGAGGCCACCAAACGCATCCCGGTCATCCTCTGCACGAGCAAGGGGCAGGAGACCGACAAAGTGTGGGGGCTGCGCCAAGGCGCGCGCGACTACATCGTGAAGCCGATTAACCAGGCGGAGCTGCTCGCGAAGATCGCGGCGCTCGGGTGATGCGCGAGGTCACGACCACAGGTCGGGTTTCGCTGCGCGAGTACCAGCTCGCGCTCTCGGAGCGGCTGCAAAGCGCCGGCGCCGGCGCCGCGCTCGCCTCGAAGCTTGGCGTGCAGGTGGGCAAAGAAAACTGGTTGATCGACCTCAGCGACGCGGCCGAGGTGATCGCGGTGCCGCCGATCTCGGCGGTGCCGCTTGCGCGTGCCTGGTTCGCCGGCGTCGTCAACGTGCGCGGCAATCTCTACAGCGTAAGCGACCTGAGCGCCTTTCTCGGCGGCGCGCCGCTCAAGCTCTCGGCGGAGGCGCGGCTGCTCGTGCTGAGCGAGCGGTTCCATTGCGCCGCCGCGCTGCTCGTCGCGCGCTCGCTCGGCCTGCGCGCGGCGGACCGGCTGAAACCGCAGGAGGCCGCGGCGCCGCTGCGCTGGGTGCGCGCACAGTACTCGGATACGGAGGGCCGCTCATGGAAAGAGCTCGACGTGCAGGCGCTCATCAACGACGAAGCGTTCCTCGAGGCAAGCACGTGATCGCGCGAGCGCTCGGCTTGCTTGCCGCGCTCTGGGCGTGCGTACCGGCAGCCGCCGATCCCGGCGTGAGCGCGAACCGTATCCTCCTCGGGCAGGCGGCCGTCTTCAGCGGCCCGGCGGCGCAGCTCGGTATCCAGATGCGTAACGGCATCAAGGCCTACTTCGACTACGTGAACGCGCACGGTGGCGTGTACGGCCGCAAGCTCGATCTCGTCACCGAAGACGATCACTACGAGCCGGCGCTGGCGCCCGCAGCGAGCAAGAAGCTGATCGAGGAGCACAAGGTGTTCGCGCTCCTTGGCTACGTCGGCACGCCGACCGGTGTCGCGCACCTGCCGGTCGTCACGCAGGCCAAGGTCCCGCTCGTGGGCATGTTCACCGGCGCCGAGGCACTGCGCACGCCGCTCAACCGCTACGTCTTCCATGTGCGCGCGAGCTACTACGATGAGACGGAAAAAATCGTCGAGCAAGTCGTTTCCACGGGCGGCAAGAAGATCTCCGTCTTCTATCAGAACGACGCCTATGGCGAGGCGGGCCGCAAGGGCACCGAGATCGCCCTCACCAAGCGCGGCATGAAGATCTTCTCGAGCGGCACGGTCGAGCGCAACACGCTCAAGGTGGAGCAGGCGGTGAAAAGCATCAATTCCACGGAGCCCGACGCCATCGTGATGGTGGGCGCCTACGCCGCGTGCGCGGAATTCATCAAGCAGATGCGAAACGCCGGCAGCGGCGCCACCTTCTACAACGTCTCGTTCGTCGGCAGCAAGGCGCTCGCCGACGCCCTCGGCGCCGAAGGCAGCGGCGTCGCCGTGTCGCAGGTCGTGCCGTTCCCTTGGGGCACCGCCGTCCCGGTGGTGAAGGACTACCAGGAGCAATCGCATAAGGCCGGGTTCACCGACTACAACTTCAGCGCGATGGAGGGTTTCCTCACGGCGAAGGTGATGGTCGAGGGACTGCGTCGCGCCGGCAAGAACCCGACGCGCGAAGGGCTGGTCGATGCGCTCGAGCAGATGCATGACGTCGACCTGGGCGGCTTCTACGTTAGCTATTCGCCGAACAACCACGCCGGCTCGAGGTTCGTCGACCTGACGATCATCGGGCGTAACGGCAAGTTCCTGCGCTGAGGAGTGCCATGGGTAATCGACTCGAACTTCTAAAGATGCCGTTCGTGGCGAAGGACGGCGCGACGGCCGCGCATAGCGGCGCAAAGCCGGCCAGTGCGCCGGCGCTCGCGCAACGCGGCATCGGCCGCAGGCTCAAGTTCCTCGCCACGCTGCTCGCCGTGCTGATGATCCTCAACGGACTCATCGTGGTCTACGACGCGCGCCAAGCGACATTCAATACGCTGTACGTCGCGGCCGTTGGCAAGATCCGCATGCTGTCGCAGCGCCTCGCCAAGGCCGCACAGCAGGCCTCCCAGGGCAACCGCGAAGCGTTCAAGCAGTTGCGCGAGAGCCGCGATGAATTCAGCGCGCTCGTCAAGCTGCTCGCCGCCGGCGGCGCGAGCGGCGACGTAAACCTGCCTCCGACGCCGGACAGCGTGCGGCCGATGCTCATCACGCTCGAGCGCGAATGGCAAAAGAGCGAGCGCAATGCGACGCTCGTCATCCGCGAGGAACCGAACCTGGTGGCCCTCGGCGCTGCGGTGCGCGCCATCAACGACAACAACCCGACGCTGCTCGAAGTGGCCGACGAAGTATCGGCGCTCAGCGTGCAAAGCGGCGCCGCGGCGCGCCAGAACGCGATCACGGCGCAGCTCGTGATGCTGACGCAGCGTATGGCGAAGAACGCCAACGCGATGCTCGCCGGCGACGTGGTCGACCCGGAGGTGGCGTTCCTGCTTGGCAAGGACAGCAATACCTTCCGCGACCTCCTGCAGGGCCTCTTGCAGGGCAATGAGGCGCTGCGCATCACGCGCGTCACGGACCCGGCGCTACGCGCGAAGCTGGGAGAGCTCGAGACCGGCTTCAAGGAATACCAGGTGGCGGTGAGCCGCATCCTCGGCAACATGCAGCGCCTAGTGAACGCGAAGCGCGCGACGCGCGATATGTTCAACGACAGCGAGACGCTGCTTGGCGCCGCGGAGCAACTCGCGAGCGGCTACGACCGGCTGCTCACCGAGCGGCGCGTCAACTTCATCGCCTTGGCGGTGGGCTCGCTCCTCGCGCTTGCGGTGCTCCTCATGATCGGTCGGGCGTACATCGGCGAGAGCCGACGGCGTGCCGAGCAAAGCGAGCAGCAGAACCGCGACAACCAGAACGCGATCCTGCGGCTCCTCGACGACATCGGCAACCTCGCGAGCGGCGACCTGCGGGTGCGCGCCAAAGTGACCGAGCACATGACGGGCGCGATCGCCGACTCGATCAACTACACCATCGACGAGCTGCGCCGCCTGGTCGCCGGCATCACCAAGGCTGCGGAGCACGTGAGCAGCGCCACCCAGGAGGCGCAGAGCGTGAGCGCCGAGCTCCTGCAGGCGGCGCAAAAGCAGGCGACCGAGATCCAGGGCACGGGCCACGCGGTCGCGCAAATGGCGCAATCGATGAAGCAGGTGTCGGCCAACGCCGGCGATTCGGCGAAGGTCGCCGAGACCTCGCTCAGCGCCGCGAACAAGGGCGCGCAGGCGGTGCAGAACGCGATCCGCGGCATGAACGACATTCGCGACCAGATCCAGGAGACCTCCAAGCGCATCAAGCGCCTGGGCGAGAGCTCGCAGGAGATCGGCGAGATCGTGCAGCTCATCTCCGACATCACCGAGCAGACCAACGTGCTCGCGCTAAACGCCGCGATTCAGGCTGCCTCCGCCGGCGAGGCCGGCCGCGGCTTCACCGTGGTTGCCGAGGAGGTGCAGCGGCTCGCCGAGCGCTCGGCCGAGGCGACCAAGCACATTGGCGCGATCGTCAAGAGCATTCAGCGCGACACGCAGGACGCCGTCGAGGCGATGGAGCGCAGCACGCGCGGCGTGGTCGAAGGTACCCGCACCGCCGACGAAGCCGACCAGGCGCTGCGCGAGATCGAGAAGATCTCCAACCGCCTGGCCGAGCTGATCGGCGCCATCTCGAACGCCACCGAGCAGCAGGCGAGCTCCGCCGCGCAAGTGGCCGGAAAGATGAAGATCATCCTCGGCGTCACGCAGCTCACCTCCGAAGGCACGAAGAAAACCGCCGCTTCGGCGGCGAAGCTCGGTGAGCTCGCGCAAGGTTTGAAGAGCTCGGTCGCAGGCTTCAAGCTCGCCTAGCTTTCCCGCGCGATGCCGGACACCACCATCCTTTCCTGGATCACGGCGGAGGTCGATCAGGCGCTCGACCGCGTGCGCCGGCAGCTCGCCGGCTGCGCGAGCGGGCCGCTCGACCCGGCCGCGCTGGCCGGATGCCCGGAGCATCTGCATCAGGTGAGCGGCGCGCTGAGCATGGTGGGCCTGAGCGGCGCGACGCGCTTTTGCGAGGCGCTGGAGACGAGCCTCACGGGGCTGAACGGCACCCATGGCGAGGCGGCGCAGGTGATCGACCGCGCGGTCGCCGAGTTGCGCCAGTTCGTAGACGACGTCGCCCGCGGCGAGCCCAACGTGCCGCTGCGCCTTTATCCCGCGTATCGGGCGCTCGCCGAGCTGCAGGGGCGGCCCGCCTGCGAGGAGGTCGAGCTCTTCTTCCCCGATCTCACGCCGCCCGCGCCGGCGCACCCCAATCCGAAATCGCTCGACGCAGGCGAGCTCGCCGCGTACATGCACGCGCAGCGCACGCGCTGGCAGCGCGCCATCCTCGCGTGGCTGCGCCGCCAGCCGAGCGGGCTCGACGAGATGCGCGAGACGCTCGATGCCTTGCACGCGATAGCGCATCAGCTGCCTGAGCGGCGCGCGCTGTGGTGGGTCGCAAGCGGCCTCGTGGATACGCTCCTCGATGCCACGGAGCCGAAGCGGCTGTCGCAGGCGCGCGCGCTCTGGAACAAGCTCGACCTCTATATCCGCGATCTGGCCGCCGGCGTGCGCCCGGACAATGAGCCGCTGCTGCGCGAGCTGCTCTATGCGGTTGCCTGCGCCGCGCCGCTGACGCAGCGACTGCGCGACATCAAGCGCCTGTACGGCCTCGACGCGCTCGTGCCCGCGCAGCAAGCGGACGCTGTTGCGCTCGAAAAGCGCGCCGTGCAAGAGGACCTGCGAGCGCGCCTCGAGGCGCTGCGCCAGACCTGGCAGCGCTATTTGGCCGGCGATGCGAACGCGGGCAACGTGATGCGCGAGCGCGCGGCTGCGCTGCAAGCGAGCGCCGCGGCGCACGACGATGTGCATTTTGCGAAGCTGTGCGAGGCGCTCGCCGGCGCCGCGGCGGCGCTGCCGCCGATGCAAGCCGAGGGCAGCGACTTCCTGCTGCTGGAGATGGCTTCGGCCTTCCTCCTCGCCCAGAGCATGCTCGAGCATTTCGAGAATCCGCCGGCCGATACGGCCGAGCAGGTGGCGCTGATGAGCGGCTGGCTCGGCCGCGCAGCGCGTGAGCGCTCCGGTGGACCGGCGCCGGGCGGGCTGCGCGCTGAGCTGACGCAACACGTGAATGCGCTGCAGCTCCGCGCGCGCGTCTCGAGCGAGATCCTCGCCAACCTGCACAGCGTCGAGCAGGCACTCGATGCCTATGCGCGTGGCAAGGCGGCGAAGGAGGCCGTCGAGAAGATCCGGCCGCAGCTTCGCCAGATCCATGGCGCGCTTTGCGTGCTCGGTTGGGAGCGCGCCGCCGCGGTGCTCGAGCGCTGCGAGGCGCTCCTGCCGGGGCTCTCGGCGGAGAGCGAGCACATCGACTGGCTCGCGGAAGGCTTGAGCAGCCTGACCTTGTATGTGGCGCCGTGCGCTCAGGGCCGCGAGCCGCGCGAGCAGGCGATCGACGTCTTCCTTGAACGCTTCGAGCAGCGCGCGCCGCCGCCGCCCGCCACGGCCGCCGTGCCGGCGCCGACCGGGCTCGAGGACGAGAGCCTGCTCCAGGTATTCCTGGAAGAGGCGAACGAGGTACTCGCGGCCATTGCGAGCGGCTTGCCGCGCTGGCGCGCGGATCCCGCGAATGCCGAGGAGCTCGCGACGATGCGCCGCGCCTTCCACACGCTCAAGGGCAGCGGACGCATGGTGGGGCTAGGCGAGCTGGGCGAGGCCGCCTGGCAAGTCGAGCGCGTTCTCAACCAATGGCTCGAGCGCAAGCAGCCGGCGACGCCCGAGCTCCTCGAGTTCGCGACCGTGGCGCACGGCTGCTTTACCGATTGGGTGGAGCGCCTGCGCAACGGCCAGACGCCGATTGTCGATGCCAAGCCGATCACCGAGCTCGCCGCGAAGCTCGGCGGCGAGGATTCCGCGGTCGTACGGGTGCGCGATGTCTATCTCAAGGAGGCGGCGCAGCATGTCGCTACCCTGAAAAGCGAATGCGCCGCATGGCTGCAGGGCGAGCCGCGCGAAGCGGCGCCGGCATTCGCCCGCGCCGCGCATACGCTTGCGAGCTCATCGCGCACGGCGCGCTTCGAGCCGATTGCGCAGCTCGCCGCGGAACTCGAGCAGTGGATGCCGCTTGCCGAGCGCACTACTGCCGCGCCCGATCGCGCGCTCATCGCCGCCGCCATTGACAGGCTGGGCGAGATGCTCGCGGCCGCCGGCCGCCGCGAGTCGCCAGCCGCGGGCAGCGAAAATACCGCTGCCCTGCAAAGCTTGCGCAACCGGCTGCTTGTGCCGGCGCGGCCCAAGGACAAGCGCACGCTACGCGACGACCTTGACAATGCGCTCTTGCCCATCTTCCTGGAAGAGGCGCAGGAACTCATTCCCCAGGTGGGCTCCGACTTGCGCGCCTGGCGCGCGAACCGCGAGGACCGCAATGCGGCCGATGCGCTGAAGCGCGCTTTGCACACGCTCAAGGGAAGCGCGCGCATGGCGGGCGCCATTCGTCTGGGCGAACTCACGCACCTCATGGAAAGCCGCATCGAGTACGCGCTCGAGGCGGGCGAAGCGACACCGGAGCTCTTCGACGAGCTGCAGTCGAAGCTCGATCGCCTGAGCGCCGATGTCGAGAAGCTCGCGGCCGGCCCAGTGCTGGCGGCTGCGGCACCGCAAGCGGCCGAGGCGCGCGCCGCGGCCGCCCCGGGCGCGGCGCTGCTGCGCGTGAGCGCCGAGCGTCTCGACCGGCTGATCACGGAAGCGGGAGAGTCGGCGATTGCCCGCTCGCGTATCGAAGCGGAGCTGCGCCAGACCAAGCAGGCGCTCGGCGATCTGAACGAAAGCATCAGCCGTCTGCGCACGCAGCTGCGCGAGGTCGAGATCCAGGCCGACAGCCAGCTACAGTCGCGCCGCAGCGAGCTCGCCGAGCACGAGCGCGATTTCGATCCGCTCGAGTTCGACCGCTACACGCGCCTGCAGGAGCTCACGCGCATGATGGCCGAGGGCCTTAACGACGTCGCCACGTTGCAGCAGGCGCTCGTCAAGAACGTCGGCGAAACCGACGCGGCGCTGCTGCAGCAAGCGCGCATCGGCCGCGAGCTGCAGCAAAACCTGATGCGCATGCGCGCGGTGCCGTTTGCCACGCTGGGTGAGCGCCTGCAGCGCATCGTGCGCCAGAGCGCGGCCGAGCTCGGGCGCAAGGCCGAGCTCGTGATCGAAGGCGCGCAGGTCGAGCTCGACCGCGGCGTGCTCGAGCGTATCGCCGCGCCGCTCGAGCACATGCTGCGCAACTCGCTCGTGCACGGCATCGAGTCGCCGCAAGCGCGCGCCGCTGCCGGCAAGCCGGAGGCGGGCTGCATCGGCATTAGCCTGCGCCAGGAGGCAAACGAGGTTGTGGTGGTCCTCGCCGACGACGGCGCCGGCCTCGACCTCGCGCGGCTGCACGCCAAGGCGGTTGAGAAGGGGCTGATTGCGGCCGAGCTCTCCTTGAGCGAGGCAGAGCAGGTGCAGCTCGTGTTTGTCTCCGGGCTCTCCACCGCCGAGCGGGTGACCGAGCTTGCCGGCCGCGGCGTCGGCATGGACGTGGTGCGCGCCGAGATCCAGGGGATCGGCGGCCGCGTAGAGGTGACCACGGCGCGCGGCCGCGGCACGACCTTCACCATCTATCTGCCGCTCACGCTCGCCGTCGCGCAGACGGTCATGGTGCGTGCCGGCGCGATGACGCTCGCCATCTCCGCGCCGCTGATCGAGCAGGTGCTGCGCGTGAGCGCCGCTTCGCTCGTCAGCCACTACGAGCGCGGCAACATCGAGTTCCAGGGCCGGCAGTATTCGTTGCATTACCTGCGGCAGCTTCTCGGCAATCGCACCGCGACCAACATTCAAGCCCACAACCTCGTGCTGCTCGTGCGCAGCGGCGCCCACCGCGTCGCCGTGCATGTCGATGAGCTGCTCGGCAACCGCGAGATGGTGGTGAAGAACATCGGCCCGCAGCTCTCGCGCATGCCGGGCATCGCTGGTGCAAGCGTGCTGCCCGATGGCTCGATTGTCCTCATCGTCAACCCGGTGCAGCTCGCGCACCGGTTGCGTGCGCCGATGACGCGCACGGCGACGCCCGAGCCGAGCCTTGCCAAGGCGACGCGCGCGGCGCCGCTCGTCCTCGTTGTGGACGACTCGCTCACGGTGCGCAAAATCACCGGGCGGCTGCTCGAGCGCGAAGGCTACCGCGTGCTCACCGCCAAGGACGGCGTCGACGCGCTCGAGCAGCTGCGCGGCGAGTTGCCGTCGATCATGCTCGTCGACATCGAGATGCCGCGCATGGACGGCTTCGACCTCACGCGCAACGTGCGCGGCGACCCGCGCACGATGGAGATCCCGATCATCATGATCTCCTCGCGCACGGCGCCCAAGCACCGTAGCCGCGCCAGCGAACTCGGCGTGAACGTCTTCCTCGGCAAGCCCTACGAGGAATCCGAGCTCCTGCGCGAGATCGCCGCACTCGCCCGCGCATGAGCTCCGAGCCGCGCGAGCACATCGGCAAGTACCCGGTGCTGCGGCAGATCGGCAGCGGCGCCACCAGCAAGGTATATCTCGCGCGCGACCCGTTTGCGAAGCGCGATGTGGCGATCAAGGTGTTCCTGTTCGACAAGCATGCCGAGGCGCAGCAGGAGCGCATGAAGCACAAGGCGTTCGTCGCCGAGGCCTCGCTCGCCGGCAAGCTCAATCACCCGCACATCGTCGAGATCTTCGACGCCGTCGTGGAACCCGACCACAGCTATCTCGTCATGGAGTACGTGCCGGGCACGACGCTCGAGGCGCATGCCGATGTAGCGTCGCTGCTGCCGGTGAGCAAGGTGGTGGAGATCGTCTTCAAGTGCATCCGCGCCCTGGAATACGCCTGGCGCCATGGCGTGATCCATCGCGACATCAAGCCCGGCAACGTGCTCCTGTCGGAAAGTGGCGAGACCAAGGTGAGCGACTTCGGCGCCTCCTTCCAGCAGAAGATCCAAGACACGACGCAGATTACGGGCGTCGGCTCGCCGGCCTACATGTCGCCCGAGCAGGTGCGCCTCGAGCCGCTCACCCAGCAGACCGACATCTACTCGCTCGGCGTCATGATGTATCGCCTGCTCACCGGCCGGCTGCCATTCACGGCCACCACGCAGGCGGCGCTCACCTACGCCATTCTCAACAGCGCGGCGCCGCGGCCGGCGACCCTGCGTCCGGAATTGCCGGGGTTGCTCGACGCCATCGTCATGAAGGCCATGGAGCGCGATCCCGCGGCGCGATACCAGTCGTGGCTCGAGTTCGGCAAGGACTTGAGCCAGGCGTTCGCCAGCCTGCGACTTGCGGGCGCGAGCGTCTCCGATTCGGAGAAGTTCACCAAGCTGCGCGACTTCCCGTTCTTCGTTGACTTCAACGACGTTGTGCTCTGGGAGCTCATCCGCATCGGCACGTGGAAGAGCATCGGTCCGCAGACCGTGCTGATCCGCGAGGGCGAAGCGGGCGACAGCTTCTATTTCCTGGTGGAAGGGGAAGTGGACGCGACGCTCTTCGGCAAGCTCCTTGCAACTGTGAAGGCCGGCCGCTGCTTCGGCGAGCTACTGTACTTCGGCGATCGCAATCAGCGGCGCACCAGCACGATCACCGCGCGCACGCCGATCACCGTGATCGAGGTGAAGGCCGCCGCCATGCGCGCTGCCACCGACGCCTGCCAGGCCGCGTTCAACAAGGCCTGCATGCGGGTCCTGATCGAGCGGCTGGTCGACTCGAACCTGCGCCTCGCGCACGCCGCCTAGGTCGGATCCCAGCTAAAGACGTCCTGCGAGCGCTCGAGCGGGTAGAAATGCGCGCGCAGCGCGGGCATGGCGTGCGCCGCGATCGTTTCCGCGCTCCAGCCGCCGTCGCGATGCACGGAACGCAGCGGCCGGTTCTGCGACATGAGGAAGATCTCGTTCGCGCGCACCGCGAAGATCTGGCCGCTCACCTCGCGCGCGGCGTCGGATGCCAGATACACCGCGAGCGGCGCGATCTTCGTCACCTCCATGCTTTTCAACTTCTCCACCCGCTCGCGCTGCTCGGGCGTCTCCGTCGGTATGGAACCGATCATGCGGCTCCATGCGAAGGGCGCAATGCAGTTGGAGCGCACGCCGTACTTCGCCATGTCGAGCGCGATCGATTTCGATAAGCCGACGAGGCCGAGCTTCGCCGCGGCATAGTTCGCCTGGCCGAGATTGCCCACCAGGCCCGAGGTCGAGGTCATGTGGATGTAGCAGCCGGACTGCTGGCCCTTGAAGTGCGGCGCCGCCGCGCGCGCCACGTAGAACGAGCCGTTCAGGTGTACATCGATGACGGCGCGCCACTCCTCTACCGCCATATTGAAAAAGAAGCGGTCGCGCAGGATGCCGGCATTGTTTACCACCACATCGATGCGCCCATAGGCGTCGAGCGCCGCCTGGACGATGCGATTCGCCGCCGTCCAGTCCGCCACGCTATCGGCGCTGGCCACTGCGCTTCCGCCGGCGGCGCGGATTTCATTCACCACCGCCTCGGCTGGCGCGCTGCTCGCGCCTTCGCCCTTGACGGATGTGCCGAGGTCGTTCACTACCAGTTTCGCGCCGGCGGCCGCCATCGCGAGGGCGAACTCGCGGCCGATACCGCCACCGGCGCCGGTGATGAGCGCCACTTTCCCGGCAAGCATCGCCGTATTATCGCGCGCGATGCTCGAGCACTTGGAGCTTGCGCTCAACCCCGCGTCGGTTGCCATCGTCGGCGCCTCGGACAATCCGCACAAGGTGGGCGGCCGGCCGCTGCTCTATCTGCAGCGCTACGGCTTCCGCGGCGCGATTTACCCCATCAATCCTTCGCGCGCGAGCGTTCAAGGCCTGCGCGCCTTC
>Ga0075436_100003096_pt1 | contig 11404 bp, 13 predicted proteins | sample RhiMethybrSRZTD5_FD_75303 | JGI IMG/M metagenome (GOLD analysis project Ga0075436, IMG submission 75303) | Populus rhizosphere microbial communities from Tennessee, USA - Rhizosphere MetaG P. TD hybrid SRZTD5 | ecosystem: Host-associated > Plants > Roots > Rhizosphere > Soil | place: USA... | reverse complement strand
TGCTAATTCGATTTTACAGGGTCTTAATCCACAGGACCGACGTGGCGTCGGCCTTAGTTTGTTGTGAGCGACCCTGAGGTAATCTCGATACGTCGCATCTGTGTCTGTACCATCCTCTGTGTCGGTACCGTTCGCGGTAGCGAATGGGTGAATCGGACGAACTTGACACACCCATCCGCTACCGCGGACGGTACTGACATTCACGAGTCTCCTCGGAAAAAATTGAATGCAAATTCAGGAAAACGTTCCTCTCGCGCCGTACACGACGCTACAGGTCGGAGGGCCGGCAAGATTCTTTATCGAGGCCAGAAGCGAAGACGAAATTCGCGATGCGTTGTTGTTTTCGCGCGAACGTTCTCTCGAAGTATTCGTCCTCGGCGGGGGAAGCAATCTGGTCGTTGCCGACGCCGGCTGGCCGGGAGTGGTATTAAGAATCGCCGTGGTAGAGACAAGCACGCGTTCAAAAAATGGCAAGCAGATCTTCACTGCCGGAGCGGGAGAAGATTGGGACAGTCTTGTGTCCTTCTCCGTCGAGCAGAACTGTGCCGGCATCGAGTGCATGAGCGGAATCCCCGGAACAGTTGGCGGAACTCCGGTGCAGAACGTGGGCGCCTATGGACAGGAAGTAAAGGACACAATCACAACCGTTCGCGTGCTGGATACGATCACGCTCGAATTGCGCAACATGGCGGCTGCGGATTGCGGATTCACCTACCGGACCAGCATCTTCAACAGTTCCGAAAAGGGACGCTACATTGTCACGCAAGTTTCCTTCGCGCTCACGCCAGGTGGACGTCCTAAAATTGAATATGCGGATCTGAAACGTTATTTCGGCGAGCGCTCAGCCCCAACGTTGACTGAAGTTCGCAATGCGGTCCGCTCGATCCGCTCCACAAAGGGAATGCTGATCAGCTCCGACGATCCCGATTCGCGCAGTGCAGGCTCGTTCTTCAAGAATCCGATCGTTCCTCAAGCAGAGTACGAGCGCATCGGAGCACTTCCCATCTGCAGGGAACAAAAGCCTTCCTCATTCCCGGCCCTGGCGGGAACAGTAAAACTTTCGGCGGCGTGGCTGGTCGAACGCTCCGGATTTCAGAAGGGCTTCACCGATGGACGCGTGGGCATCTCGCGAAAGCACAGTCTGGCAATCGTGAACCGCGGCGGCGCGACATCAGAAGATGTCGTCAGACTCAAAAACAAGGTTCAGGATGGCGTGTTCAGGACATTTGGAGTGCGATTGCAGCCGGAGCCGGTATTTGTGGGCTTCTAGAGTTCCCTCGTCACCGCCTATTCGCCTCTCGCGCACCAGCCATGACAAATCAGCCCAGTTTTCCATCCGCCCGGTTCGTCACTTTCGTACACAATATGAATCTAATCATCAGGAACTCATAGCCATGTTGATCAAGAAAGCTTCCGACATTCCTTCGTCCGAGATCACGCCAAAATCGATATATATGAACCGGCGCAGCTTCCTTTCTGGAGCGGCGGCGTTTGCAGCCGGAATGACGATGCTGGGATGCGAGATGGTGAAGCCCTCGGAAGTTGTGCACGCGAACACGAAACTCACGACGGTGAAGAGCCAGTTCAGTACGACGGAACCGGAGACCCCGTTCAAAGATATTACGAACTACAACAATTTCTACGAATTCAGCACCGATAAGTATGGCCCTGCCGATCTGGCGCGCAACTTCCGCTCGCGTCCGTGGAAGGTGAAGGTCGGAGGCGCGGTCGCGCAGAAGAAAACCTACGAGATCGATGATTTGATGAAACTTGCTCCTCTCGAAGAGCGCATTTACCGCTTGCGCTGCGTCGAAGGTTGGTCGATGGTGATCCCGTGGGTCGGTTTTTCCCTGAGCAACTTGATCAACCAGATGCAGCCCACATCCAAAGCCAAGTACGTGAAGTTCACCACACTGATGGACATGACGCAGTTCCCAGGCCAGCGCTCGCAGGTTCTCGATTGGCCGTACACCGAAGGGCTGCGGATGGATGAGGCCATGCATCCGCTCACGCTGCTGACGTTCGGCCTGTACGGCGAGACGCTCCCAAATCAGGACGGGGCTCCTGTACGCATCGTCGTGCCGTGGAAGTACGGTTTCAAGAGCATCAAGTCGATCGTGTCGATCGACTTTGTCGGCTCCGAACCGGCGACGGCATGGAACACCGCCGCGCCGAATGAGTACGGATTTTATTCAAACGTCAATCCCAATGTGGATCATCCGCGCTGGAGTCAGGCGACCGAGCGCCGCATCGGCGAATTTTTCAAGCGCAAGACGCTCATTTTCAACGGCTACGGAGATCAGGTCGCGAGCATGTACAACGGCATGGACTTGAAGAAATACTTCTGATGCGGCGCCGCTGGATCGTTCTTCTTAAAGTTGTCGTCTGGATATTGTGTCTGTCGCCGGTGAGTTGGCTCGCGTGGAAAGCCACTCACGATCTGCTCGGCGCAAATCCGCTCAGCGAGATCACGCTTTCGACCGGGCACTGGACGCTTTACCTGCTGCTGATCACGCTGGCAATTTCTCCCCTGCGCAAAATCACCCATTTGAATTGGCTGATTCGCTTTCGCCGACTCGTTGGGCTGTTTGCGTTTTTCTATGGCTGCCTCCACCTGATGACGTACCTGTGGTTCGACAAGTTCTTCGACGTGCACGAGATCGTGAAGGACATCTACAAGCGGCCCTTCATTACTGCCGGTATGACGGCATGGGTACTGATGTTTCCTCTGGCGCTCACGTCGACAGCACGTTCGATTCGCTGGCTCGGAGGTAAACGTTGGCAGATTCTGCATCGCCTGATCTACGCGAGTGCGATCGCCGGAGTGGTGCACTTCTGGTGGCTGGTGAAGCGCGATCTGACGCGTCCGGAAATTATGGCGGCGATTCTTATAGGGCTGTTGGGATTCAGAATCATCGATCGCCTTCTGGCAGCGCGCGCCTCACACCCAGCGATCATGAGGCCGAAAACATCGAACGAAGCGGAGCCTAGCGGCGTCAGCCCAGGCTAACCAGCTTCCTTGGCGTGCTAAGGAAAAATTTACAATGCGGCACAGCTTGGCGCTTCCCAACTCATCCCATGAGGTCTATCTTCACCAGTCTCGCCCGCGGTTCGAGAACGCGTGCGAGTACATCCCCCTTGCTGAATGGAGTTTGATTAATGGTCTCGAAATGTGTCAACCCTGCGTGCAATGTGAAGTTCACTTACTTTGGCACCGGCGAGTTGCTGGTGAAGACAAGTCCCGTAACCGGACATCAGGAACTCTTCTGGCTGTGTCCGCGCTGTGCAACGGAGTGGCAGATCCCCATGGATCTGGTCCCGCTTCACGAGGCCAAGCCTGACCGCAGAGAGAACGGCGCTGCGGCCTAACGGAGTTCCAAAACAGAAAAAGGGCTGCGGAAACGCGGCCCTTTTGATTTTGTGCTGACTAACTAAACACTCACAGCAGTGCAGTTTCGCCCGCTACCCTTGGCTTTATATAAGGCCTTATCGGCGTCGCGCAGCACCTGATCGGGCGGACGCTTCTCGCCATCGCACGACGAGGCACCTATGCTAACGGTGACTTGAACCTGTCCCCTTGCATTGCGTCCCTTGTTTTTTTTCTTTTTGCGATTGCCGTCGGTGCGCCGATCATTGCCGCGAACCTTGAATGGAGTGGCCTCGATCCTCATCCGCAAGGTCTCGAGACATGGGTACGCATCATCGACCGACTTGCCGGGAAACACGACTGCGAACTCTTCTCCGCCGTAGCGAAACGGCTTTCCGCCACCGGAAACATCCGCAAGACGCGATGCGATCATCTGCAGCACCTGGTCTCCGGTTTCATGCCCGTAGGTGTCGTTAAATGATTTGAAGTGATCAACGTCAATCATCGCGATGGCATAGTCGTCGCCTATTTTCGCGAGCTCCTGATTCAAGGCGCGGCGGCTTGGGAGTTGCGTGAGTTCGTCGCGATACGCCATCGTGTAGGAAGTCTCGAGAACGGCAACGCTCAGAATGAGTCCCCCGGTTGCAAAGTAAGCCGACGTCAGGTGGTTTGCCGCACCTGCATTCAATGCGATGAATGCCGCGACGAGTGCCCAGAACAATGCGCTTTCCACCGGGCGTCGCCGATCGGCGAGGTAGATCAGCATCACCACGCCGGCAACGATAAATACGAGCAACGCCGGTTGTGAGATGTGACTCCACTCCGAATAATTCCTTGGAACGATTGCTCCTTGCATGAAGCCAGCAGCGAGCGCCTGTGCCGGTTGAGTGAGGGCAACGAACGCAACCATCGCAATCTGCGCGGCGACGAAACCCACGCGGCGCCGTCCGCGAGGGGAGATAATGCCGCGATCGTGCATGAACGACAGCGCAATCAGATTCAATGGAAGCAGCAGCGCGATGGCGTCAAATACCGTGCGATGAATCCCCGCTGAGGCAAGCGCTGGTGTGATCAAAGTCAGTGCGCGATCGCAAAGGCCAACAATGAGAATGGCAAAGAAGAGACGACTGCACTTGAACAGGGCGCTCAGGACCAGCCCGGCACCGAAGATAAGGTACGGATAATTCCGCCAAAACGAGTCGTTCAGCTTTCCGAACTCAAGCGCGTTGAGCGCAACCGCCGAAGCCAGCAGGATGAACCCGCCGGGGAAAAGTAAGCGATAGAGAATGCGCAGCGGCTTCGACGTCACCCGTGCTCCCCACGTGGAACGGACCGCAACAAGCGGGTGCGCTTGGGAGGCTCTTCTCCCGTTTGTCGTCCAAGCTCGTGGCACATGCGCGCGATCTCAGCCCTTTGACGGTCTTTCAGCAGCACGAATTCAAATCCGTGATAGAACGCCTGGCAATATCGGACCGCCGCGTATACGCGCAGCGTGGGGGAAAGTTCGAATGCAATCACTTCTCCGGAGCGCAGTTGCTCCGACATGCGCGCACCGAGACCACCTTCACCGAAGGTGTGCCACTGCCCGCGGATGCCGATTTTCATGTCTTCATAAGCACGGTAGGCGACCACCGGCTTGTCCATCGTGTACCTGGGGTATTTGCGCTTTAATGCGTACATGGGGAAGCTCCTTACTACCAGCCCTTATTGGTTAAGTACCACCCGATCACAACTAACAATCCAGTACCTGCAGCCAGAAACCATGCGCGAGCGTTGGAACGCGAAATAGCTAAATCCGGCGCCGAGTCGGTGCGCGGTCCGAACCCGATTATGGGTGCGGTCTGCTCCCGTTCGAGTCCAGAAATAACCACCGGGCCAACCGTCCAGTTCCACATCACGCGGGCAACGATCTCGCCCTTAGTGAGAAAGGCAATGCGAACCTTCTGCCCGACCGACAACTCCTTACGCCAGTGGCGGATGGCGAATCCGCTGCAGCTAATGTTCACCAGAACGGCCTGAAACTCGGTCTCGGCGCTAGGCTCGTCCACCCACACTTTCACCGACTCCGGTTGGTTCACCCGTTCATCGCGCCGACGGTCGACAAACACCTGCTCGCTTACCTGGGGTTCGCGGGACTCCATGAGGGCCTAGTGGAAAGAAAGTAGACGAGAGCTAAGGTGCCGCGCAATGTACGAAGGTACGTCGCCCATATGGACTACTTCCAGTTAACTGCGTGATTAGTGATTGAGAATCAGCAGCTTACAAGCATGGACGGACATTTAGAGTCGAGAATTCGCGGCCATTTCATCCACATGGTCCCACAGGTGCTACGCACGATCTTGTGCGCGACGCAATTCAGGACAGATTCTCTGGTGCAGCGAATTCAGCTGCGAATTTTTTCGCTCTGTGATTGGATTTCCGCCGTTTCTGCCCGAAACTCGCAGATTTTGCAGGGGTGGCAGGGAAACGAACAGGGATTAACGGGAATTTCCAGCTTAACCTATTGTGGCAGCATAGCTTACGACGGCCTCCGGCCTCCGCCTGCGAGTGCCAGCAGGGAAGACGCAGCGAATTTTGGTCCTTACTGGGAGAGCCGACGTTCTAGCCGGACGCCGAGGTCGAATCGGGCGTCTAGGTCAGAGCAAACCTCGACCTGATGCTCCGTGCGGGAAGCCTGAAACCAGAGCGGCATCGGCTGCGCCGCTACGCTCGTAATTGGCCGCCAAGATTCTTCGCGGCGGCGATCACCTGCTGCGCCCAGGTCGCCACCTCATCGTCACGCAGGGTTCTGTCGGGCGACTGGAACACGACTCGCAGCAAAAGTGAATATTTGGCTGCCGGCACAGAGCCGCCGCGGAAGAGCTCCCCAGGCTCAATCGAGACCATCTCGGCAATCCCGATAGCCTCAATTGCTTGACGTAGAACCCTGTAGGCCACACTGTCGTCCATGAGCAGGGAAAAATCGCGCTCGACGGCAGGGAAGCGCGAGAGCCGCCGATACCGAGGCTCACGCAGCGGAACGGAGAACAAAGTATCCAGATCGAGCTGCGTGATCCAGACTGGCTGTTTCAGTTTGCGTTCGGCTGCCACATCAGGATGTACCTGTCCGAGTTCGCCCACAGCTTTTCCGTTCACGAGAATCTTCGCCGAGCGTCCGGGGTGAAGATATTTGGCTCCCGGAGCTTCGAAGCGCAGCGATTCGGCAGCGAATAGATCGAGCAGATTCTCAATGTCGCCTTTGACGTCGAAGAAGTCGAGCGCCCGCGGAGCTTGTTCTAGATTGGTCTCGGGAACTGCGCCCGTGCCTGCCATGCAGGCTTGATATCTCTGATTGACGCGGTCTCCTTCGGCAGAAAAAACGTTTCCCATTTCGAAGAGCCGGACGTCGCTGGCTCCACGATTGAAGTTCCAGGCGAGCATGTTGAGCATGCCGGGAAGCAAGCAGTTGCGCAGCAGAGGCGCCTCTTCGCTCAGCGGATTCTCCAGTGCGACGGCGCGAGCACTGGCAAATTGCTCAGCATCGGCTCTGGAGATAAATGTCGGTGAGATGGCTTCGTCGTAGCCGAGGGCCAGCAGGCGAGCGCGAGTCTTCGCCTCGGGACCGGCATAGGGCTGCTCGACGACTGCTCCTGAAAATGCCGGAAGGGTATTGGCGAAGTTGTTAAAGCCATAGACACGCGCGATTTCTTCGATCAGATCAATCTCGCGCTCCGCGTCCATTCGCCAGGTCGGAATGGTGACAGGGTACGAGTCCGCCTGTTCCGCTACTGCCGCGCTAGATGATGCGCTCGAAGAACTTGGGCGCTTGGTAGTCCGAATAAAGCCGAGCCGACGCAGAATGCGGTTCGTATCCGTTTCGGAAATTTCCTGACCGAGAATCCGGCGGATCTCGCCTCGATGCAGCTCGATGGCAGTACGCGTGAGATCGCGCGCCACGGCATCGGTGTAGCCGCCCAGCTTGCCGCCGGCACTTTCGAGAATCAGTTCCGCGACGCGATCGCAGGCGAGTGGAGTCGCGCCCCAATCGGCGCCGCGCTCGAAGCGGTGCGACGCGTCAGTATGCATGCCCTGTCGCCGTGCCGTTCGACGGACGCTGGCAGGATCGAACCACGCTGATTCGATCAACACGTTGCGCGTCTTGCCGGTGATCATCGTGTCCCAGCCGCCCATCACGCCCGCCAGAGCGACCGGTTTCACGGCATCGGCGATGACGAGATCTTCGGGATATAGCTCACGCTCGACTCCGTCGAGCGTTTTGAGTTTCTCGCCCTTACGCGCGAGTCGCACGATGATCTTGCCGCCCTCGAGCAGATCAAGATCGAAGGCGTGCGTGGGATGGCCCATCTCCATTAGCGTGTAATTGGTCGCGTCGGCAACGTTGTTGATTCCGTGATGATCTTCGATCAGCAGGCGCTCGAGAATGTGCTCAGGAGATTTGTCGATGTGAACGTCGCGAATCACTCGAGCGGTATACCGCGCGCACAGATTCGGTTCGACGATGTCGATGGGAAACGGTTCGAGATGTCCCGTACTGGGAAGATGCGGCGTGATCGGCTTCAAATCAAGGTCGTAGATGGCCGAGCACTCGCGCGAGACGCCGTAGTGGTTCATGGCATCAACCCGATTGGTCGTGATCTCCATCTCGAAGATCATGGCCCCGCCTTCACCGGTGATGCCCTCGACGGCGATGCCCGCGTGAGTCAAATCCTCGGCGAGTCGATGATAATCCACCCGCAGCGGGACGAACTCACGAAGCCAATTGGGAGAAATCTTCATTTGAGCTGCCAGCTACCAGCTGCCAGCTACCAGCGGCTGGAAGCTGGTAGCTGGCGGCTGGCAGCTTGTTTATGCAAACTGCTCCAAAAACCTAACATCGCCCTGATAAAAGAGCTGAATGTCTTCGACTCCGTATTTCAAAATCGCAATTCTTTCCACACCCATTCCGAAGGCGAAGCCGCTGTACTTTTTCGGATCGTAGCCGACGAATCCGTACACGTTGGGATCGACCATGCCTGAGCCCAGAATCTCGATCCATCCGCTGGCTTTGCACATCGCGCAGCGTCCGCCGTCGAGCTTGCCGCTGCCTCCGCACTTGAAGCAGGAGATCTGCATGTCGGCGCTCGGTTCCGTAAATGGGAAAAACGACGGATAGAAACGCGTCCTCACGCTTGAGCCGAACATCTCTTTCGCCCAACGGTCCAGTGTGCCTTTCAGATCACAGAACGTGATGTTCGTATCCACCGTCAATCCCTCGACCTGGTGGAAAATCGGCGAGTGCGTCGCGTCGGCGGTATCGGCACGATGAACTTTTCCGGGAACGATCACGCGCACCGGCGGCGGCTGCTTCTCCATCACCCGAATCTGGACGGGTGAGGTGTGCGTGCGCAGCAGCAGTCGTTCGCGCAATGGCTTGTTCTGCTGGCCGGCGACGATCAGCGTGTCCTGCGTATCGCGTGCCGGATGATTCGGCGGGAAGTTGAGCGACTCGAAATTGTAATAATCGGTCTCGACCTCCGGACCTTCGGCGACGGAGTAGCCCATCGCTTTGAAGACCGCGACGATTTCGTTCTTGGTACGAATCAGCGGATGCTCGACTCCGAGCTTTCGCCGATTGCCGGGAAGGGTGACATCCACGCGCTCTTGCTCAAGCCGCGATGCTGACGACGCAGACGAGATTCTCGCCAGAGCCGCGTCGATTTTCTCCTCGACCAGCTTCTTGAGTTCATTTACTCGCTGGCCGACTTCGCGCTTTGCCGGTCCCGGCGCGGCTTTGAGCCATTGATCGTTGAGCTGTGTGAGGATGCCGTTCTTGCGCGCCATCCAGTGATCGCGCAGAGCTTTCCAGTCCTTTTCTGAAGAGACGCTCGCGGTTTCGCTACCCAAGGCAGACGTCAGTTCGCGCGCTGCGCGGTCGAGCGCTGCGGGAGAGAAATCCTCGAGCTTGGGGACGGTGTACATGCGCAGTTGTCGTCTCGCGAGAATCTCTAATTCTGTCATCCTGAGCGCCGCTGTTGCGCGAAGGATCTCCCGCCATCTTCAGGACTGATTTGCACTGTCCCGGCTCTTACACCATGTTCCTCGTAGAGAGCCGGGAAAGAGCAAATTCGTCCGACACATCCCGGGAGATCCTTCGTCCGCCTGAGGCGGACTCAGGATGACAAGCCTCAAGGGAGTCGTCGAAACTAAGCGGTCTTAGCCAGCGCCGACTTAGCCTGCGCCGCCAGCGTCGCAAAAGCCGGAGCATCGTTCGCCGCGAGCTCAGCGAGCACTTTGCGATCAAGCTCCACGCCGGCCTTCTTCAAGCCATTGATGAACTGACTGTAGCTGATGCCGTTCAGCTTGGCGGCGGCGTTGATGCGAACGATCCAGATCGAACGATATTGGCGCTTCTTCTGCTTGCGTCCGGCGTAGGCGAACTTGAGTCCGCGCTCCACGCTCTCTTTCGCTGAGCGATAAAGCTTCGATTTGGTTAGAAAATATCCACTTGCACGCTCAAGTATCTTTTTCCGCTTGGCGCGCCTCTTGGTTCCGCGTTTTACGCGAGGCATGGGCGAGTCTCCTTTTTGACTACGGTTATGCGGCTGGAGGTAAGGGTTGGTACCTCTTCGCGCGCTGGTTATCGCCTCGGACGAGCTGAGCTCATCTCTGATCCCGGAGTTCCAGGATCAACGAGGACTAGGGCTTTCGGCTGTCGGCGTTCGGCCAGGCACCATTGTAGGAGTCCCCTGAAGAGGGCTTACACAGGTCGTCGTTTTTACACGAAACGGTTGCTGGCCGAAAGCCGAGTGCCGATAGCCGACAGCCGCCTTTCAGTACGGAATCATGCGCTTGACTTTGGGCTGGTCGGCTTTATCGACCATGGTGTCCAGGTCCAGGCGCCGTTTCGTCTTCTTCGTCTTGGACGTAAGAATATGGCGCATGAACGCGTGCCCACGCTTCACCCGACCGCTGGCGGTCTTCTTGAAGCGCTTCGCAGCGCCACTGTGGGTCTTAAGTTTTGGCATCGTTCCTCTGCAAACAGCTGAAATCCCCAGTCAGGATGGCCTGCTGGGGACCATATTTAAGTATAAGCGAAAACTTGGCTGTCGGCTATCGGCTGTCGGCGTTCGGCCCCTCGCCACAACGGTGCGATTCAAAATCAAATCTCACTTTGGCTTAGGTGCGGCCCGATTCGCGATACTGATGTTTCAGTGAAAACCATGCGGGTGACTGGCCGAACGCCGACAGGCGATAGCCCCTTCACTGGCTGGCCGAACGCCGAGAGCCGATAGCCGACAGCCCTCGTCCTCGGTTATCATTCCCGCTCGCAAATCCCAGGAGAATCCAAATGAAAGACTTCCGAAGTCTTGAAGTATGGCAGAAAGCGCATAACGTTATGCTTGGGGCATATCGACTTACTAGAACATTTCCGTCAGACGAACGGTTCGGACTCACCAGCCAGATTCGCCGAGCGGCAGCATCTATTGGGGCCGACATTGCTGAAGGATGCGGCCGCAGAGGTGATGCTGAGTTTCACCGCTTTCTTCAAACGGCAATGGGATCAGCCAGTGAACTCGAATATCACCTTCTACTCTCACGCGATCTCGAGTATCTCAATCCGACGAATCACAAAGAGCTCACGGCAGAAGTGACGCGCGTTAAGCGAATGCTTAGCTCGTTGATACGCACGGTTGATGAGTCGAGGGAGAAAGCACGCGCCGCAAGCGCATAAATGGCTGCTTGCCGAACGCCGATAGCCGACAGCCTTTCCTACGCTTGCTGTGCTGCCGGACTACCCTGTTGTGGCTTCGGAGGAGCCTGCTTTTTTCCTTCAACCTTCTTCGGTGGGGCAAGAATAGCGTGCAAAGTATTGCCTTCCATCCTAGGGCGGAACTCGACTACTGCACGGTCGCCAATTTCTTTCAACAGGCGTTCGAGTACTTGACGCCCGAGATTGGTGTGCGTCATCTCGCGGCCGCGGAAGAAGATTGTGGCCTTCACCTTATCGCCTTGATCGAGGAAGCGCAGCACGTGGTTCTTTTTGAACTCGTAGTCGTG
>Ga0075436_100003093_pt1 | contig 11409 bp, 7 predicted proteins | sample RhiMethybrSRZTD5_FD_75303 | JGI IMG/M metagenome (GOLD analysis project Ga0075436, IMG submission 75303) | Populus rhizosphere microbial communities from Tennessee, USA - Rhizosphere MetaG P. TD hybrid SRZTD5 | ecosystem: Host-associated > Plants > Roots > Rhizosphere > Soil | place: USA... | reverse complement strand
CTGGCCGATTTCGGCATCGCCCATTCTCCTTATTCCGGGTTTTATGTCGAAGACGACTGGCGTGCGCTTCCCAGCCTGACGTTGAACCTTGGCTTCCGGTACGACTTCTGGTGGCAAAAGTCCTTTGTGCGCGGGTGTGGGGCGACGTTTGATCCCGCGATCGGTAAGGCCGTTGCCGGCGAAAAGAGCTCGGGGGTAATGGACCTGAACTGCCAGCCGGTTGCGCCTTTTCTAGCTGCTGCGACCTCGGCATTATGGGTTCCCGCGTCACAAGTAGGTTTCTCTCCGGGTCTTTCGCAACGTCATGGAGTTCCGACACCGCGCATCGGCATCGCGTGGCGGCCAACGGGTTCGAACGATTTAGCCATTCGAGCAGGCTACGGAATTTTCACGTCCAGCTTTAATGGAAATGTGACGGGGTCGGCAATTATCGGCCCGCCATATTGGCTTTCGGAGCAGGAGTCCTTCTCCAAAGCTTCAAATCAGCGCTGGGAGACCGCTTTTCCTGCCTCGCCTTCCGATTTTGTCGCACCGTCTGTTGCTGCGGCGGTTTACGGTCTTGAGCCAATGAAAACGCAGGAATGGAACGTTTCCATCGAGAAGGCGGTCCCACTCCTCAGTTCAGCCGTATCGGTGTCATACGTCGGCAATCGTGGTACCTCGCTGCCGGCCTTTAGCCATGTGAACACCGCGCCTCCGGGAAACTATACGAACCTGCAGGCGGCGCTCCCCTGGCCCCAATTCGGGAACATCAACCTGTACGAAAACCTCGGCAATTCCTGGTACCACGCCTTGATTGCGCAGGTTCAACGGCGTTTCACTCACGGATTCAGCTTCGATGTTAATAACACCTGGGGCAAATCGACGGGAGAGTACGCGAACGCGACCGCCGGTGCGATTGCCGATGGAGGCATACCTTTCCCCTGGATGCCGAAAGGCTACAACCGTGGGCGGACAGATTGGGACCACAGAGACATCCTTCACCTCAATTTCATCTATGACCTTCCCTTCGGCAAAGGTCGCCAGTATGGCAGCCAATTCAATCGCGTTGAGGATGCCGTACTCGGAGGTTGGCAGGTAGCCGCCATCTACAGCTATGTTTCCGGCGATCCGCTTACCTTGCAGTGCAGCGGATCAACACTCGGAAATGGCGTCAATGCTCGACCTAATCTAGTTGGCGATCCGCACATCTCCAATCCCTCAGCGGATGAGTGGTTCAACACTAACGCCTTCCAGTGTCCAGCGAGATTCACCTTGGGCAACTCCAGTGTTGGTGTTCTGTCAGGTCCAGCGCAGCAAGTGTGGGACACCAACCTCATGAAGAACTTCTACGTCACGTCCGACGAAAAGAAGTATTTGCAGTTCCGCTGGCAGATGTATAACGCTCTGAATCATCGCAATCTCAGCGACCCCGGTTTGACGGTTGGCACCGCTACGTTTGGACAGATTCTAGGCGCTGGGGATCCAAGAAAGATGGAGTTTGCGTTGAAGTTTGTTTTCTGAAAGCGAATGTGTCTAAACACTTGACGTTGGGTTGGTCACATTTCTATTTGGGGTGAAACGTACTAAGGGTTGATTACTGGTGAGTTGTTCCGGCTTCCACATCATGGCCAAGCCCACCGGGCCCATTTGCAATCTCAATTGCAAGTACTGCTTCTACCTCGAAAAGGAATCGATTTATCCCGGTACCGCGAACTGGTCAATGCAACCGGATGTGCTGGAAAGCTACATCCGACAACACATAGAAGCACAGCCGACCAGCACCGTCTCATTCGCCTGGCAGGGCGGAGAACCGACGCTGCTCGGCGTCGACTTCTTTCGCAACGTGGTAGCGCTCCAGGCGAAGTGGGCAAACGGCAAGAAAATTGAAAACGCACTGCAGACTAATGGCATTCTCCTCGACGACTTGTGGGGACGCTTTCTTGCCGAGAACCACTTCCTTGTCGGAATCTCGATCGACGGTCCAAAGAGATTTCACGATACGTATCGCATCGACAAAGGCGGGCAGCCGACATTCCAGCGTGTGATTCGCGGGCTGGAAGTGCTCAAGCGACATGGTGTGGCGTTTAATATCCTCACTGTAGTCAATCGGAAAAATTCATATTATCCGCTTGAGGTGTACCGGTTTCTGAAGCGGCACGGAAGCGGATACATCCAGTTCATCCCGATCGTAGAGCGCATGGCAGGCACAGCCCGAACGGACGGCTTGACGCGAATCGGTCCAGTGCAAAATGTACCCGCGGCCGTTTCGGATCGATCCGTAGAACCTGACGCCTTCGGTCGTTTCCTGTGCGCCATATTCGACGAGTGGGTGCGCAATGATGTAGGCCTTCAATTCGTGCAGTTGTTCGACGTTGCTCTCGAAATGTGGGTGGGCATGAATGCCAGCCTTTGCATCTTCCGCCAGACCTGCGGTTCGGCCATGGCGCTCGAGCACAACGGAGATCTTTACTCTTGCGATCACTTCGTCTATCCCGAAAACCGGCTGGGCAACATCATGGAGTCGCCTCTCGGATCGCTGGCGACCGCGGCACAACAGAGAGCGTTCGGCAACGCGAAGAGCGATTCTCTCCCGCAATACTGTCGCGACTGCGAGGTGCGCTTTGCCTGCAACGGAGAATGTCCGAAAAACAGGTTTGTGATGACTCCATCAGGCGAGCCCGGACTGAATTACCTGTGCGCCGGCTACAAGATGTTCTTCAAACACATCGATCCGTACATGCGGTTCATGGCGGATGAACTCCGCAACCGCAGGCCTCCAGCAAACGTGATGTCGTGGGCTCGCCAAGTTCAGCATAGCCCCCACTGAGAGTTGAGTGGTAAACGCTCCGCGAGCGTCCGAAACATAACCCTACACCCGTCGTGACCTCCTGTTTTTTTGCCTCGGTGAGGGCCGTTAGCAATCCCAGACCGGCTGGACGCGGGCGATCCTCTTCTGAGGAGCGGATACCACAATATAGAGCAGGATTCCAGGAAGACGGAGGTAGTGAAGAATTGAGTGGGCTACTAATTCAAAACACTACCTGTACTCGGCTTCAACCTCGAACTTAGCCGGACCGGCGGGCAGAGTGATATATCCGTCAGCGGCAGCGAAATTGTCATACTCCTGCCCATTCACCAGAACATGTTTCAGCGGTAACGACCCAGGCTGGCGAAGATAGAGACGAATAGCCTGATAGCTTCCGCGCTGCGGAGCTTCGATATGAGCAGAAATGATCCCCTCGCGTACTTTTGATTCCAGTGTAAAGGAGATAGTCCCGTAGTCGGTTGGGGCACGCTCGACTATGATTTTTTTTCCATCCGCGAGCCAAGCGCGGGGCGTACCTCGAGCTAGGTCGATGATGCCGGTATCAAGATTGTTCTTCCTTTCCTCCAGGATGAGCATGAAGCGGAGCATATCCAGAGTTTCAGCATTCGCCGCAGAATTCGGGAAAGAGTATTCTGCTCCGACAAAACCACCGGCTTTGGTGTTGTAACCGATAAGAGGACTTCCTTCGGAATTAACATAACTGTATCGAGTGCTGTCGAAAACCAAACGCGAGTAAAAGCCCAGGAGAAAGCGCTCTATTTCTCCGCGGCGCAAGGCATATTCATAGTATCCGGCATTATAGTTGTCATTGATCCAGCCATAGTCAGCTTTGGAGCGAGCGCGAGTACAGCCTAAAACGAACCCTCCTCTTTGTTGCAAGTAATCGACGAGCCAGTGGGCCAGCTGATCGTCTGGATTGAAAAAGTTGTAGTGCAATTCCATATCTACCCAGTAGTGGTAATAGGCGCCTTGCACTCTTCCCAGAGCGAGATTGTCAAAGGGCTCGGGCCCATAGTCTGGCGTGCTGCGAAAATAGAGCGTTTGCAAGGGCACAAAGGGAGGCTTGCCGGGAGCGCGAACGACACTTTTCTCCATGGCCCGCAGGATCGCCGCCCTGAAATCGGCGGCCTCGGCTAGATAATGCTGACCTCGCGCAAGATCGATGCCCGTCTCCACGAGGAATTCGCCGAAGTCCTGGAGTCCCTGACAGTTGGTGATGTCATGGGCTACAACATAGTTGGATTGCGTGGCGGCGATCGCATCCACCGCCGGCTTCGCCGGAGGCAGTAGTCCCCAGTGCCAGGGTTTGGGATCGGCAGCCGGAGTCATCGTGCTGTGCCGGTCGCGAATAATCTCGTCCGCCACGCGATAGAGCTCTTCCTTATTCTTGTCAAAGTAGTCGACGTGTCCGGTCAGCCGGTATTCCTCATAGAGTAGGAACAGAGGCATGGCACGGCGATTCTGATATCGGTGGCCTGCCAGTTGAGGCTCGATGCTGGCGGGAATGAGGAAATTGAGCCAGGCTTCGGCATCCTTTGCATAGCCGTAACGCGCCATGCTAACGGCGGCAAAGCCGTCTTCAAAAGGATAATATGAGCTGTTGTATACCAGCCCGGAACCGTAAGTGAAGCGTGGGCCGTCAGCAATAAGGAAATTCTGCAGCAACAGCGCCCGCCACATATTGTTTACGCGTTCTTCGGGAACGCTAATCTGCGTACCCTCCGAGAGAAGATGCTTCCAGAAGTCGCGAATTTCTTCATGCGTGGCGGTGAACTGGTCCGCAGTCGGCCTTGTGACCGCATCTGATGGCGCAGGTGCGTAAGGAATCTTGAGCACGATTGAGGCGCTCGCGCCCGGCTCCAGGCGCACTCGATGAGTGAGCTCTTGGCGATCGGTATCGAAGGTCACTTTCCCGCCATCAAAGGCCATCAGCACCTTTCCCGCTGAATCCAGTACCTCGCTGCCGGACATCGAAACCCGCGAGCCGTCGATCAGCGTAAAATCCTCGTCCAATTCAGCTGACTGGGGCGCTGAACTCAGATTCTCCATGCGAAACTGGACATAGGCGATGTCTTGGGATTCGTGAGCGAGGCGATCGGCGAAAGCGGTTTCGGAGTAGCGAATCCCATCGCACGTATAGGCCGCCTGCACGATGGGTAAGTAGCCTTCCTCGTAACCAAGGCGGCTGTAGTGTGTCCCTGCCTTTCCGAACATTTCCCGCTCGCGACCGACACGGAAGAGGATGTTGGTATTTTCCGCCACGGGTCGCAAGGCGTTGTCTACCTCTCTGCTAAAGAGATTGGCCGAAATGGCCCCATTCCACCACAACACAAACTCCTCGTTTGATCCGATTGCTGGCGCGGTTGGCTCGGAATAAGAGCCGAGGATCGTGCGGTCGAGAACCTTACCCGGATACAGTGCGGCGAGCGCCGCAAAGGACGGCTCGCCCTCGGCCGATATTTTGTCCGCGAGGACGTCATTCAAACTGTTGGTCATCAACTGTTCACGCTTGCGGCCCTCTTCCATGGCGCGTTCCTCCGCCGCGGTAAACCGGGCTTCCTCCGCCCAGCCGCGTGTGAGGGCCAGATATCTATCCTTCAAGCCTTTGGCGTCGTTTTGTCGAGGGAGATTCGGCGCAGTCTGCGCCGAAGCGAGAGTGAAAGCAGCAAGAACCAAGGTAAAAAGCCGGTATAAGATCATCGACAGAAATCCTGGTGTTGTCAGCCTAATGAACAATTATTCGGTATATAGAATAACTGGGGTATCTTAGGTTCGCTGCTCCGGATGAGTCAAGCCGACCTGTGCGCGGCATCGGGAAAATTCACTGATGTTCAAGCGGGCGCATCGGGCCGGCTTATTCGTGTGAACGGAATCGCCGAATAGAATTTGCGGAAGCCCGAGGCTGGGATGCCAGCCATCGACCGAGCACACTCATGGATACTTTTGAGCACAAACACGGATCCTTCCTGTTCACGGCAGGCGACTCAGAGCGAACAAGTCACTTCGCGGAAGGCACGAGCCCCGAGCGGGGTCCGATACCAGCGTCTGCGCTCGCGATCGACGGCGGCGAACATCTCCTCCATTTTCGTGATCAGGGAAATATCTTCATTAAGCTCGGATCGGCTACAGGATCACAGAATCTCGCGTTGGGAACCCAGCAAGTGATGGTCGGTATTGGAATTCCAGTTCACCGGCACTTCAACGTGGATGAGGTTTTCTATGTCTTGGAAGGCAGGGGAACCCTCATTCTCAACGATGTACGCCACGTTCTTGAAAAAGGCGCAGCCGTCTTCATTTCCCGGAACGCCTGGCATGGATTTGAGAATCCGGAGCACGAACTCCTTCTGCTCTGGGTGGTAACGCCTGCCGGACTGGACGGGTTTTTCCGGGAAACTTGTAATCCACCCGGCGCGCCGCGAAAACAACTCAGCCTGGAGCGGATTAAAGAGATCGCCATCAAGAAATACGGCACAGAATACAGATAGAGACGGTCGCATGAGATTGGTGACTACGCGCCGACGGCTCGCCCGAGCTTACCTGAGCTGGGGCCAGAGCAATTAACCGAGAACTATGCACTCTTTTGTTCCATCGGTGCGGGCGCAGTACCGCTACAGAGGCGGCGCTTCGCAATATTAAGGTGCTGGGAACCAATAAAGGCAAGGATCGTCGCCTCTTATGCTTTTTATGGGCGCGCCGTGGCTATGACAGACTCTCTCGCCGGCTTAGGCTGCGTCTCGAACTAGCCAGACACCGACTTTGCTACATGGATTGCCTGCTGCGCAAAGGCATGAATGGAATCGACTCCCTTTGAGAGTGCAACGCGAATGAAGCCCGATTCTGTGCGCCGGTTCGCGATCTCTTTGCGGATGTGTAGCAATCTCATCGCAATGCTTCGACGACCGCAGAAAAATCTTCTTCTCCCCAACCTTGCCGCTGGGCTTGATCGAAAATGTTTGCGGCTGCCGTTCCCATATTGAAACGGAGGCCGTGTGCTTCGGCTTCCCGGGTGGCATACTCGAGGTCCTTTTTCATCAACCGAAGAAGAAAATTCACGTCGTAACTCCGCGAAGTCATTCGAGCGGAAAGAGTCTTAATCAGAGGACTGCCGGGAGCACCGTTGTTGAGGACTTCCAGCGAACGCTCCCGATCGAGTCCGCTGCGTTCGATAAGCGAGATAGCTTCGGCCAGAGATGCCGCCTGCACGCCGCAAAGATAGTTGTTGACCAGCTTGATCATTGCTCCATTGCCTGCCGAACCCATGTGAACAATGTTCCGGCTCATGACTTTCAGAACCGGTCGGGCGCGTTCCAGCGTCGCAGCATCGCCGCCGACCAGAAACTGTAATTCGCCGGCTGCCGCATGCATTTTGCTGCCGGTGACCGGGGCGTCAAGGAACTCACACCCGCTGCGTGTCACCTTTCCCGCCAGCTCACGGATCCATGCGACCGAGAGCGTGCTGCATTCGATCGCAATCGCTCCTGGCTTCAATGCTCCCAGAATTCCATCGGCCGATAACCATACCTGGCGAGATGCAACATCGTCCGCAACGATTGAGATCACGACATCCGCGTCATTGACCGCCTCTTTTGGCAGAGAAGTTATTTGGGCCCCTGACGCGCTCAATGGAATCGCTCGCTCTGCGGTCCGGTTGTACACTGCGAGCGGAAAACCTGCTTTAAGTAATCGCGTCGCCATGCCAAAACCGATGGCGCCCAGTCCAATGATTGCAGTGCGCTGCACGAAGGATCCTCTCTTTCAGACCGAAACGGAGCCCGATCGGATGCATGCGTAAGGTCCGCATCTTATCTAATCTACAGGTCTCAATGCGGCCGTGGTGGAACGAGTCTGTGAGGCAACGAGTTGCTGCACTCGACGAATAGTGAGCAGGATGACACCAAATGCGGCAACGTGGAACGTACTAACCAGGCCGAAGACAGTGCCGTATCCAAAGCCATGATCCAAAAGGTAGCCAACCACCAAACCAAAGATCACGCCTCCCATGGCTCCACCAAAGCCGACCAGTCCTGCTACCGATCCGACGATTTGTGGCGGAAACAAGTCGGCGGGAAGGATCATGACTAGCGTTGACCATGATTGCTGGCCGAAAAATGCAATGCTGAAAATTACAATCGCAAGTTGCACGGCAGCATGCGGAACAAAGATGATGAGTGGCATCACGGCGGCACTTGCTGCCAACGCTGCCTTCCTTGCATAAGATAAGGACCGCCCACATTGGATGAGCCAGCCTGAAAACCAACCACCGACTAAACACCCGATGCCCGCCGCAGCATAGGGAATCCACGCGTAGTACCCGACCTTCTTTATGTCGAACCCGCGGACATCGTAGAGATATTTCGGAAGCCAGAAGAGATAGAAATACCAGGCGGCGTCGCTGAGAAATTTTGCGATTACCAGTCCCCAGACTTCGACGAAGGAAAAGAGGTTGAACCAAGAGATGCCGCTGCTGCCGTCACTCCCTCCCGCAATTATTTCGCAGATCTCATCACGCTCCGCAGCGCTTAACCTGGTGTTTGCCGAAGCGGGAAAGTAATTTAACAGCCAGGCAAGCGTCCAAAGCAGTCCCAGAGCACCAACCGCGACGAAGACCCATCGCCAACTGGCAAGGAGAATGATGGTGGCAATCGCCGGTGGCGCGGCAACTGCTCCAGCGGCGGTGCCTGCGTTGATAATTCCCATCGCTAGCGATCGTTCCCGTTGTGGGAACCACTCTGCCACCGCTTTCGTCGCCGCCGGAAATCCCCCTCCTTCTCCCATGCCGAGCAGAAATCTAAAAGTGACTAGGGAGGCAAACCCTCTTGCGAGGCTGTGGGCTGCGCAGGCGAGCGACCACCACACCATGATCAGAGCGAAACCACGGCGTGTGCCCAGCGCATCGAGTAAACGTCCGCCGCCAACGTACATCAAAGCATAGGCAACCAGGAACGCAGCCTGAAGCTGTGAGAACTGAATGTTGGAAACGGGAATGTCGCGCTGAATTGCCGCAATTGCTACAGAAACGGTCTGGCGATCCAAATAACTGATGGCAATCGCAGCACTGATCAGAACAGCGAGCTTCCAACGTAAGCGCATCAGCATTGATTCGTAGTGCCCGTGGGGACTGCTGTCAACTCAGAAGTGCGGAAAGTTCGAATGAAGGTTTGCGTATTCTCGAACTGATAGACTCTCTCCCAGTTTCGCTCCACCCCTGAATGAAAATCGCTGAGTTCGGAACTTTCCGCAACACTTTTTAATTTAGGACGGCGCAAGGAATGAAAATCACCGAGATTCGTGCAAGGGTAGTCGAGTGGCGGGGAAAGACAGTTCCACCGCACCCACATTTCTGCACCAATCCTGTGGATTTGCTGGATTTGGGCGGCGATGCCATGGCGGGCTTCCGTTTCCACGGCTGGTTGATCGTGGAAATCTTCACGGATAATGGACACGTAGGAGTTGGCAATGCTGCCTTGGCGCCGCGCGTCGCGAAGCAAATCATCGATGTCTACCTTACGCCACTACTAATTGGCAAAGATCCATTCGACACAGAGTTTCTTTGGCAACTGATGTATCGAAAGACCATGGCTTTTGGCCGCAAAGGATCAGGCATGGTGGCGATCAGTGCAGTCGATATTGCGATTTGGGATCTGTTAGGCAAAATGACTAAACAGCCCGTTTTTCGCCTACTCGGAGGTAGAACCAAGAACCGCATTCCCGTCTATGCAAGTCGACTCTACAGCCAGCCGCTCGATCAGTTGGCGGAGGAAGCCAAGTCTTACAAACAGCAGGGTTATAGCGCGATGAAAATGCGTTTCGGCTGGGGACCGCTCGACGGTGCTGCGGGAATGCAAAAGAATATCGAGCTAGTCAGAGTCCTTCGCGAGGTGATCGGATATGACATCGATCTCATGGCCGACGCATACATGGGTTGGAACCTCGATTATGCGCGGCGAATGATTCCTCTCCTTGAGCCCTATGGCCTGCGGTGGCTTGAGGAAGCCGTAATTCCCGACGACATCGGCGGCCTTGCGGAGCTCAAGGCAATGGGCAGAATCCCGATCGCAAGTGGCGAGCACGAATTTACGCTGTACGGCTTCCGAGAGCTACTCGATGCCAAAGCCGTCGATTACATTCAGTTTGACACCAATCGCGTAGGCGGCATCAGTCAGGCTCGAAAGATCGCCGCGCTCGCTGAAGCTCACTCTATTCCGGTTGTGCCTCATGCCGGTCAAATGCACAACTATCACCTGGTTATGGCAAGCCTAAATTCACCAATGGCCGAGTTCTTTCCTCCGGTTGATGTAGAAGTCGGCAACGAACTCTTCTGGTACATCTTCGAAGGAGAGCCAAAGCCCACGAACGGCTATCTCGACTTGAGCGAGAATGTCGCCGGGCTAGGTCTGACGATCGATGAGAGCGCCCTGAAAGACTTTGCTGTAATCGAATAATGAGAAAACGCCTCTCCTGCGATCAATGTCGCAGTTCACATTGCTGGAGAGAAACCTCTGGCCATTCTGGTCCTTAAACATTCTTTCCTCGTCCTCAGAACCACGAGCTGGGAGATCTTGCTGATGACGCGAGATAGTCGTTTGCGTACTTGTGGGCGCATCATGGCTCTTTACGGGAAGATGAGCCGATGACCGCCGGTGAGGCGGAGCCTGAGTCCGTCATTCCTTCTCATACCGTTCATCACAGAACGAATGTTGAAAATCCCCCGTACGCGACGCAAAGCCTCACTGGCACTCTCCAACTACACGTTGCGGCGAGGCCGACGTGGGGACAATGCTGGATCCGACCACCAGAATGGCGGGGACAATCGTTACGGTGATTCCCATGTCGAGCAGAGCCTTTCCAGTCAAATCCGAGTCTGTGTTTGCACTTTATTGCACCGCATCGGTTCAATTCGAGATCACTGCTGGAGGTTCATAGCACTTGGTAATCACCTTCAGACAGCAACGAGCGGAATCGTCTCCTTTCCTTAAGGCTTGCATGCTTGACTGAACGGCTGGTTACTGTGAAAGTGAGTGCTGGATACCGATGCGCCTCATCTCTTTCCACTCCATATCGCCGCGAACAAATTGCGACATCCCTTGAAGCCGCCAAAGCATGTTTAGTTGTCGATAAGGAAAATGCTCTAGAAAGCAGTAGAGGATCAGTTTCGCCACATGCCGTCCGCGGCTGTAGCGCCGATAAGTCATTTCTTCGAGCAATACAGCCCCGATCGAAATGAGAGCAGCAAATGCGTATCCATAGAACAGAATCTCTAGGAAGGTTGAGAACTGCAAAGCCCCAAGCAGCCAGGCCCCGAGAATAGAAATATAGCCGAGCAATTCGAGCAGCGGTTCGAACAGTTCATAAATCCACAGGTAAGGAAGCATCAGCCAGCCAAGACGTCCATACCGCCGCTTGCCCACCATATCCCGGTTCGCCCACAGAACATCGAACAGTCCATTCTGCCACCGCGCCCGCTGACGTGCGAGTGAACGCAAATCGTTTGGGACCTCGGTCCAGCAGGTCGGATCGGGTACAAACATGATGGAATAATCGCAACCATCTTCCAGTAGCTTGCGATGCATGCGGACCACCAGGTCGAGATCCTCGCCAAT
>Ga0075436_100003091_pt1 | contig 11409 bp, 10 predicted proteins | sample RhiMethybrSRZTD5_FD_75303 | JGI IMG/M metagenome (GOLD analysis project Ga0075436, IMG submission 75303) | Populus rhizosphere microbial communities from Tennessee, USA - Rhizosphere MetaG P. TD hybrid SRZTD5 | ecosystem: Host-associated > Plants > Roots > Rhizosphere > Soil | place: USA... | reverse complement strand
GTTGGAATTCTGTTCGCGCCAAAATCGGGCGAAGAAACACGCGAATTTCTCTCGAAAAAAGCCGATGAAGGCAAGGATTACGCGCAGCGCAAAGCGCGCGAACTCCGCGAACGCGCGGACGAATTGATCGAGCGCGGCAAAGATGTGGCCTCGCGCCAGAAGGAATCGATTTCGGCGGCCGTGGAAGGCGCGCGCGAAGCCTACCGGCGGGAAGCGGGCAAGGCGTAGGATTTTTCGATAGGCCGGCAGGTTTTGCTCCGCGAGCGGAGCGAATGGGGCGTGCATGCAAAACTGGCTGGGAATAGCCGTCGTAATTGCGCTAGTCGTGCAGTTGTCGGTTCTGATTGCGCTGTTTCTGCAAACGCGACGCACGATGAAGCAAGTAGAAGATTCCGTCACGGACTTGAACCGCAAAGTGGGGCCTATCCTTACGCGTGTGCAGATTCTGCTGGACGACACGCAACCTAAAATTTCCACGATGGTGAGCGACGCGGCGCACATTGTTTATCTCGCTCGCGGGCAAGCGCAAAAAGTGGATCGCGTTTTCACCGACGCCACGGACCGTTTGCGCGGGCAGCTTGTTCGCGCCGACCGGATTCTTACGGGCACGCTCGAAGCGGTGGAAGAAGCGGGCTCGCAGTTCAAGCACAGCGTCTGGCGGCCGATGCAAAAAGCTTCCGCGCTGGTGCAGGGAATCAAAGTCGGAATCGATTTGCTGCGCGCGCGCCGCGGGGCCTCTCCGCGCCGCGATGAAGCGGCCGAACACGAAGAAGAACTTTTTATCTGAGAGAAGCAGTCGTTAGTATTCAGTCCTCAGTCTTCAGTTAAAATCAAAAAAAGAAACTCCTTGTCATCGTGTTTTTGTCTTCTTCCGCTGTCATCTCGCGCTTGCGTGTGAGCCCAAAAAATATATTTCACAAAATTATTTGATCCAGCCCCCACCCAGAACTACATCTCCGTCGTAGAAAACGGCAGCTTGGCCGGGAGTTACGGCGCGCTGCGGGACATCAAAGGTGATGTGGGTTGTGTTTTCCGACAGCGACTCGACCGTTGCAGAAGATGGTTCGTGCTTGTGGCGAATTTTCACGGTGGCACTGCGCGGACTTTTTGGCGTGGCGATAGAGACCCAGTTTGTGCCAGTGACATCAAACGAAGTGGTACGGAGCGATTCATCGTCGCCGACGACTACGCGATTTTTTTCTCGATCGATCGATAAAACATAAAGCGGCTTGCCTGCAGCGAGGCCAAGACCTTTGCGCTGGCCGATGGTGAAATTGTGCACGCCGGAGTGGCGGCCAACGACGGCGCCGTCTTCAGTGATGATTTCGCCTTCGTTTTGATTTAAGGCGATTCCGGCTTCGCGCGTGTAGGCCTGAATGAATTGAACGTAGTTGCCGGTTGGTACGAAGCAGAGTTCCATGCTTTCCGGTTTTTCCGCGACGGGAAGATTGACGCGGCGTGCGAGTTCGCGGACTTCTTCTTTCGTGAGTTCGCCGAGCGGGAATTCGCTCATCGAAAGTTGTTCCTGTGTAAGGCCCCAAAGAAAATAGGATTGGTCTTTTGTTTCGTCGAGCGCGCGAAGAAGTTGCCAGCGATTGGCGGAATCATCGCGACGAATGCGCGCGTAATGCCCAGTGGCGAGACGTTCGGCGCCGATCTGGCGCGCCATGCGAAGCAGCGGCTCAAACTTTACGTCGTTGTTGCAATTGGTGCACGCGATTGGAGTGCGGCCGCTGAGGTAGTCGTTCACGAAGGGGCGGACGACTCGGTCCTCGAATTGGCGCTCAAAATTCACGACGTAGTGCGGAAAATTCAGATGCTGCGCGACGCGTTTCGCGTCGTAGACATCGTCGAGGGAGCAGCAGCGGTGTTGTGCGGGGCCGTCGCCCTGCAATTCCGGGAGACGGCGCTGATTCCAGAGCTGCATGGTGAGGCCGACGATCGGGCGCGACTGTTCTTGCAGAACCGCGGCGACGGTTGAAGAGTCGACTCCACCGGACATGGCGATAGCGACGAGGCCGGGTTGCGTGCCCGGGCTGACGGGAAGAGTGTCGAATTGGGTTTCGGTCTGCATCGTTTCTATTTTAGCGGATTCAACCTTGTCGCGCAGAAAATAGGAATTAACACAGAGCTCTCCGAGACCACAGAGCACACAGACAAGGCAAAGAAAAAGCGGCTAAACGCTGAGACACGGAGGCCGCAGAGAAGAGCGAGAAAAGACAAATCAGCCACAGAGTCAGAGAGAACACTGAGGCGGAAAAAGAAAAAAGAGAATTAATCATGGGCGGAGGCTTTCTGGTAGGTGGGGGAGAGTTCGCGGAGTTGGGCGACGGCGGCGGGGACGGCTTCGAGTGCGTAATTGATTTCGGATTCGGTGGTGTGGCGGCCAAGGCTGAAACGGATGCTGGCACGGGCTTCGTCGGCGGGGAGACCGATGGCGGTGAGCACGTGAGATGGTTCGACGGCGCCGGAAGAGCAGGCGGCACCGGTTGAAACGCAGATGCCTTTTAGATCGAGGGCGATGACGAGGGCTTCGCCTTCAATTCCTGGGAAAGTGAGATTAGTTGTGTTCGGAGTGCGCGGCGCGTTTGCGGAGTTGACATGCGAATCGGGAATGCGCGAGGCGAGGCCGCGTTCGAGATTGTCGCGTAAGGCGCTAACGCGTGCCGCGTCTTCTTCGAGCGAGAGGCGCGCGAGTTCGGCGGCTTTGCCGAGGCCAACGATACCGGGAACGTTTTCTGTGCCAGGACGGAAGCCGCGCTGGTGGTGGCCGCCGTAGAGGAGTTGTTGCAATCGCGAGCCGCCGCGAATGTATAGAGCGCCGATACCTTTTGGGCCGTAAAGTTTGTGCGCGGAGATGGAAAGAAGATCAACGCCGAGGGTTTTTACGTCGAGCGGAATCTTTCCGGCGGATTGGACGGCGTCGGTGTGGAAATAGATGTCCCGCTGCGTGGCGAGTTTGCCCACTTGCGCGAGCGGCTGCACGGAGCCGAGTTCGTTGTTGGCGTGCATGACGGTGATGAGCGCGGTGTGCGGGCGAAGGGCTTGTTCGACTTGATCGACAGTGATGACACCGTCGGAATTGACAGGGAGATAGGTGACGGCGACGCCGTCCTTTTCGAGGGCCTGGCAAGTGTTGAGAACGGCTTCGTGTTCGATGTTGGTGGTGATGATGTGCTTGGTGGCGCCGGGAGTGGAGCGGATGATTCCGAAAATGGCGTGATTGTCGGACTCGGTGCCGCCGCTGGTGAAGACGATTTCCTGAGAACGGGCGTTGAGCAGTGCGGCGACCTGATCGCGAGCGGTATCGACGGCGGCGCGGGCGCGCTGACCGACAGTGTGGATGGAGGCGGCATTGCCGAATTCGGCGGAGAAATAGGGAAGCATAGCGTCGAGTACGGCCGGTTCGACGGGGGTGGTGGCGTTGAAATCGAGGTAGACGCGGTTCATGGGGCTAGCTCAAGAGTAGGCCGGTTGGCGGAAGGGGTCAATTCGGCGGCAAGCGAAGAGAAGAGCTTGGCCACAGAGTAACAGAGTGCACCGAGGACAGAAAAAACAGATTCCTGAGGAGAACCCGAGAAAGGAAGGAATAGATTGGGGACGGAATCAAGGAGAGAGGACGATTCATACGGTATACCCCGCCATTGTTTTTGCAAGAGTGTGCAAGGCCTTGAAAATAATGGAGTTAGAGGTGTTTTTGCGATGCCGGTTTGTGCAAAGAGCGTGTAATTGATTGAAAATAAAGGTGTTATAAGAACGATGGATCTTGATCGTGGTGTAGTGAGGAAAGGACGGAATGACTGCAGCGAGCCAGGGGATGGACGACGAATAAATCACAGAGGATGGTAGCATCGGAGGTAGTTAACTGTCAAGGAATATTATCGAGTGAGAACCATTCGAACGAAAGAGAGTGCGCAAGAGGCTGAAAGCAAAGGGAATGAGATTGGGGACGTGAATCGGGCAATAGTGAATTGGGCGCGGAGGGCGGGTTTTGGGAAGGAACAGAACGGATTCAGGACCATACTTCGAGGTGGAGAGTATTGGCGTGGCGAGGCGGGGATGAATACAAAGACGCTGGCGGGGATTTTGGCGGGAGTCGTTGCGTTTGTGGCGGTGGTGTATTACCGGCTGCCGAAGCCGGGGAAGGGCGTGCTGGAAGCGGAGGTTGCAGCGATGAACGGCGCACAGAGTTGGCGGATTCGCACAGAGATACACGGCATGGGAGGCGTGATAACGCGGACGCATGTGGCGATTTGCCCGGACAAAGAACACATTGTGGAAGAGGGAAGCGGGGCGGCGTCGGAGTACGTTCGTATTGGCGATGATATTTACTGGCGCAAAGGAGCGACGGCGTGGAAGCGCGGAATGCCAACGAGTTCGTATTTTTTCGCGAAGATTCTGACAGCGCGGCCGTGCCTGACGAATCCGAAGCCGTACACCAACGAGGCGGATGGATCAGAAGAGTTACGGCAATGGATCGCGGAAGACATCAAACTGGCGCGAATTACGAAAGGCGATCTGAAATTTGAGAACGACGAACAGTGCCGGGAATGGAAGGTTACGCGGCTTGGACCGCGGCAACTGCAGCAAGAATACGTGGTGTGCATTGGCGAGATCGATCATTTGCCGCGGGCAATGCGGACGAGCGGCGGGGCGTACGTGACGCGGTATGAGTGGAATCCGAAAATGACGATTGAAGAGCCGGGTGGGAATGCGGCGGCGGAGCCGATTGCGCCCTAGTTTTTTGGAAGTCCGCAGCCGCAGGGTCCTTCGGAACTAAGAGGCAAGCAAGGGTGGCTGTGCTGCGCGAAACGCGAGATCGTTAGTCCTTGGGCCGTGTAGAGGTGGATCCGGTGGCCGCATCTTCGAAGTGTTTGAGGCGCGCCGGGAATTTGGAATTTTGCGGATCCACGGCGAACGCTTCGCGCTCTTTGCTCAGGGCTTCCTTCGCGCGCCCGTTGAGCAGAAGAGCCTCTGCGAGCGTATCGAGAAATGCGGCGCGGTCGGCCGGTGCACGATTGGGATGAGTGTCCAAGAGTTTCACGGCCTGTTGAGCCTGCTCGAGGGCCTCCCGCGAATCGCGGAGGTTAGCATCGGTGGCAAGTATCCATGCAAGATCGTTGCGAACGTGGGGGAGGTCCGGGTCAAGTTCCAGAGCGCGGCGGAATTCCGCAGTGGCTGAAGAGGCATCTTCCGCCTGCAAAAAAAAAGCCTATACGCTGGGCGCTTGCCGACTGGCAACGCAATTTAGCCGCCGGAGACGGCGGGGACTATGGAGATTTCGGAGTTGGGTGGGAGGGGAGTTGCGAGGCCTCCGGTGTAGCGGATGTTTTCGTCGCCGACAAAGAGGTTGATGTGTTCGCGGACTTGGCCTTGCTCCGTGACAACACGATCGCGAACGCCGGGGTAGAGCGCGTAAAGGGCGGATAGGGCGTCGGCGAGAGTGGCGGGCGACACTGCGAGTTCGACGGTGCGACGGCTGGCGGTGAATTCGCGCAAGGCGCCAGGGATGTGAAACGTTACGGGCACGATTAACGCCTCTTCGTTGGTGGCTTCGCGGAGGAACGGGACTTCTTGGACTGGGATCTGCTGCGGGAACTCGGGGATTTGTCCGGGGAAGAATTGGTGGAGACGGGGCGGGTCAGAGTCGGCCCTGCTTCGCCGGAAGAGCCGTCCACGTAAGCGGTGCGCACGCAGGTGATCGAGGGCAAGCCGTCGAGAACTTTTCCCCATGTGCGGCCTTCATCGCGAGAGCCGAAAAGTTGGCCGCTGCGCGTTCCAAAATAGATGCCGACGGGATCGAAGGAATCCGCGACCAGGCAATCACGCAGAACGGTTTCGTAGGCAAGCTTTTGCGGCAAACCGCGCATGAGCGGTTCCCAAGAGCCGCCGCCATTGCGCGTGCGATACACGCGAAGTCGGCCATCGCAAGAGCAGCGAAACTGATCAGACTCGACCGGGATGATGTAGACGTGCTCAGGAATTCGGGGATGAATGATCATGGCGAAGCCGAAGTCGGATGGCACACCGTTGGCGATGTCTTTCCAGTTTTCGCCGTAGTCGTCGGAGCGATAGAGGCCCCAGTGATTCTGCAAGAAGAGGCGTTCGGGATGAGAAGGATGCATGGCAATTTTGTGAACGCACTGGCCGAATTCGGGATTTTTGTTGGGCAGGAACATGGCGCGAATGCCGCGATTTTGCGCGGTCCACGTGAGGCCCCCGTCGGTGGTGCGGTAGACACCGCCGGAGGAGATTGCGACGTACATGCGCTGGTGGTTTGAAGGATCAAGCACGACGGTATGCAGCGCCAGGCCGCCGTTGCCCGGCAGCCAGCGCGGACGATGCGGATGATCGAAAAGGCCGCGGACTAACGACCAAGTTTCTCCCGCGTCGCGCGATTCAAAAAGCGCGGCAGGTTCGACGCCACAGTAGAGAACATTCGGTTCGTCCGCACGGCCAGGCGTGATTTGCCAGATGTTTTTCAGGGAGACGCCGGCGTCGGCAGGAAAGCGAATGGGCGATTCTTGCGGATTGGTCCAGCTTTTTCCGAAATCATCGCTGAAGCGGAGGAGCGTGCCCCAGTAGTTGCAGGTGGAAGCCCAGATGCGGCGACGACCGGCGCGATTGTCGTAGGCCATGGCGTAGACCACGTTTCCGTGGAAGTACGGGCCCCCGACTTCCCAGCGAGTCCGCTGCGCGTTCGAACGAAGAATGAAGGCGCCCTTCGTTGTTCCGACGAGCAAGACAAAGTCACCGCGTTTGATGCGAGCGTGCTTCACGCCGTGCACAACGGTGGTTTGCATGGCGCCGGAATCGGGGGCGGGATTCGCGGAAATGGTGGCGCCCCACTGAATTGCTTCTAGTGCGGCCTGGACTTCGCTGGCGCGCTGGTAGCGTTCGGCCGGCTCTTTTGCGAGGCACCGCTGGATAACGGCCCAAAGACTGGGCGGAACGGGAGGGCCGAGCGTGGCAGGCAGCTCGCGCATGATGCCGGAGCTGATTTCGAAACCGGTGCGTCCACTGAAGGGCAATTTGCCGCACGCGGCTTCGTAGAGAACGATGCCGAGCGCCCAGAGATCGCTGCGGCTGTCGGCTGGTTCGCCGCGCAAAATTTCGGGCGCCATGTAGTGAAGAGTGCCGCTGATGGTGGAGACGTCCTGTGTGCTGGCGAAGGTTGTGGTGGGACCTTCGAGGATGGTGCTCCCGGCGCGTTTAGCGAGGCCGAAGTCGAGGACTTTGACCAAGCCGGATGAAGTGACGACGACGTTGGCGGATTTCAGGTCGCGGTGAATGATGCCTCTGTCGTGGGCTCGACAAAGAGCGGCGGCGATTTGCGTGCCGTAACGCAGAACAGATTCCGGCGGGACGCCGATGTCTCCGCGGAGGGCGCGAAGGGTTTTGCCTTCGACGAGCTCCATGACGATGTAGAGTTCGCCGTCGGTTTCGGCAACTTCGTAGATAGTGCAGATATTAGGATGGGCGAGGGAAGAAGAGGCGCGGGCTTCGTTGAGGAGATTTTGGCTGGCGGCGGGATCGAGGCCGGCATCTTTCTTGACGACTTTGAGCGCGACATCGCGATGGAGGACTTCGTCAAATGCGCGGTAGACGACGCCCATTCCGCCTTCGCCAATTTTTTCGGTAACGCGGTAATGGCCGACGACTTGACCGATCAACGATTGCTCCTTGTCAGCCCCATGCTAATGCGGGTTGAGGAGATGCGTCAACGAAGTGGAAGACGTTTCAATGCCGAATGTGTGGCGATACAACGGTTCAGACGGTTTAGTTTGAATTTGATCTTAATTTGTCACGATCAATGAAATTCAAACTGAACCTGATCAAGTTTTCTACCGACAGAGAAAAAGGACATTCGGGCCATGCAGCCGGCTATTTTTTGCCGGGGGTGATGTCGGTGACGGGGATGTCCCAGTGTGCGAGGAGGATTTCGAAGCGGCGTTTTTCTTCTTGCTGGTAGGCGGTCTGGTTGGGAAAGAGTCGCTTCATGGTTTCGTCTTCGGCGGGATTCGCGGTGGTGGCGACGGTGGAATTTTTGAACGTGATGGTGACGCGGTAATCCCAGCGGGAGTCTTCGGTCATGTGATTGGCGGGCGTATCGATTTTGACGGATAGGAAGTCACCCGATTTGATGCGTTCCTGCAGGAGCGGGTAGTGGTTTTTGAGGAAGAGATTTAGGAATTCCTGCTGATGCCCCCACTGGACTTTGTAGTAGTACTCCATGGCGTAGGGATTGTTGGCGGCGCCTTGAGGTGGCGCGCCTTGGGCGAAGAGTGAAGGTGCGGCGAGGAGCAGGAGAAGTGTTGCGAGAAGCGATTTCATGGGAGGCCTCCGGGAATGGCGAGGATTGTATGTTGAGTGGAGGGAGGCGGCAAGCGTGGGGAGGGCGAGACCGAGTAGGGAATTACATCGAAGAGGCCGGCTTCAGAAAGCCGGCCCTACATGAGTTTGCAATTGTCGCGCGATCGAAGAGAGGTTCCTCCACTGCGTAGCTCGGCACGCGTCTTTTGTTTGAGGAAATTGGGCGCATGCGAGAAAAAGCCGGGCTACTCCGGAATGACCGGGTGTTGAGGTGGATGCCGCGCCGACAACGGCAATTTGAAAACGCCGCTTCAGGAGAAGGGCGGAGAGGTTAGAGGGACGGCGGCGTTGGTTTGGGACTTGTGATAGGCGAAGGCGCCGCGCATGCCGTGGAGAAATCCCAGAAGTATGAAAATGCCCATGAAGAGGCCGCCCCCGGCTGGTCCACTCTTGGAGATCATGTAAATGCGCTCGAAGAGAAAGAGACCGAAGCCCGCGACACCTGCAAAGCGCGAATAGCGATAGAGCCCGAAAGCGATACCGGCGAAAAGAGCGGCATCGAAAAGCGCGGAACCATCGATCGGGAGATTGCCGATTTTCGTGCCGCTCATGGCGACTAGCGCGAAAATCGTGGTGACGCCGGCGACAAAGATGGCACACCACATGGCGACACGGCAGGCTTTCTTTGCTTCTTCGACGTTATTGACATCCGGCCAGAACCAGGACGAGTTGTTCATGGAGGGACTCCTTCTCCCCAAGATGGCGGGCGTGCGCGTTGCAAGCTATGGAACGCGAGGACAGATGGTTTCTAGTACTAGCTGGACTTTGGGACGGTAGAGTTGTGTTAGAGTGCGCGCGGAAAGCTAACGTTCGGCAGATGGGTTAAGAGAGGTCCAGTGCCATGACGACGAACCGGAGAGAATTTGTGAAGAAGGCGGTAGTTGCGGCGGCGATGGTGCCAGCGATTGCGTCGAGCGCGCCTGCCGATGAGCAACAAGCGCAGCGGGATTGGAGCGAGCAGAATCCGGTGCGGTATCCGGATGCGGATATCGTGGTGTTGGACAAGCGATTTGCGAAATACAAATTGGGCGGGACGTCGATTCATCGCTTGTATACGGGAATGTTGTGGGCGGAAGGGCCGGCATGGAACGGTGTTGGGCAGTATCTGGTGTGGAGTGACATTCCGAACGACCGTCAATTGCGTTGGCTGCCGGAAGATGGACATGTGAGCGTTATGCGGCAGCCTTCGAACTATTCGAATGGGAATACGTTTGATTTTCAGGGGCGGCAGGTGAGCTGCGAACACGGAACGCGGCGTGTGGTGCGCTATGAACACGACGGAAGCGTGACAGTGCTGACGGATAAGTTTCAGGGAAAGCAATACAACGCGCCGAACGACATTGTGGTGCATCCGGAGGGAGATATTTGGTTTACGGATCCGGGGTATGGGTCGTTGGGGAATTACGAGGGCTACAAAGGAGATTTGCTGTTGAAGGAAGCGGTGTATCGGATCGATGGGAAGACGGGCGCAGTAGAAAAAGTGGAAGACGAGATGTACAAGCCAAATGGGATTTGTTTTTCGCCGGACTACAAGAAAGTCTACATTTGCGACACGGGGGCGTCGCATTATCCGGAGGCGCCGAAGATTGTGAAGGGATTTGATTTGGTGGATGGAAAGAAATTGAAGAATGGGAAGACGGCGATTTCGATGGAATTGGCAGGGAAGGGCGCAGGATTTGCGGATGGGATTCGCGCGGATGTCGATGGGAATTTGTGGATAGGAGCGGGATGGGTTGGGCCGGGTTATGACGGTGTGCATATTTTTGCGCCGAGCGGCGAGCGGATTGGAATGATTTTGCTGCCGGAGATTTGCGCGAATTTGTGTTTTGGCGGGCGGAAGAGGAACCGGTTATTTATGGCGGCGAGCCAGTCGTTGTATACGGTTTATGTGGAGACGCAGGGGGCGCATATTACATAGGCGGCGGTCGCAAAATTCGGAGTGATTGGACGTTTTGAAAAAGCCTTCGGCGCTGGCGCTGTCGAAGGCTTTGTCGTTTGCAGCGGGACATGATGAAAGAGTGTTCGTGTTACAGTTTTACCGTTTGAGCGAAGGGCGCCCGCCGTTGGTGTGAATTTCCAGGAGGAATGAAGTGGCGTATCGGGATTTGCGGGAGTTTGTGAAGGCGCTGGAGAAGGCTGGGGAGTTGAAGCGGATTAAAGCGGAAGTGGATCCGGTGCTGGAGATTTCGCAAGTGGTGCAGCGCGTGGCGCGGGATAAGGATCGCGCGGCGGGAACCGTTGGCCCGGCGATGCTTTTTGAAAAGCCAAAAGGCTCGCGGTATCCGCTGCTGGTGAATACGTTTGGCAGCGTGAAGCGGATGGCGATGGCGTTTGAAGTGGAGGCGCTGGACGAAGTGGCGGCACGGATTCGCGGATTCCTGGATACAAAATCGCCGCAAGGACTTTTTGACAAAATCAAGATGCTGCCAAAGCTGGCTGAGCTGGGATCGTTTTTTCCGAAGAGCGTGAAGGATGGCGATTGCAAAGAAGTGATTCACAAAGGCAACGACGTAAACCTTTTTGATTTTCCGATTTTGAAGACCTGGCCGCAGGACGGCGGACGGTTCATTACGTTTCCGCTGGTGTTTACAAAGAACCCGGAGACGGGGAAGCGCAATGTCGGGATGTACCGCATGCAGGTGTACGACGAGCGGACAACTGGTATGCATTGGCAGACGCAGAAACATGGCGCGGAGCATTTTCGTCGCGCGCGAGAGAAGAACCCGGAGGGAAGAATCCCGGTGAGCGTGGCGATTGGCGCGGACCCGGCGACGGCGTTGGCTGGGATGTTGCCGATTCCACCGGATTTGGATGAAATGATGTTTGCGGGATTTTTGCGGCGTGAACCGGTGGAAATGGTGCCGTGTGAAACGAATGAGCTGGAAGTGCCGGCGAACGCGGAGATTGTGCTTGAGGGGTATGTCAATTTGAATGAGATGCGGACGGAAGGACCGTTCGGAGATCACACGGGATTTTATTCGTTGGAAGGCGAATATCCGGTCTTCCATGTGGAGTGCGTGACGCACAAGAAGGAGC
>Ga0075436_100003090_pt1 | contig 11411 bp, 6 predicted proteins | sample RhiMethybrSRZTD5_FD_75303 | JGI IMG/M metagenome (GOLD analysis project Ga0075436, IMG submission 75303) | Populus rhizosphere microbial communities from Tennessee, USA - Rhizosphere MetaG P. TD hybrid SRZTD5 | ecosystem: Host-associated > Plants > Roots > Rhizosphere > Soil | place: USA... | reverse complement strand
AACATCTTTGGCAATGGCTGCCATTTCCCGGCAATTGGTCCACTGGAAGTGCTTGGAGAAAACGGAGATTTTCAGTGGGCCCGCGGTTGCGGCCGCCGCCGGCTGCGCGCACGTTCCGAGCAAAGCCGTGGCGCTAATAGCTGCCAGTAAATCGCGGCGCGGAATTCCAGGAACAGCCTCTGTTCGGGACTGCATATAGTTTGATTTCTTCATGTGTGAAATACCTTCTGACCTAGCCTTCTGAAGGGCCGAGCCCGGGTCCATTGAGCTCTCCGGTGCGGATCATCCCATCTGTTATCCGGAACATGCCTGGGAACCGGGGCTCCCACGCCTTGTTCGCCGCCGGCATGTACTGGCGTGCATTCGCTTCGATGGCCCTTACCCCCGGCACGTGTGCGGGCAGGCTCGCCGACTGTATCAGTGCTGCGCCGGGGCAGCTCATGTCGCCTCCACAGAGGAACATTTTGTGCCTCTCCGCGACCGAAGTAACGATGACCATCTGGCTTTGTCCCTTCGAAGCCTTGATGGATGCTCCCGTATAACCCATCTCACGGGACAAGAGCAAGGCCTCTACATCGGTCAGAGACTCATCAATGACGATGGGGCGCAGTTTCGCCGCTTCCTGCATCCTGTTTTCGGGGTGCGCCTTCAAGTCGCGCGCCGTCGGCTGTTCCACGTATTGTATGCGCTCGTACCCTGCTGGCGCTTTCTCTTTGACTCGCCGCAGAAACAGAAGAAGGTAATCAACATTCGGACATCTCTCGTTGAAGTCGAGCGCGTAGAACCAGTCCTGGACGCCCCGTTTCTTCTGCGTCTCGGTGGTAACTCGGTCAACATGCAAAACGCGCTCTACATCCCACTTCGGATCGTCTCCGTTCAGCTTGATCTTGAAATGCGTCAAGCCGTTGTAGTTGATCCATTCCGAAAGAGTTTCCGGCAGGCCGTCATCCACGCGCTTGGTGATATCTGCTTCCTCGATCGGATCGATCGCGGAGACCAAATGGTACAGGGGCATGCGAGGCTTGGGTTCTTTCTGGATGTAGCTGCTCGGGCATTCTCCCTTGTACGCTGCTCCCAGGTAATGGGACAAATCGTGATTCATGAACTCCGGCCCGTATGTGTGATAGCAATTAAGACCATGAGCCTTTCCAAAGGCATCATGCACCGCCGCATCGAACGGGCTGGCGGTGACCAGCGTGCAAAGCTTGGGAATCGGATCGGGCAATTGCAGCCGTACGGACACTTCGGCGGCGGCTTTCAGGTAAAGCGGGTTCAGCGCCCAGTTGATGTCGATTGGGTGATCAAATTCCTTGTAACTTGCGGTAACCTTCGCAATTTCTTCCGATAGCGCTTTCATCGCGCTCAGCGTGGCGGCGTACGCCATCTTCTTCGAAGGAAATGACCAGACGTTGCCTAGCGGCATCGATCCAAATCCCTTAGCGACCTTCCCCGTCGAAGTGCGAACCGTGCACTTTACGGTCATGATCGTTGCGCGATCCACCACCGTGCCAGCAAATTTGTTTGGCGTTCGATATAGATATTCCTCGTAGCCGTGCGAAATGTCTTCGATCCGGACGCCAGCCTTTTTCGTGCTTCCGGAAAGAATCGTGATTCCGGCCGACAACTCGGCAACACCTATGCCGCCAGCGGCACCTCCTGCGTTCTTAAGAAACTTGCGCCTGGTAGTTCCGTCCATATAGCCCCTCCGGAAAATGATTTAGAGGCCTCCTCGCAGATAACTAATCACGTCGGCGATATCTTGCCGGCTCAGAGACTTCTCCAGGTCGTCGGGCATCACCGAGATGCTGGAGGCACGCATTTCCACAATGTTTTTCCGCAGCAGAGTTTCATCATGCGTCGTTCCGCCGCGCAGTGTGATGGTCCCCGGGGTTTCATTCGCAATGATCCCATCGTGGAGGCCGCCATCCTTTGTGCTGACAATGTAGTTCGTAAACTGCGGCTCGATCGCGAAGCTCGGGTTCAGGATTGACGTGAGAAGCTCCCCTTTGGTTTTGCTGCTGATCCCGGAAAGGTCCGGTCCGACGCGGCCGCCCTGTTTCCGCGGCAGGTGACATTTTCCACAAGTTTCCTCGAATACCATCTTTCCGTGCGCAGCATTGCCCGTCATCTTGAGAACGCTTTGGTAGCTCTCCACCATTTTCATGCGGTCGCTCGTATTGCTTAGAAACAATGCGCGGGCGCGCTCGGCCATTCCCCGATCGGGATATTGCAGCAACCTCGCCCGGCCCGCTGCATCCACCACATTGATTTCAAGTCCGTGATTTTCGAGAGCCCGAAGCAGAATTGGGGCGCGGTCCCGCTGATTGAGCAACGCATCCAGCGCCTTAGTGCGGGCCACGGGGTCGTAGCTCTTCCAATTTGCAATTAACGTGGCGGCGACGCTGGGGTCATCAAACGACGCCAGCGATTCGATGGCGCCGGATTGTAATTCGGAACCCGGCTGCGATTCCAGGACCTGCCGAAGCACGGGACCGGCCGCGGAGAACGGAGCGCTGCGCAAGGCTCGCACGGCGTTCAAGCGCTTCGCCATGCTCAAGCCGGGCGCCACCGCGTCGGCCGTCGCTTGCTTGGTGAGTTCCGGCATTTCGAGATAACGCGCCGCTTCCCAGGCGGCCTTTTGGATCCGCTCGGACGGGCTGTGAAGAAAGCTCATCATCCGCGCTTCGGCTTTGGGCACCCGAAGCGATTTGACGCCCGCCAATTCGAGACCCCGGGTGAGACCCGATAAGGCGGCGTCCGGTTGCCTTACCTTGGGCAGCGCGCCCAGGAAATGCGCGATCTCCCCCGGATCGTGTTTGGCTCCAATGACGGAAGCAAGCTGCGGCAGCAACTCCGACTGAGCGGCGAGTTTCTTCTTCGACAACAGCTGGTCGAGAAACTGAATTGCCGAATCTTGAACCGAACTAAGAACAGCGACGCGAAACCATCGATCGTTAGCATGCCGTGATGCCAGCTCGACCAGGGCTTGCATGACCCGCCCGCCATTCATCTGTCCTAGCGTGAAAGCAAGTTGAAACTGAACCCGCATGTCCGGGTCGGATGTCATGGCCAGCAAAGCTTGCTCGACCGGCTTGGAATTGGGGATGAGTTCCTCGGCGATGCGCACGGCGTGCTCACGCACCCGCGGATGGGCGTCCTTCAAAGCGCCGATGACTGTGGTTGCATCGATGGCGGATAGACTTTCCAGGGTCCAGAGTGCCAGAATCCGCGCTGGTGGAAATTCACTTTTTGCCAGCAGTTGCTTCAACCGTGGGACCGCTGCGGGATCCTGCCGCTCCACGAGCAAGCGGTGAGCGGTTTCGCGGTGCCAGCCATTCGGATTTTCCAGATTGCTGACCAGTTCCGGAATCGCGGCGGCGCCCAGGTTTGGTTTGAGATTTCCGGTCCGCGCAGGGTATTTGGGAACGATGCGGAAGATTCTGCCCAGGGTGTCGCCACTCCAGAAATTCATGGTTCGCTTGATGGCATCGGGGATGGCGCTGGGAGCCTCAATGAATTCGCGATACATGTCCACCACGTATAAGTTGCCGTCGGGTGCGTTGGCGAAGTTGCAAGGACGAAACCAGGGATCCGCGGAAGCCAGCAATTCCCGGTCCTGCTCTTCGGGAGCGCGGCTCGCGATGAAACTCACGCCATCGGGCGACAGGACGTCGCGATGGACCAAGTTTCCACTCACATCCCCCGTAAGGAAATTGCCACGGTATTTCTCGGGAAACTGGTCGCCGGAGTAGATGGTGCCACCGCTGGCCGCGGTAAAGTATCCCGCGGCCATTTCGCTCGAAGGACTGAGGGGGCGAACGCTTTCCAGCTTGTTCTCGTGGTAGCGCTCCTGCCGCACGCGTGTCCTCTCCACGCGCCAGGTCTGCGGTTGCGTCAGCGGGTACATGCGGCCCGAGGGCTGGCCGTGGTCCGAGATCTCGAGTGCAACCGGCCCGGAATCGAGCAGTGGGGCGCGCGCGAGGTATTGCCTGGGCAGTACCACATGCCGGACATGCATCGTGCTGTGCGTGATGAACCGGTTGCCCCAAACGTCAAACGTCGAACCAAATTGTGCCGAGCCCGATGTGGCCTCGGCGACGTCTCGGTCGGGACGGAATCGAAAGTCGGCTCCGCGGACCGAGATCGGAGGGCGCTCGGGATGCTTCGGCGATGTGATGTGGCCGTCCTGCCCGAAGTTGGAGCAATAAATCCAGTTGTCGATGCCCAGCCTGGGATTCGTGATGCGATACTCAGGATCTACTTTGGGAAATCCAGTGTACAGGACCTCCCTGATATCGGCTTTGCCGTCCCCGTCCGTATCTTTCATGAAGAGAATATCGGGCGCGCTGGTGACAATCAGACCTCCCTTCCAGGCCATCAGGCCGCTTACATCAAGAACGTTCTCGGCGAAGATCGTGGTGCGGTCGATTTTGCCATCGCCATGGGTACCTTCCAGGAGCCGGATGCGCGAACGGACCGGCTTTCCCTGCGGCGGATCCGTCGGGTAGTCGAGCATTTCGGCAACGTAAATACGGCCGTTTTCATCGAAGACTATTTCAACGGGACTCATAACCTCCGGTTCATTCACGAATAATTCGATGTTGAGATCATCATTCAGGCGAAAGGTCTTCAGCTCCGCTTGGGGCGACAGCGCGCCGGGGCCGGTTCTCCTGACGCAACCGGCCAGAATCACAGCTAATACCGGTGCCAGACGTCGAAGCATTACCAATGTCATCGTTAGCTGTTATCCACCCACTTGTACGCCGCCACAGAGTTGTTCCAGAAATATTTTTCGGCAGGCTCCAGGCCCTTTGTAAGAAAGTATTCGCGGACCACGTCGAGCACCGCGCTGTAAGGCGCCAGCAGGTTGCTAACGGGCCAATTGCTGCCGTAGACCAGACGATCGACGCCGAAGGTGTCCCAGAGTTGATCTAGCGGCTGCCGGTAAAGGCTCGCTTCCAGCGGCACACGCCCGTTGATGCGGCGAAGAACGCCGGAAACTTTTGCATAAACCTGAGGTCGCCGGCCCAATTCGCATAACGCGTTTCCTGCCTCCTTGCCGGCACTTGCATCGCCGGGAGGATCAAACGGAAGGTGATTGATGATAATCCGCAAGCGCGGCACACGGTCACACAAGGTCACCAGATCAGTGAGCATCTTGCTCTCTCCAATCGCATCGAGCTCAAGATCGGCATCGGCCAGTCGCTGCAAGTCCGACAGGAAGGCGGGCTGCCGCAATCCGGCTGCGATCAACTTCCCGTCGATTCGGATTCCCCGGAAGAGCCGTCGCTTTGCGAATCGTTGCAAATGGCTCTTGAACGTCGGCCCGCCCGGCTCGAGGTGCCCCACGACTCCTACAATCAGCGGGTTTTCTTTCGCGAGATCGAGTAGCCATTGGTTGTCATCCAGCCAAGGGCTGGCTTCCACAACCACCGTTCCGGTAACGCGCAATCCTCGCACTGCCTGTCGAAAGTCTTCTGGTAGCGTGCGCCGATACAGTAATGACTCGCCCTTCGAGGGCCATGGCACGCCTTGGGGGCGCGTGGGATCGTAGAAATGTGTGTGGGTGTCGATGATCCGGCTTGGCCCACCACTTTCGCTGGCCTGGGCAAAACCCTGAGCCGCCTCAAGCGCTGCTGCGCCCAGTAACGTTCGCCGTGTAATGCGCTCCGGGCGTGTCGATATCGTATTGTCAGTCCTCACCCTCGCTGGCCTTCGGTTAGCCGCTTGCACAGATCCCTTACCGCTAACCCGTGTTCCTGGACACCGATCGGTGTGCCCTCCTTTCGGCTTTGAACTGCACCGCGGGCCGTTCCAGAAGTCCGCGGGGTTCTCGTACAGGAGGAGGCCCTGGTCTCTCGCAGCCGATTCGCCCTGGATCTTGTACCCTTCCGGTGTGTGCGCGTTGGAGTCGGCAAACAGGGGTCCCCTCTCTTGGCCCGCATCGCCACAGCGCCTCCAGGACACCGATTCGCAAGTGTGTCGTCAATAGGGCACTAGAAGTTGACCTTCAAACTAAATTGAATGGTCCGCGGCGAATTGGCTTGGTAGCCTACGATGCCAAAGCTCGTCGGGTCGTTAATGCTCGTGGACGGACCGCCGAACACGGTTCGATTGAAGATGTTAAAAAACTCCGCTCGAAACTCCACGTTGAACGCCTCGCTGATTTTCGGCACGTACGTGCGCTTAATGGCCGACACATCTTCGCTCAGGTAAGGAAACGTGCGTAATGTGGGCTCGAGCCGGCTCACATTCCCGAAGGTGAAGGGCGCGGGCTGCGAGAACGCATTAATGTTCAAGTACAGGTCCACCGCGGGATCAAACGATCCACCCTTGAGACTGACCCGCTCCGAGACCGCTGGCACGCGATTGGGCCGGTTGCCGCCGTTGAAGAGCAACAGGTCAGGGCCGCCGCCAATCCCAATGGGGGTTCCGCTTCGATAGGTCGCGACCGCCCCAACTATCCAGCCCTTTGCAACCTTTTGCGCCAGCCCTTTCGAGCCTTTCCCGAAGGGCACCTCATAGACCCAGCTCATGACAAGGTTGTGAGTCACATCATTGCCGGCCAACGCCTTTTCGAGCCCGCGATTCGCCGTATCCAGTGCACTATTGTTGAAGGGTGCGAAGCCGGACAGGCCAGTATCCGTGAGGTTCTTCGAAAACGTGTAGCTGACCAGAAAAGCAAGCCCATTGGAAGTGCGCTTTTGAACTTTCATCTGCATCGATTGGTAGGTGGAGTTCCCCACTGGCTCAATCTGCTCTGTAATACCCAAGAACTGCGGAAAAGGCAGCAGCGCCTGGTTCACCGATCCCGAAAAGCCCGGGTAGGGAGACTTGATTCCCGCCGCCTGGGCTGCCGATGAACTGATGTCCTGCGACAACAGCGGCCCCAGGCTCAAGTATTTTGTCGGCACCTGGTTCAGGTTTTCGAGGTTTGAGGGCAGGTGTGACCCCTTATTCGCCACATAGGCTACGTCGACAACAGTGCTCCATCCAAGGTCGCGCTGGACGCTCAACTGCCAGTTCTGAGTGGAAGACTGCTTCCCACCACTCCTATTCAGGTAATCCGCATAAGAGCCGTTCTGGATAGCGGGATCAATGGTCGGAAGCGTCCCAGTGAAAGTCGGAAAGCCCTGGTCCACGAGCGTGCCGGGAGTGACCCCTCCATTGGTTGACGCAAAGGAAGTGATCTTAGAATATCCGGCAAACAGAGATTGGCCTAATTGATAACTTCCTATTCCGGCACCGTTGGTCGGGGCGTAAATCCAGCCGTAACCAGCGCGGATGACGGTTTTGCTGTTCCACTGGTAGGCTAATCCCAACCGCGGTCCCCATTCCCTCAAATCAAGCACCGGCTCGATCTTCTTCTCGCCAAAGACGTAAGCTCCGGGAAGACCTCCCGCCCCTGGGTTGGCGAGATGCAGATCAAGGGCCGACATACGGCCATGGGTCTCCCGATACGGCCATGCGACCTCATAGCGGAGACCTGGAGTGATCACGAGTTTAGGAGTCACCTGGATTTTGTCATCGACAAAGTAAGCCATGTATGGAGTACTGAAAGTGCGGCTTACGACAGCCGCCAGCCGCTGAGCAGAGTCCGCCTGGCCGAGCAGGAAACTGGCGAAGCCGTTGCCGAGATTTGACGCGTTAGGAGAGTCCGGCAGGCTTGTTTCAAGATTACTGAAGGAGAAAGCGCCACTGGCGCCACCGCCAATAGTTGAATCCAAGTTAATATTATCGTCGTACCTTACGTCGGCTCCGAACTTCACCTGATGTTTTCCGTGCACCCAGGTTACCGTGTCATTCCATATGGTGGAGTGGGCTCGTTGGGGGGAGCTTGGCTGCTGATCCGAGTCGCCAAATTCAGGCATTCCGGGGATATAAAAAGAGGTAAAACCCGAAGCATTCGGATCGATACCCGGAACCTGGAGAACCTTGTTGCCCTTATGCACGTCCGCTTCCCGCGGGCCGCCAGTGCTGGAAAATCCAAAAGCGAAATGATTGATTAAATTCGGCCTAGGCACCCATTCGTAGTTGAACCGAGTTCCTGACCCGTTACTCGCGTTCGGCCAATCGCTTGAGTCCAGCAGCGTCGCGTTTCCCAACGGCCCGTGACCGGTTAATGCCGGCGCGCCGGCGACCCACTCGCTAAAGTTTACTCGGTGTCTATCATTGAAGTTGTGGTCAATTTTAATACTCCAGACACGGTCATTAACCGGGCCATAGGAACGATCGAAATAGTTGTTGACAATGCCCGGGGAGTCAGGCGTGGGCATCAGACCGATGACTCTCTGGGCGACAGCGCTGAACCGTGATGACGGAATCATATTGCCTGTGAAAGGATCCCGAGTAAAGCCACCTGCCCCATCATCACGTGTCGTGGCAGGGTCGTAGATCGGGATCAATTGTCCTGTTGAAGGATCCTTCAGTTGAGAAAAGTCCCCGCTGCGAAACGGCAACGAGGGTATAGTCACCAAGCCGCGGGAACTGGGTGCCGTGCGAAGGCGGTATTCCTCGTAGGCGCCATAGAAGAAAGTCTTGTTTTTCTTTATTGGCCCGCCTACGGCGAACCCATAGTTGTTCTGTCTGATGATCTGCCTGGTCGGCGCGAAGAAGCTCCGGGCGTTGAACTTGTCATTGTTCACAATATAGAACGCGTCGCCATGGAATTCATTCGTGCCGGATTTCATCGTGAAGTTCGTTACTCCGAAGCCTCGCCCGTCTCCGGCTGGATACAGAGAACTTGAAACCTTGAATTCCTCGACTGCTTCGTATGGTGGAGTCCATTGTCCGATAAACCCTGGCACAGCCCCGCCGTTGCCGAGCGCGACCCCATCTATAACCGCTTCTTGTGACATGTCCGGAGTGCCATTGAAAGATTTGGAGAACTGCGTTCCGGTGACTCCGGGAGTCAGGAATTCAAACTGCTCGATCTGACGGCGGCCCGAGCTATTACTTCCAGGCTCGTTCAGCGATACTGGCAAATCCATAATCACGTGCCGCTCCAACACCGTACTGACCTCGGCGCTTGTGGCCTGCAACAGAGGAGCGGTATCGGCCCTCACCGTAACCTGGTCTGTGAGCGCCCCGAGGACCATCTGGATGTTCAAGGTTGTCGTCCGGCCGGTGAAAACGCTTGTCTCACTGACGAACGCTTTGAAGCCAGTCAGTTGGGCTAGCACGCGGTAATCTCCAATGGGAACGGCGGACAGGAGAAAGTTGCCTACCGATGTGACCTTGGTGGAAAACGTCTGGTTGGTGGCCAAATGCGTGGCCTCGATCTGAACCCCAGGCAGAACGGCCCCGCTGGGGTCCGTCACGGTTCCTACGATCTCTCCGGCCGACACTTGCGCCCGAGCGACGATGGGGGAGACAAAGAGTGGGCTTGTCGACAGCAGGAGCCCAGCCAGCCACTTAACCGATTGCAAATGTCGGTTTTGCATGCAACCCCCCTTTTCAAGGTGCCTAAAGACTCTGCTTGTGCGTGGATTGCCCGAGTAGTAGATGATATATCATCGCTCGCCAGGGGTGTCAAGCGATTTTAGGACTTGGGGTGTAAATCGCGTTGACGTAGGCAAACCAGCCCCCCCGATGTCCGAACCTAGTCCGCGTCAGATCGTTATGGCTTGAGATGGGAAGCAGTTAGGCGGGTTTTTCAACCACAGCGGAAAGCTCGTATTATGGATACGCCGCTCTTATGGCGCAAAGCACAACTCGAAAAGTCACAATCAGGTGCCTGACCATGTGTGCCTTCGTTTGTCAGGCGCAGGACAGAAGCGCGGCTTCTGAAAGCTTCCCCGAACCCGCCCACCTTCAACTCGAACGGTTGATCGCGCCCGAGGCCCTTACGACTTTAGTAACGCAACGGCGATGGGACGAGGTGCTCAAGGTGGCGTTGCGAGGCCTTTCGGAAGAGCCCGGCGACCCGGTTTTGCATTATTGGGCTGGCGTTGCCCGTTTTCATCAGCGCGATTTCGTCCAGGCCGTAATCTCCCTCCGCTCGGCGGAAAAGCTGGGGTTGGACACTGCCCCGTTTCACGAGGCACTCGGGGTCACCTACTACTCCATCCGCCAACACGTCCTCTTCTTGCAACAGATGCAGTCCGCGATCCGGGCCGATTCTGCACGTCCCACGCCGTATCATTACCTTGGGCGTTATTACGAACACGATCTCAACGATTACTTGAAGGCCATCTCCTATTTCGATAAGGCGCTGGAACGAGACCCCGGCGATTTCAAGAGCCTGCACTTTCGCGCCTATTGCCTTCAACTGCTTGGGCGCGAAGAGGAAGCCCGGGCCGGATACGAGGCAGCCATCCGGCGCATTGAGTCTGGTGGTGCAGCGTTTGGTTGGCCGTACCAGAAGATGGCGGAGTTGCTCCTCCCGACCGATCCCCGCGCTGCGCTGCAACATGCACAAGAGGCATTGAAGCTCGAGCCCGAGGTCGAAGCCAACCACCTCGTCGTCGCCAAGATCTACGAGAGCTTTGGAGACTTTGATGCCGCCATCCGCGAATGCCGCGAGGCCTCTCGCTTGAAACCCAACGACCCTGCCATTCGCTATGTGCTGATGCGCTTGTATAAGAAAAAGGGCGATAGCGCGGCTGCAGCAGAGCAGCTCAAGCTGCATGAAAAGTTGAGAGCGATCTATGTTTCCAAACAGTAACCTGCCGAGCCTGCGACTCTCCTCTGGAAGAGACGTCTCTACGGCGAAGCTGAAATATGCTCACCGACTGGCCCCCCCCACCTGCTCTGGCCGCTAGAATGTTAAGAATCGGAATGCGTCTGCGTGCGACGAAAACGATATGGATGGCTGCAGCCCTGTTACTCGCCCCGATTCCGGCAAGGGCCCAACAGCCCAGACCGTCGCCAGGCAACACGAACCCCCTGGGGCATAGCGAGCAGGCTATCGAGCAGGGCCGTGAAATTTTCAATCACAACTGCACGGTTTGTCACGGCCTAAATGGCGCTGCGGGCGACCGTGGTCCCGCCTTGGGCGCCGGCCGCGACTACTCACGCCGTAAAGATCAAGCCATTTTCGATGCGATTCTTAGCGGCATTCCCGGCACGAACATGCCACCGTCCGGCTTGCCGCCGATGGACGTGTGGAAGGTTGTGGCCTATATCCGCAGCCTGCGTGCCACTGCGTCAGAAGCGTTCGTGCCTGGTGACGTGGCGCACGGCGAAAAAATATTTTGGTCAAAAGGCCGGTGCGGCGAGTGCCACATCCGGGGTCGCGGCGGCATCCTCGGCCCAGATCTCTCCAACATCGGCGGAGAGCAACCTTTATCCGCCATTCACGATTCGTTGACGAAAGCGAAGCCGCAGATCTCGCGCGGCTACCAGCCAGTCGTGGTCGTGACGGCGGACGGACGGAGGCTCTCCGGCGTTGCGAAAAACGACAATAATTT
>Ga0075436_100003087_pt1 | contig 11415 bp, 7 predicted proteins | sample RhiMethybrSRZTD5_FD_75303 | JGI IMG/M metagenome (GOLD analysis project Ga0075436, IMG submission 75303) | Populus rhizosphere microbial communities from Tennessee, USA - Rhizosphere MetaG P. TD hybrid SRZTD5 | ecosystem: Host-associated > Plants > Roots > Rhizosphere > Soil | place: USA... | reverse complement strand
ATGTACGGGTAGAACATTCCACCGCTGAAGTCGTGGTTCGTCACGTTGGGATCAAGGACCGGATTGTTCGAAGTGTAGTAGACCGCTCGCTGATAAGTAGCGTTGAACAGTCCCCGAATCGCGGCATAAGCGTTGGGCGAAGCCTGATAGTGAGGAGCTTCAAAAACATCGTTCGGGTAGCCTGCAGCGCGAAGCTCGGCTTGCCCTGACGCTAGCCTGTTAGCCGCCCACGACTGCGAATCTTCAGCGACAGGCGTGTTCAGAGTTGCGTTCCAGAATTCAAAATCATCAGCACTGACCGCCGTGTAAAGATTGGGCGTCGAATCGTATTGATGCGTGTAACCGTGCATCAACACCTGCCCTCCTCGTGCCGAAGCGTATTGCAAAGAGCTTAGTAAATCGGGAGCGTTTGCGAGGTGAATTTCCTGCGGAACCCCTCCGTTGTACCAGCCCAACGGGTCGCGATAAAACGGTATCGTCGCAATCGAGAACGCAATGTTTTTGCTCTTCAGATAGTCGACAAGTTTTTTCATCGATCCTGGATCGACCGTCGCTGCAACGTCCTCGAGACGCACCATCGCACGGTGAATCTCGGGATGATTCGCGCCGAGAATGTCATGAAGCACATCGCAGAACACAAGGTATCGATCTCGCGGACCAATGTAAGACAGCGGCAGGTCGGCGAAGTACCAGAAATTGCCCGCGCGCAGAATGTAGGGCGCTTGCTCTGCGGTTACGCTGTTTTTCGCAGTGACGAACGCGCTCGCTTTAGTGGCGTCGGTTATCTGGGTCACGCCGAAGTCCGGATCAGATTTGATGGTGCCCATGGATGAATCGTATGAGTAGTACTTAACCAGCGATTTGTTCTTGTAGAGAATTGTGTCGAAGAAACCCGGACTGGGATTCGATGAAGACGGCGCGCTGTTTAGCCCTCGGAGACTGACGAAGTTGAAACCGTGCGTAGTAGTGAACGCATAGGTCGGGTCCCACACCAGCTTCCAGAGATTGTACTTGAACCACACTACGGTCTTCGTTGTGTTCGCGGCATCGCTAAGAAAAGCTGCGGGCAGCGGATTGTCATACAACGCGCCCATGTAAAAGGTCGCCTGATGCGCATCGATCTGACCGGCTACATAAGATTCAACGGGCACGATGTCGGCGCTGAGGTAAAAGTGTCCGAGCAGGTTGCGGAGCATGATCGCGTAGATCTGTCCGAGCTTCGCGTACTGTGTGTTGGTCGAATCGTACAGAATTAGAACTTGACCGGCCGGAGGCGGCGCCTGTGCCTTGGTTGTGCCAGGCAGATAAGGGATCAGCATTCCTGCTACGAGCGCGCAAACTAAAATCAGTTTTTTCATTCAAGTCCTCTCGGAACCCGTAATTGTCAAAATGGCGAATTGAGGGCAAGCTTCACGTCTACTTATTCTTCGGCCCGTGGAGAATGTGTCCTTTGCAGCGAATCGGGGACGCTTCTCCGACTTCAATTACGGTTTCAACTGCCGGCTTGTCAGGCGGCTTGATCTTCTTGTCCTTGTTGTTGTCGCCGAGCGTGCTGCGCATAAACGCGGACGGAACCATAATTGACGCGGCTATCAGAAGCAGCACGAAGAAAAACAATCGGCCTGTACGAACCATGTGTAATCCTCCTGACGGATTTGGTGAACTTCTTCAGTCAATCTCGCTTTGTTGGCTTGTTAATGCCGGCTGGCGGTAAGAAGATCGCGCAGCACAGTCAGTACTCAATAAAACCGAGTCAGACTGCGAACCCTTGAGCCGAGAGTAAGCCATCCATCGAGCCGGGTCAATTCCCTGTGCAGGTTATTTTTGCAATTTATCTTGATTTGGTACCCGTGCGGGTGAAGACGACCGAAGCCATCGACATCGGACCTTCCGAACAGCGGTTGACGTTGGAATCCATTCGCCAATTGAAACTTTGGAAGAGATTCAGGTGTCGTTGAGAACAGTTTTCTTTTCAATGGAGATGTCTGCGGATATACTTTCTGGGCCGCTGCGCGTTGCGGTTAATAAGCGCCGCGGCCTTTTTGTTCAGATCGAAATGAAAGGCCTAAGCCCGAAAAGAACTACGCTGTCGCTCGCGGCCCTCGCGATCCTGATCGTGAGTTGCCCGTCGCTGGTTTCCCCGGTCAGAGTCGTTTCCGGTTCGGCAATCAAAGCGAGCACTTCGAATATCCACAATCAGAATCTCATTCTTTTCAGGCGTGAACCTCTCGACACTGCAGCGCGCGGCGACCTGGACACGGCGAGAGAAGATCGCCAGGCGATGACGGTGTCCAGTCTCTCGCTTCGGAAGGAAATGCGCCTCGTTCAGTTCGGCGGTCCGATCAAGAATGCCTGGTTCGACGCGCTTCGCCAGACCGGTGCGGACATAGTCGGATACCTTCCAAACAACGCGTACATAATTCGCGGCAACTCATCTCATATCGCGAGCGTTGCGGCGCTCGATTCAAGAAATGACTCGGACGACGCTCATCCGATTAAGTGGATGGGACGCTTGCCGTCAATTGAAAAAATAACCCCGGCGTTTACCAACGAGCAGCTCGCTTCACCAGTGAGCGTCGATGTTGAAATTGAATTGATTGACTCGACTGACTCTGCAAGCGCGGTTGAATTCATTAACCGCGCAGCTTCCGCGGTCAATCGCGAACCAAGAAGGTTTCTCAAGTTCCTGATCGTTTCTGTCACGCTTCGGGCAGAACAACTTCTGGATATAGCCGGCCTCGATCAAGTATTGTTTATCGGACCCGCTCCACAATTTGCGCCGCAGGATGAACGGGCCGCGCAGATAGTCGCGGGAAATGTAACCAGCGACGGCACTCAGCCGAACGGACCCGGTTACCTGTCCTGGTATTCAGCGCGCGGATTCCATAAACCAGACTTCGTAATCGACTTTACAGATTCAGGGTTGGATCGTGGCACTACGACCCCGCATCATCCCGACTTTCTTGATTCAGCACAGCAGAGCCGGATCGCTTACAGTCTCAACTACGCCACCGACGGTCAAATTGAAGACCTGACGGGCCATGGAACGATCGTCGCGTCGATTGCCGCCGGACTAGGCTCGACGACGCGCGAAGACGATGCGGGTTACATGTATGGCTTGGGCATAGACCCGACGGCACTGCTTGGAGCCTCTCGAATATTCGATGGGAACGGAAAGCTAACGCCTCAGATCAGCTTCACTTCGGTTGTGTCGGCGGCTTACGGAGCAGGAGCTCGAATAACGAATAACAGCTGGGGCAACTCCTCGAACGCTTATGATTCGGTAACACAGGAGTACGACTCGCTTGTGCGAGACGCGCAACCTTCGGTTGCAGGCAATCAGGAAATGTTCATCGTTTTCTCGGCGGGAAACGCGGGGCCTGGAGGTCACATCGGTTCGCCCGCCACAGCGAAGAACGTGATCTCTGTCGGAGCGAGCGAGAATTATCGGCCGGAAGGATTTGATTCGTGCAATCTCGACGGCGGCGGCAACATCGGACCGGATGGCGCCAACAACGCGCTCGACATCTTGAGGTTTTCCTCGGGTGGGCCGACAAACGACGGCCGCGCAAAGCCCGACATCTGTGCGCCTGGGACGCATATTTATGGAGCTGCCTCGACGGCAAGTGGCTTCTTCGGTCAGGGTCTGTGCGCGGGTCCCGGCATATATCAACCACCCGATCAATCTTTTTACACCTGGTCTTCGGGGACAAGCTTCTCCGCGCCGCACATTGCTGGAGCCGGATCGCTACTTCGAAGATTTTTCGTCTCGCGAGTTCTGCTCCTCGGCAACAAGGCTCCTTCGCCGGCGATGACCAAAGCGTATTTGCTGAACTCAGCGACCTACATGACAGGCGACAATGCGGGCGGAAATCTTCCGGGTGACAGACAAGGGTGGGGACTCGTCGATTTATCGCGAGCGTTCGATAGCACGAAGCGCGTGCTCGTCGATCAGACAAATCTGTTCACCGAGAGTGGACAGGCGTTTGAAGTTCAAGGCTCAATCGCAGATCGTTCACAGCCGTTGAGAATAACGCTTGCCTGGACCGACGCTCCGGGATCGCTCATGGGTCCGGCGTTGGTGAACGATCTCGACCTGGAGCTTACTGTAGCTGGAATTACGTATCGTGGAAACAATTTCGCTGGAGAATTCTCGGTCCAGGGAGGCCAGCCGGACTCGCTCAACAACGTCGAATCGATCTACTTGCCCGCAGACGCTATTCCTTCCGGAGTGGCAGGCAATTTCACGGTCACTGTGCGCGCGGCAAATATTGCCGGCGACGGAGTGCCGGGAAACGATTCGTTTCTGGATCAGGACTTCGCGCTGGTGATATCCAACATTACTTTTCCATTCCCTCCTCCTCCTCCTCCTTCGACATTCCCGGTGATCAATAAAGTCACCTACGTGAAAAAGGTCATCACAATCTCCGGAGTTAATTTTACTTCCTCGGCTCAAGTCTGGATAAACAACAAGATGATCAATCAGTTTTTTGATTTCGATTCAACAACGAACTCGTTGTCGCTCAGGTTGAAACGCGCCAAGCTCAATTTGATGGATGGGGACAATGTAATTTTTATCATCGATCACGGCGATACAGGGCCGCCGTTCATTTTTCAGTTGTGAGGGAGTGGAAATACTAGCTTGCGGCCGACGGCGCCGGCTCGATCGCTTCAAGCTTTTCGATTTTCGTCTCAATAATCCGGTTGCGAGCCGTCGATTGAACGGTGAGCTTCAAATCGTTGTAATCCACGCTCTCACCTCGCTTGAGCACTCTCCCGGCTCGGGCCATCATGAATCCAGCAATGGTGTGATAAGCATCCGACTCCGGAAGCTTGAATCCCAAAAGCTTGTTCGCGTCTCGAATCGAAATATTTCCTCGCACACTGTAAGCTCCGTCGGGTTGTTCTATGATCTGGTGAACTGCCTGGTCATCATGCTCGTCGCGGATCTCTCCCACGATTTCCTCGAGCAGGTCCTCGAGCGTGACCAGCCCCTCGACCCCTCCGTGCTCATCGACGACCATCGCCATGTGCTCGCTCGAGCGCCGCAATGTTCGAAGCGCATCGTTGAGTTTGACGCCGGTTGGAATAAAAAGCGCCGGCCTTACGAATTCCTCGAGCTCGACTGAGCGGCCTTGCCTGACAATGCGGCTCAAATCTTTTTGAAGCACAACGCCGATTATGTTGTCGAGAGAATCGCGATAAATCGGCATTCGCGAATAGCCCATCTGTTCGAAGATTGCGAGCATATCTGTCGGACTCAGTTCCGCGTCTAGTGCTTCGATCTCGGTGCGCGGCACCATCACGCTTTCGACAGTGGCTTCGGTGAAGTCAAAGACGTTGTTGATCAACTGCCGCTCGTCTTCGATCAAGTGGCCGCTTTTGTGACTGAGCCCGACCAGATGGCGAAGTTCTTCTTCAGTGTAAACCGCAGTCTGTTCGACTGAGGAATGCAGTCCCATCCAGCGAACGATCACGCTTGCCGAGCTGTCCAGGAGCGAAATAGGCGCCTTGAACGTTCGGTAAAAAATATCGATGGGAAGAGCAACCGCGAGCGCCATGCGTTCAGCTCGCTCGAGCGCGAAAGTCTTGGGTACTATCTCTCCGAGCACAATGTGAAGATAAGTGATCGATGCAAACGCAATGACTATTGCAATCGTGTGCGCCGCTACCGTCGAGGCCGCGCCCGGCAACATTCGACCGAGCACGGGCTCGAGTATGTGAGCGACGGTGTCTTCGCCTACCCAACCGAGCGCAAGACTTGCGAGCGTGACCCCAAGCTGAAACGCGGAGATGTAAGCGGTGAGATTGTCGAGGATGCGAATGACGGTGCGCGCGCGTTTATTGCCGTCGGCCACGAGCTTGGAGATTCGCGAACGCCTGACGGTTACAAGCGCGAACTCCGAAGCTACAAAGAATCCGTTGGCCATCACGAGCACGAGAACAACGGCCAGCTTCAAGACGATGGTCGAAAATGACGAACCATCCATAAGTGAAAGGATTTTATCAAGCAGCCGCGCTGATGGGTAGGGACTTGAGAGTGAAAGCCGCTACTCACCGACGAGTTCTGAAAGTTCGCGGACTCTCTCCTGCAAAACTCAGATCAATGGTCAGGCCCGAACGATTGTTGATCGACTGCTGTGGGGTTTATACTTGGGTTCAAACAACAGCAAAGAAGTTGCGAGTTTGTCGCGGCGAGTTTGAAGGATAGCGAATTGCAAATGAAACCGTTGTTTGCTCCGAACGAATTGAGGCCAAACTCGAATCAAAACATCATGTCGCGTTTAGTGAGGCAAGACAGGTTCTCTTCGGGCGACCGCGCATCCGTTTCGCAGAGAGGGGACATACTTCGGGAGAAGACGTTTACGCCGCGTTTGGACAGACTCTTGGTGGCAGATACCTTTCTGTCTTTTTCATTTATAAGCCGAAACTCAAGACGGCCGCCATCATCAGTGCTCGCGACATGAGTGACCAGGAACGCAAAGCTTATGGACGAAAATAAATTGAGCAGCATTTCCAAAGCCGATTCAGATGAAAAGATCGGAGAGTTTTGGGACAGCCACGACTTTGCCGAGTTCGACACGGATGCGCCGGACGCAAACTTCGAAATCACTTGTACGATTCCAGTCAGTGTTGAATTGCTGAACGAGATTGAAAAGCAAGCAGCGAAGCGCGGCGTAAAGGTGGACGAGTTGATTAATCTTTGGTTGCAACAGAAACTTGACGAAGAAGCTGCGTAAAGACTGTTATGAGCATGCACAATCCGGCTCATCCGGGAGACATTCTAAAGACTTTGGTAATTGAGCCGTTGGGCTTGTCTGTAACGGAGGCCGCACAGTGCCTGGGCGTTAGGCGAGGATCCTTATCGAGAGTGGTCAGACTTTTCGATCTGGCTCGAGCCTTGTGAATAGAGCCCGACTAACGGCTGGATCCGCTATATGAGCCCACTGTTTCTTGGTTCGGAGAGATTGACGCTGAGTCCTGTTATCTATCTTCAAGAAGCGGTCAGCGTAGAGTTCAGAGATTTGTCGGTGGACGAAATAAAGTTACCTGATTTGCCTGTTAGATTTGACCTAATAAATCACAGGATCGAGGTGATGCAAGCCGCTCATCAAGACAACAAGGCTGCCGCTTTAAGCGAAGCGATCAGTAAGTTTCGCGCAGATCAGTCTAGAAAATAAAGCCCTTCAGCCAACAAGGCCAAGAACCGCTTACTTCCTGCTGGCGTCGCATGGAAGATTGTGAAGCTCTCCCACCAGGGCCAGCGCGACACGATAGCCAACATATAGGCTCACTGGATTCACTTTCGAAACCTCGTCATTGTCGCTGTGCAAGACTTGTCGCCATTCACTTGAGATTGCCGAAATTGTTATCGCGGGAATTTTCTTTGACAAAAAGGAACTCGAATCGGCGTCGCCGCCAGCGATGGTCACCGGAGTCAACGGCGCCTTGATCCGCTTTGCTATTTCGACTGCTCGTTTGGTGAGCGGGGCACTCGATGTGTTCTCCATAATCTCCAAAGCAGTCATACCTAAACTGTCGATGTTTACCATCGCGCAATAATTATTCACCTCTTCCTTGCTGATAGCCTTCACCATCGCCTTCGATCCGAGCAAACCTTGCTCTTCTTTTCCGAAGGCGACAAAAACCAAATTCTTTTCAACTGGGATATCTTTGAAGCCTTTGAATATGTGAGCGAGAGTAACGATCCCGGTCCAGTTGTCGATCGCGCCGCATCCAGCAACCACCTTATCGTAGTGGGCACCGATGACTATCGTCGCAGGAGACTTGCCCTTCTTTCGAAGAACGAGATTCTCGACGCCATCGAGTTTCTCGACCGTGAGTTCATCTTCGCGAGCGCCCATCTTCATGAATAGGGCTTTAACGGCGTTCAGCCGTTGGCTGTCTTTGCATGGCGCTTGTGCGACATCTTCCGCAAGCTCCTCTTTGGTTGAAAATACAACCTTATAATTCTGCGGGGCAAGATACTTTCGGTACGCGCGTCCGGAAGTTGCCGAGAGGGCTACAAGAACGCAAGCAAAGAATGCGAGGCCAAGAGGCTGCGCGCAAGCAGCGAGCTTCCTGCTGTTACTCAATTCTGACGGTCTCCCTTTTGGAAATTTTCAAGCATTGACCCAGTTCTGAGCGCGATCGACTGCTCGAGCCCAATCAGAGAGCAATCGTTCGCGTTCAGATTTACTCATCGCCGGCTCGAACGTCTTTTCCCGTTCCCACAATTCGCTAAGCTCACTCTTGTCTTTCCAAAACTCGACCGCGAGCCCCGCGAGAAAAGCGGCGCCGGCCGCGGTCGTTTCAGTGTTGACGGGACGAACGACAGGGATGCCGAGAATGTCGGCTTGAAACTGCATCAGGAAATCGTTGCGAACTGCGCCGCCGTCAACTCGAAGCTCTTTAAGCTGAATTCCCGAATCGTCTCGCATCCTGAGCAGCACGTCGCTCGTTTGATAGGCGATCGATTCAAGAGCGGCTCGCACGATGTGCTCTCGTGTCGAGCCTCGCGTCAAACCCACAATCGTTCCGCGAGCGTACTGGTCCCAATGCGGCGCGCCGAGTCCGACAAAGGCCGGCACAAAATAGACACCGCCGTTATCGGCGATGCTCGAGGCCATCGCTTCGCTGTCGGCTGCGGAGGTTATGATCTTGAGGCCGTCTCGAAGCCATTGAATCGCAGCTCCCGCGATGAAGACGCTTCCTTCGAGCGCGTACTCTATCGGTCCGGCATGGATTTGCCACGCCACAGTTGTAAGCAAGTTGCTGGTTGACCTCACGAGCTCTTTGCCCGTGTGCAGCAGCATAAAACAGCCCGTTCCGTATGTGTTTTTTGACATGCCTGGCGTAGTGCAAACTTGTCCGAACAGAGCTGCCTGTTGATCTCCAGCATTGCCGGCAATCGGAATGGCCGTGCCGAATAGTGATGGCTCGGTCTCGCCTATTATCGCGCTCGAAGGAGCGATGTGCGGAAGCAATGAACGCGGTATGTCGAGGGCTGTGAGTAGCTCATCATCCCATTCTCCGCGTTCGATGTTATAGAGCAAAGTGCGGCTTGCGTTCGAAGGATCGGTTGCGTGAATGCGGCCGCCGGTGAGCTTCCAGATTAGCCAGGAGTCTACGGTTCCAAATGCGAGCGCGCCTCGCTCGGCAAGCTCGCGCGCGCCATCAACGTTGTCGAGCAGCCAACGCACTTTGGTTCCTGAAAAGTATGCGTCGAGAACAAGACCCGTGCGCTGTTGGAACATGGATGCGAGTCCTTCACTCTTCATCCGGTCGCACTGTTCCGATGTGCGCCGGCACTGCCACACAATCGCGTTGTGAATCGGCTCGCCCGTTTCACGATTCCAGACAATTGTCGTTTCGCGTTGATTGGTAATTCCGATCGCGGCGATTTCATCCGGCTTGACGTCCGATTCTTTGAGCACCGATTGAGCTGCGTTCAATTGAGAAGTCCAGATATCATCAGGCCGATGCTCGACCCATCCCGGTTGTGGATAGAGTTGTTCAAATTCCTGTTGAGCGACCGCTGCCGCTCGACCCTGGCGATCGAACAGAATCGCTCGCGAGCTGGTAGTTCCTTGATCGAGCGCGAGTATGTATCGTTGACTCATTGATGTTCTCCGGCAAAAACAGATGAGCTTCAAAGGCGACGATCATAGCATTCGCCGCGAGCGTTCCCAAACTCAGCCGGCGATTCGGGGGCCTCTTCATGACTTCGATTCATCACTTGAAACCCAACTTATTCGCAAGAGCAGAGCCCAGCATCATTCGTCTATTGTGTGCCTCCGACGACCGGTTCCGAACTGGTACTGCCAGCAAACGCGATGGTACAATTCTCACTGTCGAGACTACTCGATCAAACAGAAGGAACAAGAACAGAATGGATGTAAAACGAACCGCAATGAAGGCGGTATTGACTGCGCTCGGTTTAGTCTTCGCGATTGCCCTGCAAGCTTTTGGACAGACCGAGCAGGCCCCCGCTATCGACGTTACTCACTACAAAATCAACGCAGAATTGCTGCCCGATTCTCACTCTATCAAGGCCCAGGCGGTTGTCACGTTCAAAGCTCTCAAGCAAACGCAGTCGGCGGTGTTTGAGATGAACGGCTCGCTTACGATTTCGAGCGTCAAAGGTCCGGACGGAAAGACTGCGCTTCAATTCATACAAGACCGGGTTAATGAGCTAAACGTCAAAATCAATCTCGGCCAGCTCTATCAAGCGGGCTCGGACATAACGCTGACTTTCGATTATGCAGGTCCGCTTGCGACACCCGAAGGCGGACCAATCGCCGACACCCGCCTGGCCTACATTGGCACCGAAGGCTCATATCTTTTCTATGCTGCTCGCTGGTTTCCGTTTCATGGTTACGCGGCCGATCGGGCTACGTCTGAGATCAGCCTGACGGTACCGGGCAACTGGAGCGTGGCCGGACACAGCGTTAATCCTGTAACTCCGATTGCAACTCGCGACAACCGCAAGACGTTCACTTTCGTCGAGACCCAGCCGGTGCTGCCGGGTTCATTTGCCGCGGGGCAGTTCATTACCCGCACAATAAACTCAGGTGGAATGCAGATCGACCTGGCCGTACTGCCCGGCAGTGAGGCTCGAGTGCAGGAGTTTGGACAAGAGGTCGCTCAGGTTCTTCAGTTCTATAACGACCGCTTCGGCCAATACATGCTCGGCACTCACTATGTTGTCACCGAAGTTGACGACGAGACGCTGGACTATTACAGCAGCTCGGGGATCTTGTTTATCGCGCACAAGACGCTCGCGTCAGACAAGCCGTTGCCCGTCGACGAGCTGGCACGCGAGGTCGCATATCAATGGTGGGGTCAAGCCGTCGGGCTCAAGACCTTCGACGACGCTTGGCTCTCCCAAGGGCTCGCTGAATATTCTTCGGTGATGTATCGAGAGTCACAACAGAGCTCCGCCGAGTTTCACGAAACCTTGTCGGAGATCATCGAACTTGCGCTTGCGTTCGAACAGGATGCTTCGATTGCGCGAGCGCCGGCGCAGCTCAACGATCAATCGCCGGCTTATCGCTCTGTCGTGCTATACAAAGGCGCTTATGTTTATCACATGCTCAGGACCACGATTGGCGACGAGAAATTTTTGAGCTTACTCAAGAATTATTACTCGACCTACAAAGGCCGCAACGCCGGGATTGATGACTTTGAAGCTTTGGCGGACAAAGTTTCAGGTCAGAAACTGCGAGGTTTCTTCGGAATGTGGATCGACTCGACCGGTGTGCCGGAGTTCAAGGTCGAATACTCAGTCATTCGGACGAAGGAAAGTAAGTTCAAGGTCAGAGGAACCATCCGACAAAACATGGATTCGTTTCACGGACCGGTCACCGTAGCTCTCGAATCCGAAGGCGGACGCGAGACGAAGACGACTCTCGA
>Ga0075436_100003085_pt1 | contig 11416 bp, 10 predicted proteins | sample RhiMethybrSRZTD5_FD_75303 | JGI IMG/M metagenome (GOLD analysis project Ga0075436, IMG submission 75303) | Populus rhizosphere microbial communities from Tennessee, USA - Rhizosphere MetaG P. TD hybrid SRZTD5 | ecosystem: Host-associated > Plants > Roots > Rhizosphere > Soil | place: USA... | reverse complement strand
CGGATGGCGCCGACGTGCTGATCGACCTCAGGGTCGAATGTGGCGGCCGCAGTCGTCATAGAACAAAGATCGGCCTGCGCGCGCGCCGAGATTCCCTCGAACGAGGGATCGGGATACCCCGCCGGGGTGATGCGGCGGCCACCGCCCCGAGGAAGATGCGAGAGCGGGTTTCAACGGCTCTGGAGGAGGGCTCTGTGGCACGACGTTCTGCGGTTTGTCTCGTCTTGATGGCGGCGCTCGTCGCACTCTGCGCGCCGGCGGCGATGGCTGGTGGTTCGCTGCTTGGCCTGAACAACGACTGCGGCTCCACGTCGCAGCCGTTTGCGCAGTTCGGCGACTACCGGAACTACACGTTCGGCGCGAACGGCGGCCTCGAGAGCGGCTCCACCGGCTGGTCGCTCGGCGGCGGACAGATCGTCAGGGGCAACGAGTCGTTCTACGTCCACTCGGCGTCCGACCGTTACTCGCTCATGCTCTCGCCGGGCGATGCGGCGCTCTCGCCGAACCTCTGCATGGGGACGACCTCGACGGTGACTCGCTTCTTCGTTCGCAGCGACGACGGCGGGCGCGTCCGCGTGCAGGTCGTGCTGAGGGGCCTGCTCGGTCAGGTGCTCGGCATCGTCCAGGTGTCGGACGTGTCGGCGGGGTCGAGCTGGTCGCCGGGGCCGGCGGTCCTGAATCTCGACTCGCTGCTCGGCCTCGTCGGTGTCTCGTCGATTCAGTTGAAGCTCACGGAGCTGAGCGGCAACGTCCAGGTCGACGACCTCTACGTCGATCCCTGGGCGTCTCGGGGCTAGCGCGTGCGCGTGACCTTCGTCAGCCCGATGGGGCTGTCGATGTTCGCGCCGCGCAGCTTTGCGAGCTGCACCGCCGCTACCTGACCGGGAACGACGGTCAGGAGCGGGCTCAGCCACTCGGGTAAGTCGGGGACGAGCGGGAAGGCCGTCTGCGCCGAGGCGAGGAAGTCGGTGTCGTCGCTGATCGCGATCAGCTCGGCGCCGCGCTCGCGGATCTTCTGGATCGCCTCGCGCATGCTGTCCAGCGTGCGCCCGCCAGGCGCGATCACGATCGCGGGCCGGCCGCGCTTCAGCGCGGCGATAGGCCCGTGCAGGAGGTCGGCCGACGAGAACGCCTCGAACGGCGCACCCGACAGCTCCCGGATCTTCAGGGCGATCTCGAACGCGGTGCCGTAGTTCACGCCGCGCGTGACGACGGTGCCGCTCTCGACGTCGGTGTAGCGGTCGAAGCGGCCGGCGACGCCGAGAGTGGTCTCGATCTGCCGCTCGACGGCGCCCGGAGCGGCGCGCAGCGCCCGCAGACGCTCCTTGTCTCCGAGCGCGACTGTGGACAGCAACGCGACCGCGGCGATCGAGTTCAGGTACGTCTTCGTCGCGGCGACCGCGCGTTCCTCGCCCGCATGGAGCGGCAGCACCCAGTCGGCGGTGTCCGCCAAGGGTGACCGCGAGTTGTTCGTGATCGCAAGGGTCGGACGCCCCTGGCGCTTCGCCTCGTCGAGCACTGCGACCACGTCCGGCGACGCACCCGACTGCGAGATGCCGATCACGGCCGCAGGCCCGAGCTGCGGCGGTGCCTCGTAGACGGTGTACAGCGACGGTGTCGCAAACGCGACGGTCAACCGGTTGGCCGTGCCGAACAAGTACTGCAGGTAGCGCGCAACGTTGCTCGAGCTTCCGCGCGAGACGATCAGGAGATACCTGACGTCGTCGCGGACGAGGCCGCGCGCGATCTCCGTCGCATGCGCCGTCTCGGCTGCGAGGAAGCGCTCGATGGCGGCCGGCTGCTCGCGCAGCTCGGTCTCAACCCACGACATCGGCCACCGCCTCCCGGACGACGCCGCGCGCGGCGCTCAGGCGCGAGCGTGCGGTGTCCGCGTCGACGCCCGCCAGCAGCGACACGATCGCCACCTTCGCGTCACCGTCGGCGGCCGCCATCGCCGCCCTCACGTCGTCGTCGGGTGCCGCGGTCGCGAGCGCGACTGCGGTGCGCGCCCGCGTGCGCAGCTTCTCGTTCGTGGGCGCCACGTCGACCATCAGGTTCCCGAACGTCTTGCCGAGCTTGACCATCGTCACTGTAGAGATCGCGTTCAGCACCAGCTTCTGCGCCGTGCCCGCCTTCATGCGGGTGGACCCGGAGATGAACTCCGGGCCGATGTCGACCTCGATGGCGAGGTCGGCAGCGCGCGCAAGCTCCGACCCAGGCACGCAGGCGAGGCCGATCGTGAGCGCGCCGGCGGCCTTCGCGCGGCCGAGGGCGCCGAGCGTGTACGGCGTGCGCCCGCTGGCGCTGACGCCGAGCGCGACGTCCCGCACGCCGACGTCGAGCTGGGCGAGCTCCTCGTCGTCCTCCTCGGCGTCGACCTCGGTGTGGACGGCGGAGATCAGGTCGGTCGAGAACGTCGGCCCGCATTCGGCCGCATCGGCCGCGGCGATGCGGCCGGACGTGCCCGCACCGACGTACACGAGCCGCCCGCCCGCGTCGAGGCGCGCGACGATCGCGTCGATCGCCGCGGCGATCTGGTCGGTCGCGCGCGCGACCGCGTCGGGAACCGTCGCGTCGCCGACGTTGACCGCGCGGACGAGGTCCGGGGTGGGCCGCAGCTCGAGCGCGGGCCGCCGGGTGAGCGCGCGCGTCACCGCCTCCCACACGAGCGGTGCATCGGGCGTGGCGAGGTGCGTCATGTGGCCGCACGCCTCGTAGCCCCACGTCCAGATGTCGTCGACGCCGGCGGCGCGCGTCGCCTCGATCACGGCCTCGAGGTCGGGGATGTCCTGGCGCGTGAGACCGAAGCTCGGCACCCACAGCTGCGGGTGGACGCCGTGGCGCGCCGCCGTCTCCGACAGCAGCTGCGCGAACCGGCCGACGAATGCGCGGGGCTCCTCGTCGAAGTTCTTCCAGTACGGGTCGGTTGCGAAGACGTCGAGGCCGGGCAACGCCGCGACCGCGTCCCAGTCTCTGATCCCGTGCGATCCCTCGGTCAGCGGCAGCAGGCAGATCGTGTTCCTGCCGCCGCGCGCGGTGACGTGGGCGAGCATGTCCCGAAGGAAGTCGACGAGCGACGCTTCCCTGAACTCCTGCGTGGGCGTCCCGTCGGCGAGCTCGCGGCAGACGTCGCAGAAGCACGCCGTCCGCGCCGATCCGTCGGTGATGCCCACGTGCTCGGGCACCGTCCAGTGCGGCTCGTCCCAGAACACGTAGTCGGTCCCGCACTCGAGCGCCGCGTCGGCCCACTCCTTGCAGAAGGCGCGGTACTCGGGGTGGTTGAAGCAACCGGTCGCGACGCGCCGGCCGTCGTCGAGCACCTGGCAAGCGTCGGGATGCATCGTCACCCAGCGGCTCTCGGCCTCACCGCCGAACGTGCGGCCGACGCCCCACGGGCACATCTGCACGTCGAGCCCGACGTCGTGCGATGCCGAGACGATGTCCGCCATCGTGCCGCGGTAATACGCGAGATCGTTCTCCGAGAAGGTGTGCAACACGGAGCTGAACCCACGCGCCGCGATGTCTTCGAGATCCCGACGAACGTGACGGAGAATGCGGACGCCGAAGTACGAGACGCCGGCGCGGCTCATTCCGCGGCGACGAGGGCTGCTTGCGCGGACGCGGGGCGGTCACGGCGCTGCGACAGCTCCGCGACGAGCCGGTAGCGGTCGCCCCGGTAGAGCGACCGGACGAACTCCACCGTCTCGCCGTCGTCCGTGCGGCTCGTGCGCTCGAACAGGAATGCGGGCGAGTGCAGCGGCACGCCGAGCAGCTCGGATTCCTCCTCGTTCGTCACCGTCGGCTCGATCGACTGCGTTCCGTGCGAGATGACGACCCCGTAGTCACGCTCGAGCAGGTCGTAGAACGACGAGTTCTCGAGGCGCTCGCGCGTCAGGCCGGGGACGAGCGCCGCCGGGACGTGCAAGGTCTCGAGCGCCATCGGCTCGCCGTCGGCGAGGCGCAGGCGACGGATCAGCATGACCCGGGAATCCGGCGACACGCTGAGGGACCGGCCGACGGCGGCGCCGGCATGGATCTCTCGGAGCTCGATCGTGCGGCTGCCCGCGACCATCCCGCGCCGCCGCATGTCCTCGCTGAAGGAGGTCAGCGTCAGCTGCTGGGCGATCTTCGGCTCGCTGACGAAGGTCCCGGCGCCGTGCCGGCGCTCGAGGTAGCCGTCGCGCACGAGGTCGTCGAGCGCGGCCCTGACCGTGAGGCGCGAGATGCCGAGCTCGCTGCTCAGCCGTCGCTCGGAAGGAATCGCCTGGCCGACCTGCAGCTGGTCGATCAGCTCGAGCACGCGCTGCCTGGTCAAGACCTGCTTCCGCATCCAGTCCGTATGGAAGCACAGGCTTCGGCCCATGGTCAAGACCACTTCGCCGCTACAAGCGCTGTTTTCACCCCCTTGACACAGTTATTGGTCTATGCCAATCTCTCGCCGGTGGTTGGTGGTCTTAACCAATCCGGAAGCCAGGGAGGCTTCCGAGAGCTCCGGGAGGCGACATGAAAGTTCGTTACCTGGCGGCGGGATTGCTCGTCGCCATGCTTGCCGTTGCGGCTTCGACCGCAAGCGGCGGCACGTCGCGGAGTCACGCCACGAAGATCGTGGTCTGGCTTCAGAACGACGCGCAGAACGGTTGGCCCGAGGCAGTCGCACTGGCCAACAGGAACTTCAAAGCGCAGCACCCGGACGTCGACGTCGACGTCCAGTACCAGAGCTGGGGCACGCACCTGACGAAGTTCGACGCCGCGCTTGCCGGCGGCGACGCACCGGACGTCATCGAGATGGGCAACACCGAGATGACGAAGTACATGGCTGCCGGCGCGTTCAAGTCACTGACGCAGTCGGCGTTCCCCAACAGCGCGACCTGGCTCCAGGGCCTCAAGGGCTCGTGCCAGTTCAACGGCAAGCTCTACGGCGTTCCGTATTACGCGGGCGCACGTGCCGTGATCTACCGAACGGATCAGTACAAGGCGGCCGGGATCAAGTCCGCGCCGAAGAGCCTGGCGCAGTTCATGGTCGACGGCCAGAAGCTGATGAAGAAGTACGGCAAGGACGGCAACTACTCGGCCGTGTACTTCCCCGGGAAGTACTGGTACTACGCCATGTCGTTCGTCTACGACTACGGCAGCCAGATCGCGATCCGCAAGGGCGGCAAGTGGAAGGGCACGCTCAACACGCCGCGTGCGCTCGCCGCGCTCAACCAGGTGAAGAGGGTCATGAAGCTGAGCCGGGCGAGCAAGACCGGTGACGAGGCGAACCCGCAGCAGGCGCTCGTCTTCGCCAAGGGCAAGGTCGGCTCGTTCGTCGGCAACGGCTGGGAGTGGCCGTACGCACTCGACACGAAGGTCGGGAACCCGGCGCTCGACGGGAAGATGAATGCCTATCCGATGCCGAGCCACCTGCGTGGCAAGTTCATGCCGACGTTCCTGGGCGGCTCCGACCTCGCGATTCCCGTGACGACGAAGAACCAGGGCCTCGCGGCGGACTGGATCAAGGCGTTCACCAGCACCGCGTCCGAGAGCGAGATCGCGAAGGCGGGCAACATCGCCAACACGACGAAGCTGCTCTCGTTCAACGCCTCGAACCCGAAGCTCGCGCCGTTCGCGCGGGCGGCGAAGTACAGCTGGTTCGTGCCGACGAGCCCGAACTGGACCAACGTGGAGAATGCGAACGTGCTGCAGAACATGCTCGTCAAGATCGCAACCGGTCGCGCGTCCGTGAGGGCCGCGGCCACCAGCGCCAGTAATCAGATCACGAGGATCCTGAACACAGGCGCGTGAGTCGCCTCGCGCCCGAAGGAGCTGCTGTGGCGTCCGTCGCCGAGAGCGGGGTCACCCCCGCCTCTCGGCGGCGGCGCTTCAGCCGGCGCCGTGTCGGGCAGGCGGCGGCTCCGTATGTGCTGCTGACGCCGGCAGCGGCGGTGATCGGCCTCGTTCTGGCCTACCCGCTGTACCTGCTGGTGAAGATGTCGTTCGAGAAGTACGGCCTGTTCGAGCTGATCAGGCACAAGGGGCGGTGGATCGGCACGGCGAACTACGCGTCGATCTTCCACGACGGGGAGTTCTGGCACGTCGTGCTGCGCACGCTCGTCTTCACGATCGTGTGCGTCTCGCTGACGATGGTGCTCGGCACAGCCATCGCGTTGCTGCTGCTACAGGTGAGCCGGTGGGTGCGCATCGCACTCACCACAGGGCTCGTGCTCGTCTGGGCGGTGCCGGTGATCGTCGCCGTGAACATCTGGCGCTGGATGGTCGACTACCAGTTCGGCGTTGCGAACTGGACGCTGACGAAGCTGCACCTCGGCGACTTCGCGCGGCACGACTGGTTCGCGAACCCGTGGACGGGGTTCGGCGTCTTCACCCTGCTGATCGTCTGGGGAGCGATTCCGTTCGTGACGATCACCGTCTACGCCGGGCTCGCGCAGGTGCCGCACGAGCTGCTCGAGGCGGCGGCGATCGACGGGGCGAGGCCGTGGGCGATCTTCCGCGAGGTGACGCTGCCCTTGCTGAAGCCGATCTTCGTCATCCTCACGAGCCTGTCGATCATCTGGGACTTCCAGGTCTTCCAGCAGATCTGGGTGATGCTCGACGCGAGACCCTCGAGTGACTACTACACGATGGCGATCTATGCATTCCACCAGTCGTTCCAGATCAGCGAGTACGGCCTGGGCGCCGCGATCGCCGTCGTGATGGTGCTGTTCATGTTCATGGCAACGCTGATCTATCTGCGCCAGATGCTGCGCACGGGAGAGGTCAATTGAGCTCCGTCACGCAAATCGCGCCGACACCCGTCGCGCCGGCCGTGACGCGGCCGCGCTCGCGCAAGCGCCTGCGCAAGGCCGGCTGGAACATCCTCGGCCTGATCGTGCTCGCGGTGATGGTGTTCCCCGTCTACTGGATGGTCTCGACGGCGTTCAAGCCGGGGCACGACATCCTCAGCTACACGCCGCAGTGGATCCCGACGCATCCGGTGCTCTCCAACTTCACCGACGCGATCCACCAGCAGTTCTTCTGGAATGCGGTCAAGAACAGCCTGATCGTCACCACCGTCGTCGTCGTGCTCTCGCTCGTGCTGGCGTTCCTCGCGGCGCTGGCGCTGGCGAAGTTCAGCTTCTACGGACGGAAGCCCTTCATCGTGGTGATCCTCGGCGTGCAGATGGTCCCGCTCGCGGCGCTGATCATTCCGCTGTACATCCTGATGTCGCGCGTCCATCAGGTCGACAAGCTCTCGGGCGTGATCGTCATGTACCTCACGTTCGTGCTGCCGTTCGCGGTCTGGACGTTGCGGGGGTTCCTGCTCGGCGTGCCGAAGGAGCTGGAGGAGTCGGCGATGGTCGACGGCGCGACGCGTTTCGGCGCGTTCGTGCGGATCTTGCTCCCGCTGCTCGGGCCCGGCCTGGTGGCGACGTCGATCTTCGCGTTCATCCAGGCGTGGAACGAGTTCATCATTGCGTACGTCTTCCTGCACACGCCCGAGAAGCAGACGCTGATGGTCTGGCTCGCATCGTTCACGACGCTGCGCGGAACCGACTGGGGGCCGCTGATGGCCGGCGCGACGCTGTGCTCGCTGCCGGTGATCGTCTTCTTCGTCCTCGTGCAGCGGAAGATCGCGTTCGGGCTCACCGCAGGGGCGGTGAAGGGCTGATGGCCGAAATCGAGTTCCTCCACGTCAGCAAGAGCTACGGGGACACCCCGGCCGTCCGCGACCTCAATCTCAAGGTGGGCGAGGGCGAGTTCGTCGTGCTGGTCGGGCCGTCAGGCTGCGGCAAGACGACGGCGCTGCGCATGGTCGCGGGCCTCGAGGAGATCACCGACGGCGAGATCCGCATCGGTGACCGCGTCGTCAACGAGCTCGCGCCGCGCGACCGCGACATCGCGATGGTCTTCCAGAACTACGCGCTCTACCCGCACAAGACGGTCTACGAGAACCTCGCCTTCGGCTTGCGCATGCGCAAGGTGCCGAAGGACGAGCAGCGCCGACGGGTGGAGGAGATCGCGCGGAAGCTCGGGCTAGCGGACATGCTCAACCGCCGGCCGTCGCAGCTTTCCGGCGGCCAGCGGCAGCGGGTGGCGATGGGGCGCGCGATCGTCCGCGAGCCGAAGGCGTTCCTGATGGACGAGCCGCTGTCCAACCTCGACGCGAAGCTGCGTGTGCAGATGCGCGCGGAGATCGCGCGCATCCAGAAGGCGTTGGAAGTGACGACGCTCTACGTCACACACGACCAGGTCGAGGCGATGACGATGGGCGACCGAGTCGCCGTGATGCGCGACGGCATCCTGCAGCAGGTCGACACGCCCCAGCGCCTGTATGACTTGCCGGCCAACCTCTTCGTCGCCAGCTTTGTCGGCTCGCCGCCCATGAACCTGTTCGAGGCGAATGTCGAGGGCGACGGAGCGCAGCTCGTCTTCGGTGACACGCGCCTCGACCTCGGCGCGCGGTCGCTGCGCGACTACAACGGGCGGCGTGTCGTCGTCGGCATCCGCCCCGAGGAAGTGCGCGAGGCTTCCGGGTGGGACGGCGCGCACGTGCGCGGGCGCGTCCTCCTCGTCGAAGCGCTCGGCGCAGAGCAACTCGTCCACATCGAGATCGCCGCAACCCCGCTCGAGCGGGCAGATCTCGTCGACGCCGCGGCCCAGCCCCCGGGACCCTCCCTCGGCGTCGAGGAGCTCGAGCGGTCGGTGACGCTCCTTGGCCGCTTCGACCGGCACCTCCTCCTCACGCCGGGCGAAGCGGTCGAGGTGGCGATCGACCCACGCTTGCTGCACTTCTTCGACCTCGAGACGGGTGCCGCCCTCCCGACGTCGGATGTTCCGGCCGTGGCCGGAGTGGCGGGCTAGCGATGCGGCTCGGCGTCGGGGCAGCGCTCGTCGACGGCACGCTGTTGCCGGGCGACGTCGAAGTCGCGGACGGAAAGATCGCCGCCGTCGGGCTCGGGTCGCCGAACGGGGGCGGGATCGCGTCTCCCGGCTTCGTCGACCTGCAGGTAAACGGGTTCGCCGGCGTCGACTTCTTCTCCGCCGATGCGGACGGCTATCGCCGCGCAGGAAAGGCGCTGCTCGAGTGCGGCGTGACGACGTACCAGCCGACCTTCATCACCTCGCCGGAGCAGGAGCTCGTCGGCGCGCTCGCAGAGGTGCCCGCAAACGGCGCCGCGCCCCGTGTGCTCGGCGCGCACCTGGAGGGGCCGTTCATCTCCGCGGAGCGGCTCGGCACGCATCCGGCGGATGCGCGCCGCGACCCGGACCGCGCGCTGCTGGAGCGACTGCTGGCCGCCGGGCCGGTGAGTCACGTGACGCTTGCACCCGAGCTGCCGGGCGCGCTCGAGCTCGTCGAGTTGCTCCGCGAGCGCGGCGTGACCGTCTCTTGCGGTCATTCCGACGCGACGGCCGCCGAGGCGCGCGAAGCGTTCGCCCGAGGCGTCAAGACCGTGACGCACATCTTCAACGCTATGCGGCCGTTCGCCGCGCGCGAGCCGGGGCTCGCGGGAGCTGCCCTGGTGACGAACGACGTCGTCGTCCAGGTGATTCTCGACGGCGTGCACCTCGCGGACGACACTGCGCGGCTCGTGTGGCAGGCGGCGGCCGGCCGCGTAGCGCTCGTGACGGATGCGATCGCGGCCGCGCACGCAGGCGACGGCACCTACACGATCGCCGGCGTCGACTTCGAGGTCGAGGACGGCGTCGCGCGGAACGCCGAGCGCGTGCTCGCGGGCAGCACCGTCTGCATGATCGACGCGGTGCGCAACCTCGTGGCGTTGGGCGCGCCGCTCGAGGCGGCGTTGTCGGCGGCGACGGCGCTGCCTGCGCGGGTCGCCGCTCGTCCGGAGCTTGGAACGCTCGCGCCCGGAACCGTCGCCGACGTCGTGGTGCTCGACGACTCGCTGGATATCCGCCGGGTGCTGATGCACGGCGAAGACGTGCTCGAGTAGCCGTCTGTTGCAATTCCGCTGAGTTGTGCTTTCGTGCGGTCCAGGAGACCGCATGGCAGGCGACGTCTGGGGTCGAGACCGCTTCCCGACCGGCGAGTCGGTCGCGGCGGCGCTTAGCCTCGCGAAGACGCTGAAGCCGGACGCCTGCCTGCTGTGCGACGCCGCAGACGAGTCGACGGAGCTCCTCGTCCGCAAGGACGGGGCGTTCCAGCGTTATGTCGCATACGCGTCGGGTGCCACCGAACAGGTCGAGACGCGCGCACCTTCACGGAGATATCGCGCCGGCCGCAAGCTGATCTACGCGGGTCTCGCCTGCATTCCGCTGATCGTGGCTGCGGGCTTCATCTTCCGACCGGAGAACTCGACGCGCTGGATGGGCGGGCCGCTGTTCATTGCATTCGGCCTGGTGCTCTGCGGCGCCTTGATCAGCCAAGACCGGGGCGAGCTCGCCGCGCCCGGGACGGTGTCGGCGCGGATCCCGTATCGCCTCGGTGGCTGGGAGCCGCGGACGGTCGCGCAACTGGCCGCCGTCGAAGACCTGTGCGACGCCGGTGACGAGGGCAGCGTGCGCGTGCGAAACGTGGCAGACGGGGGCGTCGAGGTCGAGACGTTTCGCAAGCGAGAGCGTCACCGGCACCTGCTGGATGCCCGCGGCGCCGTCGTCGAGCACTCGGCATCACCCTTGCCGGCGAGGATCTACTGGGCCCGGCGGTTCGCCGGTGCGGCCGCCATCGCCGTGTTCGTCGCGTTTCTGGTGGCGGAGGACCGCCGTTTCGCCGTCGGCGGCTTGGTGGCCCTCGTCCTCGTGGGCCTGGTCGTCTGGCGAATGGAGTCGCGGAAGCACATGGCGCGGCCGGACGAGGAGTGGTTCGAGGTGCAGGTCGAGGCGCCTTCGGACTAGAGCAACCCGCTTGCCAACGGCTCGAGCGCGCGGAGTCGCGCGAGCAGCTCGTCGGCGCGGGTGCGATCGCCTTCGAGGTGCGTGAGGAGGTTCGCGCCGAGGTAGAAGTTGACGATTGCGTAGGCGAGGTCGCGCGTCGGGAGAGCCTGCGCCAGCGCCGAGGTGCCCAGCACGCGTTCGAGCGTCTGCTCGCAGAGCTCGAGCCACGGTTGCATCCGCTTCAGCGTCTCGGGGGCAAGCTCCGGGCGGGCGACGCTCCCCGCGATCATCTGCGAGACGACCGTGACATGACCCGACTCACGGTCCTCCTCGAACAGGCGAGCCGCCGTTGCGAACACGTCGTCGAGCGTCTTTGCGTCGGCGAGCGCCGCCGTGTACGCGCTCAGCCGCCGCTCGTTCGTCCAGTCGAGCGCACGCTCGCTCCGCCCGGCCTGACGCTCGCCGGGCCGCCGCTCCTGCACTTCGCGCGCGGCGTCTACGCGGTGATCGGCCCGCCGTGCCGGGTCGGCGGGCTGCGTCATCACGGTCGCCATGAGCATCCCGTTCCTCGAGCCGAGCGACCTGCCGGCCTCGAGCTTCTCGC
>Ga0075436_100003081_pt1 | contig 11422 bp, 13 predicted proteins | sample RhiMethybrSRZTD5_FD_75303 | JGI IMG/M metagenome (GOLD analysis project Ga0075436, IMG submission 75303) | Populus rhizosphere microbial communities from Tennessee, USA - Rhizosphere MetaG P. TD hybrid SRZTD5 | ecosystem: Host-associated > Plants > Roots > Rhizosphere > Soil | place: USA... | reverse complement strand
CTGGTGCCGGAGGCGCCGGGGACCTACTATGTGTATGTCGAGAGCCCGTCCCAGGGCTTGCCGTTCCGGGCCGCGCCGGCCCTGGTCTTGCAGGTGGAGACGGGATGGACCAAAAAATGACGGACGTGCTGCTGGCCCACTCCTTCTTCCTGAAGAACGATCCCAAGCAAGTGGAGAAGATGCGTCCCTATGCGCCGCTGGGGACGCTCTACGCCGCTGCGCTCCTGCGCGAGGCCGGCTACACGGTGGCGGTCTTCGACGCCATGCTGGCGGCGGGCGAGGAAGAGTTCGCCGACGCCCTCCTGCGCCACCGGCCCCGTTTCGTCGCTTTCTACGAGGACAGCTTCAATTTTTTGAACAAGATGTGCCTGGAGCACGCGCGCTCCGCCGCCTGCCGGATGAGCCGCCTGGCCCGCGACCAGGGCGCCACCGTCCTCGCCGCCGGCTCGGACCTCTCGGACCATCCGCAGCCGTACTTCGAGGCCGGCGTGCAGTACGGCCTCGCGGGCGAGGCCGACCACACGTTGCTCCAGCTCCTCGACACTCTGTCCGGCCGGTGCGACCAGCCGGTGGACGCCGTGCCGGGCCTCGCCCTGCCCGACCCGCACGCCCCCGGGGGCGTGCGGCGAACCCCCGGCCGGGAGCTCGAGCGGCACCCTGACGTCTTCCCGTTCCCGGCCTGGGACCTCCTCGAGACCGAGACCTACCGCGAAGCGTGGACGCGCGCCCACGGCTTCTTCAGTCTCAACATGGTGACCACGCGGGGCTGCCCGTTCCACTGCAACTGGTGCGCGAAGCCGATCTGGGGCCGGCGCTACGCCATGCGCTCGCCCGCCAACGTGGCGGCGGAGATGGCCCTGGTGCGCCAGACCCTGCGTCCCGACCACCTCTGGTTCGCCGACGACATCTTCGGCTTGCAGCCGAAGTGGGTGGCGGAGCTGGCCCGCGAGATCGAGGAGCGCGACGCCCGCATCCCGTTCACCATCCAGTCGCGGGCCGACCTGATGACCGAGGTGGCGGTGGCCGGCCTCGCCCGCGCCGGCTGCGTCGAGGTCTGGCTGGGCGCCGAGAGCGGCAGCCAGAAGATCCTCGACGCCATGGACAAGGGCACCGAGATCGGCCAGATCGCCGCGGCCACCCGCCGCCTGCGGGAGGCCGGCATCCGCGCCTGCTGGTTCCTCCAGTTCGGCTACCCGGGCGAGACGTTCGATGACATCCTGGCGACCGTGCGCATGGTGCGCGAGAGCCTGCCGGACGACATCGGGGTCAGCGTCTCCTATCCTCTCCCCGGCACCGGCTTCTACGACATGGTGCAGGCCGAGCTGGGGGACCAGACCCACTGGCAGGACAGCAACGACCTGGCGATGATGTTCCAGGGGACCTACCAGACCCCGTTCTACCGCAAGCTGCGCCAGGTCCTGCACCACGAGCTCGACCTGCGCAACCGCGTGCGCCGCGATGCCGGAGACGGCGGCTCCGTCCTCGCCGACTTGGACCAGGTGGCCGCCGACTGGCTGGAGCTCGGCCGCCTCGAAGCGAGCTGCAAGAGCGCGATGCCCACCCAGGTCACCAAGACCTACGGCCCGCTGGCGGCGCCCGACCTCACCAAACCCTGGAACTGACCATGCCCGACGTGCTGCTCACCCACGGCTACTTCCTCGCCGACGACGAGAAGGAGCGGGAGATCATGAAGCCCTATCCCACCCTGGGGCTGCTCTATCTCTCGTCCTACCTCCGCCGCGCCGGCTTCGAGGTCGAGCTGTTCGACACCACGTTCGCCGAGCGCGCCGACCTCTGGGCCCGCCTCGACCGGGACCCGGGAGTGGTCGGCGTCTACACGAACCTGATGACCCGGCGGCCGGTCCTCGATCTCATCTCGGCCGCGAAATCGCGCGGCTGGACCGTGGTGCTGGGCGGCCCCGAGTCGGCCAACTATCCCCCCGAATACCTGGCCTATGGCGCCGACGTGGTCGTCGTCGGGGAGGGGGAGGAGACGATGGCCGAGCTGCTGCCCGCCCTGGCGCGCGGCGGCCCGCACCGGCTGCACGGCGTGGCGGGAACGGTGTTCCGCGACGAGACCGGCGCCGTGGTGCACAACGCGGAGCGGGCGCAGATCCCTGATCTCGACAGCGTCCCCTGGCCGGACCGCGAGCAGCTCGACCAGCAGCGCTACGTCGAGGTCTGGCGCAGCCATCACGGCATGGGCAGCGTCAACCTGATCACCGCTCGCGGCTGCCCCTACAAGTGCCGCTGGTGCTCGCACGCCGTCTTCGGCTTCACCCACCGCCGGCGCGATCCCCTGGACGTGGCGGCCGAGGTGGAGCACATCCGCGACCGCTGGCAGCCGGACCAGGTCTGGTACGCCGACGACGTCTTCACCATCAACCACCGCTGGCTGTTCGACTACGCCGCCGAGCTCGAACGGCGCAACCTGCGCCTCCCCTTCGAGACCATCTCGCGGGCCGATCGCATGATGAAGGACGAGGTCCTCGCGACCCTGGCGCGGATGGGCTGCTACCGCATCTGGATCGGCTCCGAGAGCGGCAGCCAGCGCATCCTCGACGCCATGGAGCGCGGAGTGACGGCCGAGCAGGTGCAGTGGGCCACCAAGGCGGCGCAGCGCCACGGCATCCAGGTGGGGATGTTCCTCATGTGGGGCTACGACGGCGAGACGGTCGACGACATCGCGGCGACCATCGAGCACGTGAAGAAGGCGAATCCCGACGTCTTCTTCACCACCGTCGCCTATCCGATCAAGAACACCGGCTACTACCACGACGTGGCCGAGAAGGTGGTCGCCGATCGCGCCTGGGAGGAGTCCACGGACCGCGACTACGCCATCCGCGGCCGTCACTCCCGCGCCTACTACAAGCAGGCCGACCGCTGGCTGCGCGGCGAGGTGGACGCCTTCCGGATGGAGGCCGAGGACCCGGAGACCGCGGCGGCACGCCACGCCGAGGCACTGGCGGCGCGGGATGCGATGATGGGATTGGCACGGGAGGTGGAGGCGTGACCTCACCCCCTGGCCCCCTCTCCCATCGCCCCCCCGCCTGCCGGGAGAGGGGGAAACCTGGGAGCGCCGGCGTCCCGCCGGCACTAACCCCGGTTGGGAAGGGGGGCGCCTTCGACGGTGCTTTCGACAAGCTGGCCCCCGACTACGACGCCTCCTTCACCGCGACGCCCCTCGGCACCCTGCTGCGCCAGGCGGTCTGGAGCCGGCTGGACGCGTCCTTCGCCCCCGGTCAGCGCGTTCTGGAGCTGGGCTGCGGAACCGGGGAGGATGCGGTGCATCTGGCGTCACGCGGCGTGCATGTGCTGGCGACCGACGCGTCGCCGGTGATGGCGGAGACGGCGCGGCGCAAGGTGGCGGCGGCGGGGTTGGGGGAGATGGTGGACGTACGCCGGATGTCGATCGAGGAGGTTGTGGGCTCCCATCTCCCGCCCACACCCCCGCCGGGAGAGGGGAGAAAAGAAGCTCTCTTCTTTCCGGAAACTGCTTCTTCTTGTCTCCCCTCTCCCGGGGACAGGGAGGGGGGAGCTGGGAGAGGGGCCGGGGGTGAGGGCGCTTCTTTCGACGGCGCCTTCTCCAACTTCGGCGGCCTCAACTGCGTGGCCGATCTCAGGAGGGTCGCCCAGGGACTCGCCGCCATCCTCCCCTCCGGCGCCCCGGTCCTCGTCTGCGTGATGGGCCCGTTCGTCCCGTGGGAGTGGATCTGGTACCTGGGCCGGTTGCGGCCAGGCACCGCGTTCCGGCGCCTGCGGCCCGGCGGTGTGGTCTGGCGCGGCATCACCGTCCGCTATCCGTCCATCCGGAAGCTGCGGCGGGCCTTTTCTCCTGCCTTCCGGCTGCGCCGGGTGAGCGGCGTGGGGGCGTTCCTGCCGCCGACGTATGCCGAAGGGTGGACGCGGCGCCATCCGCGCGTTCTGTCCCTCCTCGACCGCTGGGAGCGCCGGCTCGCGGCGGTGCAGCCATTTCCGTGGCTGGCCGATCACTACCTGGCGGAGCTGGAACGCGCGTGACTGTCCTGGCTCCCGCTCCCCGGCCGCCCCGTCCAGACACCGTCGGCGCGCCGCCTCTGCCGCGCGCCGACCCGATCGCCCGCTTGCCGATCCTCATCCTCTTTCCGCACAGCCGCTGCAACTGCCGCTGCCTGATGTGTGACATCTGGCGCGAGAAGCGGAAGGACGAGCTGAGCGCCGAGGACGTCCAGCGGTGGCTTCCCGAGTGGCGGGCGCTGGGTGTCGAGCGGGTGGTCCTTTCGGGCGGCGAGGCGCTTCTTCATTCCGATCTTTGGGGCTTCTGCGCGCCGCTGCGCGAGGCCGGCATCGGCATCACTCTCCTCTCCACCGGTCTGCTGCTGGCCCGCGACGCGGCGGAGCTGGTGCGGGTGTGCGACGACGTGGTGGTGAGCCTCGACGGTCCGCGCGAGGTGCACGATCACATCCGCAACCTCCCGCGCGCCTACGACAAGCTGGCCGCCGGGGTGGCCGCCGTGCGTGCGGCAGACCCACACGTGACCGTGACCGGCCGCTGCACCGTGCAACGCGCCAACTACCGGGAGCTGCGGGCGACCGTCCGCGCCGCCCGGGATCTCGGTCTGGAACGGATCAGCTTCCTGGCCGCGGACGTGAGCAGCGAGGCGTTCAACCGGCCGGGGGGCTGGGAGCCCGAGCGCGCCTCGGGGGTGGCCCTCGGACCGCAGGACCTCCCGGCTCTCGCCGAGGAGCTCGATTCGCTCGCCAGCGAGCACGCCGGAGACTTCGCCGCCGGCTTCATCGCCGAGAGCCCCGAAAAGCTTCGCCGCCGGCTCTACGACTACTTCGCCGCGCTCCTCGCGGAAGGCGACTTCCCGGCCGTCGAGTGCAACGCTCCCTGGGTGTCGAGCGTCGTCGAGGCGGACGGCACCGTGCGCCCGTGCTTCTTCCAGCCGCCGCTGGGCACCCTGCGCGACGGGCAGAGCTTCACCGAGATCCTCAATTCGCCGGCGGCCGTGGCCTGGCGGCGCGGCCTCGACATGGAGCGCGACGCGATCTGCCGCCGGTGCGTCTGCTCGCTCGCCTTGCGGGAGACGTCATGAGGGAAAAGATCGTCCTCTATAACCCGCAGGCGGTGTTCTACACCATGCCGCTCGCGCTTTTGGCGGTCGGCTCCCATCTCGATCCGGAGCGCTACGAGGTGGTGGTCGTGGACGCCCGCCTGGAGAGCGATCCCGCCGCCGCCTTACGCAGCGCCGTCGACGGCGCGCTCTGCCTGGGAGTGACGGTGCTCACCGGCGGTCCCATCGAGGACGCCGTCCGCGCCTCGCGCCTCGCCAAGGCGACGCGGCCGGACCTGCCGGTCGTCTGGGGCGGCTGGCACCCCTCGATGTTCGGACGCGAGTGCCTGGAGGAGCGGAGCGTCGACGTCACCGTCCAGGCCCAGGGGGAGGTCACCTTCCACGAGATCTGCGACCGCCTGGCCGCGGGAGAATCGGTCCACGATCTCGCCGCCTGTCTCGGCTGCACCTGGCGGACCACGGACGGCGCAGTGATGCAGAACCCGCCGCGGCCGCTCCTCGACGTCAACCGCCTGCGCCCGCACGACTACCGCCTGCTGCCCGTCGAACGCTACTACACGCTGAAAGGGAAGCCGCAGCTCGACTACATCTCCTCCCAGGGTTGCGCCTTCCGGTGCGCCTTCTGCGCCGATCCCTTCGTCTACAACCGCAAGTGGGTGGGGCTCGATCCGGCGCGGATGGGCGAGGAGATCGAAGAGCTGTGGCGCCGCTACCGCTTCGAGGACCTCTCGTTCCAGGACGAGACCTACTTCACCTATGCGCCGCGCGTCGAGGCGGTCGCCGACGAATTCCTGCGCCGCGGGCTGCCCATCACCTGGGCCGCCACCATGCGGGCCGACCAGGGGGACCGGCTGTCCGAAGAGGCGATGGCGAAGTGCAAGCGCTCCGGGCTCCGCCGGGTCATCATCGGCGTCGAGTCCGGCTCGCAGGAGATGATGGACCACATCAAGAAGGACATCAAGCTGGAGCAGGTCTTCCTGAGCGCCGAGAAGTGCCGGCGCCATGGGGTCAACGTCATCTTCCCGTTCATCATCGGCTTCCCCGGGGAGACGGACGCCAGCGTGCAGGCCTCGCTCGACGTCGCCAAGCGCCTGCGCGCCATGGACTCCGGCTTCGAAACGCCGATCTTCTACTTCAAGCCCTACCCGGGCTCGTCGCTGACCGACGACGCCGTGCGCGACGGCTACACCCTTCCGTGCACTCTCGACGACTGGTCCCGCTTCGACATGTACAGCTCCGCCGGTCCCTGGGTGACCCCCGAAAAGCACCGCCTCGTCGAGCGCTTCAAGTTCTACCAGCGGATCGCCTGGACTCAAGGCAGCCCGTGGAGCCTCCCGCTCCGCCGCCTCGCCCGTTGGCGCCTCGAGCGCGACGCCTACGCCCTGCCGGTCGAGAAGCTCGTCGGCAACTGGCTGTGGCCGCAGCCCGAAATGTCGTGAGAGAGGATACCGGCAAGCCGCAGCGATCGCGTAAACTGGTTGTATGACCGGGGAGACCCAGGCGCTCGTCGCCACCCTGCGCAAGGCGCTCCGCGGTCGCCAGGACGTCCATCTCGCCGTCCTGTTTGGATCACAGGCTCGCGGGCGGGCCCGACCGGGCTCGGACGTGGATCTCGCCGTCCAGGGGGAGAAGCTCGACATTCTCTCCCTGGCCCGCGATCTGAGCCTCGCCACGCGCCACGAAGTGCAGGTCGTCGACCTCGGGCGGGACCTGGACTATCCGCTCCTCAATGCGATCGCACGCGACGCCGTCTGGGTCCATCAGGGCAGGCCGGGAGCCGGAGGACGATGGCTCTCCCGCACCTTGACCAGGCTCGAGACGGACCGCCCATGGTACGAACGGATGCGCGACGCGTACTTGAAGAAGCTCGCACGTGGTTGATACGAACCTGGTCGTGGCCAAGCTCCGCGAGCTCGCTGAGAGAATCGCGCGGGTGCGAATGCACTGCCCTCCCGAGGCTGCGGACCTCGCCGCCGATCTGGATGCTCTCGATCTGGTCTCCTTCAATTTGATGCTTGCAGTCCAGGCCTGCGTCGATTTGGCGAGCCACCTCATCTCCGATGAGGACTGGCCGCCCGCCGGCACGTACGCCGAGGCGTTCCAACGCCTGCACGAGCACGGCGTGCTCGCGCGGGAGACGGCGGACATCCTGGGACGCGCCACCGGCTTACGGAACGTCGTGGCTCACGGCTACGCCGAGGTCGATCCGGAGCTGATCCACGGCGCAGCCGTGCACGGCCTCGGCGACCTGGAGAGGTTCTCTCGCGAAGTCAGCGTGTGGGTGGAGGGTCGCCCCGGCATTGGCTCTCAAGGAGCCGAACCTGAATAGCCCTGCGCGGGGGGAAGCGCCGACCAAGCCCTCTTTGAGGGCCTGACTGCGGCAGCCCTCGCCCACCAGCGGATCGCCTGGCACCCCGACCGCCCCCGACCGCCCGGCTCGCTTCGCGCGCCGAGCTCGCGTGATCAGCCTACCGCACGAGTCCGGCGGACGCGTCAAGGTTTCCCTCCGGCGCCTGCGGCGACCTTGACCCGCCGCCGGCTCGTGCGGTCAACCAAGATTGTGGCGAGGGGGAAGAGCGGCGGCTCAGAAGGAAGACAAGGGGGGAGGCGGCTCCGCAAAGTGGTCCGATCGCCCGAAGCCGAAAGCCTCATGCGGGGGGCGGGACGACGAGCTGCCGCAAGGCGATCCAGGCCGCTTTGTCTTGCGTCGGATCTCGGGCCAGCTCCTGGTATCGCTGATAAAGAGCGTGGCGAAGAAGGTCGATCGCTGCTCGCCTCGTCCTGCTGGTGGCCCGAAGGTCGCAGCCCACCGCCTCCGCTTCGAAGCCGCCGAGGACCGCTCTCACCGAGACGGGAACGGGCAGGCGAAGGGTCCAACCCTCGACCGGCAGGGTGTTGATGAAGGTGAGCGGGAGGGCCAGCGCCGCTTCGATCTCTTGGCAGAGAGCCAAGATGTTCTCAACATGTCGCCGGGCCGCGCTCGCCTGGGGCGTCGGCATTCCTCTGACGCCATTCCGGATGGCGTGTGCATGCTCCTGCAGCTTGGCGAGCCGGCTTTTCTGTGCCTGAAGCAGGCGTTTCTGCCACAAGTCCGGCCTCGCCCGCTGCTTTTCAAGCGCCTGTCGGAGAAAGGCCACGTCCGCCTGACTCCAGTAGAGGGTGCTCTTGTGCAAGCTCGGCTGAAGGGAGGGCTCGTGCTTGCGAGCCGTGAGCGAGAACTGACAAAAGCTCGCATACCTCGATGCCAAGGCGAGAGGCCACCTCGACGGTGCGCGGATACAAGCTCTTGATCCTCTGTGCCTCGGCCCGCCGCGCCAGCTCTTGCTTGAGAAGCTCGATCTTCTCCGGGCTCCACCACCGGCGCCCACAGCGCACCTCGACATCGAGCGACTTCGCAAGGGAGGCGAGCCTCCCGACGCTCAAGCCCACCTCCTGGGCAAGCTCACGGGTAAACATGCCCGGCACGAGGCCCGTGGAGGGTTGTTTGCTCTTCATCTCCGCCCTTGACGCCGTTGCGGCCTCTTTTCCTGTGCCACGATGCCGCCCTCTTCCATTGCCCTGCTCAGTGCGGCGTGTCGCTGGTCCCACAGCGCCATCGTGGCCCGCCAAGCCGCCAGGGCCTGGCGCACCTCGGCGAGGAGCCTCCTCTCCAAGGCGTGACCGTCAAGCCCCTCGGGCACCGCGCGTAGCGCCTTCCAGAGGATGTCTTCCAGGTCCGTGGGCGGCACTGCGTCGGCCAGGGCCTCGCGCCGGATCGCTTCCCGCAGGCGCCCCAGGGCCAGGGCAAGGGTCATTCCGCCACCTGGCGCAAGACCTGGGACAAGAGGCCCATGACTTCGGTCGCGACGGCGGGATCGCCGGTGCCCTGATCCAAGGCGGTCACCGCCGCGGCCACCTGCCGCACCGTTTCGGCAGAGTCCGCTCCAGGAGGCCCGGCTGCCGCCGCGGTAGCGTGGGCGAGCGCCTTTAGATCGGCGACCCAATCCGGGTTATAGGAAGCGCCCAGGAGGGCCGCGATCCGTGCCGCGAGAAGCGCCAGATTCCGGGCCTGCGCCCGGGTGGCATCTTCCGCGATCAGCTTGTGCGCCCCTTCCAAGGCGACCCAGGCGACGCCCCAGGTCTGATAGTCCGGGTCTTTTTCCACCAAGGCGGCCCAGCCTTGAGGGTTCTTGCCTTTTTCCAGCAGGGCTTCGAACAGCACCTCCGCGGCGGGACCTTCGCGCACGACGGTTTCCGCGTCCCAGTGCCGGAAGCGCTGCATCAACGCCTCCACCTCCGCGAGCCGTTGGCCGCAAACCGTGCACACCGCGGCCAGATGCCGGCAGCTTTCCGCGAACGGGGAGCCCGCGGACAACAACTTCGCGATCTCGGCCGGCTCCAGATGGCTCATCTCTCCTCTCCGGGTGTCTCGCCACGCCGGCTCCTCGCCACGACCACCTGCCGGTGCAGCTCGACCAGATGGCCGATGAGCCGGTGGAACGCCGCCTGAACGTCCTCGGGCTGGTCCTTTTTCGGCAAGCGGTCCGCCTCGCCGTCGAGAAGGCGGACCGTGTAGAAGAACGCCAAGAAGCCAATGTCCAAGGCGGTGAGCACGCGCTCCAGGGATTCGAGCTTCGGCGGCTCCTTGCCGGCCTCGTATTTCGAGAGCTGGCTCTTGCCAATCTGCGCGCTCCTGGCCACCTGGGTCTGGGATTTGCGGCGCAGCTTCCGCTGACGGACAAGAGCCGGCCCGAGGTTGGCGAACATGCTCATCTCTCAGGCTCCGCCCGCTCGCCAGAGGGTGTGCCGGTCCTCGGCCGAAAGCGTGCCCCGCGCCCACTCCGGTGCTGCGCCGGTGGGCACGATCGCCGGCAAGATGTGGGCCGCCGCCGTGGCACGCTCACGGAGCCTCTGGAGGAGAGCGATTTCCCGCGGACACTGGGGCGGACCGCCGGCCGTCAGCTCCGGGTCCCGTGGCGAGATGAGCTCGAGCTGGCTCGCGTAGAGCGTGCCAGCCGGGCGGCCGGTGTCCGTCACGTACTCCAGCGCGATCAGCGCCAGCTCGCCCGGGGTGTCGGCCGGCACGAGGACGAAGTAGTAGGCGCCGCCCGGGGTGAGCATCTCCGGCAGGTGACTGCGGTGCCAGGCCAGATGCCGCTCGCGAGCAGGGGAGACGCCGGAGACTGCGGCCTGCAACCGGTTCATCAGCCCCTCACCGCTTTCCGCGGCCGAGGGCGGCTCGCCGCCAGCCGCCGGAGGGGTCGCCCCCCGGCGATCCCGGCCTCTCGCCGGATCGTCGCGGAGCAGGCCGCGCAGCCCCTCAAGAGATGACACACGATCCTGCGCGTCACCGCCTGCGACGCCTCACAGCGCGCGAAGGCGAGAAGCTCCCGCACGGCCGGATGCTCGCGGCCGGCAGGCAATGCGGGTCTCTCCGGGGTGACCATCGCGCCGCTTTCCGGATCAGGCGAAGGGGAGGCGCTCGACACCGAAGCCGCGCTCCGCGCGGAAAGCTCCATCGCCCTCTCCACGTGCTTCATCCGTCACCCCTCCAGATCACCGGCATGCCGAGGACTGTAGAAGCGTTCCTTCGTGGATGCGATACACTTCAACTCAGCGAGCGAGTGCGGCCGTTTTTTCGGCGATATCCTTCAACTCGGCGAGAGAGCGCGGCCGTTTTTACGGCCTGAAGAGAGGATCTTCTCGATTGGTGTCACGCTTTCTTCTTGCGAAACACTCCTCTTTCTTGAAGCGAACCTGGAGGACTTAATGAGCCGACCGCGCCGGAACCCGCCGCCGAAGCGCGATAAAACCCCCGCCAACCTTGCCTTCTCCGCTCTGGTGGACCTCCTCGACCTCGATCAGCGGCAGGCGGCCGAGAAGCTCCACATTGCACGCGGCTCCGTCTCCGACATGGTCAGCGGCAAGAAGAGGCTTCAGCCGGACAGCTTCCGGCGCAAGTGCGCGGGCTTCGGGAGGAAGCCGGCGGCGGCGGGCGAGCGGCTCCTGGCTCTCGCGGAATGGCTGGCCGCCGATGACGACTTCGCGGCGGCCACCCCCACCTCGGACGCCGTGATCGCCGAGATCTGCCGCGAGACCGAGCGGCTGGCCGCCGCGCTGCCGGCGAGGGTGCGGGAAGCGGTGGCCGAGAAGGCCCGGCGGCAGGCGGCGGCGCTGTGGAACGACATCAAGAAGCTGGAGGTCCACGAATGGCGGCTCATCGCCGTCGCGCCCGAGGTGCGGAGCTCGGCCTTCGTGAAGCTGGTGGGCGAGGAGAGCGCACGGGTGGCGTCGGTCGACGCCAAGCGGGCGCTGGAGCTGGCGAGCTTCGCTCTCTGGGTCGCCGAGCGGGTCCAAGGCGTCGAGGGCTGGGTGAGCCGGGTCTT
>Ga0075436_100003079_pt1 | contig 11423 bp, 11 predicted proteins | sample RhiMethybrSRZTD5_FD_75303 | JGI IMG/M metagenome (GOLD analysis project Ga0075436, IMG submission 75303) | Populus rhizosphere microbial communities from Tennessee, USA - Rhizosphere MetaG P. TD hybrid SRZTD5 | ecosystem: Host-associated > Plants > Roots > Rhizosphere > Soil | place: USA... | reverse complement strand
TCCGCCCGACCAGTCGCGCTGGAGCGTGTACGGCAAGCTCTATGTCGACAACCAGCGCTTCCTCTGGGGAATCCTCGACGAGCTCGCGAAAAAACGAGAAGGACGCAATCCCGCGCAGCAGAAGATCGGCGATTTCTTCGGCGCCTGCATGGACGAGGCCGCGGTGGAGAAGCTCGGCACCGCGCCGATTCGCGACGACCTCGACTGGATCGCCTCCATCGGCTCGAAGGAGCGGCTCGCGCGCGTGCTCGCGCGCCTGCATCTCGGCGTCGGCGCCGGGCTCTTCGCGCTGCGCTCGAACCAGGACTTCGCCGACTCGACGCAGGTGATCGCGTTCGCCGACGCCGGCGGCCTGGGACTGCCCGACCGCGACTACTACACCAGGGATGACACGCGCTCGAAGGACCTGCGCGGGAAGTACGTCGCGCACATCGCGCGCATGCTGGAGCTCGTCGGCGACGCGCCCGGCGAGGCGCCGGGCGAAGCGGCGGCGATCATGGAGATCGAGACGGCGCTCGCGAAGGCTTCGCTCACGCGCGTCGAGCGGCGCGACCCGTACAAGCTCTTCCACAAGATGGACCGGGCGGCGCTTGTCGCGCTGGCGCCCAGCTTCGGATGGGACCGCTACCTGCAAGACATGGGTCTCGTCGGCGTGAATGTCTTCAACGTGACGCAGCCCGGGTTCTACCGCGAGCTCGAGCGCCAGCTCTCCACGCGCAAGCCCGCGGAGCTGCGCGCCTATCTGCGCTGGCACCTCGCGCGCTCGGCGGCGCCGTATCTCACGAGCGCGTTCGTGAACGAGAACTTCGCCTTCTACGGCCGGACGCTGCGCGGCACGCCTGAGTTGCGGGCGCGGTGGAAGCGCTGCGTGTCGCTTGTCGACCTCGAGCTGGGCGAAGCGCTCGGGCAGGAATACGTGCGGCGCGCCTTCGGCCCGGAGCTCAAGGCGGCGACCCTCAAGATGACGCAGCAGATCGAGGCCGCCATGGCCGCCGACATCCGCTCGCTCGACTGGATGAGCGAGGCGACCAAGGCAAAGGCGCTGGAGAAGCTCTCGACCATCGTCAACAAGATCGGCTATCCCGACAAGTGGCGCGATTATTCGGCTCTACGCATCGAACGCGGCGACTTCTTCGGCAACGTCGGGCGCGCGACCCGCTTCGAGTCGAAGCGCGAGCTCGACAAGATCGGCAAGCCCGTGGATCGCACCGAATGGCAGATGACGCCGCCCACGGTGAACGCCTATTACAGCTCGCAGCTCAACGACATCAACTTTCCCGCGGGCGTGCTGCAGCCGCCGCTGTATGACGCGAGGATGGACGACGCGCCCAACTACGGCAACACCGGCGGCACCATCGGCCACGAGCTCACCCACGGCTTCGACGACCGCGGCCGGCAATTCGACGCCAAGGGCAACCTTCGCGACTGGTGGACGAAGGAAGACGACGCCGCCTTCAACCAGCGCGCGCAGTGCATCGTCGACCAGTACGCGCAGTACACGATCGTCGACGACATCAGGATCAACAGCAAGCTCACCGAGGGCGAGGACATCGCCGACCTTGGCGGGTTGATCCTCGCCTGGATGGCGTGGAAGGCGGAGACCGCGGACAAGGCGCTCGAATCGCGCGACGGCCTCACGCCCGAGCAGCGCTTCTTCGTCGGCTACGCGCAGTGGACCTGCGAGGACATCCGGCCCGAGGAGCTGCGCGTGCGCGCGATCACCGACCAGCATTCGCCGGGCAAGTACCGCGTGAACGGCCTCGCCGCGAACATGCCGGAGTTCGCCCGCGCGTTCTCGTGCAAGCCGGGCTCGGCGATGGTGCGCGAGAAGGCGTGCCGCGTCTGGTGAGTCAGAAGCGCTTGCCGATGCCGAGGAGGACGATGTCGCTGTCGCGGTCGTAGTTGGACGACACGCGGTGCCACGTGAGCCGGCCGATCCAGCCGTGCGCGAAGTGGTAGCTGAAGGTGGTGCTGAGGATCACGAGCGCGCTCCTGCCCTGCGCGTGCTGCGAGTCGACCGCGAAATAACCGCCGCCCCCGATGCCGAGCGTGAAGCGGTCGCGGTAGAACGAGGGCTCGAGCCAACCCTCGATGAGGATGCCGTCGCGGCGCGCGAGCCGCACGTCGCCCTCGTTGAGCCAACCGATCGTGTAGCGCACGACGGGACTGTCGGTATGGCGGTATTCGAAGCTCGTGGCGCGTGCGAACTGCGAGTCGAAGCTGTTGATGATCGTGCGCCCGCTCATGAGCGCGATCTCGTGGTGCCGGCGCGGGATCTCGCGCGCGATCTCGTTGGCGGCGAAGCTGCCGTCCTGGTCGAAGCGATAGCCGGCGGTCGCCATGAGCTGCGTCGTGTCCGCCGCCGCGTGCGCGACGATGCGGTCGGCGCGCAGCTGGTAGAGCCAGCGGCTGCCGGGCTCGCGCAGCGTCGCCGTGACGCTGCCGATCCCGCCCCAGCCGTGCGCGTTCGCGAAGTGCTCGCGATTCTCCGCCACTGCCGTGTCGAAGAAACGATACGGCCCGATTCCGGCGGCGAGCTCGAGGTGGTCGAAGGGCTGCGTTCGCGCCCAGATCTGCGCCGAGTGCCCGTCGCGGTGGTGTCCCAGCGTGTGCCCTTCGTTGTGGTACGAGAAGCTCGCGGAAAGCGCCGGAGTGAGGTCGCGCGAGAACGAGAGCATCCACGCGTAGCTCGTGTCACGCGGCTCGAACCGCGTGAGGCCCGCCCCGAGCACGAGCTCCTGCGCGTGCGCCAGGGGAGCGGCGAGCGTGCAGCAAAGAAAAGCCGGCACGAGGCCGGCTTTTCGCGCAGCGAAAAGGCAGTTCACGCGATATCGACGATCCGCAAATAAGGCTTGAGCGTCTTGAACCCCTGCGGGTATTTCTTGCGGGCGTCCTCGTCGCTCACCGACGCAGGGATAATGACCTTCTCACCCGGCTTCCAGTTCACCGGGGTCGCCACCGCGTTCTTGGCGCTCATCTGCAGCGAGTCGAGCAGCCGCAGTACCTCGTCGAAGTTTCGCCCCGAGCTCATCGGGTAGACGAGCATCGCCTTCACCTTCTTGTCCGGGCCGACGATGAAGACCGAGCGCACGGTCGCGTTGTCGGCTGCCGTCCTCGGGCCGGCCGAGGCGTTGGGATGGATCATGTCGTAGAGCTTCGCGACATTGAGGTCGGCATCGCCGATGAGCGGATAGTTCACCGCCGCGCCCTGCGTCTCCTCGATGTCCTTGAGCCAGCGCGAATGGTCGGTCACCGGATCGACGCTCAGGCCGATGACCTTGGTGTTGCGCTTGTCCCACTCGGGCTTGAGCTTCGCCATGTAGCCGAGCTCGGTCGTGCATACGGGCGTGAAGTCCTTCGGATGCGAGAACAGGATCGCCCAGCTGTTCCCGATCCACTCGTGGAAGCGGATCTTTCCCTGCGTGGTGTCGGCGGTGAAATCCGGCGCCTCGTCACCGATGCGAATTGCCATTTGCGGCCTCCCGAAACGAATTGCTCCCTGGACCTAAAATTATACGTCTTAGTCGCGGATGTCCTGCAGCAGCCACTCGGTCGGAATGGTCCTGCCGGCGCCGGCCTGCTTCGCTTTCTCGTAGACGATCGCGGCGAGCGCGTGGAACTGCGCGCCCTGGAGGTTGCCGCGCTCGGAATACGTGATCTGGTCCTCCGACGTTCTTCCGGGATGGCGACCCTGCACGATGTCGGCGAGCCACACGACCTTGCCGGGCAACGCGACGCCGTGCGCGCGTTTGCGCGGCTTCGCGCTTGTCGCACGCGCCGCCCACGTCAGGTATTCGTCGTCGAGCGCCTGCTCACGGCCGACCGGCGGCGGGGCGTTGCCGAAGCGCAAATACACATCGACGCGGCGCAGCGACTCCGCGTCGGGCAACCCGCCGCCGCCGATGTTCACGAGATGCGCTCCCTTCTCGAGGCGGCGCCCTTCCAGGACCGGCTTGGTCGAGTCGGTCAGCGCCGCCACGATGTCCGCGCCGCGATAGATGTCCTCGGGCCGCTCGCAGGCGACCACCTCGATACCGTGCTTGTCGCGCATCTCGCCGGCGAACGCCTCGCGATTGGCGCGCGTGGGGCTGTACACCTGCAATCGCCGGATGTCGCGCACGCAGCCGAATGCCTCCATGTGCGAGCGCGCCATCCCGCCCGAGCCCAGCATGCCCACCACGCGCGCCGTCTTCCTCGCCATGTGCTTCACGCCGATCGCGCCGTCCGCGCCGACGCGCATGTGCTGGAGGAGCCCATCGTTGAGGAGCGCGAGCGGCTCGCCGTTCTCGATCGAGGTGAGGAGGATGAGACCGCAATACAGGCCCGGACGCGAGGCGTATTTCTCCTCGGTGGCTGCGCCGCCCTTGACAGTTTCGTAGATCACGTCCGATTTCATGCGAATCGCGAAATAGCCGCGCGTCGATCCGCCTTCCATCGTGCCCCAGCGATACGTTTTCGCCGGGTCGGACGTCGGGATGCTGATATCGATGCGCGGGCGGCACACGCCCTCGCCCGTCACGATGCCGCGGTACGACTCCTCGAGCGCCGCGATGGCGCGCTCCATCGTGAGGAGCTGCGAAACGTCGTCATTGCCGAGGATCAGCACGCCTCACTCGTCGTCCTTGTGCGTCTGGCCGATCCACCACGAGAGCGCGCCGAAGACGATCGCCACGCCCGCGAGGAAGGTCCAGAACCACGCGAAGCCGCGCGCATCCGCCGCCTGCGTGGGATCGGTGATCTCGCCGAGCGACGTGAACCCCGTCAGCGCGAAGCCGAGGCAGATCACCGCGAAGACCGCGGCGAGGATCGCGCCCAGCCTGGCCGAGATCTTCACCGCGGCTACTTGAGCTTGAACGCTCTTCCCGGATCGTCGGGCGCGACCGGCATCACCTGGAACTGGATCGTCTTCGAATAGGCGACGCCGTCGATGTGGAAACGGATCATCCGCTGCGGCGGATAGCTCGTCTTCACGAGCGGCCCGCAATACGGCCGTGCCGCATCGAACTGCGCGTGCAGGAAGCGCTCGAATTCCGGAACGTGGCATCCCTTGTGATAGGCGACGTCGAGCACGCCTTGCGCGCGGCGGAAATGCTCGGGATTCGACGCCTTGAGCGCGTCCATGGCGCCGGGGCGGTCGAGGTCCACCTCGGGCGCCTGCGTGACGCGATAGGTCGACAGGGCCCCCGCGAGGCCGATCAACGGCGCAATCGTGAATGCAACGGCGATGAGCGTACGGAACATCGGATCCCCCCTCTCCCGATGGACTGGACGGCCAGAATCGCCAGTGTAACCCTGCGCGCCGGGGGGCGCCTCAGCGCTTCTTCGCGCGTTTCGCCTTCTTCGCCGCCGGACGCTTCTTCGCCGACGAGCGTTTCTTCGGCGCCGCCGCCTTCTTCGCCGGCATCGGCAGCGGCTGCAGCAGGCTCACGCGGTTGCCTTCGGGATCGGCGAACGACACGTACGCGCCGACGCCGGGAATGTCCATGGGCTCGCCGAGCACCTGCCCGCCCGCACCCGCCACCTTCGTCATCGCATGCTTGATGTCGTCGACCGCGATCACGACGGACGGATGCTGCGCCGGCCAGTCGGCCTTCTTCTGGAAGAAGCCGCCGTTGATCCGGCCGGGCTTCTTCGGGAATCCGTCCGGGCCTGCCGTGGCGGTCGTGGCGAGGACATAGTTGCCCATCGACCCGCCGAGCTCCTTCATCTTCCAGCCGAACGCCGTGCTGTAGAAGCGGGACATGCGCTCGGGATCGTCATACGGCATTTCGAAATGCACCACGGGATTCATAAGGACCTCCTTTGGATCGATGTAGACCTTGCCCGCCGTCATCGCGTTCCCTCGTCGCGTGCGACGCGGATATCGACTTCCCTCTCGACATATTGCCACTCGACCGACGCGCGCAACCGGGCGACGAGCTCCTCGAAGGCGCCTTCGTGCCGGGGGGCGTACTCGAACCAGGTCAGGAAGTCGAAGGGCTCCGATTCGGACAGGTCGCGGCAGTGGTGCAGCCGCCGCGCGATCGCCGGCAAATACTCCAGGCCGATGGCGATGTGGCGCGACCGCTCCTCGAAGATGGCGCGGCGCTCGTCCTGGGTCAGCGCCCACCACTGCGGATTCTTACGGATCGGGATGAGCGCGGCGAGGGTCGCTTCCGGCCGCCCGATGCCCTCCTGCTTCGCGACCAGGCTGCTCCGCTCCGCGCCCTGGACGTACCGCTCGTTGCTCGTGATGCCGCGGAGCAGCCAGGCGTGCGCCGAGGATTGCGCCTCGCCGGCCACGACGTCGAGGCGCGCGGCTTCCGGCAATGGCTCTCCCGCGACCGCCGTCTGCCGCCGGACCAACCAGCCTCCGCGATCGCCGCCGGCGAACGAGAACAGCCGCGCGGCCATCAGCTCATGTCGGGCAGCTGCTGGTACGGGCGCGGCGGGGCCTCGCCCGGCGGAAGGAATGCCGGCGCGGGATTGCCGAGCGGCTGGAGCGAGCGGATGTAGCGGTACATCGCGCGCAAGTCGTCGTCGCTCGTCGCGCGCAGGCTCCACCACGGCATCGGGGCGCGCGGCTCGGCGGTTCGGATCGCCTGGACCCACGCATCCTCGGAGAGGTTGGCGACGTAGAGCCGGAGGTTCGTTCCATAGGTCGTACCCGACTTGCTCCGCCAGCCGACGGGATTGCCCATCAGCCACTTCTCCTCCGGGACCTTGCCGTTGGTCGGCGCATAGCCGGCGGTGTGGCAGTTGTTGCAGTGGCCGGTGAGGACCATGTAGCGGCCACGCTCGAGCGAGCCGGCGGGCGGCGCGGTCTGCGCGATGGCCGCGGCGGCGGCGAATCCGAGGACGATGAACGCGGGACGTCGCATGGTCTCCTCCCTGGGAACATGCGGATTCTGCCAAGATTGGAGCCTCCATGCTCCGAGCCGCCCTGTTGTGCGCTCTGGCCGCCCTTGCCGCCACGCCGGTTTCCGCGCTCGCCGCCGATCCGCCGAAATGCAAGCTCGCGCGCATCGCCGAATGGCCAGTGCAGTTGCGCAACGACCTGCCTCTCGTCGACGGCGCCATCAACGGCAAGAACGTGAAGATCCTCCTCGACACCGGCGCCGAAACCACGATGGTGGACACCGGAACGGCCGAGAAGCTCGGGCTCGTCCTGCAGCCGACCTTCCGGCGTGCCATCGGTTTCGGAGGGACAGCGCGCATCTACGCGACCGTCATCGAGGAGCTGCGCATCCGCGACGCCGTCGTGCGCACGGGCATGCGCGTGCTGGTGAGCGGCGAGCGGGCGCATTCGACCTTCGACTTCATCCTCGGCGACGACGTCTTCAGGCAGGCCGACATGGAGTTCGACTACACGAAGGGCGTGGTGCGCCTCTTCCAGGCGTCCGATTGCGGCAATGCGTGGCTGGCGTATTGGGATGCGAACGCGCTCCAGGTCCCGCTGGAGAACGATACGAAGATCGTGTTTGCGGTCACCGTCAACGGACGCCCCGCGCGTGCGCTCCTCGATAGCGGCGCCTCGAGCTCCGTCGTATCGATGTCGTTCGCGGCCACGCTCGGCATCACGCCGCAAAGCGGCGGCGTCGTGCAGGCGGGTTGCTCGGGCGGCGTCGGCGAGGGTCTCGTCCCGATGTGGGTCGCACGCTTCGACAGCATCGCCATCGCCGGGGAGAGCATTCGCGATGCGAGGATCAGAATCGCGGACTTCATGCCGGAGCTCGCGTATGCGCGCAATCCGACTCCCGAGGTCGTGCTGGGCACGGATTTCCTGCGGGCGCACCGCGTCATGGTTTCCCGCAGCCAGGGCAAGGTTTACTTTTCGTACGCGGGCGGCCTGGTGTTCCCCGCGACGCCGGGGCTCGGGTGCGAGGAGCGCGCGAGGGACGAGAAGGAAGCCCTTGCCGCGAACGAGGCGGCGCTCGCGCGCGATCCGAACGACGTGCCGGCGCTGACGCGTCGCGCGATGCTGCGGGCTCGCACGGGCGACCGCCAGGCCGCGCTGGCGGATCTCGATGCGGCCATCCGTATCGAGCCCGGCAACGCAGTGGCCCTCGACGCGCGCTCGGCGGTGCGCGCGGGACTGCGCGATTATGACGGCGCGCTCGCCGATTCCGAAGCGGCGATCAACAACGGCATGCGCAGCTCCGGCGCGTATGTCCGGCGAGGCGACGTGCGGCGCGCGCAAGGCGACCTCGGGCACGCGCTCGACGAGTACGAGGAGGCGTTGCGCCTGGAGCCGACCAATCCCGTGGCGCTCGCGAGCCGCGGGCGCCTGCGCTACTACGCCGGCGACTACGAAGCCGCCGAGCGTGATTTCGCCGCGCTCGCGCCGCTTCGCCAGAACACCTTCGACGCGATCTGGCTCTATCTCGCGCGCGCGCGCCGCGGCGTCGACGGCCGCGCGGACCTCGAGGCGCGCTCCGGCGGCGACGGCTGGGGGCCCTTCGTCGCGCGCTTCCTCGCCGGCAAGGTCGAAGCCGACGCGCTCATGGCCGCGGCGGCCAATGTCGACGAGCGGCAGCGAAAGGGCCGGGTCTGCGAAGCGCGCTTCTATGTCGCGCAACGGCTCATCCTCGAGCGCAAGCCCGCCGATGCGCGCACCGTCCTCGAGCAGGCGCGCGCCGAATGTCCGCGCAATTACCCCGAGTATGAAGCCGCGGGAGTGGAGCTTAAACGCCTCTAGCGGCTAGGTGTTGCGGACCGATGGCGTCCAGGGCTGTTCGGCCCACGCGACGCCGACGCGCGCGACCTGCGCGTCGATGAGATAGGGTTTCCCCTCCGACGAGGCCTTCCGCGCCCGCTGCAATGCCGCGCGCAATTCCGCGGGCGACTGCGCGACTTCGGCCTCGACGCCGAAGCCCTTCGCGATGTAGGCCATGTTCATGTCGGGCTTGCCGAGATAGTCGTGGACGAAGTGTGCCGTCTCGACCATGCGGCCGTTGGGCACTCTCTCGATCACGCGGCTGTGCGAACCGCCATAGGCGTGATTGTTGTAGACGACCGTGATCACCGGGAGCTCGAGGCGCGCCATGTTCCACAGCGCGGTCGGGCCAAAGATGAAGGAGCCGTCGCCGACGAGGCAGATCACCTGGCGCTTCGGCCGAGCGAGCTGCACGCCCGCCGCGGTGCCGACACCCGAGCCCAGGTGCGCGCCGTAATAGAAGAAGAGCTCGCGTCCGCCGTCGGGGTTGAAATCGAAGCCGTGCAGGTTCACGGAGCCCGCCTCGTGCACGACGACCGCGTCGCGGTCGGCGAATTGCGCGACTTCGGCCGTGACGCGGTCGGCGATCATCGGCGCGCGGTCCCAGTCGGGACTCTTCGAGACGAGCGCGCGCAGCATGCGCGCTCGGTCGCTGAACCGGCGCACCGCCTCCGCGCGCTCCGCGGCCTTCGCCTTGATCGCGGGCGTCACCAGCTGCTCGACCGCTGCGGTGAGGTCGTCGAGCCCGTATGCGACATCGGCCACGAGCGGCACGTCGACCTCGACGACGTTGCCCATGCTCCAGCTGTCGATGCGCAGGTCGATGAATTTGGGCCCCCGCCCGATCATGGGCGCGGCGCTGTTGTGCTGCAGCTTGTTGCCCACGTTGATGACGACGTCGGGATTCTTCGGATAGTCGAGGCTGGAGAGCCGCGCCGCCGGGAAGTTGCCGACCCACAGGCGATGCGATTCGGGAAAGCTCGCGTGCACCTGGCGCGCCTGGGTGACGGGCATGCCGAGGAGCTCGGCGAGCTTCACCGCCTTCGCCGTCGCTTTCGACGTGGTCACCTCGTCGCCGACGATCATGAGCGGCATTCGCGCTTCGACGAGGAGCTTCGCCGCGCGCTCGACCTCGGCGGGATTCGGCCGCACGCGCATGCGCGGATCGACCTTCTCCTGCATGACGATCTCGGCGCGTGTCTTCTCGTCGTTCAGGTCCGAATGCCACGTGATGTACGTCGGCCCGAAGGGCGGCGTCCACGCGGCCTTGAAACCACGCCGCACCGTCTCGGGAATCATGTCGGCGCGGCGCGCGAGCCACGAGAACTTGGTGATCGGCGCGACGATGCCTTCCTGGTTGGCGACCTCCTCGAAGCCGTCGCGGCCGGCGCGCGTCGTGGAGTCGGTGCGGTAGCTGTAGAAGACGAGCGGCGTCTGCTCCTTGAACGCGTTGAACATCTGGCCGATCGCGTTCGCGAGCCCGACCACCGCCGCCTGCATCGCGATCGCGGGCTCCCCGGAGGCCTTCACGTAGCCCGCGGCCATGGCCGCGCCCGGCCCCTCGTGCGGCGTGAGGATGTACTTGAGCTGCGGCCGGTCGACCAGCGCCTCGTAGAAGTGCGCGTCCTCGAACGCTGAATTGCCGAAGACGTATTTCACGCCCGAGGCGATGAGCTGCTCGGCGAAGCACTCGCCGCCCGTTCCTTCGACCACCTTGAAGCTCGCCTTCGCGGCGTCGGCGCCTTGCGCGTGCGCCACGGGGATCAGCGAATCGAGCACCGACTGCGCGGCGGTCGCCGACAGGCCCGCGCTCGCGAGCCCCTTGAGGAACGTCCGCCGCGAAATCGAATCGGTGAGGTACCGCGCGACGAGCTCCCTCATTTCGCGTCCTTTCCGTACACCTTGCCCAGGTAATCGGCCATCGCGTTGATGTCGTCCTCGGTCCAGAGCGCGCCGCGCCCGACCATGCGATAGAGCGTGCTTTCCCACGCGCGCCGGTCCTGCCGCAGCGCCATCCACATCGTCGGGCCGTGGCACTGGAAGCACTTCGTCACCAGCACATCCTTGCCCGGCCCATCCGGAAATCCCACCGCCTCGACCCCGCGTGAGCGCTGGGCAAATGCGACCCCGCAGACCAGGAGCGCCGCGATCGCAACCAAAAACCGGGGACAGACCACGTTTTTCTGCCCCGCGGTAAATGGTGATCTGTCCCCGGTTTTCATCATTGCACCCCCATTGCGATCGATACGACTTCGACGAGCAGCGCGACGATCGCGCTGCCCAGGAAAAGGCTCGCGGACACGAGGCTTGCGAGGCCGCGTGCGCCGCTGAGGGGCTTCCACTGCCCCGCCTCGATTGCGGCGTCCCTCGACAGCGTGAGGAAGAGGTCCGCCTCGCCGGGCCGCGCCTGCTCGAAGAGCAGCGGCTCGACCGCTTGGAGGCTCAGCTCCGACGTGAGCGGCACGCGCGTTTCGGCGAGCCACTTCGCACCGCCCGAGGAATATTCGACGCCGCAGATGAGCCGCAGGTTGGAAGCCGACGCCACGGGCAGCGGCTCCTTGAGCGGGATCTCGGCGCCCGGGTCGCGCGCCATCGCCAGCAGTTGCCGGGTGTGCGCGTCGGGAAAGTCGCGGCCGCCCGCGGCTTCTGCGCGCGCCTCCTCCACCATGGACTCCGCGTCGTTGGCGATGGAGCGCCGCCACCACCAGACATAGGCTCCCGAGACGAG
>Ga0075436_100003078_pt1 | contig 11424 bp, 9 predicted proteins | sample RhiMethybrSRZTD5_FD_75303 | JGI IMG/M metagenome (GOLD analysis project Ga0075436, IMG submission 75303) | Populus rhizosphere microbial communities from Tennessee, USA - Rhizosphere MetaG P. TD hybrid SRZTD5 | ecosystem: Host-associated > Plants > Roots > Rhizosphere > Soil | place: USA... | reverse complement strand
CCCGGCACGCCGATGGGCGAGCTTTTCCGGCGCTATTGGCTGCCCGCGCTGCTGAGCGAAGAGCTGCCCGAGGCCGATTGCCCGCCCGTGCGCGTCAAGATCCTCGGCGAGCGCCTGATCGCGTTCCGCGACACGCAGGGAAGGCTCGGGCTGATCGACGAGTTTTGCGCGCACCGCGGCGTGTCGCTCTGGTTCGGGCGCAACGAGGAGAACGGGCTGCGCTGCTCCTATCACGGCTGGAAGTACGACGTGACCGGCCAGTGCACCGAGATTCCCTCGGAGCCCGACAACCCGAAGCTCTGCCAGCGCATGAAGCTGAAGAGCTATCCGCTCATCGAGCGTGGCGGCGTGCTGTGGACTTACATGGGCCCGGCAGAGCTGCGGCCGCCGCTTCCCGAGCATGAGTGGGCGATGGTGCCGGCAGCCAACCGCTTCGTCTCCAAGCGCTGGCAGGAATGCAACTGGCTGCAGGCCATGGAGGGCGGCATCGACTCGAGCCACGTCTCGTTCCTGCACCGCCACACCATGAAAGTCGACCCGATGTTCAAGGCGGCGACGCAGAGCCATAAATACAACCTCGGCGACCTGGCGCCGCATTTCGAGGTCGTCGAGTCGCCGGGCGGCCTCTACATCGGCGCACGGCGCAACGCCGAGAACGACAAGTACTACTGGCGCATCACGCAATGGATCATGCCGAGCTTCACCCTGATCCCGCCGCGCGGCGACCATCCGATCGGCGGGCATTCCTGGGTGCCGATGGACGACGAGAACTGCTGGGCGTGGAGCACGAACCACCATGCGACGCGGCCGCTCACCAAGGAAGAGCGCGACGCCATGATCGCCGGCAAGGGCATCCACGTCCCGCTGATCCCGGGCAGCTTCCGGCCGATCGCAAACAAGGACAACGACTACCTGATGGACCGCCAGGCGCAGCAGGAAGGCCGCACCTTCTCGGGCGTCGAAGGCTTCGCCATGCAGGACGCTTCCGTCCAGGAAAGCATGGGACCGATCCAGGACCGCACGAGAGAGAATCTCGTGCCGACCGACCAGGGCATCATCATGGCGCGCCGTCGCTTGGTCGCTGCGGCGAACGACCTCGCGAAGGCCACGCAGCCGCCGGGCATCGATCCCGCTCACCAGCGCGTGCGTTCCGCCTCGGTGATCCTGCCGAAAGGCGTGCCTTTCGCCGAAGCCGCCGAAGACGCGCTCATCCCGCAGCCCGGCTCGGCGCACGCCACCGTCTAAATGGGGACAGACCCCATTTAAGCGGCCTTCTGCGGCAGCTCCGCCGCTTCGGCGGCGTAGGCGTTGTCCATGTTCGGCTTCAGCCCGTGCTTCGAGAGGGCCTCCGAGAACATGCGGCGGATCTCCGGCCGCTCATCGGCATAGTCGATTTGGTCGCCGCCGAGCCGCTTGGAGATCCACGCTTTCGGCACGCCCTGGGCATTGCGTATCGCGACGCCTTCCGCCTTGAACGCGAGATAGCGCGCGGGCGTGGTGCCGGTGTTGAAGTGCTGGTGGTACCACATGTTCGGGGGCACGATCATGGAGCCCTCGCGCCAGTCGAAGCGCTGCGGCTCCGCACCCTCCGGCCACATCAGGCTGAAGCCTTCGCCGGAGAGCACGATGACGTGCGCGCCCGGGCCGTGCGCGTGCGCCTTCTTGTACGTGCCGATCGGGAACTGCGAGATGTGGCTGTTCATCGAGCCCTTCGCCATCGAGAAACGCGTATGGCCGCCGCCCGCGCCGCGCTCCTTGGCCGCGAAGAGCGGCAGGTTGATCGCGTCCGCGACGAAGTTGGTGTCGAGCAGCAGGCCCTTCTGCTCACCCTTGTTGGCGAAATACTCGGGCTCGCCGGCGAAGCGCTCCTTGAAGTCGTACTTCGTATTGAAGACGAAATTCGTGTCGCTGAAGGCGTTGATGATGACCGGCGCATTGGTCACCGCGACGTACCGTGCCGGCTGCTGCCCGGAACCATTGAAATGCTGGTGCGAGCAGTTGAGCGGAATGGCGAAGATCGCGCCCGCCTTCCACTCGAAGGACACGCGCTTGCCGGCGTCGTTCCACACCGCGGTAGAACCGCGTCCGTCGAGCACGTAAATCATTTCCTCGAATAGTTGCCGCTGCGGCGCGAGGCTCTTACCGGCCGGGATCTCGCACACGTAGCAATCGTTGGATGTGCGCGACGCGTCGTGATTCAAATACACCCCGCGCCCGCCGCGCCGCGGCCAAGGCTTGAGCTCGACGGTATGCAGGTTCGGCACATAGAACGAGCTGATGATGTCGAGGCCCTCGTCGCGCACCCAGCGCGTGTACGGGGTCTCCTTCTCGGTCGCGAACTTTTTCGCGAAGTCGTCGGAAACGGTGGCGGTCTTCATTCGTCGTGGTTGAGGTTGGTTTCCAGGTTGCGCGGCTGGTAGCCCTCGCCGGCCGGGCAGGCAGCCTCCTTCGGGCGCGGAATCACCGTCTGCTGGAAGAGCATGTTCATGAACATGATGAGCGGCTTTGGCTTCATCACCAGCGCGCGCGCCGGCTTCTCGCTGCTCGCGTTGAAATGCTGGTGCACGCAATTCATGTGCACGATGGCAACGTCGCCCGCCTTCCAGTCGTAGCGCACGCCATCGTGCACCTCGTAGCCCGTGCCGTCGAGGATGTAGAACGCCGCCTCGTTGACGTGCCCGTGCTTCTGCGTGCGCCCGCCGGGCGCGTATTCCTCGAGGTGGACGTGCAGCGTCTGCCCGAGGCCGTCCTCCGGCTCGACGAAGTGCTTCGAGAACGACTGCGGCCCGTCGTTGAATGTAAGGTCGCGTCCCTTGATCACGCGCGGCAGTGAGCGCAGGCGCTTCAGCTCATCCTTGAGGCTGTACTGACCCTGGATGCCGCGCACGAACACGCGGTCCTTCTTACTCGAATAGTGCGATTCCTTGCCCATGCGTTATCTTGCCTTCGTAAAGAGCTCTTCGTAGAGCTTAGTCCATTTCGCTTGCTCATCGAGGATGACCTTGGGGTCGACGACGAGAAGCGGCACCTTGTTGAGGGGCGTGTCGACCTTGCGGTTGGTCGGCACGAAGTCGCGTTTGGCGAGGATGCGCTGCGCCTCCTCGGAGAGCTCGAAGTCGTACCACAGCGCTGCCGCGTTGGGATGCGGCGCGCGCTTCATCACGGCGATGCCGTTGGGTCGTGCCACCGCTCTTCCGATGACGAACCAGTCGATCGGCGCGCCCTTGTTCTTGAATTGCTCGGCCTTGTAGTTGTAGACGGTCAGCGCGAGCGGTATCTCACCCGAGACGACGAGCTGGGTGAGAAGCGTATGTCCCTTGCGAACGGAGATGCCGTTCTTCTGCACGACATTGCGGAAGACCTGCACGATGCGGGCTTCGCCGAATTGCGCCGCCAGCCCGGCGAGCCACTCGCTGTCGTCCTGCTCGATGCCCAGGCGCCCCTTCCAGCGCGGATCCGCGAGGTCGTCATAGCGCTTGGGAAGCTCCTCCTTCTTTACCGCGCGGGTGTTGTAGGCAAGCGCATAAACGTTGAGGCGCGTGCCGACCCATTCGCCGTGCGGCTGCTTCGCCGCCGGAATGATGTCGGCGAGATGCGGCGACTTCACGGCGAGCTCGAGTCCTTCCCGGTGCAGCATCTCGAGCTCGGGTCCGTTGGTCTCCACCACGTCGACGGCAAAGCGCCCGCCGCGCGCCTCGGTGATCGCGCGCTGCAGCACGTTCTCCGATCCGGAACGCCACATGGTGAGCTTTACGCCGTATTTCTGCTCGAAGGCCTTGGCGAGCAGGCTCATGTCGTCGGCTTGCGCCGACGTGTACATCACGACCTCGCCTTCCTTCTTCGCGGCGGCCGCGAGGCGCTGCTCTCGGTCCGCGCCGGTGTAGTTCGCCGGATCCTGCGCAAGCGCCGCAGCCGCGGCTATCGCGGCGCCTGCAGCGATAACGAATTTGAGAAGCATGCTAGTCAGGGTCTCTCTGTACGGCTCGTCCCTTCAGGAATAGTTCCGACCAGAGCCGTTCCCACTTGTCGGCCTCGTCGAGCATGGTGGGCGGATCAATGACCTCGTAGGGAAACTTGTTGAGCGCCGTGTCGACCTTTGCGCTCGCCGGCACGCGATTGCGCTCCTTGATTAGGCGCTGGCCCTCGAGCGAGAGCATGAAGTCGGCGAAGAGCAGCCCGGCATTCGGGTGCTCGGCGCGCTTGGCAAGCGCAACTGCGTTCGCGCGACCGAAAGTCGGCTTGAGCGCTTTCCACTTGATGGGTGCGCCTTTGACGGCAAGACGCTCGGCGTTATGGTTGTAAATCGTGACCGCGAGCGGAATCTCGCCGGAGGCGACGAGCTCCGCCATGAGCGTATGTCCGGTGCGGATCTGCGGCGTCATGCGCGCAAGGCTGCGGAAGAACGCAAGGCCGCGCGCCTCGCCCATCGACTTCACCATGGCGCCGAACCAGTCCGTGTCACTCGCCTCGAGCCCGAGCCGGCCCGTCCAGCGCGCATTGAGCAGGTCTTCGTACGAATTCGGCACGTTGCCGGGCTTCACCAGATTCGTGTTGTAGGCGATGGTGAAGAAATTGAACCGGTCCGCGGCGTAACTCTTGTGCGGGGGGAATGCCGCCGGCGGCAAATTCCGGAACTGAGGGCTGTAGAACTCTTCCAGTAGCCCTTCGCGGTAGAGCGCTTCGAGCTGCGGCGCGTCGAGCTCGAAGGCATCCACGGCGAAGCGGCCCGCGCGCGCCTCCGTGAGCGCGCGCTGCAGCACCTTCTCGCTCGATGCGCGCCAGAGCTCGAGCTTCACGCCGTATTTCTTCTCGAACGCTTCCTTGATCGGCACCGAGTCCTTGAGATTGAGCGACGTATAGACGAGCGCCTGCCCTTCCCTGCGCGCGCCGGCGAGCAGGCGCTCGTCGCGGTCGGCGGCCTTGTACAGGTAGATGTCGCGGTGCGGGCTTTGCGCGAGCGCCGCCCCGGCGAACAGAAAAACGATCAACGCCGCTGCGGCGCTTGTGACACGCAACCGCATATGGCTAACGCCCGTTGCCGCGCGATCCGATGTAATTCGGGTCGATGAACTCGCTCGCCTGGAGGAAAAGGACGACCTTGCCGTTCGAATCGTGCAGGCCCGGCCATATCGCCTTGTGCACGAGCGCATAGCCGAGCGGCCTGCCCTCGTGATCGGGCAGCATCATGACGTCGTAGTGGGCCGCCGATTTCACGAGCCGCAAATGCTCCGTGCCTTTGCCCTTGCCGAGCGATTCGCGGACGAGCCAGCCGCGGCTGCCCGCAGGGTAGCTTCCCTCCCAAACCTCAAGCGGATTGCCAGGCAGCGTGTACAGGACCGCGGCGTAGAACTCGCCGTCGGCCTGCTTCGTCGGCGCAAGGGCCACGAGCGCGCTGACATCGTAATCGTTCGGCGGGATCTCAGCGGTCGGCACGAGCGGCCGGGCCGGACCCGACGGGCCCGCGCAGCCCACCAGCATTACCACTGCAAAGAAGACCAATTTGCCGCGCGACGCGCGGCTGAGCAACGTTGGCATGGTTACTTGCCGAGCGGAGTGACGACGACGAAGCTGCGCGGCTTGGAGGTCAGGCCTTCGAAGTCCGACACCGTCGCGATGACGAGCATCGGCTCGCCGCTCGGCTGCAGCTCGCTCACCTGGAAGTCGGCGATGTAGGCAAGCTGCTCGGTGCGCCATACCTCGTTCAGACCTTCATCTTGCCAGCGCAAGGCGACGACATTGCCGCCGGTGAAGTTGCGCGCGCGATAGAAGAAGCCGATCGATTCCTGGTTCTGCGCCGCTACGAAACCGAGGCCGTTGCCAGGCAGCGTCACCGCGCGCAGCCTGCCCGGCATTTGCGCTTCTTCGGGCTGAGCGTCGTTGTTTGCCCGCTTGTCCTCGACATAGACCGCGCTCTGGCCGTACTTCGCGCCGTACGCAAGCACGCGGCCCTGCAGGTCGTAAACCTTGAGCGCGGATCGCGACTGCAGCGAGACCACTTCCGGCTTTCCGTCGCCATTGACATCGGCGGTGACGAACGAATAGAGCGTGACGTGGCCGGGAAGCCGTAGCGCTTCGCCGGGCACGAGCTTGCCATCGCGCCAGGCGAGCCGTCGGATGGGACCGTCGAAGAGTCGGTCGAAGCTGCGCCCCTGTCCAAGGAGAGCCGGCCCTTCCGCAAGCTGCGCGAGGCGCAGATGCCACGGCAGCGCGGTAGCGAGCGGCTGTAACGCCGAGCCGTTCCAGCGCACCACGTACGAGGCAACCGCGTTGCTTGGCGCCGACGCAGTGACGTAAATCTCGGCGAGCCCATCGCCATCGAGGTCCGCTACGTCGACGCCGACGTTCTCGGCGCTGCGGGGCGCGCTGTAACGCGCAACCAGCTCGAGTTCCTCTCCGCGGCGCCGATAGACCTGCACCTCCTGACGGGTGACGAGCACGATGTCCGCCCGACCGTGCTCTGTGACCGGGCCGACCGCGATACCGCGGATCTCGATTGGAAGCGCTTTGCTGATCCACGTCTTGCGCGCCGGCGCCGGCTGCGCAATCACGGCCGGCGGCTGTGCCGATGGCGGCGGTGCAGCGGCCGCAGGGGCCGCGCTTGCGCGCGCGGCGAACGATTGCCGGACTGACTGGCCGATCTCGCCGAGCTTTGGGATAAGGTCCGAAGCATCGGCGCCTTCAGCGCTGTAGCGCTCGACGAGCTGGCCGCTCTTCACATCGAAAAGCGCGGCGTCGATGCTGAAGCGATTGCCGATCTGCGTCAGGCGGCCCGAAAGCACATAGTCCGCACGCTGCGCTTTTCCGAGCTCCTGCGCGAGCGCGGCGGAAAACGGCGAGCGACCCGCAACGGCTTCCGCGGGCGTGTCAGCCTGCATCACGACGACGTCGCGGCTTTGGCCGATGCGGTTCGCGAGCACATCGGGCAGCGCGCGCTTCAGATATTCCTGCGGCTGCGGTGCAGACACCTCAAACGGCAGGACCAACAGCCGCGGCGGCTCAGCGGCCGCAACGGCGCACCACCCCACGAGGAGCAGCAGCGCCGCCGCGAACCGTTTCTGCATGCCGACCTTCCTAGCCTTCAACCCACTCTCTAGAAGCTGTAGCGAAACACGAAGTGTAGCTCTTGGGAATCGTTGCGCGTTTCGGCGTTGGTCGTCGGAGTGACCCACATCGTATCGACGTTGCTGATGCTGGTCATGAATCCCCAGGGACCATCCTGCCACGTGAAGTGAAGCCAGTAGCCCTGGTTGTCCTGGATTCTTAGGGTCGTTCCGCCGATGGCACGCACGTCGTTGCGATCGTCCCTCGCCCTGCCGCCGCCGAGCGCCAGCCCATACTTCGGCGTGATTTGCCAGTTCGCTTCCAGCCATCCGCCATGCGCATGAACGGGCTGCGCAACGCCGATGGTGCTCGAAGTGGCGGAGTTGCTGCCGAGATTCCACCGCGCCATGTTGGTCGCACGGAAGGTGGCGCCGCGCAGCTCGAAGGCGCCGAAGGGCGTCACCGGGCCGAGCGGCAGTGCACCCTGAAGACCGGTGCCCACGCTTCTTAGCTTTTGCGTTCGCAGGGCCGCAGCGGTGGCGGCGCTGTTTGTGATCTCCTCCTCGCCCCAATAAGTCGAGACTGCCGCGAGCGCTTCCCGGCCGAAAACCTTCGTGCTGAACTTGGCCATGGTCTCGTAAGCCGGTCTGTCCGCACGCGTGCCGCTGTCATTGATGCCGGCAGCGGGCTGGTTGTCCGTAGCATGACGCGCAACCGAGCCGATGAGCTCGAGCGTCCCGACGCCGAGGCCGAACCTGTGCCCGGCGAAGAATGCCGGCGCGCGATTGCGGCTGCCACCCGTCATGCCGCCGCGGCCGCTCGAGACGCCCTCGATGTAGGTCGTACCGAAAGGACTAACGGCATCGTAGAAGAGCAGCGTCTGCTGCCCGAGCAGGGCCCACGTATTGGTCCAGTCCCAGCGCATGTAGGCGCGCCGCAGCCGCGGCGTGTTGGCCGCCGTAGCGCTCGACTGCCCCGTGTTTTCGTTCAGCTTCAGGCCGTCGAAATCGAACTCCGTGTACGCGCGAGTCTTGGCGCCCCACAGCTCACCGCCGCGCACGTCAAGGAATAGCCGCGTGCGCGTGGACGCCCAGCGCAACGTCTTCTGGCCGTCCTGTGCGGTGCCCGGCTGAACCGCACTCTTGCGCATAGAACTCGGGTTATCGTCGTCGTTCTCGTCGCTATTCCAGGTGGTGTTCATCTGCACGAAGCCGCCGAGCTTCGCGTCGAACGTCGATGCCACCGAGTGCTGCGCCTGTGCTGCCGGCGCGATGAAGAGCCCGCCAACGGCGAGCGCGAGTATCGACCGCTTCATTTCTTTCCTCCTCCCAGAAGAAAATGTTCCCGTATGCGGAACTACGATCGCAAATCCGGAACAGCGCGTCAGAACCTACAAGGGCTGACATAGGGCTGTCAACCGCGACCGTGGCTTATATGCAAATTCAGCGACGCGGCGGAAGGAAGGTCGATTCGTAGAGCCGGCTCCATTTCCCGGCCTGCTCGAGAAGGAGCGCCGGATCGACGATGGTGAGTGGCGTGCGGGCAAGCGTGCCTTGCAGGTCGCGGCGCGCCGGGACGAAGCCCCGTTCGCGAAGGATGCGCTGCCCTGGTTCCCCGATCATGAAGTCGTAGTAGAGGAGCGCCGCATGCGGATGCGGGGCACCGCGTGCGAGCGCAAGCCCGTTGGCGCGCGCCACCGCCGGCGGAATGACGAACCAGTCGAGCGGCGCGCCCTTTCGCTTGAGCTGCTCGGCGGTGAAGTTGTAGACCGTGAGCGCGAGCGGCACTTCGCCGGATGCGACCAGGTTCGTGAGCAACGTATGGCCGCGGCGCACCGAGATGCCGTTCGTCGCAACGAGCTCGCGAAAGAGGCGCAGCCCTTGTGCTTCGCCCAGGGCCGTGACGACGCCGGCGAACCAGTCCTCGTCGCCCGCTTCGATGCCGAGCCGTCCTTTCCAGCGCGGCTGGAGCAGATCGCCATACGACTTCGGCAGCTCCGAGTTGCGCACGAGCTGGGTGTTGTAGGCCTGCACGAAAACATTGAGGCGCGAGCCCACCCATTCGCGATGCCGGGGAAGCGCCGCGGCGATCAGCGCCTCGTGCTCGGGCGAATGCACCGCCTGCAGCAAGCCTTCGCGATGGAGCGTCTCGAGCGGCGGCGCATTCGTCTCGACGATGTCGACGTCATGGCGCCCCGCCTTCGCCTCGGCGAGCACGCGCTGCAGCACCTTGTCGGACGAGGCCCGCCACATCTGTACCTTGACGCCGTACTTCGATTCGAAGGCGCGGTTAAGCGCCGCCATGTCCTCTGTGGTAAGCGACGTGTAGAGATTGAAGCTGGCACCTTCGCTGCGCGCGCCGTCCGCCAGGCGCTGCGTGCGGTCGGCGCCTTGGTAAAGCGCCATGTCGTCGGCCGCGCCGGCAAGCGCAACCCATGCAGCGCAGAGCAAACCGAAGAGCGAGCGAAGCATGGGGTCAGACCCCTGCTCTAGCGTCCGTACTCGTCGAGCCGGTACCGGCGCGGCTTGAGCGCGCGGCAGATCTCCCGCGTCACATCGGCCTGTGGCAGCTTGAGCCCGCATTCGTGCGCCATGTCGGCGACGATCGCCATGTCGTCGTCGGCCCACGCCATGGTTTGCGTGCCCCATTTGGCGAGCGCATCGTTGGCCGCGCTGGAAATGCCGAGCGCGGCTCTCAGCTTGTCGATATCGAGCCCGTGGCGCTGCGCGAGCGCGAGCGCCTCGTGGTCGGCGACGAGGCAAGCCCAGAGGATGAGGTTGTTTGCGGCCTTGGCGACCTGTGCGCTACCGACTGCTCCGGTCGGCACGATGTCGCTCGCAAATGCGCCGAGCACGGGACGAAGTCGCTGCACGGTCGCGGCATCGCCGCCGACGAAGCAGAGCAGCGTGCCTTCGTCCGCGGCGCGGCCGCCGCGGCACATGGTCGCATCCACCACCGTGAGGCCGCGCTGCGCGTAGCTGGTGGCGAGTTCCTGCACCGTCTTTGGATGCACGGTGCTGAGCACCGCGACGATGGCGCCTGCCCGCGCCGTCGGCGCGAGCTGCGGGAATAGCGCGCGCAGCTCTTCGTCGTATCCGACGCACACCAGCACCACATCGCTCGCCGCGGCGAGCGCAGCGAGGTCGTCGCACCATGTCGCGCGGCGCGATTCCACGAAGGCGCGCTTGGCGCCCTCGATGTCGAACACGAGGGTGTGGAAGCCGGTGCGCGCCAGGTGGCCGATGATCGGCTGCCCCATGCGCCCGGCGCCGATGACACCGATGTTCATGCCAGTACCTCCTCCACCGGCATCGTGCGCGGCGTAACGCGCGACAGGGCTCGCACGCGCTGCGCCGCTGCGTCGAGGCCGGGCGGCTGCTCGCCTTTGGCGAGCGCCTGCGCCGCCTCGAGGAGCCGCCGGCGCGTCATGACGATGCCTTTGTCCGTCGCGACGAGATGCTCGTGCGGGCGATCTGCGATGGCGCCCATGCTCTCCTGGATGGCGGCGTCCTGCACGCCGACGCCGCGAATGCCGGAGAAGCTTCTGCGTGCGCGCTGCGCCTGTCGGTCGATGAGATAGTCGTTGCGGCGGTTGGCGACCGGAAGGAACGTGCCCGGCATAAGCGGCACGTGCACCCCGCGCCCGTTGCGCGCGCCTTCCACCTCAGCCGCCGTTAGCGCTCGGCGCGGATGGTAGTCGACGTTGAACACCCAGCAGTTCTCGTCATCGCTCGGCACCCAGGCATGTCCGCCGCTGGGGTTGTCGCCGTAGGGCGGGAAAAGGTTGAAGCACGGCATGAGGAATTGCGTGACACGCCAGAAGTAACGATCGTCTCCTACCTTGCGCCGCGTGCAGATGTGCAGCCCGCCTGGCGAGGCGAGTGGCAGGAACGCCGGGCTCGGATCCCCCTTCAGCATTGCTGCGCTCTCGGCATCGCGCTTGAGGAGCGGATCGTCGTCGACCGCCCAGCGGTGCAGGAACGTCGAATGGATGGAGTCGAGCCCGCCTTCCATCGCCTGCAGGTAATTGCATTCCTGCAGCCGCTTGCTCAGGTAGCGCTGCTCGGGCGGCACGTCGATCCATTCGTAGGCCGGCTGCGGCGGCTGGTGCTCGCGCGGCCCCATGTAAGTCCACAGCACGCCGCCACGCTCGATGAGTGGATAGCTCTTCAGCTTCATGCGCTGGCAGAGCTTCGGATTGTCGGGCTCCGAGGGAATCTCGGTGCACTGGCCGGTCACGTCGTACTTCCAGCCGTGATAGGAGCAGCGCAGTCCGTTCTCCTCGTTGCGCCCGAACCAGAGCGACACGCCGCGGTGCGCGCAAAACTCGTCGATCAGCCCGAGCCTTCCCTGCGTGTCGCGGAACGCGATCAGGCGCTCGCC
>Ga0075436_100003077_pt1 | contig 11427 bp, 9 predicted proteins | sample RhiMethybrSRZTD5_FD_75303 | JGI IMG/M metagenome (GOLD analysis project Ga0075436, IMG submission 75303) | Populus rhizosphere microbial communities from Tennessee, USA - Rhizosphere MetaG P. TD hybrid SRZTD5 | ecosystem: Host-associated > Plants > Roots > Rhizosphere > Soil | place: USA... | reverse complement strand
CCGCCGTTCAGCGACGGAAGTACGAAGCAGATGCGGGGACGGATCACTGGATTGCGGATTGTGGATTGCGGAGTGCGGATTCATTTCGCGAATCGGCGGCGCGTGGACCGCCGCGGAGCGTGACGCCGAGATGCGCCGACACGTCCCTCATCATCCGGTCGGCCTCGACTTCGAGCGTGTGCGCACGCGCCGTCGCGTAGCCCGCGGCAATCAGACGCCGGCGCAGGCTGAAATCGACGATCAGCCGCGCGACGGCGTCGGCCAGCGCGTCCGCGGTCGGCGCGTCGACGAGCAGACCGTTGCTCTCGTGCGTGATCAGACTCGGAATTCCGGCGACGGACGTCGCCACGACGGGCGTTCCGCCGGCCATCGCCTCGAGCAGCACGCGCGGCACCCCTTCGCCCGGAAGCGTCGGCAGCACGAACAGGTCGTATTCGCGATACAAGGGAAGCAGACGCTCGAGCGCCATCGGTCCGACGATGCGAAGCCGTTCCTCCACGCCGAGCGACGTGGCTTGACGCTCGATCTCCTGCTGTTCCGCTACGCCTGGTGATCCGACGGCCGGTCCCACGATATCGAGCGAAACATCGAAGCCGCCGTCGACGAGGCGACGGACGACGTCGGGCAGCACGCGAAGCCCCTTGCGCGGATCGATGCGCGAGACGGTGAGGATCCGCTTCCTCGGCGCCGCGCACGTATCGTTCCTCGTCGCGATATCGCCGGCGCCGATCGTCGTCGTTCGCGTTTCGACGACGACGTGTCCGGGACCCGAGTGCTTGCGCGTGAGCGCCGCGCCGTTGGCGAAGGCCAGCGAGCGATCGGCCATGAGCCGGATGTTCCGCTCCTCGAACGCGGTGTACCAATCCCACAGGCGTTTCTTCGCGCCGCGATACGGCACCGACGGCTGCACCGCCGCCAGATCGCCGACGATGAGCACGAAGGCGGTCCGGCCGAGAAGCCGCGCGCCGGCGAACGCGAAGATGGCGGCCGGCGTCGGGACGCGGCAGTGCAGCAGGTCGATCCGTTTCACGAAACGAAGCAGACGCGGCAGCATCAGCGGCAGTCGCGGGTAGAACTGCAGCGGTCCGTCGAAATGCGGCAGCGGGCTCAGCGTGACGTTCGGAGCGCGCACCGCGGTTCCCTCGCCGCGCGCCGCGCGCAGCAGCGGAACGCACAAGACGATCTCGTCGAAGTACGGCGCGAGCGAATCGACGTAGCGCGCGAACGAACCTTCGACCTCGCGCAGCGTTCCGTCCGGCGCGCGCCAGAACGGCATGTGATAGACAATCCCGAGCGTCATTTCTTACTTTGCGCGGGGCCCCACGCCCGCGCCTGACGCCCTCGCGCCGTCACGCTCGGGCGTAACCTTCAATTGCGACCGCTGGCGCGGTCGCGCAGGTGTCGCCGACAAAAGGCGGTCGTAGAGCGACGCAACGGAATCAACGTACCGCGCGACGTTGAAGCGTGGGACGACGGACCGACAGGCATCGCGTCCGAGCCGTCCACGCAGGTCGGCGCTCTCGAACAGGCGCGCCAGCGCAGCGCCGAGCGCGTCCGCGTCGCGGGGCGGGACGAGAAGACCGGTCCGGCCGTCCTCGATCACTTCCGGGATGCCGGCGACGTGCGTCGCCACGACCGCGCGCGACGCGCCCATCGCCAGCACCAGCGACAACGGCAGCCCTTCCCACAGCGACGGCATGACGAACACGTCCATCGCCCCGAGCAGATTGCCGAGATCGCGGCGCGGGCCGACGAAGTGCACGCGCGAGCCGATGCCGAGCTCGCCCGCGAGGCGCGCGAGCGGCTCGCCGAGCTCGCCTCCACCAACAACGATGAGCCGCACGGCGGCGAGCGCCGGCGTGTTCGCAAGCGCCTCGAACAAAAATCGATGCCCCTTCTGTTCCGTCAGCCGCGCGATGATGCCGGCCGTCGGCGCGTCGGCGGGAACGCCGAGCGACACCCGCATCTCCGCCGGTGAAACCGTCGGCTCCGCCTGGCTGAAGTCGACCGCGTTGTAGATGACGTCGACCTTCGACGATTCCGCGTGCACCTGTTTCACGTAGTACTCGCGCACCGATTCGGCCGATGCGATGACGCGGTCGGTGCCGGCCATCAGCAGCCGTTCGGCGAGCGCGTGATGGCGTTTCTTCCGCTCGTAGATGTTGACTTCGGTGCCGATGATGATCGGCACGTGAGCGAGGATCGCCGCCAACCGTCCGTACAAGCTCGCCGTCAGGAGAAACGTGTGGACGATATGCGGCTGCGTCCGGCGCAGATACTCGCGGATGGCGCCGACATCCCATGGCCGCCGCACGCCCGGGTTGAGCCCCAGCACGTCGACCGGCGTGCCGGTCCTGCGAATCTCTTCGCCGATGGGGCCCGAATCGTGGATGCAGCAGACGCGCGGCTCGAATCGCGGCGGCAGGTGTCGGACGAGATTGAGCACCATTTCCTCGGCGCCGCCGACCATGAACGCGTGCGCCAGATAGATCACGCGCGTGCGCTCCACGCTCACGCGACGTGCGCCCGGTAGTACGCGATCGTGCGCTGCAGTCCGTCCGCGAGCGACACGCGCGGCCGCCAGTTCAATTCCCGCTGCAGCCGATCGATGTTGGCGACGAAATCGCCGGTTTCGATTTTCCTGGCGAGCGGCGGCCAGTCGGCGAGCTCGATGCGGCCGCTGCCGGCCATGGCGATGATGGCCCGCGCCATGTCGACGAGCGGCGTCCCGATACCGCTGCCGACGTTGAAGATGGGTCCGTCGCCGGCGGCCGCTTCGCCAACCCGAAGGAGCGCGTCTATCGCGTCATCTCTATAGATGTAGTCGCGGCGCTGCCCCCCGTCGCCGTAAATCCTCAGGGCCTCACCGGCCAACGCAAGGTGAATCAATCGGTTGACGACGCCGTACGCCGTCCGGCCCGGCGGCTGCCCCGGCCCGTACGGATTCGTGAGACGGGCGATGGCGAACGCGAGCCCGTACACGCGGCCGTACAACCGCAAGTACTGCTCGACCGCCGCCTTGTGAACGGCGTGGATGCAGAGCGGATCCGGAACGCGCTCTTCGCCAACCGCGTCGGCGCCGCCGCTGCCGTACACGAGGCGCGAGCTGACGAACACCAGCCTCGCGTCAGGCGCCTCGTCGCGCAGCGCCTCGAGCAGCACGAGAGCGCCGCGGCAATTGACGTCGAGGTCGGTCCACGGATCTTCCATGCTCTGCACCGCGCCCGACTGCGCGGCAAGATTGAAAATCGTCTCCTGACCGCGAACGGCCGCGCGCATCGCCAGGCCGTCGCGCAGGTCCGCCTCGATCACCCGGACGCCGGCCGCCGACAACGCCGACGCCGCGTCGCGATGCGCGGCAACGGATCGCGTCACCACCGCCACCTGCGCGCCGAGCTCGCGCAGTCGATCGACGACGCCCGTTCCGATGTACCCGAGTCCGCCGATGACGAGCGTGCGCCGATCCTGGTACGACGTCATCCGCGTTTGCGCGCGACACACCAGCAGTGCAGATGCGCCTCCGATTCGAACCGGAACAGGGACTCGATGACGAAGGGCGACTCGAGGAGCTCGCGCACGCGGCGCTCGTCGGCATAGCGTCCGCGCGCCAGCAAGCGATCGCGCAGCGGCTGCGCCAGAAACGACGGCGCCACCGCGGCGAGGGCGCGGCCGACCGAGCGCTTCACCGTGGGCGGAATCGACGACGAGTCGGGATGAACGGTCGTGAACGCGAACCGGCCGCCCGGCTTCAGCCAGCGCGCCACGCGCGCGACGATCGACGCCTCGAGCGGCACGTGCTCGGCGAGGACGCCAATCGAATACACGAGGTCGAACCGTTCCTCGTCGACAGGACACGACACGATGTCGCCTTCGATGAGCGTCACCGTCCGGGCCGTAATCGACTCCGCGTTGTGGGGGACGCGCGCTTCGGCGAGCATCGCCGGCGAGGCATCGATGCCGACGAGGTCGCCGACGCCCGTCAGCGCCCAGAAGTACCGCCCGGTGCCGCAGCCGAGATCGAGGACGTCGATCGGCGGCGTCATCGCCGCGCACAGCTGCTGCAGCCAGACGGCGAACCGCCGGCAGGGGTCGCTCGAATCGAACTCGTCGTCGTGCGCGCGGTAACGCCGCGCGTAGGCCGCGTCGTAAATGGTCGACGCGCTGCTCATGCGGCGAACAGCTCCTCGGCCGCAACGAACCGGACCTCGCTGCAGGCGGACGCGTGATCGATGAACCGCAGCAGGACCGTCTTCATCGCGTCGGTCATTTCCCAGTAATGCGTCGCCACGCAGAAATGTCCGCCGGCTCGCCGCGCCTCTTCGAAACCGGCGACGAGGTCGCCGATCGCCGTACCCGGAATCAGGCCGTGGCAGCCGAACTCGGCGTGGCTGCTGTATCGCAGCACGTGCGGATAGACGAGGCGATCGCTTCTCGTCCGGCCGGTCGCGCGGCGGAACCGGCGCACGCGCCACCAGTTCCCGAATGTCCTGCGATCCCACGCGCGCATCGACGGACGAAACGACAGGAACGAGCCGAGAATGTTCAGGCCGGCGCGGGCGACCGCCGCCAGGCCGCGCTTCGACAGCGTGTTGTGCGGCGGCACGAACACGCTGATCCTCGTCCCGAGCGCCGCGTTCAAGTACGCGAGCCCCTCGCCGACGCGACGTTCCGGATCCGGCGCCGCCTGAAACTCGTACCCGTCGCCGAAATCCTCGTGCGTGTAACCGTGCAGCGCCACGGTGGCGCGCCGTGATGCCAGCCACTCCTTGAGCGCGCCGACGAGCTCGGGATTCCGCTCGAGCGCGAACATCTCGCGCGAGCGCCAATGCTCTTTCGGGATGCCGGCGCGCTCGTAGCCGATCGCGAACGGCACGGTGGCGAGGCAGACCGGGACACGATCCCAGACGTCGTGATAGACGCGGACGAGCGATTCCGGCGCGGTGAAGTAACAGGTGTCGTCGTCACGGATCGCGACTTTCATACCGACACGGGCGCCCTGCTGGCCCCCCGCGCCTCGATGGCGCGGTGGTACACGTCGAGCAGCCGCAGCGCGCTCGCGTGCCACGAGAACTCCGTGAGCGTTCGCTGCCGGCTGCGCGTGCCGGCCAGGCACGCCGCCTGCGGCGACAACAGGTACTTCTCCAGCGCCGACGCCAGGCGCGCGGCGTTGTCGCGCTCCACCACGGCGCCGCCGATTCCATCGAGCACGAACTCGCGAACGCCGCCGACGTCCGTCGTCACGACCGGCAGACCGCACGCCATCGCCTCCAGGATGACGTTGGGCGAGTTGTCGAACGCCGACGACAACGCGAACACGTCGGCGCTGCGATAGAACGACGGCATGTCGCGATGCGGGACGGCGCCGGTGAACGTCACCGCATCGGCGACGTCGAGCGTCGTCGCGTACGCGCGCAGCGCCGTCGCTTCCGGGCCATCGCCGACGATCACCAGATGCGCGGCGCCGATATGGCGGCGCAGCAGCGCGAACGCCTCGACGAGCAGCGTGAGGTTCTTGATCGGCACGAGCCGGGCCACGGCGAGCACCACGAACCGGTCGTGGAGCCGCAGCGCCGTCCGCAGCGACGGTCCGTCCGGTCGAAATAGATCCGTGTCGACGCCCTTCGGGACGCGATCGATCGTGCGGCCCAGCCGCTGCGGCAGATGCTCGGCCGCCCATCCGTCGGCGACGAGCGCGTCGGCGAGGCGCAGGTCGGCCATGTAGCGAACGTTGGGCTCGCCCGGCAGATTGATGACGACGGGAACGTCCTCGGTCCGCAGCCGCGCGGCCTGGTGCAGCGCATGCGCGTGGACGATGTCGGGCTTTCGATCGGAGGCGGCGATCCGCTTCCACGCGGCGCGGCAGAACCACTCCTCGTCGACGTGCAGCGCGGTCATCGTCAGGCGGCCGAAGCCGCGGCGCTTCTGGAAGCGGTACACGAAGTCGCGCGCGTACGGCGACCGCAGCACCGTCGCGTTCACGCCGTCGAGTGGATATCGCGGCTGCCCGAGCAGCGGGGCGCCGGTGATGATGTCGACGTCGGTGCCGAGCGCGCCGAGCTCGCGCGCCCAGGCGAGATGCCGCGTTTCGCCGCCGCCCCGCATCATCGCGAGGCATCGGACGAGCATCGTCACGCGCATCGTTGCACCGGCGTCTGCGCGTCGACGTGAGCGCGCGCCCACAGCTCGAGGCACACGAGCGCCCAGATCCGCTTGGCGTGATCGCGCGCGCCGCTCTCGTGCTGCCGGAGCAGCACCGCCACCTGCGACGGCCGCGTCCACCCGCGCTGACGCGTCCGCGGATCGGACAGGATGTCCCTCGCCCAGCCGATCATCTCGTCGTGGAACCAGCGGCGCAGCGGGACACCGAAGCCGCGCTTCGGCCGCTCGAGCACGGCGGGCGGCACCCACGGTCGGATGACTTCTCTGAACAGCCGCTTGGTCGTCGTCGCATCGCCATGGCGCGCCGACGTCTGCCGCGCGGCGAGCTCGATCACCTTGTGATCGAGGAGCGGACATCGAGCCTCGAGCGAATGCGCCATCGTGGCGCGATCGACCTTCACGAGGATGTCGTCCGGCAGATAGTGCCGCTGGTCCCACTGCTGCAGGCGCGACAGCAGCGTGCCGCGCGCGGCGCGAATCGACGCGACGGCGCACCGTTCGGGCGGAGCCGCCGCCGCACGCAGCACGTCGGGCTCGACCACCGATGCGAGCAGGTAGTCCGGAAAGACCGTCCGCCGCCACACGAACCACGCTTCGGGTCCGAGCGCCAGCGTCGACAGGCGCCCCTTTCCGCGCGCGTGCGCCGGCACGTATCGGGCGCCGGCGCCGATCGCGCTCCGCAGCGCGTCGATCGGCGCGGAGCCGACGCGCGCCAACGCGTCGGCGTACGGCGTGTAGCCGGCGAACAGCTCGTCGCCCCCGTCGCCGGTCAGGCACACGGTGACGTGTGTGCGCGCGAGCTCGGCGACGTAGAACGTCGGGATGGCTGACGCATCGGCAAACGGCTCGTCGTAGTGAATCGCCAGCGTCTCGGCGACGCGGATGCAGTCGGGCGTGACGACCTGCTCGTGATGATCGGCGTGAAACGCCGCGGCCGTCGACCGCGCCTCATCGAGCTCGTCGTACTGCGGGTCGCCGAAACCAATCGTGAACGTCTGCACCGGCCTGGTGGAGTGCCGCGCCATCAGCGCCAGGACCGCGGCCGAGTCGATGCCGCCGCTCAGAAACGCGCCGAGCGGCACGTCGGATCGCAGCCGGATGCGAACGGCTTCGCTCAACTCGGCGCGGAGCTGCTCGATCGCCTCGGCTTCCGGCAGGGCGTCGCATTCGGCGGCCTGCGGCCATTGCCAGAACGTTTCGAGCCGAGACGTCCCGGTGGCCGCGTCGACGATGAGCGCCGCGCCGGGCGGCACGCGGCGCATGCCTTCGAAGACTGCGGCGTCACCGGCCACGTAACCGAACGTGAAAAAGCTGAGCAGCGCGTCGGCCCTCACGGCGGGCGAACTGCCGATGGCATCGAGGATCGCTTTCGTCTCGGACGCGAAGATCAGCTCGCCGTTCCGGCGCAGGTAATACAACGGCTTCTTGCCGGCGCGATCGCGGGCGAGCACGAGTTGCCGCCGCGGCGCGTCCCAGATGGCGACGGCGAACATGCCGCGCATGCGCGTGAACCCGTCGAGGCCTTCGGCAGCGTACAGATGGGCGATCACCTCGGTGTCGCACGCGGTCGTGAAGCGGCGTCCGGCGCGCCGCAGCTCGTCGCCGAGCTCGACGTAGTTGTAGATCTCGCCGTTCTGCACCACGGTGACGGCGCCGCCGTCGATGGAGATCGGCTGATGCCCGCCGGCGACGTCGATGATGCTCAGACGCGCGGCTGCGAGTGCCACACGCGAATCGACAAACGTGCCGCGATCGTCCGGGCCGCGGTGCCGCAGCGTCGCGATCATCCGGTCGAGACGTTCGCCGTCTGGCAGGCGCTCGTCAAATGACACGAAACCGGCTATGCCACACATTTTCTTATTCGGGTGGGGCCCCACCCCCACCCGCTGACGCCCTCGCGCGGTAGCGCTCGGGCGTATCTAGAACAGAACATCACCACGGGCTTGTTGCTACGTATTCGCACAATACGAAAACGGATGACATCTTTGCATTTCCTACTCGCGTGGGGACCCACCCCCGCTTTCACTCGGCGGCCCGGCTTCGCCGGGCTTCCCTCCGGCGGGCCACCCCAACGCGGCTGCCGCGTTGGGGACCCCGGCGCCTCGCTCGGGCCGCAGGCGCTATAGTCGCGTGGGCCCCACCCCCACCCGCTGACGACCTCGCAACATTTCCTTCGGCTCGCAGGGCCCCACCCCGCTCGCTTGGGCCGCAGGCGCTGCGCTCGGGCGTATCTAGAACCGAACGTCGCCACGGGCTTGTTGCTACGTATTCGCACAATACGAAAACGGATGACATCTTTGCAGATTTTCATGACCTCACTGCGCGACTGCGGTGAGCGTTCCCGCCGGCCTGCCACAAATTGCGTTGAGCTCGTCGACGACGAAGCCGGCGACGCGCTCGGCGGCGCGGCCGTCGAGGAACTCGCACTGCTCCAGCGCGACCCGGCGGCGTCCTTCGCGATCGAGCGACGGCTCGTCGAGATAGCGTCCTATCGCTTCGACGAGCTGCGCCGGTGTCTCGGCGACGCGGACCGCGCCATGCCGCGTCACGTTCACGTAATGAGTGAAGCGATAGTAGCGGCGCGCGGATCGCGCCCACTCCGACCGCTGCTCGCCGTCGAACGCGATGTTGACCACCGGCGTGTCGACGATCGCCGCTTCCACGGCGAGCGTCGACGCGACGTTCACGACGACGTCGCTGTGGCGCATCGTGTTGGCGAGGTGCAGCTGGTTGTCGACCGTGAAATCGATGGCCAGACCGTCGCCGGCGCGGACGGTCGGCCGGAACGGCTTCTCGATGATCACGTGCGGCGTGCCGTTGACGGCGGCGTAGGCGTCCAGGTCGTCGCGCGGATGCAGCCGCACGAGCAGCTGCGCATCGTGCCGCCACGCGCGTGACGCGAGAGCCTCGATCAATACGCGCAGCACGTGATCGTGGTGCGCATACAGCGCGCGCGGCGTCGTCGTCAGCGCAACGAGCTTGCGCGCCGGGTCGGCGCCGATCCGACGGAAGAACGCCTCGCGCGCCACGAACGTGCCGTCGCGGAAGTACAGGTCCCACTGCGGCGCCCCTGCAATCCGGATGTCCTCGGGCTCGTAGCCGTGCAGGTCGACCGCCTGCTGCTGCATCAACGTGTTCCAGACGATCAACCGGTCGACGCGGCGGACCGGCAGCAGCTTGTTGGTGAAGTTGTCCCAGCTCGGATCGACGGCGACCGTGCGAACCCGGCGGCGGACCGCCGTTCTGAGCAGCGGGATCTCCGAGAAGATGAGACCGGGACTCGACGTGACGAGCAGCGCAGGCCGGTAGCGATCGAACAGCGCCTCTGCCTGCGGATGCGAGACGAGTCGATCGATCAGCTCGTATCGCGTCGGCTTCCGGACGATGGAGGGGGCGAGCGCGGACGCCAGCAGGCGCTTGGCTCGGATCCACCGGATCGTCTTGTTCGCGATCGCCTCCTGGCGCCGAATCGCCACCGACGCGGTGGCGCGCGAGTCGATGTAGCTTGCCTGGATCAGCGCCATCAGCCGCGCTTCGAGTCCCGCCGGCTGGTGCGACGGCAGATCGACGACGCGGACGCGCGGGTGCCGGCACTCGCGGACGAACGCTTCGTCGTTGACGAGCGGCGACAGCAGGACGACCTCGCAGTCGGACTGCGCGGCGAGCAGGCGGCTGACCAGTCCGGTGCGAAGGATGTTGCCGGCCGCCGCGCCGTGCGGTACCGACACGAAGACCACAGCGCGCGTGCTCACGCGCGCTCCACCGCGCGCGCTTCAGCGCCGAGGTGCACGAATTCGTACGCGACCGACACGAGACCGTCGTCATCGTCGCCCATCGGTGCAAGACCGTCGACGCCGCGGCCCCGACCGCTGATGGCAAAGCGCGGTCCGGCGGCGACGACGTCATACGATGCGAGCTGATCGACGTCGGTGATTGACAAGCGCATGACGTACTGCCGCGGGCGAAGCGGCAGCGTTGGAAAGCGAAATTCAACGACGCCGCCGCCCGCAATCCGGCGCGGCATGTCCGATGGCGCCGACTTCGCGGTGGTCACCACGAGGCCGGTGTCGACGTCGATGATGGCGATCTCGAAGAGCGGGCGATCGATCGCGACGTCGGCCCGGTAGGATGCGCGCACGATCAAGGTGTCGCTGGCGGCCAGCATCGATGCCGGACGACCCGAGGCGTCGAGTAGATCGACCGACCCGTAGCGAATCTCGCCGGTTCCGCCGCGGTGACTCTGGAGCGCGTTTGACCGATTCGCGAGCGCTTCGAGGTTCACCTCGTCCATGTACTGCTCGGCGATCTCCGCAGCGGGGCCTGACGCGCGCACGCGCCCGTCTTCCATCCACACGATCTCGCTGCAGAGACGCCGCACGTTCCACATGTCGTGCGAGATGAACAGCACGGTCTTGCCGTCGGCGATCAGCCGGCGCAGCGCCTCGAGCGCGCGGCGGCGGAACGCGGCATCGCCGACCGCGAGCACTTCATCGACGAGCACGATGTCGGGACGGGCGAAGATGGCGACGGCGAAGCCGAGCCGCGCGTACAGCCCGGAGGAATAGCGTTTCATCGGCGTGTCGATCAGCCGCTCGACGTCGGCGAACTGCACGATGGCGTCGAACTGGCGGTCGATCTCGCGCCGCGTCAGGCCGAACAGTCCGGCGCCGAGGTACACGTTCTCGCGGCCCGTCAACTCCGGGTGGAAGCCGGCGCCGAGCTCGATCAGCGACACGACGTGTCCGGCCACGCGCACCGAGCCGCTCGTCGGCCACGTCACGCGTGAAATGAGCTTCAACAGCGTCGTCTTGCCCGCGCCGTTCCTGCCGATGATGCCGACGCCCGAGCCCTGCGGCACGTCGAGCGACACGTCGCGCAGCGCGTGGATCGTGGCGTCGATGCGGCCGCGCGCGGCGCTGTGCACCTCATCACTCCGGCCGCGCAGTCGATCGACGTTCGACGCGACGAGATCGACGATGGTCCGCGAGCGGCCGGTGCGATACCGCTTCGTGACGTGCTCTAGCTGGATCGAGAGCGGCACGATTGCGTATCCGTCAACTCTTTCTTAATTTGTGCGCGGGGCCCCACCCCCGCCCTTCTGCTTCGGGAGCATCAGGTTCGTCAGATGACGTCAGCAAAATATTTGTCCATGCGCTTGAAGAGCACGAACGACGTCGTGAAGAGCGCGATCGTGATCGCGGCCGAGATCACGACGAGCGGCCATTCCGGAGCGCGGCCGAACACCAGCGAGGACCGGAACCCCTCGAC
>Ga0075436_100003076_pt1 | contig 11427 bp, 15 predicted proteins | sample RhiMethybrSRZTD5_FD_75303 | JGI IMG/M metagenome (GOLD analysis project Ga0075436, IMG submission 75303) | Populus rhizosphere microbial communities from Tennessee, USA - Rhizosphere MetaG P. TD hybrid SRZTD5 | ecosystem: Host-associated > Plants > Roots > Rhizosphere > Soil | place: USA... | reverse complement strand
CGTTGGTTTACGAGCAACCTGCTCTATGGCGGCACACACACACACAACCCACGTGATCCGCTGCTGACTCCTGGGGGATCCTCGGGTGGTGGAGCTGCTGGCGTCGCGGCGGGCATCGGACACATTGCTTTAGGGACGGACATCGGTGGGTCAGTGCGCTACCCCGCGTATGCTTGCGGCATTCATGGGTTACGTCCCAGCCTCGGCCGAGTCCCTTTCTACAACGCGTCTTTGCCTGAGCCCACTATCGGGGGTCAGGTCATGCACGTGGTGGGTCCCATGGCACGTACCGTTGAGGATCTTCGCGTCAGTCTGTCTGCCCTGTCGGCTGCCGATCCAAGGGATATTTGGTGGGCGTCGGCGCCTCTGGAAGGGCCACCGATGCCACTTCACGCCGCACTATGCGTGCGGCCGGCAGGGAGGCAGGTCGAGCGAGAGGTCGAGGCGTCTGTTCTGGATGCAGGGCGGCGGCTTGCCGACGCAGGATGGACGGTGGAGGAAATCGACGATACGCCGCCGTTGACCGAGGCAGCTGAAGCTAACGAATGGCTGTGGCTCGCTGATGGTTTCGCGCAGCTCGCGGACGCGGTCGAGCGCGACGGCGATCCAGGCGCTCTGGCAGTGGTGGCATTCGCGAGATCTCGGATCAAATCGTATCCCGCCGACGCCGTGGCCCGAGCGCTCGTTCAGCGCGCTACGGTGCGGCGCGAGTGGCAGCTCTTTTTGGATAAGTATGCGGTGCTGTTGATGCCGGTTTCAGCCGAGTTGCCCTTTCCGGACGGCCTCGATCTGCAAGGCCACGGAGCGTTTGAACGGGTGTGGGATGCGCAGTTTCTTTTGCGCGCGACCCCTACGTTGGGTTTGCCGGCACTGGCGGTCTCCACAGGGCTCGTGGGTCAGACCCCGGTCGGGGTGCAAATCGTTGCAAACCGCTATCGCGAGGACCTGTGTCTGTGCGCTGGTGAGGCAATCGAGGCTCGAGGAACGCCGCCGGCTCCCATCGATCCGCGCAACTGACAGGCAGAGCGCAGACAGCTAGTACCGCGTTCGGATGGAGAACGGAAAAGTTCGCGATGAAAGAGGAGATTCGATATGCACAACGATCGCATCAAACAGAACATGGAGGTGATCGGCGCGGATGGCGTCCACATCGGCACCGTCGATCGTGTCGAGAACGGCCGTATCCGGCTTACCAAGTCGGACGGCGGTGAAGGCCGCCACAAAGGGCATCACCACTACGTGGATCTCGGCTTGGTGGCGGATGTCGAAGGCACCAGGGTTCGGCTGTCCGCGATTGGTGCAGTCGCGGTCACCTTCGAGGAGGAAAAGTCCGGGCAACCCATCTGAAGCAGGCTTACCGCAACCGATCATCAGCACAGTCGTAGAGGCAACAAGATTAATGAGCATCAGCATCGACGTGGCGGTCTCGGGCAGAGCGTTCATGCTGATATGAACCATATCGCGCACAGCCACATGGGACATGACCACGTGGTGCACGGCCACGTCGGACACGACCATACGGCGATGGCCGCAGATTTCCGCCGCCGATTCTGGATTTCGATGATTCTGACAGCGCCGGTGCTCGCCTTGTCGCCATTGATCCAGGGTCTGCTCGGGCTACGCGCGACGCTTGCTTTTCCCGGCGAGTCCTACGTTCTCTTTGGATTTTCGGCGTTCATCTATTTCTATTGCGGCTGGCCGTTTCTCAGGGGCATCCACGACGAAATCTCGGCACGTCGCCCGGGCATGATGACGCTCATTGCGGTCGCGATTTCCACCGCCTTCATCTATTCGAGCGCGGTGGTGTTCGGCCTTCGCGGCACGTTATTTTTCTGGGAGCTGGCGACCCTGATCGACGTCATGCTCCTTGGACACTGGCTGGAAATGAAGTCCATTATTGGCGCCTCCCGGGCTTTGGAGACGTTGGTTCAGCTTCTCCCGGCGACCGCGCACCGGCTGAAAGCGGGTAACGATGAGACCGAGGATGTCCCCGTTGCGGTACTGAGGCCGGCGGACCGCGTTCTGGTCAAGCCTGGAGAAAGAGTTCCGGTCGACGGAGCCATCACAGAAGGCCGGTCGAGCTTCGACGAGTCGACGCTGACAGGTGAGTCTCGGCCTGTCGAAAAAGTCGAGGGCCAGGAGGTTGTCGGCGGCGCGATCAACGGTGAAGGTGCCGTCACCGTTGTCGTGCGGAAGACGGGAGATCAAACGTATCTCAGCCAGGTCATCGCGCTGGTCAAACAGGCACAGGAAACGCGCTCGCGGACGCAGGACTTGGCCGACCGTGCTGCCTTGTGGTTGACCTACATCGCTCTGTCCGTCGGCGGCGCCACTCTCGTCGCCTGGCTTGGGTTCGGATACGGCTTCGATTATGCAATCGAGCGAATGGCCACAGTGATGGTCATTGCCTGTCCCCATGCGCTTGGCCTCGCGGTGCCTCTGGTTGTCGCGGTGAGCACGCGCCTTACGTCGCAGAACGGTCTGCTCGTCCGCGACCGCGCCGCTTTCGAGCGTGCGCACAGGCTGAGCGCTGCGCTGTTCGACAAGACCGGAACGTTGACGGAAGGCAGGTTCGGCATTTCCGGCGTGATCGCCTTGGCCGATTTGCCCGAGGACGAGGTCCTCGCTTGGGCGGCCGGACTGGAGAGCCAGTCGGAGCATCCGATCGCCCAAGGCATATTGGGTGGCGCCAAGGAACGCGGTGTCCGGCCAAAGCCGGTCCATGACTTCAAGAGCCTCGCGGGTCAAGGCGCAGAGGCCATCATCGAAGAGCATCGTGTGAGGGTCGTGAGTCCCAACTATGTCAGCACCCGCGGACACGCGCCGCAAAACGAAGGCATCCGGAAGTGGGGTGAGGAAGGCAATACTGTTGTCTACGTGCTGATCGATGACAAGTTGGTCGGCGCCATCGCGCTTGCCGACATTATTCGAAAGGAGTCCCTCGCGGCTGTGTCGCGCCTCAAGGCAATGGGCATCCGCTGCATGATGATCACGGGTGACGCCACGGCAGTAGCCCGGTCCGTCGCCGCGAAGCTTGGATTAGACGACTATTTCGCCGAGGTCTTGCCGCGTCAGAAGCTGGAGAAGGTTCGTGAGGTGAAGGCGCGCGGCATGACCGTGGCGATGATCGGCGATGGCGTCAACGACGCGCCGGCCCTGGTCGAATCCGATCTCGGCATCGCGATCGGAGCAGGAACCGAAGTCGCAGTTGAATCGGCGGACGTGGTGCTCGTGCGCAGTGATCCGCGCGATGTCGTCGCCATCGTGACGCTGTCGCGCGCGACGTATGGGAAAATCGTTCAGAACTTGGCGTGGGCCACCGGCTATAACATTTTCGCCATTCCGCTCGCCGCCGGCGTGGCTTATCCATGGGGGATCGTTATCAGCCCTGCCATTGGCGCGGCCCTCATGTCGCTGAGCACGCTCATCGTGGCCGTCAACGCACAGCTGCTCGGGAGAACCGATCACTCGCGCATGCGTGCGCGATCCAACCGCTGATCTCTTCCGGCGCCGCAAAGATCACCGGGCGCGATTGGTTATGGTCGGAGCGCCTTTCGCCGGGCCGTCAGCGCCCGAATCGGCCTTCACCACCTGTTATGAGATCTATGGCCGCGGCTCGTCGTACACGGCGACCCGATGGCGGAAGACGAGTTCGCCGCCTTTCCATCCCGTGAACAGAATGATGCCGATCACGAGGAATGAGATGATCAGGCCGACGGGCAATACTGCCGCACTGCCGTTCTCAAGCCGCCAGAAGAAATTGAAGATTGACAGCAGAACGGCAAGAACGTTCCCGATGGCGTGCTGCCAAGCATCGCTCAAGTTCCTGATCCTTGCGTCGCCTATGAAATCGACGAGTCCTGCAGTAGCGGCGAGCCCGGCCGCGATGATTGCAGCGCCAAGAAGCCACAGCGCGGCGGTCGTCCAAATTTCCGACCGGGTCCACCAGAACCCGATGTCGGCGATCCAAGTTGCTACCCAGAAGCCAATCGGAAGAGTGACCAGCATCGGATGCAGCGGATGCCCGATCAGATTTGCCGAGCTCACTGGGTTGCGTGTCGCCATCCCGGTTCTCCGCTATGGTCGGGGCGAATATTCGGCGGCTCGGCGCGACGGAATGTCCGGGTCTCTCCGAAATCTGTCGTCACGCTGCGACCAAGTCTGAAACCACGGCCACCGGACGCCGTTCCGCAGGCTCCCGGAACGACACATCATCTTTTCGTGAAAGTTCAGAGTTCTCGCGAGCCCACTCGAGGCGGACGGGCCACGATGACGTGGTTGTGCTGTTGCTGCTATTCCCGCCAATGGCCGGGGGCTCGAGGTATAGTAACATGCAAGAGCTCCTTCGCTGGTGCGCCTCGTTACTGACAATCCTGCCGGGGATCGTCATCGCCGCGCGCGTCCGGCCGTTATGGACAGGCTGGGCGTTCGTCGCGCTCACTGCAGGCGCGCTCACATGGATCGTGGTGGCGTCAATGGCGCGGGACTACGCGTTGCTGGCCCAGAACATCGCCATCACGGTGATCAACTGTCTCGGCATCTATCGATGGCTTATCTGGAAAGGACAGGCGTGATCAGACTGTTCTCGCGACAGGCCTTTGTCAGGCAGAACTCCGTGGCGAAAGCGCCGAGCGCGGCACCGGTCAGCGAGCTTCTCGGGCCGAATAGCCCGGTCGTGGGCAGCCGGGCAAAAAGGGGACTGAGCACCGGCCATGGGGCGTACGGAAGCGCCCGAACACGGACAAGCCGCAAGCCGTGTTGACCGGCAAGTGCAATCAGGCGCCGCGGCGACAAGTGATTTGCGGGAGGCACTTCGCGGCCGAAATGGGCCAGACGCTTGAGAAGGAAGATCGGACCCCACGGATGGGGTGATACGATAATGAGTCGACCGCCAGGACCGATCACCCGCCTGACGGCCGCAACTGCGAAATCCGGGTCGGGGAGATGGTCGAGAACCCCGACCAGCAGCACGAGTTCGAACCGGTCCTGGCATTGGTTGCAAAATTGCACCGCATCGGCAACGTGGAATTGGAGACGATCATTCTCGCTGTGGCGGCGCGCACGCTCAATCATCGCTCTGCTGATGTCCACGCCGATGCCAGCCTGAATCACCGGCGAGAGCTGCCGCAGGACCTCCCCGGTTCCGCATCCAAGATCGAGAACTCGCGGGCGACCCAGGCCGCCGCATACGCTTCGGAGATAACGGACCCGCGCAGCGAGTTCCGCCGCTCGCGCCGAATCGGGGCCATGCTTCGCATCCCATGATGCGGCCACAAGGTCGAATTGCCGTCTCAGCTCGGGCTGTTGATCGCCTTCCGCAATGTGGCGCGCGAAGTTCTCGGTCATGGTTTGCTCCAGGGCGGACTCACCTCCCTCGGGCACAGAGATTCTGCCATCCAGGAACGTGGGAGTAGCCGGAACGTTTACTGTTCGTAATCAGGTTCATGGGGGGCGTTCCTGACACGGGAGTCAGACCATGCAAATGTCCATTCGATCCCTGCTCATTGCCGGTGCAGCGGCATCCTTCGTCCTTCCTTCCGCAGCCATGGCGGCAGGAAACACGAGCAACGTGCGAGGCACGATTGAGCAGATCGGTGGCGACACGATGCAGGTCAAGGCCAGCAACGGGGCGTCCATTACGGTTCACCTGACGCAAAATGCGAAGATCGCAGTTGTGTCGAAAGCGTCGATGGCGGATGTAAAGCCCGGCACCTTCATCGGCACTGCGGCAAGGCCGCAGCCGGATGGGACTCTCCAGGCTGCCGAGATTCACATTTTTCCGGAATCCATGCGGGGAACCGGAGAAGGAAATCGTCCGTGGGACACGGGGCCCGGAAGTTCAATGACCAACGGCACGGTGGGGCAGCAGGTTGACAAGGTCCAGGGGAACACACTGACGGTGAAATATCAGGGTGGCGAGAAGGCAGTCACCGTGACGCCAAACACGAAGGTGGTCGCACTCGCCCCGGGAGATCGGAATGACCTCAAGCCGAATGAAAAGGTGTTCATTCCGGGGGCGACCGCGGCCGGCAATGGCAGTGTCGAAGCCAATCGTTTGACGGTCGGCAAGGATGGCGTGGCCCCGCCAATGTAACTCGCCGGGGCTGATAGAATATCGCGCGATCAGGCCCAGCCCCGAATGCGGTGAGCCGCGGAACGCGGACGAGTTAACGAGTCGTCTTCCGGCTGCGCGGTCGCCACATCGCGGGGCGTCGATCTCTTTTTGCCATCAGAGCCGATCTTCTTCCCACAAGCGCTGGATTGCCTGTGCCCAAGCCGCAGTTCGGCGCTTCGCAAGAGTGGCTCAACAGCTGACGCCCACAGCGCGGTCAACGCAATACAGGGCATCAGGATGACGATACATGTATTGAAGCCCCATGATGAGGATGACGACCATAACGGTAATAACCAGGCGCATCATGGCATCGTTCTCCTCCATCAAGATCAAGCGATGCGCGCACGTCCTTCCGCCTGATCAGCAGGTGCATGTCGGAGCGTAGCAATGCCCGGAGATCCGTAAAGACGAGAAAGGACGCCGGGCCGTCACCTGTCCGCCCGATAGAGCTTGTGGCACCCCGTGCAAGTCTGGTTCATCGCCTTGAACTGGGCGCGAAGCGCATCGCGATTGGCGGGGTCCGCCTGCGCGAGCTTCGTGCTTTCCGTTTCGAGCGCCTGCGCCTTGCTCGCGAAATCCGTCCAGTTCTTCCAAAGCGAAGCCTTGGCGTCCGTCGGCGCCTGCGTGCTCCCCGCCGGAAAGAGCGCGGTGATCTTCGCGGCGTGGTTCTGGATGTTCAGCGCCTCGTCCTTCACCTTGGCCAGATCGGTCTTCCGATTGAACAGCTCTTTGATGTCCTTCACGGAGCGATCCATGCTTTTCATGGCGTCCATGCGCTCCTTGACCACGCCGGTGGCATGCTCATGCGCGGCCGCGACAGACGCGACGAGGAGAGACACAAACGTGGCCGAGCGGATAAAGCTGGATTTGCCCATCACGACACCTTGAATCGAAAGAAGACCATGTAGCTGGTTGGATCGCCGCCGTAGAGCGGCACGAGCTCGCTCGGCACGCCGTATTTGCTGACCAATCCGCCGATGCCGAATTTGAGGTGGTCGGCCAGATGGAAGTCGTAGATGCCGCCGAACGACGCCTTGGTCACGGTGAAGATCGGCGACGGCATGTCGGCGATGGCAAACGGAACGTCATCCGCATGGGCCAGAAGCTCGTCCTCCCTCACCCGCTCGACGCGCAAGAACAGGGTGTAGGTGTCCCGCAGGATGAGCTCGCTTTCCAAAAGATATCCGTCGAGCGTGTTGCCGGGATCGTTGATCTTGCGGCCCCACGCGGCGGTCGTGCTCCAGACATTGTCCTGGCCGAAGGTCAGCGTGTAGGTCGCCGATGCCGTGATGCGGTTTTCGTTGACATTCGGCATCAGTTGCTCGGGCGAGTGCAGGTGTCCGTAGGAGACTTGCATCGACAGCTCGCGCAGCGGATTCCAGGTCAGCCGGCCCGAGAAGCTGTCGAGGCTCGGCTCTTCGATGTCATAGCGATGCTGGTCCGGCTCCCGGCCGCGGAAGGCCGAGCCCTCGATCTTCCACTGGTCGATGACGGCGCCTGCGGTGAGAACCCCGAAGGTGATGTGGGTGCTGTCGAGCCAGTGATGGGTGATCGGCGCTTCGGGAATGTCCATCCCGCTGGTGCGATGCATGAAGGCGCTCGGTCCGAGTGCCGGCTCGCCCGGCAAGCCGGCATACACGTAGACGCTCGATGTGGCGGACAGGTTGTGGCTGTACGAACCCGCCAGCTCCATGAACAGGTCGTGCGGGTGCTGGCGATCGATCAGCGGGGTCCGGCCGTCGGCCGTCTCGCCCGTCGCAAACAGAAGCGGATAGCCGCTCGGCCCCATGAACGGGTCGGGCGACACCATGGCGCGCAGCCCGAGCGTCCCGTCGCCGAGCGGCCGCTGCGCCATTCCCATCAGCATGCCGCTGGCAAACGCCTTGTCGCCGCCCCGCGGCCCGCCCTGATGATCGTACACGGCGTTGACCAGCGCCTCCCCCATCAGCATCCAGTCGCCATAGGCGGCGTGCACACCCTGGGGCGGCGTGCTGTCGGGCAGCCAGCTCGTTCCCGAACCTTCCCGGCTCATGTCATAGGGGCCCAGGAATCCTTTCATCGCCATGCCCTCGTGCTGGTGCGACATCCCCGACATGGCGCCGTGCTCCGGCCCTGACGCGGTGTTGCCGTGGCCCATCCCGGGCATCGTGCCGTGGTCCATGCCGGGCGGATGGCGATGAGATTGAGATGATGTCTGCGGGCTCTTCTTCTTGGCCGGCGTCTTCGCTGTCGGCGCGGTGGGCGCCGGCTGTGACACTCCGTGCTGCATATGGCTGTGGTCCATGTGGCTGTGGTCCATCGGCATGGACTCTTGTGCGGCCACCTGGCTTCGGCCGAGGCCCAGCAGCAAGGCGAGCGCCATCGCGCCGGCGGGGATGTGGCGGATCATGGACTTGTCCCGAGATTCGAAATGTACGATTCGCGCGAAGCCGGTGAGGCTAGGACGCGACGGGCTGGACGTTGCGAGAGCCGCACATGCGACCTCCGGCGTTCACGCCATGCGTTTTGGTATCTCGGGATCGAGCATCAACGGCTGGCCGACGAGGCGTTGAACGTCCAGCGCGTAGCGGATCGGGAAAGCCACCAAGGCGATGGCCCGAACCATGGCGGGATCGGCGGCCGCGATGGAGAAGCAGATCACGCAGCACTTGCTCGCGTCCGCGTCCTTCGTGCTTTCGGGCGCGCCGTGCTGATGGTGATGGTGCGCGGAAGGACCGCCGTGCGCCCCATGGCTGTGCTGCGGGGCGGCGGGACAGGCCGTCGCCATCGCGGCAGACCCCAGCACCGTGCCGACGCTGAACGCGACGGCAATGAGCATCACCAACAATTTGCGAACGACCGCCCCCATGCGGCCAATCTTATCCGTGTTTGACGACCGACGCCAGAATGGAGAACCACCATGTCGCGCCATCTCGAACGGCTGCTGCAAAAGGCGAAAGCCGCACGGCCGCAACCGCCGGCGCTGCCCGGCAACGCGCTCCCGATCGTCACCGAACGGCCCGAGATCGTGCCGGCCCGCATCGACTGCCTGATCGCGGCCGGCAAGCTCACCGAAGCCGACCGGCCGCGCTGCGTCTACTGGCAGGATTTCCTGCTGGGAAGCGAAGCGATGAGCGCCGAGCAGCTTGCCCTCGTGCGAGCGCAGAAGGCGATCGCAAACGAGACCGTGCCCGACACCGAGGCGGCGTGGGTGTGGAGCCTGGCGCGGCTCCTGGAATGCCTCGTCCCGGAGGCAAATTCGGAAACAGGCGATTCCCTGTAAATCGCCTGTATTTCCCCTGTATTTACAGGGACGCAAAAATCGCACTTAGCAGCATTTCTTCATCTGCCGCTTGAGGCCGAATCGCGCCGTCCGCGCGCCAACCAGCAGGAGACGATCGATGCAATTCCTACCCGGGCAGAGCGGCAATCCCGCCGGCCGGCCGCGCGGCGCGCGCAACAAGCGCACCATCGCGGCGGAAAGACTGTTCGACGAGGCGGCCGAGCCGCTCACCAAGACACTGATCGGGCTCGCCACCCTGGGCCATCCGGCCGCGCTGCGCCTGTGCATGGACCGCATCTGCCCGACCCGGGACCGTCCCGTCGCGTTCGAGCTGCCGACCATCGCGGCGGCGGACGATGCGGTCGGCGCCATGGCGAGCATCGTGCAGGGGCTCGCGGACGGCGACCTCACGCCGACCGAGGCGGCGAAGCTCGCGCGCGTGGTGCAGACCTTCGTGCAGACTGTGAGCACGGCGGTGCTGGAGCAGGAGGTCCGGCAATTGGTGGAAGGAAAGAAGTAATGTCGTAGATTGAGCGTAGCGAAATCCGGGACCACGGTTCGTGACGCACCGCCCTCCCCGGGTTTCGCTTCGCTCAACCCGGGCTACGAACTGCGCCACACTCACGCGCGCTAGCGCTTCGTCTCCTCCTCGGTGGACTGACAGCGCTGATAGGCGGCGAGACCGCCGAACGTCGGGCCAGCCGATATGCCGTTCTTGTCGGCCCGGATGATCAGGTTCGTGAACGACTTTTTCGCGGCTTTATCTGCACCGGCCGCGCACGACAGGCGCGCAGAGAAGACGGCTCCCTTTGGACCGGCTGTTTCGTCCACGAAGACGACCGTACAGTTCGCACCCGGCGCAACGTAAGTCTTGGCCGAGAGAACGATCGCCCCCTTGCCGGGGGCGCACAAGGCCGACTCCGTCGCCCAGGTGCCGCGGTAGGGCTCGGGGATCTCGCTGTGACGAACGATATCGGCCATCGCGACGCAGGGCGCGAGCACCACGATATAAGACATCAGATGGATGGCCGTGCGCATGGCGTGATCCTCCTCGCCGTGAGGGCGATCGATCAAACGATCCTGGCACCGCATGGTCGATGATACCGGCTTTTCCCGCGGCACGATTGATCCACATCAAGACTGCGCTCTGACCTGTGGCGGCCGCGCCGGCGCCAGCGGCTGCCCGAGGCCCCGAGCTGCGGTTGATGCATGTCAAAGCCGGGCCATTCCCGTGATATGATGATCCCACGATGGCGGCTTGCATGTGTCGCGGTGGGAGGGCTCGATCCTCAGGAGGACGCGATGACCATGGCCAATGCGCAATCGGCAACTACAAGGCAGGACCTCCGCGAGGCGATCCGCGGCCATTGGGGCCTGTTCCTGATCCAGGGCCTCATCATGATCGTGCTCGGCGTGCTCGCAATCGGCGAGCCGATGGTGGCGACGATTGCGGTCGCGCTGTTCGCCGGGTGGCTGTTTCTGATCAGCGGCATCGTCGGGCTCGCCAGCATGTTCACGACACGGCGCATGCCCGGGTTCTGGTGGACGTTGATCTCCTCGATCCTGGGAATCCTGGTCGGCATCTACCTGATCTGGCGGCCCCTCGTTGGCGTTCTCTCGCTCACGCTGGTCGTCGCCGCGTATTTCGGCGCGCAGGGCATCGTCCAGATCATCACGTCGATCGAGCACCGCCGTGTGCTTCCCTCATGGGGCTGGATGGTATTCGGCGGCATCGTCAACATCCTGCTCGCCGCGATCATCCTCTCCGGTTGGCCCGGCACCGCAGAATGGACGCTCGGTCTCCTGTTCGGGATCAACCTGCTGATGTGGGGAATATCGCTGGTGATGACGGCCATCGCCTGCCGCGGGGTCGGAGAGCCGCCGCCGGTGGCGAGGCCCGCTTAGCGGGGCGCGTGGACTTCGGTCACGGCGGCCTGCGGCGCGTCAGGCCGCCCAGCTGAGACTGCCGGTTGGCACCGCGACCTGCTCGGCGGGTCGGGGCTGAGATCGTGGGCGTCTCGATCGGCAGCAGCTGGCGCGCAAGATGCCA
>Ga0075436_100003075_pt1 | contig 11430 bp, 7 predicted proteins | sample RhiMethybrSRZTD5_FD_75303 | JGI IMG/M metagenome (GOLD analysis project Ga0075436, IMG submission 75303) | Populus rhizosphere microbial communities from Tennessee, USA - Rhizosphere MetaG P. TD hybrid SRZTD5 | ecosystem: Host-associated > Plants > Roots > Rhizosphere > Soil | place: USA... | reverse complement strand
CATCGGCGCGCGTCGGGCGCTGAGCGCTGCCTAACGCAATCAGTGGCCGAACGCGGCCATGGCAGCCTGGAAGCGCGCGAACCGCTTCGCGCCCGACGGCACGCGGCGGGACTCGACCGGGCCGGCGTTGTCGACGAACAGACAGTCGCCGTCGGTGCCGAAAATGAGCGTCTCCGGCCGATCCTCGTCCTCGAACTCGAGCGCCACGACCACGAACTCGCCACGCGATCGGACCATCGCGGTCCCCCTGTCCCAATGCGCCGGAACCGGCCGGTACACGGCGAACGGGTGCGGCTTGCCGTCGCGCGGAACCGCCAACAGGGCCGGCGCCATCAGCTCGCTCATGGCGTAGTCGGCGATCGCCCACGCCGTGTCGGCCGGTAGGGCGATCGAGGTATCGCGCCCGCCTTGCCTAACGAGCACGAGCGCGCTGTCGCGTACGGTGATCGCCTGCGTCCGAAGCCCGTCCGCGCCCGACCAGGTCGCGTGGTAATCCGTGATGTGCGACCCGCTCACGCCCACGGACGCGACGCCGACCATGCCGTCGTTCCGCGTCAGCGACGCGGTGATGCCCGAGCGGCCGCGCGCCGTGGTGTGCAGCAGGACGAGCGTCTTGCGTTGCATGTCGAAGGTGATCGATGTGTCGGTGCCCGGAAGCGGCTCGAGCAGGAACCGTGTGACCGGTGTGTCGGACACGGAGATTACTTCGGCGGATTCGAGCCCGGCCGGCACCGTGTCCGGTGCATCCGGTGCAACGCCCCGGCCGACCAGGTGCATGTCCCATCGCCGCGCGAGCAGCCGGCCCGCGTGCGGGTCGAAGAGATAGCGTTCGGTGTCGGGCCCGGCGACATCGAGCCACGCCGTCCCCGGCTTGGCGCTGTTGGCAACGAAGCCGAAACGATATCGGATGGTGCCGTGCGCCGAGACGTCCGCCACGTCGTGCGCGCCTAACGTATCGAGCGTCCGCTGCACCCGGTAGCTGCGAATCACTTCGTAGACTTCGGGCCCCGCCGCATCCTTCCCTTCGGCGCGCACGGTATCCGTCCACGTGGAGCCGGCCTCGAGCGGCGTCGCCGGCAAGTGCAGCAGCAAATCGACGGCGAGCGATGCGTTGGGCGGCGCGCGATCGATGCTGCGTACGCGCCCGTTAGGCGCAAGCATGAAGGTGTGGCGCTGTAGCCGGCGGCTCACGTCGAGCAGCTGACTCTGTACCGTCACCTCGGGCTCGGCCGCCGTCCCGCCCCACACGTGCGACTCGACGCTCAACTCGTGGCGCGCGGGCCCGATCGTATCGCCGCCGCGCAGCCAGTACATCCGATACGGATTGTCGATCGTGTACCGCAGCGTGTCGTGCCGGGCCGCATACCGCGGCGCCTGCGCGGAGGCGCTCGCAGCGCCGGTGAGAAGCGCAACAACAAAAACCCGGATGCATCGTCCGGTGTGCCCGTGCCGTATCCGTTTTTTCAAGAGCGTAAATGCCGGAAACTCATGCTACCTCAACTCAGACGTGGCTAACTAGGTATGCGGACGCAAACGCGATTCGCTCGACATCACGGGTGAAGCATGGCGCTCTGGATGTTGCTCGGCATGGCGTAGAATACCGCAAGCAACCCGATCACCACCAGCCCCGCGATGGGCGACACCAAACCGATCAGCGTCGCCGCCGGATAGAGCGTTAGGCCAACGACGTTCCACGCCGTGAGGCCGTGGCGCGCCATCGGATGCGCGGCCATCGCCGCGCGCTGCAGGAGCACGTACGCCACGGAGATCGCCGTCAGCGTGAGACCGTAGTACACGATCGTTGCCCTGGTCACGCCGTATTGCGCGAATACGTAGGTCGGAAACGGCAGAAACGAGATCAATCCCAAGAGCAGCAGGTTGGTCACCTGAATGCGGTGCGTCACGCGCTCGGCCGCGTGCAGTAAGGCGCCGTGATTCACCCACATCACCCCTACCGTCGCGAACGTCGCGGCGTACGCAAGATATTGCGGCCAGATGGCGAGCAACGCGTGCGCCTGCCCGCCGGGCGCGGTGTTCGGCGAAGGATTGCCCGGCAAGTGGATCTGCAGAACCAGAAGCGTGATCGCGATCGAGAACACGCCATCGCTGAAATTCTCGAAGCGGGTCTTGCCGAGGATGGGGCCAGCGGGATGTTGAGCCATGGAGTGCCTCGATGCGCGGTAAGCGTTAGCCACCCGTCGTCGCCGACCAGATGCCTGCGACTTCGCGTGTTTCTTCCGAGCTGCGCGAAATTTGACGACCGGCGCCGGTACGTCCATAGTGGAGACACGCACGACCCGCATGGATGGCCCAACGGGCGAGAGCCGGAGGTGAGTGTGAAGACCCATCGCATCACCGGTGGCAGTGGCGTCGAGCTCCACGTCATCGAGACCGGCAATCCGCGCGGGCGACCGATCGTGTTCCTCCACGGCGCATCGCAGTGCGGCCTGCAATGGGGACGGCAGCTCGACTCGAGCCTAACGGAGCACCACCGGCTCGTTGCCGTGGACCTGCGCGGCCACGGCATGTCGGACAAGCCCCGCGATGGCTACGGCGACGCCAAGCAATGGGCCGACGACGTCGACGCCGTCATCACGAAGCTCGACCTCGATGAGCCGGTACTCTCCGGCTGGTCGTACGGCCCGCTCGTGTGCCTCGACTACGTGCGGCACTACGGCGAAGACGCGATCGGCGGCCTGCATTTCGTCGGCGCGCTCACGGAGTTGGGCACAGAGGCCGCGATGTCCGTGCTTGCCCCGGGATTCCTCGAGGTGTTTCCGCAGTTGCTCGCCACCGATACGGATTCCTCGGTAGAGGGCTTGCGTGGGCTGCTCCGCCTCTGCTTCGCCAACAAGCCTAACCAGTCGGATCTCTTCCTCATGCTCGGCTACAACGTGAGCGTACCGCCGTTCGTCAGGCAGGGTTTGTTCTCGCGCTCATTCAGCAACGCCGATCTGCTGCCGACACTCCGCAAGCCCGTGCTCATCACGCACGGCGAGCAGGATGCAGTCGTGAAACCGATCGCCGTCGATCAGCACAAGCGCGCCATCCCGCACGCCGAGGTGCACCTGATGAAGAACGCCGGGCACGCCGCCTTCTGGGACGACGCGCCCGGCTTCAACGAGCGCCTGCACGATTTCTGCGAGCGGCTCTAGCGACGTCACTCCACCCGCATCGCGACGATCGGATCGGCCCGCGACGCACGGAGCGCCGGCACGACGGTCGCCAGCACCGTCGGGACGATGAGACACGCGGAGGCCAGCATCCATGAAGAGGCGTCCATCGGGCTCACGCCGTACAGGATGGACACCATCACGCGCGTGACCGCGATGCCCGCTGCAAACCCGACGACGACGCCGATCGCGACGAGCATCACACCCTCGCGCGTCACCAACCGCACCAGCCCGCCGGGGGAGCTGCCGAGGGCGACGCGGATGCCTAACTCACGGGTGCGTTGGGCGACGGCGTAGCTCAAGACGCCGTACAGCCCGGCGATCGTGAGCGCGAGCGCGATCGCCGCGAACGCGCCCAGCATCGTCATGAAGAATCGCGGCCGGCCGAGGCTCCGGGCAATGACGTCCGGCATGGTGGCCATGTCGGACACCGCGGCGGTGGGATCGACGCCCACGATCGCTCGGCGCACCGCGGCCACCACCTCGTTCGGGTCGCCGCGCGTGCGAATCATGAGCGGGAAGCGCGAGTCGCCGGCGCCGAACTGCAAGTACGTCCAGTACATCTCCGGCGCCGGGTCGCTCACGGGGCCCACGTTGCGGATGTCGCTCACGACGCCGACGATGGTCGCAAACGTCGTGTCGCCGGTGTAGAAGCGCCGCCCCACCGGGCTCCGTCCATGAAAGTCGCGCTTGGCGAGCGCCTCGTTGACGACCACGACCTGCGGCGTCGTCTTGCCGTCATCGTCGTTAGGCATGAGCAGCCGCCCGTCGAGCAGCCGCTGCCCGGTCACGGCGAAGAAGCTCGGCGTCACCTCGCGCTGCTCGACGAGCGGCCAGCGGGTGGGATCGTCGGCCGACGCACCCTCGTAGCGGATGTTGCTGTTCCATCCCCAGTTCACGTACGGGATCAGGTTGATCCCGGCCGCGGACGTGACACCGGGGACCTGGCGCACGGCGTCGAGTGTCGGCTCGAGAAAGCGCCGCACCGCGGTTCCGTTCGGATAGCGGGCGCTGGCCACCGTGGCGCTGAGGGTCAGAACGTGCGCCGTCTCGAAGCCGGGATCCTTGCGCAGGAGTCCGGCGAAAGCCCGGAGCATCAGTCCGGCGCCAATGAGCAGCACCAGCGACAGAGCGATCTCGAACACCGCGAGTCCGCGGAGGGCGCGGTGCTGTTCGCGGCCGCTGCCGCCGCCGCGACCGCCGCGCAGCGCATCCTGCGGGTCGATCGTCGTGTTGCGCCACGCGGGTGCGGCGCCGCAGGCGAGGCTCACCGCGACCGCGATTACCACGCCGAAGGCAATGACGCGCCAGTCGACACCGAGCCCGGCCAGTTGCGGCATCTGCGCGGCCGCAAGGCGTCCGATCGTGCGCACGCCCAGCACCGCGAGGGCGAACCCGACGACCGCGCCTAACGCACCGATGAGCAGGCTCTCGGTGATCGCCGGCCGCATGACGTGCCACCGCGTGGCGCCGAGCGCCGTGCGCACCGCCATCTCGCGCTGGCGCTGTACGCCGCGCGCGAGCAGCAGCGCGGCGACGTTGGTCGCGGCGATGAGCAGCACCATGCACACGGCGCCGAAGAGCAGCAGCAGCGGCCCTTTCACCACGCCCGCGCTCTCCGCCACCAGCGGTGCCACGCGCACGTTCTCGTCTTTCAGATTCGCGTACTGCACCACCAGACGCGCGAACAACGACCGGAGCTCGGCCTGCGCCGACGCCGGCGTCGCCCCGTTCGTTAGGCGGCCGAGCATGAGGAGGTTGTTGTTGCCGCGGTTGGCGAGCTGCTCGGGGGTGAAGCGGATGGGCATCCACACGTCGCTCTCGAGCATGTTGCCGCCGTGCGGAATGCGGAACTGCGGCGGCAGCACGCCAACGATGGTGGTCGGCTTTCCGTCGATGTCCACCGTCCGTCCCACCACCGAACGCTCGCCGCGAAATTTCTCGCGCCAGAACTCGTTGCTCAGCACGGCGACGAGCGGCGCGTCGAGGCGATCGTCCGCGGGCCCGATCAAACGGCCGAGCTCGGCCCGCGCTCCGAGCATCGGGAAGAGGCCACCGGTGACGAAGTGTTCCGACGCCTGCACCGTTTCGGTGCCGAGGCTCACGAGCGCGCTCCCCGACGCAACCGCGGACAGCGACTCGATCGTCCGGCTCTCACGCGCGAGATCCGCGTAATTGCCAGGCGACTCCGGCCACGTGCCCATGGGGCCCGTTTGCGGCGTGATGCGATGCACCGCGACGAGGCGGCCGGCGTCCCGCATCGGCAGCGGCTGAATGAGAGCGCGACTGATGGCACTGGCGACAGCGGTGGTGCCACCGATTCCGAGGCCCAGACAGAGGATGGCCGACAGCGCCATCCCCGGGCTGCGCGCGAGGCGGCGCGCGGCGGTGCGAAGCTCGACTCCTAACGACGCCATCGTGTCATCCGGTCGGGATTGACCGTTGGACAGCGAGCCGGCCTCGAACGTTGCACGACCACACTGCAAACGAAAGCTCTCCGGCACGCGGCGAGCGGGCGTACCGAAGAGCTTGGTTCGAGTTCTCGAATCGGGCTCGCGACTTCACGAGGAAGATCGCGGCCCCGGGATCACGAGGTCGTGCCTAACTTGCGCAGGATCGCTCGCGCATCGGCCAGGTGCTGCCGCACCACGGGCTCGGTCTTCTCGACCAGGTCTTTCGTGGGGCCGGTCGCGACGCCGCGCGCCGTTTCGAGGTTGTGCAGGAGCTGCGTATGGAAGTCGACCTCCGACTCCATCAACAGACGGTCGCGGGCTGCGCCGGCTTTCGTCCCATCGAGCCGGTCCATGATGCGCTTGGCCATCATGGCGTTCGCGGTGTCTCCCGCCTGGCGCTCGGGTGTGAGCTTGGCCTTGGAGGCGGTGGATTTCACCTCGTCCATGTGCTGCGTGTGGGCCGTCACCATGCGTTGGGCGAAGCGCTTGACCTCCATGTTTTTCGCGCTGTCGGCGCCCGACTTCGACATCTCGACCTCGAGCGAATCGCCCTCCATGATGTGCGCCAGGATGTTTGCGTTAGTCATGGGCGGAGCGCTCGGCCGTTCCACCGGTGCGCGGGCCGCGCCGAGCCCGGCGGCAGCGGCCGCCGCGACGCTCGCGATCGCCAAACACGTTGCGATTCGATGCTGCATAACCCACCTCTGCCCCTGTGTGGGGCGCTCTCAGTGACTGGACAAGCTGCATCCGACGAGAGGGGGCAATATGCGGACCGACATGGTCCACGGATGCGAGCGCTTGGTAGCAGTATGCCACTATCGAGCGCGTGGACGAGTCGGCATCTTGCCCGTCCGGCGCGGCCGGCGTATACTGGCGCTCATTTAGTATACAATCTTCGGCGCGACCGGCCCGCTTCGAAGTGCCCCGCCCCTACCACACGCGCCACCATCCGACCCCATTCGATGCCGAAACCCAGCCGCACCGTCCGCACCGCCATCGCATCGCTCCTCGCAAGCGGCGTCAGCCTCATCGCAACCACGGCGCTCGCCTTGAGCAGCGTCCACGCCCAGTCGCCCGGCTCGTCGGTGGTAGCGACAAATGCGCTGGCCTCTCGCATCAACGCGATCGTCGATCGCCCCGAATACCGGCATGCCTTGTTCGGCATCGAGATTTTCTCGCTCGATACACAGGAGCCGCTCTATCAACTCAACGCCGACAAATTTTTCGTCCCGGGTTCCACCACCAAACTCCTCACCGAAGGCACCGTCCTCGAGCTCCTCGGACCCGACCACCGCTTCCACACGCGAGTCTACCGCACGGGTCCCGTCGACCGCGACGGCACACTCGACGGCAACCTCGTTCTCGTGGCCGCGGGCGATCCTGACCTCTCGAACCGCGTGCAGCCCGACGGCAGTCTCGCGTTCGAGAACGAGGACCACTCCTACGGTGGCAGCCCGGACACCCGCGCGGTGCCAGGCGATCCTTTGCTCGTGCTGCGAGAGCTCGCGCGGCAAGTGCGGCAGCGCGGCATCCGCGCGGTGCACGGCAGCGTGATCGTCGACGCGTCGCTCTTTCCCGAAGGCGAGCGCGAGCTCGGCACGGGCGTCGTGATTTCGCCGATCGTCGTCAACGACAACGTCGTGGACGTGTACGTCGCACCCGGCAAAACGCCGGGAGACTCGGTCGCGGTGCAAATCTCGCCGGAGACACCGTACGTGCGGTTCGTGAACCGCGCGACAACGAGCGTCGCCGATTCGGCTCCCAACATCAACTGGGCGTCGGACAGCACGGCGCCGGACGGTTCGCACGTGGTGGTGGTGACCGGCACCGTGCCAGCCGGCAAACAGCGCATCTTGTTCAGTTGGCCCATAGACGAGCCGACGCGGTTCGCCGAAGTAGCGTTCGCTCGAGCGTTAGGCGCGGAGGGTGTGCGGGCGAGAGCGATCGAGGCGACCCGCCATCTCGACATCGCATCCCTGGCGCGCGGATACACCGACTCGATGGTGGTGGCCGAGCACGTGTCGCCGCCGCTGTCGGAAGAGGTGAAGGTGACGCTCAAGGTGAGTCAGAACCTGCACGCCAGCATGGGGCCCTTTCTGTTAGGCGCGCTGCTGGCTCACGATGGGTCGGCGAAGGCGGGGTTCGCCGAGGAGCGCCGGTTTCTGAAGCAGGCCGGGTTGGACCTCTCCGGGGCGTCGCAGAGCGATGGCGCGGGCGGCTCGGCGCACTTCACCCCCGACTTCATGGTGCACTTTCTCGCGTACATGGCCGTGCAGAAGGATTTCTCGCTGTACTACGCGGCGTTACCGGTTCTCGGACGCGACGGCACGTTGTGGAACATTCAGGTGGGCTCGCCGGCGGGCGGCCACGTGCATGCAAAAACCGGGACGTACGAGCGCGATGACTTGCTGAACGACTTGATGATGGTGGATGGGAAGGGGCTGGCCGGTTACCTGACGACGGCCGACGGACGCCGGCTGGCGTTCGCGGTGTATGCGAACAACGTGGCGGCGGGGACTGACCCCGAGGCCGTCACGCGCGGCGTGGGCCAAGCGTTAGGCGAGATCGCGGTCGCGGCGTACAGCGTGAAACCGTAGACCGTCAGGCCGGCGCGATCGCCAGCACACGCAGCGGACTGCCGCTCCCGTTCACGATCTTGAGCGGCGCCGCGATCACCACGGCGCCCGTGGCCGGCAGTTGATCGAGGTTGCGGAGGCTGGCCAACCCGAACTTGCCGTTGCCGTGCATCGTGGCGTGGTTCGGGAACGGCGGGTCGAACGTCCCCGCCTGGCCGGCGTCGGTGCCGACGGTTTCGACGCCCACGCCTAACACATCGCGGTCCGTGGCCAACAGTTCCGACGTACTCTGGTGAAAGCCGGGACTGTGCGGGCCGTCGGACTTGACGTTGAGAAATTCTGCCGGGTCCGTGCGCGCGCTCCAGCCGGTGCGCAGCAAGACCCACGCGCCGCGTGGCACGCGGCCGTGCTCCTTCTCCCACGCGACCAGCTGATCCGGCATGAGCAGGAAATCCTCGTTCTTCGCGACCTCCGCCGTCACGTCGATCACGCACGCCGGACCGAGGAAGCGCCGGGGCGGTATCGTGTCGCACCGGTTGTCGGGCAGATCCTTGCCGGTCACCCAATGGACGGGCGCGTCGAAGTGCGTGCCGGTGTGCTCGCCTAACCGGATCGTGTTCCAGTACCAGGCCGGGCCCTTGTCGTCGTAGCGCGAGATCACGTCCATCGACACTCCCGGCGACGATGCGAACATGGGCGGCAGGCCGATCACCGGCGTGTCGGGGCCTAACGGCTGGGTGAGGTCCACGATCTTGAGCGTGCCCGCATCGAGCGCGGCGACGAGATCGGCGAGAACGGACATCGATCGATACCGGTCAAGTGGTGAACGGCACGGCGTCAGACGCCGTGGAAGATGCGAAACACTTCCGTGAGCAGCCAGTAGATGCCGACACCCAGGATGATCACCGGGATGCCGTAGCGAATCCAGTAGAACACCCACATCGGCACTGGGCGCTCGCCGGTCCCGAACAGCTCGGCGAGCGCGGCGCTGCGGTTCATGCACCACGCCACCGTGATCACCGCGAGCAGCGAGCCGAGCGTCTGCATCCCGGAGCCGAAGGTGAGATCCCACGGGACGAAGATCGCGTTGTTGATCATCGGCGGAACGGCGAGCACGAAACACGCGGCCGACATCACCCACACGGCCCGCGTCCGCGTGATGCCGGTGTTGTCCGTTAGGCCTGCGACCAGCACTTCCACGGCGCCGATGTCCGAGAGATAGCCGGCGCCGAACAGGCTCACGAAGAAGAGGCACCCCCAGAGCCAGCCGGCCGGCATCGCCGCGAACACGCGGGGCAGCGTGGTGAAGATGAGGCCCGGACCCGACGCCGGCTCGAGGTGAAACGCGAACACGGCGGGGATCACCGCCAGTCCGGCAATGAGCGACGAACCCGTGTCGCCGAACACCGTCCACCACGCCGGGCTCGCCAGGTTTTGACTGGCGTGGAGGTACGAACCGTAGACCACCATGAAGGTGCCGCCCAACGACAGCGCGAAAATCGCGTGGCCGATCGCCGCGGCCATCACGTTGGCCGTGAGGTCGGAAAAGCGAAACTCCAGCAGGTACCAGCGCACGCCTTCCATCGCGCCGGGGAGCGTGAGCGCGCGTATCATGACGACGATCGTGACGATGGTCATCGCCGGGAGCACGATGATGCTCACCAGCTCGATGCCTTTCCGCACGCCGCGGATCAGGATCACGGCACACGCGAGGATGACGACGGCCGTGCAGATGAGCTGCAGAACGAACGACCTCGCGACGAACCCGTGTGGCGGCGGGAGGATCGCCGCCGCGTCGAACGGAATGCGCGCCACCACCGCCAGCTGTCCGATGGCATAGTAGAGCACCCACCCGATGACCGCCGAGTAGTAGCCGGTGGCCGCGGTGACGACAAAGAACAGGAACCAGCCGACGTACCTGCCTAACGGCAAACCACCGCGCTCGAACGCGCCCACCGGCCCGCGGCGTGTGTGGCGACCCAGGGCGAACTCGGTCATGAGCGCCGGGACGCCGATGATGATCGACACCAGCGTGTAGAAGAGCACGAACGCCGCGCCGCCGAACTTCCCCACCATGTACGGGAACCGCCACACGTGTCCGAGCCCGATGGACACGCCGACGATCGTCATGAGGCCGCCTAACCGGGAGGCGAACGTCTCGCGAGCCGGGGCGTCGGTCACCGGGCCCGCGCGAGCTCCGCGAGGAGATCGAGGGCGCGGTCGACGTCGTCGACCGTGGTGAAGAAGTGCGGCGCCAGGCGGAGCACGTCGCCGCGCGCCGTGGGCAGCACGCCGCGCGCGCGCATGGCGTCTTCGATGGCCGGCGGATCGCGGACGACGAACGCCGTCGTCGCCGTTTTGCGCGCCATGTCGTCCGTTCCCTGTATCGTGAGGCCGCGGTCGCGGCCGCCGTCGATCAGCCGCCGGCCCAACACGTCGTGCCATGCGCGAATGTTGGCCGGGCCGATCGCATTGATCAGCTCCATGCCCGCCCGCGCGACGTACGCGCTGATCACCGGCGGCGTTCCCGTGTCGAAGCGGCTCGCCGTGGGCGACCAGTCGAGCGTGCGCGCCGTCGACGTGAACGGATCCGCTCGGCCGAACCAGCCGGTCACGGTCGGGTGCAGCGACCCGACCACTTCCGGCCGCACGTACAGGAACGCGATGCCGGGCATTCCCATCAGGAACTTGAGATTGCCGGACGTGAGAAAGTCTACGCCTAACGCGCGAACGTCCACCGGCACGACGCCGAGCGTCTGGTAGGCGTCCACGAACGAGAGTGCACCGGCGTCCCGGGCGCGCGCGGCGATCCGCCGGGCGTCCTGGATGAATCCGTTGGCGTAATAGCCGTGGCACGCCGACACGAGCGCCGTGCGGTCGTCGATCACCGTGTTGTACACATCCGGGTCGATCATCCCGTCGCACACCGGCGCGAACGACACGCGTCCGCCGCGCGGACCTTGCGCCAGCCACACGTGGGCCACGGTTGGGAACTCGGCTTCGCTCACCACGAGCCCATTGCGACGGCCCGAAAGCTCGAGCGCGCTCGCCACAGCGCTCGCCGCCTCGGAGACGGAACTGAACACCGCAATGTCGGACGGCGTCGCCCCGATGAGCGTGGCGAACTCGGCCTTGGCGAGGGCGACCTCGGTGAGCCACGCGTCCCAATCCATCCCGCTCTGGTTCCACGAGTCCAGGTAGCGCTCGGCTGCCGCGCGCGTCGCATCG
>Ga0075436_100003074_pt1 | contig 11431 bp, 9 predicted proteins | sample RhiMethybrSRZTD5_FD_75303 | JGI IMG/M metagenome (GOLD analysis project Ga0075436, IMG submission 75303) | Populus rhizosphere microbial communities from Tennessee, USA - Rhizosphere MetaG P. TD hybrid SRZTD5 | ecosystem: Host-associated > Plants > Roots > Rhizosphere > Soil | place: USA... | reverse complement strand
CGCGCCCTGCGGCACTCAGGACTGTCTCGACCCCGCCTTGGGACTCATTCGCAGCTTCAGCGGCCGCCTTCGAGCCGCGTGACATACCGATGCCATGATCACCGTCGCCGGCTATCGCATCAATCTGGCCGAGGTACTCCTTGTTCTCCTCGATGGTCGCGTAAATCGCGTCGACTGCCTTGCGCGCCACCGCCGCAGCCGCAACAGATTCCTCGGTTGCCTCCTCTGTCACCGTCTCGGTGACCTGCTCAGTACCGGTACGCCGGGTAGTGAATTTCTCACTCACAACGGCTGTGCCGCGCCGGAAAGCGGCGGCTTCAGCGGGCGCCAGCCAGTAGCGCTCGAGCTCTTCATCGAGCCAGGTGACCGACAATGAGCAACCCGCCATATCGAGACTGGTGACCAGCTCCCCCACCTCTGGAGCCACCTGCACGACTCCAGACGCCTCGAGGAGCTCATTGACATGGCCGTACAGCACAAACAGTTCTTCATACTTGGTGGCGCCAAGACCGTTGACCAGTATGGCTGCGCGACCGCTCGCGCCGTCCGGACGCTCGGTGAGAACCGTCTCGACGAGCTTCGCGGCCAGGTCCTTGGCTGACATCCACGGTGCCGAGGTGATCCCAGGCTCGCCATGGATGCCAAGCCCGAAGTCCATGTGGCCCTCGTCGACGGTGAACAGCGGCTTGTCGGCACCCGGGAGGGTACAGCCGTGGAAGGCAACACCGAATGAGTACGTCGCAGCATTGGCTGCGCGCATGACACGCTCAACCTCATCGAGGTTCGCGCCGTTCTCCGCGGCCGCCGCAGCCATCTTGTAGACGGTGAAGGTGCCGGCAATGCCACGCCGCTTCTCCTGCTCATCACGGCTTGCGGAGGCAACATCATCGGTCACCCATACGACCCGGGTATCGATGCCTTCGTTGATCAACCGCTCAGCGGCGACACCGAAGTTGAGGCGGTCCCCGGCATAGTTGCCGAACCCCAGCACTACTCCGGCGCCACCATCGGCTGCCCTGGCCACCCGATAGACCTGCTCCGCGGACGGTGATGCGAACACCCCGCCAAGTACTGCCCCATCGGCGAAGCCCGTGCCGACTACGCCGTTGTACGACGGGTAGTGGCCGGAACCGCCACCGATCACCAAACTGACCTTGCCCTCCAGGGGGCCGCCCGCGCGGACGAAGCCGGAGGCACCTTCCACACGCTGCACGTACTGCGGGTACGCCGCGGCGAAGCCCCTGATCACGTCGCTCGGGAATTCGGCTGGGTCGTTATACAGATGCGTCATGCGGACCTCCAGGGACTGTCATGGGTCAGGTAGCCGGATATTCATGTACCCAAACTCAAAACGGACGTTTCCTGAGCCTGTCGGGCCTGGACGACAGGCTCAGGAAACGTCTTTCTTAGCCGCCGCTGATAACGAAGTTGTTCACCTGGTTCGCGTTGTCCTTGGTGATCAGCGTGCAGTCGAGGGCCTGCTTCTCATCGGGGACGCCGGTTTGGCCGGTTCTGATGACGCTGTCCAGCTGCCCGGCAGCCTTCTTCGTGCCCTCAACGATCGGCTGCAACACAGTGGCAACCATCTCGCCCTTCTTTACTGCATTCACAGCATCTTGGTTGCCGTCAAAGCCAAGCACCTTGACCTTCGCGAGCTTGCCCTTGTCCTTCAGCGCGTTGATCGCGCCCAATGCCATCTCGTCGTTGCCGGCGATAACACCCTGGACATCGGGGTTCTTGGACAACAACGACTCCATCTTGTCTTGACCCGTCTGGCGATCCCAGTTGGCGATCTCCTTGCCGACCTGCTTCAGGTCCGGGTACTGCGAGATCACCTGGTGGTATCCATCGGACCGCACCTGGGCATTGTTGTCGCTGGGCTTGCCAAACAGCTCGACGAAGGTGCCCTTGTAGTTCATGGCCTTGGCCCATTCTTCGGCGCCAAGCGTCGCGCCCTGAGCGTTGTTAGACACGATCTGGGCCTTGGCAAGGCCGGTCTTGCTGATCTCGGCATTGATCAACACAACGGGAATCTTCGCGTCGACCAGCTTCTGAACCGCCGCCACGCTCTCGTCGGCACCGGCCGGATCGAGCAGCACGCCTTTGACCTTGTCGTTGATGGCGGTCTCGATCAATTGGTTCTGCGTGTCCGGATCATTCTTGTGAGCTGACGTGGTGGGCTGATAACCGAGCCTCTTGAACTCCGACGTGGCGGTGTCGATCTCGGCCTTCCAGTACGGGTTGGACGGATCGACGGTGATCACCGCGATGGGACCGCCGGCGGTACCACCGCCGCCGGCCGCTGATCCGGCAGGTGATGCCTGGCCACCAGCACTACTCGAGCCCCCGCCGCCACCACAGGCGGCCATACTGATCAGGACAGCGCCTACCAGGAGCGATCGTGATGTGAATCGGTTGAACATCGCTTTCCTTTCAATTGAGGGAAATCTGTTGTTAAGGATGGTGCGTACGGCTACTCGTACGCATCGATCAAGAACTGGTTCCAACCGTCTCCCGCTGGCTGGCTGCAGCCTTGGCGGCAGCGACTGCTCGCGCTGCACTGCGACGCCGCTGCGCGATCTGTTGGATCTGGTCGACCGCCACAGCGAGGATGATCACGGCACCGGTGATGACCTTCTGCCAGAACGGCGACACGCCGACGATCACCAGGCCGTTGGCCAGGAAGCCGATAACAAAAGCGCCGATGATGGTGCCGCGGACCGTGCCGCGCCCACCGGAAAGCGCCGCACCACCGATCACGACCGCGGCGATCGCGTTCAGCTCGTAGAACGTCCCAAGATCAGCAGTCGCGGAGCTGATATTGGCCATCTGCAGGATCCCCACGATTGCAGCGCAGAGACCGGACAGGACGTAGATCCAGGTCTTGACGCTTGTCACCGGCACACCGGAGAGCTGAGCGGCACGTTCATTGCTGCCCGTGGCATACAACCAGCGGCCGAACGGCGTGCGGTTCAGCACGATGGAGAAAATGATGGCGAGAATGATCATCACCCACGCAGCCAGCGGCAATCCGAGAGGTTTGCTCGCGAAGACGGTGAAGAAGCCGGTGTTGTTGAGCCCGGGCTGGCCGAAGAGCTCGTTCGTAATGTTTTGGCCGTTGAGCAGCACCTCTGTCAGCCCACGCGCGACATACAGCATGCCCAACGTCACGATGAACGGAGCCAGATTGAGCCGGGCTATCAATAGCCCATTCACCCACCCCACGAGCATGCCCACAGCTAGCGACAGGACGATGATCACCCACAGCGACGGGAACATGGTCACGTCGGTACCAGGTATGTGAACGCCTCTGAAGAGGTTGCCTGCCACCGCCGCTGTGAAACCGACAATCGATCCGACGGAAAGATCGATGCCACCGTTGAGGATCACCAACAGCATGCCGAGCGCGACGATGGCGTTGAAGGCCACCTGCTTCGTGATCGTTGTCAGGTTGCCGGCTGTCAGGTAGTTGTCGCTCAAGATCGCGAAGATTGCAATGATGATGATCAAGGCGATCAGTGCACGACCCTCGACCAAGAGCGTATTCATGTTGAATCGGCTGCGTCCGGACTTCTCGTCCGCTGCAGGTGCGCCAGGAGGCGCCGGAGTCGTTGTCGTCGTACTCACTGGGAGGCTCCTTCTGATGCTTCTTGTCCGAGTTGTTGTTCTGCCCCTCCTTGTGCTGCTCCTTCTTGTACTGCTGCTTCTTGTAGTGCTCCTTCTTCTACTCGGGCTTCCTCGTCGTAGTGAGTGTCGTGCTCACCAGAGGCGGCCATGATCTGGTCACGGGTCGCGGTACGCGGGTCGAACTCTCGAATGAGCCGACCCTTACTCATCACGATCAGCCGATGCGAGGCGGTGATGGCTTCGCCGACCTCTGAGGTGACGTACAGGACGGCCAGACCCTTCTTGGCCTCGCGGAAGAGCAGGGCGAAAATCTCACCCTTGGCCCCGACATCGATCCCGCGGGTCGGCTCATCGAGCAGCATCACCTTGGGATCGGTGAGCAAAATCTTTCCGATCACGACTTTCTGCTGGTTTCCGCCTGAGAGCGAGGTGATCAACGCATCCTGGCCGGCGGTCTTGACCCGTACGTCGGAAATCTGACGGTCGACGCGCTCTCGTTCGGTTTTGCGTGCGATGAAGAGGTTCTTGACCGTGGACAGCAAGCTGGGCAGCGAGATGTTCTTGCCAACACTCATCATCTGAACCAAGCCATCGCGTTGCCGATCCTCCGGCACCAGGCCCATGCCATTGGCGATGCGCTCCTGGATGTCCAGGTCCGCAATGTCTTGATCGCCCAGCAGTACTCGGCCGCCGGAAATCGGATCGCGACCGGCCAGCGCCTCCATGAGCTCGGTGCGTCCGGCGCCCATCAGTCCGTACAGGCAGACAATCTCGCCCTGACGTACATCCAGTGACACATTGTTGACCACGACTCGGCCGGTATCTGGTTCGGCAACGGTGACACCTTGAATCGACAATGCGACATCGCCGAAGTCGCGTGGCTCGTCGCGGAAGTCATAGTCGGCCTCCCGGCCGACCATCTGCCTGACCACCCAACTGAGATCAACATTGGCCGCTTCCTCAGTAGCGACGAGCTCTCCATCCCGGAAGACGACCGCATAGTCAGCGATCTCCAGCGCCTCCTCCAAGTGGTGTGAGATATAGACGATCGCCACACCGTGGCTGGTCAACTCCCGGATGACCTTGAAGAGCACCTCAACCTCGGTTGCGCTCAGGGCCGAGGTCGGCTCGTCCATGATCAGAATGCGCGCGTCGGCCGCCAGCGCCCTGGCGATCTCCACCACTTGCTGCTGGCCGACCCGAAGATCTTGGACCAGAGTGCTGGGATCAATATCCTCCTCAAGACGCTCCATCACCTGTTGGGTGATCTCTCGTTCCTTGCCATAGTCGATAGCGCCGGTACGGCCCCGTATCTCCCGGCCGATGAAGATGTTGTCTCGCACGCTGAGGTTCGAGGCCAGATTTAGCTCTTGGTGAATGATCGAAATGCCGCGCGCCACGGCATCGTTGGTGGATTCGAGGTTGAGCGGCTCACCGTCGAGAATCAGCTGGCCAGCAGTCGGTTTTTCAACACCCGACAAGATCTTCATCAACGTCGACTTGCCGGCGCCGTTCTCCCCGAACAACACCGTGACCTTGCCGCGGCGCACCTCGAAGTTGACGCCCTTCAACGCTCGGGTCACGCCATAGGTCTTCGCAATATCGACTGCTTGCAGCACCACTGCGCCGTCGTGAGGCGCTACATCTGGCTCATCCAGTAGCGCCACATGTTCAGTCACGATCCGCCCTTAATGGTCACGGGTTGCACGTTCACTGGCTTTGCCGGCGGCGGGGGCGCACCACTGGGCGACAAGACGACGACCACGCCGCTGCCGCTCACCTTCTTGCCCTTGAGCGAGGCCGGATCGCTCACGCCGGATTTGACCTGTTCCTGCATGAGCTTCTTCAGCTCATCTGCGACGAACTGGTAGTCGGTCTGGCCAGGAGCGTCACCGAATTTGAAGCCCATCGCGTCCCGTACGGCCGCGCCATTGACCGCGGTGGTCAACGGAACGATGACGACTGTCTCCTTTGGCACCCCGGGTACCGAGAGACGGAGGGAGTCGGCCGATGCATCTGTCACTGTGCCGTCGAACTTCACCGGGAAGTTGTACGCCCCTTCAGCAGGCGACACCGCCTTGTACTTGGTCGCAGCGGCCTTTAGATCCTTCTGCATGGCTGGCACGACCTCGCCGAGGGGTTGAGCGTTGGCCGGAATCTCAGTCTGAGCCTTTCCCCACAGATCGGATGCCGTCTGCTTTGGATCGAACTTCTTGGGCAGGGTAGCGGTGAGCTCCTCCGGCGTCAGAAACTTGGTACTCAAGATCATCGCGATGATCAGAACAACGATGATTCCCAGGACAATGAAGAGATTGCGCCTGGACTTCTTCTTGCCTGCTGGCTGCAACATCAGTGCTCCTCTATAGAAGAGCTGCCGTGGTTGTCCACGGCAGGGTCCGGCTGTGTGTGGTTGACGGGCCCGCTCCGGCCCCATGGAGGGAAGCGCAGAGCTTGAGTATTTCGATGAAGCCCGATGCTTCCCATGCGGCGCGCCCAACGAACAGGCCGTCAGTACTCGGATCGCTCAGAAGCTCAGCGGCGTTCTGGAGGTTGACGCTGCCGCCGTAGAGAACTGCACGGGCGCCGCCATGCTGAGTCGCGACGACGTCGTTGATCACTGCCATCACTGGTGCGATCTGATCAAGGGTCGGCGGGGTGCCATGCTCGCCAATCGCCCAGATGGGCTCGTAGGCGATGATCACGTGTGCGACATCGGACGGCCCCAGCTCCGACAATGCAATCTGTAGCTGGACGCCGACGAAATCCTCCGCGCCACCAACCTCCCGAACCACCAACGGCTCCCCGACGCAGATCAGCGGTATCAGGTCGTGGGCTATTGCGGCAGCGGTCTTCAGGGCCACGGTCCGATCAGTCTCTCCGAAATGCTCCCGACGCTCGGAGTGACCGATCTCGATCAAGGTTGCGCCGGCGTCTTTCGCCATCCGCATCGAGATTTCGCCAGTCCAGGCGCCCTCTTGCGCCCAATGGGCGTTCTGCGCACCGAGCAGCACGGGAGAAGTTGCAGGCAAGCGGTCGCGCACTCGTGCCAATGCCGTGTACGGCGGCAACACGAAGGGCTGGATGCCGTTCGGGACGGGGTATGTCAGCAACTCGTCGACGAAGCTGTCGGCTTCTGCCAGCGTCTTGTTCATCTTCCAGCTGGTGCCGACCCATGAGGGGCGACTCTTCGGCGACGTCATGACAACTCGATCGGCTCTCGAACGCGTTCCTTCGATCAGGGGATGAGTGAGACCTTGATCGATTGCTTGCCGCTGCCCACCATGTCCAGACCTTTCTGGAACTCAGCCAGCGGGAATTGGTGAGTGCAGATCCGCTCCATCGGAAGCCGGCCGGATTCGATCATCCGGATCGCAGCGGGCCAACAATGCGGGCCCAGATGCGCACCGCGTACATCCAGCTCCTTGTCATCACTGATGATCGACCAGTCCACGCTGACATCACTACCGAAGACGCTGTACTCCACGTAGGTGCCGAGTTTGCGAAGAATGTTCAGCCCCTGACCGACCGCGGATGGGTGTCCGGTTCCTTCCAGGTACACATCCGCGCCGTAGCCGTCGGTCATGTCCATGACCGTCGAGACCGGATCCTGTTGGCCAATGTTGATGATCACATCTGCGCCGCAGTCCTTGGCAAGATCTAGCTTGTCCTGGGCCATGTCGAGGGCGACGACCGCTTTGGGGTTCTTGGACTTGGATCCGGCAATCATGCCCAAACCAATCGGACCGCAGCCGGCGACGACCACAGTGTCTTCGAACTTGACATCGGCGCGTTCCACCGCGTGCAACGCACACGACAGCGGCTCAGTAAATGCCGCGTGTGCCGGCGGCAGGTCGGGAGAGATCTTGTAGACGAGTGCGTCTTTGTTGTAAACCATGTAGTCCGCCATGCCGCCCGGCGTACGACGTTTGAATCCGAACATGTCATGCGGTTGGCACATCCAGTACTGGCCGTTCAGGCAGTAGCGGCATTTCCAGCAGGGCACAATCTGCTCGGCGACAACGCGATCACCGACCGCGATTCCCCAACGCTCGGCAGCGATGTCATCCAGCTGAACAACTTTCCCGACGAACTCGTGACCAGGAATCGCCTCGGTCTCTGCCCAAGCTGGCCGATTCTCATCGCCCCAGAATTTCGCCGCGCCGTGATAGCACTTCAGGTCGCTGGCGCAGATCCCGGTCGCCTCGACCTTGACCAACGCCTCGCCTTCGCCTGGTTCCGGTACCGGAACCTCCTCCAGCTGGTAATTCTCGGGTCCGTGACAGACAACTGCCTGCATCTTCTCAGGGATTTCATTGACCTGATCGGCCGGGGATTGGGACATACGAGCCTCCCTGCTGCGTCGCGAAGTAGCGCCTTCCGGCTTGAATTTTTATTGCTACCCAGGACGCCCGGGGCGAAACACCGGCGCTCGTTCCGCTACTGGCGCCCTCAAGACGGGGCGTTGCTCAGCACCCTAGCGGCATCCTGGACATCTGTGCAATCATTTGTTCCGATCGTTATCCGCTGAACAATTGTTCACGCAGAGTGCTGCATTGCTGGAATACTTTGGCCATGGTTGCGAAACGACGTAGACATCCAGTCGGTGGAGTGCGCATATCGGCGGGCAATGGATACAGCCATTTCCCACCATCCCTTCTCTATGCAGCCGCGAAGATGTACTACACCGATGAGGCAACCCAGGCTGAGATAGCAGCACACTTGCAGACCAGCCGGGCGACGATTTCCCGCTTGCTCTATGAGGCTCGGCGGCAGGGCATCGTCCGCATTGAGGTCATCCCCACCGATAATGAGGCCGCTCATGATCTTGCGGATCGCGTAACTGCAGTCCTGGGGTTGACGGCGGTCTACATTTCCGAGCCGCTGCCGGTACCGGGACGCGGCGAGGCTATCGAAGACGTCATGGGCAGCGTCTTGGCGGCCGCCGTTGGCCGTGCCCTGATGGCCGTGGGACTTGATGTGGGCGACGTGATGCTCGTGTCGTCAGGGCGCACCATCTATGAGGTCGCTCGGTTCGAGCTGCCGAAGCTGCCGGGCGTCATCGTCGCTCCCACAGTCGGTGGCACGGACCAGCCGGAAGCGTGGTACCAGACCAACGAGATCACTCGTCTCGTGGCTGCACGGATCGGCGGCCGACCAGCGTTCTTGTATGCTCCGGCGCTGCCCGGGGCTGAGCTGTTCCAGACGCTGAAAACCGACCCTGCAATTCAAAGAGTGCTGAACCTGTGGCCGCACGCGCGCTGCGTCCTGACCGGTGTGGGAGCGCCGCCGCTGTTGCGCACTGATGCACCGCAGTTCGTGAACGTGACGACCTCGCCGGATCTCATCGAGGCGGTCGGCGACGTCTGCTCGCGCTTCTTCAATCGGGCCGGTGCGCCGGTAGCCTTCGCTGGCAGCGAACGGCTGATCGCAGTGGACTTAGAGACGCTGAAGAGCATTCCCACCGTGATCGCCGTGGCCGCCGGACGGAACAAGGTGGCGCCGATCATTGCGGCGGCGCGAGCCAAGCTCTTCAGCCAGCTGGTTACCGACCCCCGCACGGCGGAAGACATCCTCGCCCGCGCCTAGTCCTGAATTGTCAAATTTCCGACCAGTGCGGCTTGTTGGCGCCTCAAGCGGCAGTCTGATGCTCGAAATGCCGTCATCGGTCGGAAATTTGCGTTTGTAAGTGAGATCAGTGTTCAGCCCAGGTGCCGAGGCGATGCATTTGATCACGCGTTGCGGGATAAAGCTGAAGCCACAGCTGATAAAGCTCGTCATAGCGGGCTTGCCGGAGAAGGTCTGGCTCCACCTTGTGATCAATAACCGTCCAGTCAGTCTGCGGCTCGACGATTCCAGTACCGATAGCGGCCAGTAGCGCACCGCCGTAACAGGCACCTATGGTCTGTCTCGGGATCAACTGGGTTCGACCGGTGACATCGCTGACGATCGAGGTCCACAACGGCGAATTCACGCCACCGCCTACCGCCACCGTCCTGGTCAGGTGAGTCGCGGATTCGTCGAAAAGATCAAGAATGTGCCGGATACCGAAGGCAATCCCCTCGTACGCCCCGCGAAACAGATGAGCCCGGCTATGCCGGAGAGTGAGACCGGCCACCAACCCGCGGGCATCGGGATCGAACACAGGCGTACGTTCCCCGGCCAGGTAAGGCAGCACGAGCAACCCCTCGGCCCCCAACGGCACCTCAGCTGCTTCTGCCTTCAGGGTGTCGAAATCGGGACCGCCCATCAGATCGCGCAACCAGTTCGTCAAGCTGCCAGCCGTAGCAGTGCCTGCCGTAAGCATGAGAGTTCCTGGCTCCACTCCAGCTGTAGTCCACAGAGCTGGATGTACGTAGTAGTCGGAAAGCACCTGAATCAAGAACATCGTTGACCCATACATGATCATAAGATCACCGGGATCGCGTACGCCGACACTGAACGCCTCGGCGAAGGCATCGATGGTGCCCGCTACCACCGGCGTACCGACGGCAAGACCGGTTTCCTCGGCCGCCTGCTGATGAACCGTGCCGACGATCTCTCCCGGCCAAGCCAGCCGTGGCAGCGGCAACGGCTCACAGATCTCCGTCGCCCAGTCTTCATGCCAGTCGAACTCCGGCACTCGGTAGAGCGGGTCGCACTGACTGGCGGTGTGATGATCAAGAACGTATTCCCCGGTCAGCTTCGCCACGATAAACGAATGACAGCCATACCAGCCGCGAGCGGCCCGCCAGACATCCGGTTCATGCCGGCGTACCCATTCCAGCTTTGGGCCTAGCGCTTGGCTGGTGAGGCACTTCCCGGAGTTGGCCAGAATTGCATCCTCGCCATAGCGGCGGCTCTGCAGATTGATCTCCTCGGTCGCCCGCGTGTCAATCCCATAGAGGATGGCCGGTCGAAGGGGCGCAAGATCAGCATCGCAGAGCACCAGGCTGGGGCCGACACCATCGACACAGACGCCAATGATGGGCCCTGGCGAAGAGCTCGTCAGGACCTCGCAGATGGAGCACACCTCGTCCCACCAGGTATTTTCGGCATCCGCTTCAGCCCATCCTGGCCGCGGTAACGAGATCTGGTGCGCGCGCTGGGCGGATTCGATCACTTGCCCTTCCGGGGTGACCAGCAGCCCCTTGGTGCTGGACGTACCGATGTCGATCCCGAGTACGACCTCCACACTCGCCACATTAGTGCTCAAACCTGTCAGCATGGGTGTTGCCAGCGCGGCCACGCATGCTGAGACGTCGGCGTTATTCCTTCGGAACTTGGCGCAGCATGGGCTCGGGGTGCGGGACTCGATACGTCATCACATCGGCCCGGTCATCCGATGGCCGATAGGCATCCGCGAACGTGTCCAAGAGCCGAGCAGCCTTCGGCCAAAAGCCGTGATAGGGCCGATACCAATCGATCGGGATCTCGTACCGCTGCTCACAGAACTCCGCCTCTTCGGTGTCCAGCCAAGTTTCCGCGCCCAGAACATCGGCGTAAAACCCACGGCGCTGGAAGGTACTGCCGCGAAGTTGCTCGAGGTTGGACAGGGCAGTGCGGAGCCGTAGCCACCGGAACCGGTCCCATTGCTTGTCGTTGCTGAATCGGGTGCGCAGCCGTGCCCCGGCCAGCGCGCCTCTGAGGGCCAGCGATGCGATGATCTCACGCGCGGCATGAACAAGTTCGATCCGCCTCCTTCGCGTAGCGCGTCGACGCATACCCATAGCTGCTCGGGATCATTAGACTCGCTGGCCTCCATCGGGAACCTGAAGGGCCGCTGGCGGGTGAGATCAGTTGTCATGAGTTCTAAGTTGATCAATCG
>Ga0075436_100003072_pt1 | contig 11437 bp, 6 predicted proteins | sample RhiMethybrSRZTD5_FD_75303 | JGI IMG/M metagenome (GOLD analysis project Ga0075436, IMG submission 75303) | Populus rhizosphere microbial communities from Tennessee, USA - Rhizosphere MetaG P. TD hybrid SRZTD5 | ecosystem: Host-associated > Plants > Roots > Rhizosphere > Soil | place: USA... | reverse complement strand
GTCATGGTGGAGATGGCGGTCGAGGTGCGGCCCCCCCGGTTGAGCGCGACGGAGCTCGTGGGGTCGGCCCGCGCTCAGCTGGCGGCGCGGAGACCCGATAGTGCGCTCACCCTGCTCGAGATCGCCCTCGACACGTCGCTCGCCCATCCGACCGACGGGGAACGGGTATATGCGCTGCTCGTGCGGGGCATCGCCGCATCGCGTGCCGGGCGCGACAGCGCCGGCCGCGCGGATCTGGGAGAGGGCCTGGCCTTGTATCGGAGCCTCACCGCCCGCGGCGTGGATCTCGCGCCCTTCCTGCGCCGCCTGGCGGACTCCGTGCGGCTCGCCCGGCGCGGCAGCAACGCGGCCGGCCCAGCGATGGCCACCCCTACCGCGATGGAGCCGGTGGACGAGCAACCGGTGCTCGTGTCACATCCGTCGATTCGGTATCCGCCCGAGATGCAGGCGCTGCGGGTCGCCGGCACGGTGGTGGTGGAGGCGGCACTCGATGGCACCGGCCACGTGGAGCCCGGGTCGGCGAAAATCGCGGAGAGCGCGAACCACGCGTTCGACGCGGAGGCGCTGCGCGTGGTGCGCGGCTCCGTCTATCGCCCCGCGCGGCGCCAGCGGCAGCCGGTGCGCGCGGTGATCCGGCAGGCGATCAGCTTCGTCAATTACTAGCGGGCGGGCGCGGCGGGGGCAGCGGGGCGGCCCGTCCGCCCGAGATAGGTCCGCACCAGCGGCGCCACCCGGCCGCGCACCAGCGCGGACTTGAGCCGCTCCCGTTCATCCGGTGCCGCTTCCACGAGATACCGCTCCCCGCTCCCGGCTCCCTCGCGCACCGCGACGGGGATGCCGTCGCGGTACAAGATCCGGTTGGTCGCGAGCGCCGGCACGACGTCGCCCGGGGTAATGATCCCGGCGAGGTTGAGTGGATCGGCCCCGCTCACCGCCACCAGCTCGCCCGTCGGCGGGTCGCGCCGCACGGTGCGCAGGAGACCCACCGCCTCGGGCAGGGCGTACTGCTCACCCGAGAAGCCACCCACGAAGCGACCGCCGCGGATCTCACCGCGCGCTTCGAGCCGGCGGTAGGCGCGCAGGATGTCGCGCCAGGGCGCGAGCAGCGTCTCGCGCGTCGCGAGGCGGCGGAACACCACGCCGTAGCGGCGCAGCAGCTGCCACGCCACGGCTTCGGCGACCTGCTCCTCGGGGAGGGGCGCCGGGCTGCGCACGCGCGACCAGCGGCCCGCCGTCTCGACGCCGAACGGCGCCACTTTGCCCCGGCGCCGGAAGCCGCCCACCGGGCGGCGCCGATCGGAGGGGACGAGCAGCGCGCGCAGGCCCGCGAAGCTGTCGGCGGTCACGAGTCCCCAGGCGACCAGCTCGCCCAGTCCTTTCTCGACCTCGGTCCGCAACAGCCCGGTCGCATTCACCAGGTCGCCGAAGAACGAGGCGCCGCGCTCCCGCAGCGCGTCCAGCAGGGCCGCGGCCGGGTGTGAGAGCGCCAGCTCGGCCCCATCGGGCTCGGCCACCCCAGACCGCCATACCGCGCCCCGCTCCCGCCGGAACAACGCGACTGGAGTCGTGCGAATGGGACCGCTCCTGCGGTTCCGCGTTCCGCCTTCCGCGTTCCGCGTTTGGCTCAACCTTCCCCAGGCGATTTCTCCCGAGAGGCACAAGCCGTCGAGCCACAGCGGATCGTAGTCGCCAAGCCGGGCTGGGAGGATGTCGGTCTCCCACGCGCCCGCCGGCGCCTCGAACCCGTCCAGCACCTCGAGCACCGCCGCCAGGCCGTCGGGTCCCTCGGCGCGGGTGTCCGGGGTGAGCCGCTGCCAGCGCAGCAGGAAGCGCATGAAATCGGCGGCGCTGACGGGCTCGATCTCCTGGCGCAAGCGGTCGAGCGTGTACCGATGGATGCGCGCCAGCAAGCGGCGCTCGCACCACTCCAGCTGCGCGCCGCCGGGCGTGAACTGGCCGCGCAGCACGAACCCCTCGTGCTCGAGCGCGCCCAGCGCGAAGTCCACGTCGGACTGGGGCACGCCCAGCGAGGCGGCGATCTCCTGCGCCGTGGTCGGACCGACGACCTCGAGCCGGCCGCGCACCAGCTCCCGCAGGGCGTCCTCGCGCGTCCACGTCCTGGCGCGATCACGCTCAGGGGCGACCAGGGCCGGCTCACAGGGGATGCCCGGGAACACGGCCGCGGCGAGGGGCAGGCGCTCGGCGGCGATCCACAGGCGCGGCTCGTGCAGCAGTGTCGTCGCGCGCCCTGCTCGGACCAGCTCCTCGAACCAGCCTTGCCAGTCCGCATTCCGCAATTCGCAATCCGCAATGGCAATCGCCCCCATGACGAGCAGCGCGTCGTGGAGCTCGTCTGCCGACCCGGCTTCCGGCCATGCCTCGTCTCTCACCCGATCAATCGCCGCCTGATCGAGCCGGCCCAGCTCCTCGGCCGTCTTCACGTCGAGCCCGCGGCGGGTGATCACCGCCTGGGTGCGCCGCTCCTCCAGCGGGGCGTCGTCCAGGAAGGCGTAGGGCTTGGCGTTGATCACCTCGTGCGACAACGGCGACGGCTCGGTCGTGTCGCGCGCCACCAGCTGGCAGCGTCCGGCCTCCATGTCCTCGAGCACGCGCTTCAAGCCCGGGAAGTCCATCGCTTCGAGCAGGCAGTCCTGGATGGTCTGCTGCACGAGCGGATGGTCGGGAATCTCGCGATCGCCCACCAGGTTCTCCGGACAGGCGAGCTGATCGGGAAAGACCGCCGCCACCAGGTCCTCTGCTTCCATACGCTGCAGCGGCGTCGGCACTTTCTTACCGCCGCGGGCGCGCAGTACGGCCAGCGCGCGCGTCGCGTTCCAACGCCAGCGAGTGCCGAACATGGGCGCGTCCAGCATCGCCTGCACCAGCAGCTGCTCGGCGGTGGCGGGTTTCAGGTACTGGAACACATCGTCGAGCGGGAAACTGTGGTGCGGCCCGAGCGAGATCACGATCGCATCCTCGGTGGCGGCCGCCTGCAGCTCGAAGTTGAAGCTGCGGCAGAACCGCTTGCGCAGGGCCAGGCCCCAGGCGCGATTGACGCGGCTCCCGAACGGCGCGTGCAGCACCAGCTGCATCCCGCCCGCCTCGTCGAAGAAGCGCTCCAGCACCAGCGTCTGCTGGGTGGGAATGACGCCGAGAATCTTGAGCGACGCGTCGAGGTACTCGACGACCTGCCGCGCGGCGGCCTCGGGCAGGCCGGGGATCTCGGCGCCGAGCCAGGCGATCGCGTCGCCCGCATTCCCCAGCCGGCCGGCGAGGTCGTGACGCAGCCGCGACACCTGCACCGACAGCTCCGGCGTGCGCCCGGGCGCTTCGCCCAGCCAGAACGGGATGGAGGGCGGCTGCCCCTGCGCATCGACTACGCGCACCTGGCCCGACTCGATCCGCTGGATCCGGTACGAGCTGTTGCCGAGCTGGAAGATGTCCCCCGGCGTGCTCTCGATGGCGAAGTCTTCGTTGAGGGTGCCGACGAACGTCTCGGTCGGCTCGAGGATGACGCGATAGTCACCGACGTCGGGGATCGCGCCCCCGGACGTGAGCGCGGCGAGCCGGGCCCCGCGCCGGGCCTTGAGGCGCCGGTTCACGCCGTCGTAGTGCACGTACGCGCCGCGGCGCCCCCGCCGGGTCGTGAACCCGTCGGCGAGCATCTGCACCACCGCGTCGAAGTCTTTGCGCGGGAGATCCCGGTAGGGGTCGGCCCCGCGCACCAGCTCGTACAACGCCGCTTCGTCCCACTCCTCACACGCCACGGCGGCGACGACCTGCTGCGCGAGAATGTCGAGCGGGTGTTGCGGGATGACCAGCCGGTCGAGCTCGCGCTCGCGCGCCGCCCGCAGCAGCGCCGCGCACTCGATCAGCTCGTCGCGCGACAGCGGGAACAGGCGTCCCTTGGGGACGGCGGCCAGATGATGGCCCGAGCGGCCCACCCGCTGCAGCAGCGTCGCGATCGAGCGAGTAGAGCCGATCTGACACACCAGATCCACCGCGCCGATGTCGATCCCCAACTCGAGCGAGGCGGTTGCCACGAGCGCCCTGAGCTTCCCCTCCTTGAGCCGCGTCTCGGCGTCGAGCCGCTTCTCTTTCGAAAGGCTGCCGTGGTGCGACGTGACCTGGTCCGCGCCCAGGCGCTCGGAGAGATGCAGCGCGAGCCGCTCCGCCAACCGCCGGGTGTTCACGAATACGAGCGTGGTGCGGTGCTCCGAGATCAGCTGCACCAGCCGCTCGTAGATCTCGTCCCACACTTCGGCGGCCATCACCGCCTCGAGCGGCGACGACGGGATCTCGATTGCGAGGTCGAGTGTGCGGGCGTGGCCGGAGTCGATGATGCTCGGGGCTCGGGACTCGGGATTCGGGACCGGGGCAGCGCCGACCAGGAACCGGGCGATGTCTTCGATGGGCTTTTGCGTGGCCGAGAGGCCGATGCGCTGCAGCCGCCGGCCCGCGAGCTGGTCCAGCCGTTCGAGCGTCAGGGCGAGGTGGCTGCCCCGTTTGTCGCGCGCCACGGCGTGAATCTCGTCCACGATCACGGTCCGGACGCCGCGCAGCATCTCGCGGGCGCGCTCCGACGTGAGAATGAGGTAGAGCGATTCGGGCGTGGTCACGAGGATGTGCGGCGGCCGCCGCACCATCTCCTGACGCACCGGCGCCGGCGTGTCGCCCGTGCGCACCAGCGTGCGGATCTCCACGTCCGGCAGGCACAACGCCTCGAGCGTGTGCCGGATCTCCGCCAGGGGCTCGGCCAGGTTCTTCTGGACGTCGTTCGAGAGCGCCTTCAAGGGCGAGACGTACACCACCTGCGTCCCGTCCGTGAGCGTGCCGTCCAGTCCCTGGCGCAGTAGCGAATCGATCGCCGCCAGGAAGGCGGCGAACGTCTTTCCCGAGCCTGTCGGAGCGGCGATCAGGGCGTTCCGCCCCGCCTGGATCAGGGGCCACGCCTGCCGCTGGGGCTCGGTCGGCTCGCGGAAACGCGACCCGAACCAGCGCTCGATGGCGGGATGGAAGCCGGCGAGGGACATACCTGAAATATGGCTCGGCTGACCCGGGGCGGCGCCCCGGGTCAGCCGCCCAGGACCCCCTCGAGGGTCAGTCCCCGCGCCGCCGCGATCCGCTCGATGGTCTCACCGACCTTGTTGTTGGGCGTGGAGGCGCCGGCGGTGACACCGACGGTCAACCGGCCCGCGGGCAGCCACCCGGTGACGCGCCGCTCGGCGTGCGCGCCCACGGGCCGATACCGGACGGCGTCGCCGTCGGGATCGATGCACGCCGCATCCTCGATGTGATAGGTGGCCACCTTCTCCTGGCAGATGGCCGCGAGGTGGGTCGTGTTGCTCGAGTTGTATCCGCCGATCACCACCATCACGTCGAGTGGCTCCGCGATGAGCTTCAATACCGCGTCCTGGCGATCCTGCGTGGCCGAGCAGATGGTGTCGAACGTGCGGAAATGCTGGGGCACGCCCTCCTCCCCGTACCGCTTGGCCATCGCTTTCCTCAGCTCGGCCGCGATGGCGAGCGACTCGCCCGACAGCATCGTGGTCTGATTCGCGACGCCCACGCGCACCAGGTCACGATCCGGGTCGAAGTCCGGCGATGCTTTGCCAGCAAAGAGCTGGCGGAACCGCTCCCCGCTCCCCGCTCCCCCGATATAGTCGCAGACCTCCCGCGCCTCGGCCATGTCGCGCACCACGAGGTACTTGCCGCCCGGGTAGCGGGTGACCTGGCTCGACGTCGCCTTGGTCTCCTCGTGATAGTGCTTGCCATGAATGATCGCCGTGAAGCCGTCCTTGGCGTACGACTCGACCCGCTTCCACACGTTGAGCACCGAGCCGCAGGTGGTGTCCACCAGCACGCACCCGATGGCGCGCAGCCGCTCGAAGTCCCGCACCGTGACGCCGAACGCCGGCAGCAGCACCACGTCGGCGGCGGTGACGCTCGCGAAGTCGAATTCGGCGCCCTCGGGCCGGTGCAGGAACTCGACGCCCATGGCCCGCAGCTTGGCGTTGACGTGGGGATTGTGGATGATTTCGCCGACCAGGAGCAGCCGCCGCTCGGGGAACTTGGTGCGGGTCTCGTAGGCGTACTCGACGGCGCGGTCCACGCCGTAGCAGAAGCCGAACTCGCGGGCGAGCTTGAACGTCAGATCGCCCAGCGTGAGGGCGTACCCCTGCGCGCGGATCCGGTCCACCACCTGGCTGTGGTAGTCGGCCGCGAGCGCGCCTTCGATGTCGCCTTTGAGGCCGAAGCCGCGCCGGAAGTAAGTCTGCTCCACGACGTCAATCTAACCGCACACCCGAACCCGCGCGTACAGCGTCCATCACGCGCTGTACGGCCCAGCCGTCGCGGAAGGTGGCGGCCGCTCCCGTGGCCGGGCGCCCTTCCAGCACGGCGACGAGATCCCGCATCAGTCGCACGAACGAGCGAGCCCACATGTTGTTCGGGGTCGTCTGCTCCCACAGCTCGTCGACGGCGCTGGCATCCGCGAGCGGCGCGCCGGAACGGCCGACTTCGAGCCGCGTCTCGCCGGTCAGCACCAGGGTGCCGTCCCGCCCGGTCAGCTGGGCGAAATGACCCGGGCCGTGCCCGGACATGGTGGTGAGCGTGATGGTGGCGATGACCCCGCTCGCGAGCCGCAGCACGCAGCTCGCGTAGTCGTCCGCGGTCACGGCGCGTGGCACGCCCTGCTCGTCGACGCGCGTCGGCACGAGGGTCGCCGTCCGGCCGCTCACCTCCACGACCTCGCTGCCCGTCCAAAACCGGCAGAGATCGATCAAGTGTGAGCCGACGGCGCCCAGGATACCGCCGCCGCGCGCGGCGTCGTACCACCAGCTCCAGGGCGCGGCGGCGGCCTGGAGGCGGCCGTCGCCGCGCAGGTATGGCCGGAGCACGAGCTCGAGGTGCAGCAAGGGTCCGATCGCTCCCTCGCGGAGCAACCGCAGCGCCGCGAGCCGGTTCGGCTCGTAGCGCAGCTCGTGATCGATGCGAGCGAGGCCCGGGCTGCGCTCCGCCACCTCGACCATCCGCGCCGCCTGGCCCGCGTCGAGCGCCATGGGCTTCTCGCACAGCACGTGCTTGCCCGCCTCGAGCGCCGCAATGGCCTGACGCGCGTGGCAGTCGGGGGTGGAGGAGACCAGGACCAGGTCCACGTCGCCCGCACGCGCCAGCTCCTCTCCGCTCCCAAAGGCGTGCGGGATGGCGAACTCGGCGGCCACCGCGCGGGCGCGCTCCAGGCTGGCGCTGGCGATCGCCGTGACCGTCACCCCCGGGACGAGCCGCAGGGCCGGGAGCTGCACCCGGCGGGCGAATCCCGTGCCGATGATCCCGATCCGCACGCTCACATTTGGAAGCGGCACGAGGCCGTGTCCGCGCCGATCGGCACCGCGTCGAACGTGGCCTCGACGGCCATGCGCGTCGACGTGAGCGTCTCGGCGCCGGTGCCGCGCGCGACGAGCGCGATCGCGCTGTCGGCCCGTGTGACCCACACCGTCCCGCTGTCGAGTGGCGCGCCACGCGCCATCTCGCCGAGCATGAAGCGCACGCCGACCGTGGCGCCGCGTGTCGTCAGTGTGTCGCCGCGCTGCAGCACGGGCCAGGCACCGGTCGTCATCGAGTCCGGCGTGCGCAACCACACCAGGACGCCGTTCCCGCCATTCACGCCCTGGAGCAGAAGGCCTCTCCCGATCTGACCACCGGGACCGGTGCAGCGAAGCGCGCGCGCTGGTGCGTCGATCCGCACGGTGTCCTTGCCCTGCCGGCTGAGGAGGGCATGCACGCGCGGCTCATGATGGGCGGCCCGGCACCACGCCGTGCCGAGGAGGCTGAGCGCCAGCGCCACGCCCCGGCCCCTCAGGCGGGTGCCCCCCTCTCGGGCGGGGAGGGCACTCCCAGGAGCGCCCGTGCGGCGGTCGTGGTGAGGGTGTGGGGGGCGAGCGCCTGCACCAGCCCGGCAGGCAGGGGCTCGGGACGAAGCCGTGCGCGGTCCACGCACACCAGCACCATCCACCCGGCGGCACCCAGAGCGGGCGTGCCGTCGCGCAGCACGTCGAAGTTGAGAGTCATGGACTTGGTGCCCACCCGGCCGACGTAGGTCGCCACGCGGAGCCGGTCGTCCAGGCGGGCCGGCCAGTAGAACTCGCTATGGACCGCTTTGCGCGGAAGGAAGATGTCGTAGCGGTCGAACACGCGGGCGTAGGCGAGACCGCACGACCGGAACAGCTCCGTCTCCGCGATCTCGAAGAAGCGGATGTAGGAGCCGTAGAAGATGATCCCGGCGAAGTCCACGTCGGACCAGCGGACGTATTCCTCGATGACGTAGGGCGTGGCCGACATCGCCTCCCGCGCGGTGGGAGCCGAGCGGGAAGCTAGACGGCGTGAAACGCCGACGCCAGGATCGAACGGAGGCGGCGCGCCTTAGGCGCGCGCGCCCGCCACGTGACCAGTCTGCCCGCTGGGTCGCAACCCGTAGGCGCGTAACCGGCGCCACAGGGTGGTACGGCTGATTCCGAGCCGGCGAGCGGTCTCGGCCAGCTTGCCGTGCGTGACTTCGAGCGTGTCGAGGATGGCCTGCCGCTCGCGGTCGGCCAGGGTGCGGCCGTTATCGCCCTCCGGCAGGAACACCGCCTCGCCGAGCTCCATGGAGCCCTGCTTCAGCGTGCGCGCGCGGCCGCCGAACGCCATGAGCCGCTCGCGCAGGTGGTCGCCGCGGTGCGCGGCGCCGTCCCCGAGCCCTTCGATCACACGACGGGCCCGCTGGTTCGCGTACAGCATCCGACCGTACGGGTCGAACACCACGACCCCCTCGCCGAACGTTTCCAGCACCGCCTGACCGAGCGGCGCGAACCCCGGCTGGGGTGGGAGACTGGAGTTCTTCTCTCTCGCTGACATACGTCCTTGCATAGCCGTGGTCCCCGGTCAAAGTTCCAGCGAGCACCGACCCTAAAAGAAGTGACCCGCAACACGCGACAAGGTCACAGGCGGGCCGGCTATGCACTCCCACCACCGCACCGCTCCTTCCCCGGGATTCTACGCGGAGACCTGTGGCGTCGTTGTAACATGACCGCGCGCTGCGGCCTCAGCGACGCCGTCCCCGCCGCCCGCCTCGCACGAGGCGCTGCCGTTCTCCGCGAGAGAGCCCGCTCAGACCCCGCCGCAGCTCGTCGAGCGAGTCTGAGCGCAGCGCTTCGCGCTTGCCGCGCAGCACCGTGAAGCGCACCGGGCGATCGAAGGGGGGCACGTCGGAGGGTTGGAGCCGGCGCGCCTGGCCTTCCTTGAGGCGCAACCGCACGACGCCTACGCCGCGCTCCACCTCGTAGTCCACCGGCACCCGGTCGCCGTACAGGTGCACCGACGACGGCAAGGCCTCGAGCACGCGGCGCTCGTCCTCGGGAATCATGGCGTCCACGTCGAGCGTGAGGCGGGTGCCCAGGAACTCCTCCCACGAGGCGACGCGCAGGAGCTGCGCGCCGAGCTGGGCCGCGACCTGCTCCGTCGCGGTCCCGGCCAGGCGGCCGCCCGAGCGGCGCCAGTAGAACCCGAGGCGCTCGAGGCTGCGCCGCAGGCGCCCCTGGTCGGGGTGCGGCGTTTCGCCGGCGAGCAGGGCCTCGACCAAGGCCGTCCGCGCGGCGTCCGCCAGCTCGGCGGGGAAGGGATTGGCCAGCGGCTCGACATCGCGCTCGAGCACGAAGCCGAAGTACTCGACCGTCCGGACCGCCATGAGGCCCTCGCGGCGCCGCTGCCGCTCGAAGACGACGGCGGGCGCGCCGCGGCGCGCATAGCGACGGATGGCGCGCTCGGGAAGCGTCGTACCTTCGATGCTCGCGCGCGGCACGCCGAACCGGTCCGCGAAGTACCGGAGGGTGCCCGCGACCGCCCCCCAGCTGCCGCACACCGAGCCGCGGCTCACCCGTGCCTCGCGCCCGTCCGCCGTCTCCTCGTCGATCACCAGGTCGAACGGCATGATCTTGGCCACCAGGTCCGCGAACGCGGCGAGTGTCTTGTCGCCGGCGTACGGGAGCCGCTCCGGGAGCGGAAGCTCCAGCTGGCGATAGACGGATGCCGTGCCGAGCGCCACGTCTTCGATCGCCTTGACGAGGACGCCGCGCCCCTCCGCCCATTCGTCGACCTTGTCTCGAAACAGATGGCGGGGCAACCCGTAGACCTCCCCCGCATAGCCGTGCTTGTTGACGGCCTCGGCATAGACGTTGTACGCCGTGAGATGGTCGCTGCCGGAGACGATCAGGCCGCGCAGGTCGCGCTCCTCCCGCGTCATGCGGTGCAGCGACTCGATGTTCGCGGCGACCGCCACCATAGGAATGAGCTCCGCGTCGGCGTGGTACAGGAGCTCGCCCCACGGCCGCTCGACCGGCATCGCCTCCACGTCGCGGCCGTACGGCGTGAGCCGCCCGTGCTCGATCAGGCCGCGTCGGGAGAGGAGCTCCACCGCGTCGCGATAGGCCTTGCGGTCGAGCGGCACGGGGAGGTCCAGGTCGCGCGCGTCGACGCCCAGCGCCGCGCAGGTGATGGCGACGCGCTCGGCATCGCCGGCGAGCTGAAACTCGGGAGGGGTCGGGACCAGCTCGTCGAACACCAGGTCGCGATCGCTCAGGATATAGACCTCGCCCGCGTCCACGCGCCCGTGCACGCGGCCCGCCATCTGGAGGATCTCGTTCGCCCCCAGGTACAGCCGGGTGAGCACATTGCGGCCCCGCTCCACCACGTTCGCGTAGCGCGCGTCGTAGATCACCACGGTGTCCAGGCCGCGGATGTTGAGCGCCGATTGCCCGGCTGCGGTCATCGCCAGGAGAAACGGCCGTCGCACGTGCCCGTCGAGAAACGGCCGGATCACGCGGATCGGCTCGCCGCCGTGGTAGAACGCCGTCGGGAGTCCCTGCCAGCGGCTGCCGACCTCCTTGGCGATCTGCTCGACTTCCGCACGCGTGGGGACGAACACGGCGACGCCGCGTCGCTCCCGCAGCACCCGCTTCATGAAGCGCTCGTCGAGAAACTCCAGCGGCTGCTGGGCCAGCACGCGCACGCGGGCGGCCTTGGCGGGATCGAAGGCACGGGTTTCGAGCACCTCGACCGAGCCGAGGTAGCGAGCGTAGAACGAGGGGTCGACGGTCGCCGAAAGCCACACAAAGCGGCAGCCGCCACGCTTTCCCAGGGCGAGGCACAGCTCCAGCTCCGCGGAGGTCTGATGGATCTCGTCGACCACCAAGGTGTCTCGCGCCGTGATGAGCCCGTCCTCGAACCAGCGCCGTGCGATTCCCGTCGTGACGATCACGACGTTCCAGGTCGGCGTCTCGGGCGTGGCCTCTCGCTCGCGGTTTACCACGCCGACCTTGAGGGGCGCGCCCAGCACGGTGGCGGCGATCGGCCGGATGGCGAGCGTCTTGCCCGTGCCCGTCCCCGCGACGATGCCGAACCC
>Ga0075436_100003071_pt1 | contig 11438 bp, 9 predicted proteins | sample RhiMethybrSRZTD5_FD_75303 | JGI IMG/M metagenome (GOLD analysis project Ga0075436, IMG submission 75303) | Populus rhizosphere microbial communities from Tennessee, USA - Rhizosphere MetaG P. TD hybrid SRZTD5 | ecosystem: Host-associated > Plants > Roots > Rhizosphere > Soil | place: USA... | reverse complement strand
CCGGCCACGCCGTAGGCCATGTCGAGCTCGTTGTTTTCTTTGAATTTCTGTTTCTGACGGCTGGACATGATGCTGAACGCCATGTTCAGCATCTCTTCAGCGGTAATGCGCGGCTGGTCCGAAAGAGGCACTAGCAAGCCATCTACGCGCAAATGCGGATAGTTGCCGACCTTCAAGTGCAAGTCGGAAGCTTTGCGCTCCATGGCTAGGCGCAGCAAATCATCAATATTCATGGCCCGGTATGTCGCCTCGCGAGAGAATTGACCCCGCTTATGATGCCCCGGACGTAGGGAGAATGTAAGGTGACGTAGGTAATGTCCGACTGGCCGTGCCGCCTCGATTCACCACACAGACACGAAGGGGCCGATGAGATGAATTTGCCGGCTTGCGGCGCGAAGCGCTGTTTTTCGGCTTGCAATGAATGGGAGACGCTGCGAAAAAAGGCCGCCCCTTTGGACGGCCTATCCGACAAACGCCGAGCTTCTGCGTCCTCTGTGGTTAATTCGCAGTTATGCCGCTTTCCACTCCTCATCCGCGCTGCCGCCATAAATGGAGGGTACCTTCGCCCCCATCGGCCGCAGGTAGGTCGAGAGTTGGCCGCGGTGGTGAATGCTGTGGCTGGTCACAAACGTCAGATAGAACACCACCGGGTAGTTGAACGCGCCATAAAAATCCACCGGCTTGCTTAGCTGCTGGTCCGTGAGCGCGCGCACGCGGGCCAGGGCACGAGGCAGGTTGGTCTCGTACCAGGTCAGCATTTCGCTCACCGTCTTCGGTTCCTGGAACCGCGGCTCCATGTTGAACTTGCCATCGGCAATCTCATCCAGCAGTTGCACCTCGGTTGAGACCAGATGCCAGGCCAATTCGAAGCCGGTGCGGGCTTTGGGATCGGGACGGTACTCGCGGCTGCGCGCTTCGGGCAGGGCGGCTACCACTTTCTTGGTGGTTTCCATCTCGCGGGCAACGCTGCCAGCGTTCATATCGCGAAGTCCAAGCACGAAGTCTTTGGTGAGAGAGGGTTGCGGAACTGCCATAAGAACCTCCTTGTGTGATTGCGGCTAGTGGTGCTGAGGTTGAGGGTTGGTGAACCGGGAATGCATAACCTGCGCCCCCGTTCGCAAATATTACTAGCGCCCTGAAGAAACTCCTTGGCTTTCCAGCATCTGGCTTAGAGCCAGGCAACTAGAGAGCTAGACAGCTAGTAAGCCAGCCAGCGCTATACGCTCACCGGCTGCTTGCTTCCCACCGGGACCGGCGTGAGCCATTTAAAGCGATCGGCCACTTCGCCACGCAGGATGCCATAAAACTCCTGCGCGATTTTGCGCGTGACCGGCCCCATGGTGCCTTTGCCCACACTGATCTTATCCACCGAGCGCACCGGCGTGATTTCGGCGGCAGTTCCGGTGAAAAACACTTCATCGGCGATGTAGAGCATTTCCCGCGGGATCATCTGCTCCACCGTCGGAATTCCCAGCTCGTGCGCCAGCCGGATCACCGAATCGCGGGTGATGCCGGGCAGCACCGAATTGCCCAGCGGCGCCGTCAGCAGCGTTCCCTGGCGCACCACAAACAGGTTCTCGCCCGAACCTTCGCTCACGAACCCACTGCTGTCGAGCGCAATCCCTTCCACGTAGCCGTTCATAATGGCTTCCATCTTGATGAGCTGCGAGTTCATGTAGTTGGCGCCGGCCTTGGCCATGGCCGGCAGCGTGTTGGGCGCGATACGCGTCCAGGAGGATACGCAAACGTCCACGCCCTGCTCGATGTCGCTGCCCAGATATTTTCCCCACTCGTAGTTGATGATGTAAACCTCGGTAGGCGAGTTGAAGGGATTGACTCCGGCTTCGCTGTAGCCGCGCAGGATGATGGGCCGCAGATAGCAGGGCCACACTTGGTTGACCTTTACCAATTCCTGCATGGCCGCCACCAGGTCCTCGCGGCTGTAGTCCACGTCAATGCGGTAGATCTTGGCCGAATCCAGCAGGCGCTGGGCGTGCTCATGGGCGCGGAAGATGGCAGGGCCGCTAGGCAGCGCGTAGCAGCGCACACCCTCAAACACCGAAGAACCGTAATTCACCACGTGCGCCATCACGTGCAGGGTGGCATCGTCCCAGGCGATGAGCTTTCCGTTGTGCCAGATATTCGCGGTCTTCTTGATGGACATGAGCGCTCCTTAAGATTGTTCCTGCCGCCCTGCGCTGGGCGTTTCCGCAGGTGTACCGGAGAAGGCGCGCTGGGATGAGCACGTCCAGGCTCAAGTACAGGCAATTATAACCGAGGGAAAGACCTGAGCCCCCCTGGCGGCCTGGCAAAAACTCTAAGAGAAAAAACTCACCGGTAGAGTTTAAACAAAACAGATGTGGGCTTTCTCGCCTATGCAGGGTGTGAGCGGGCAGTGCCTGTATGGACACGGGGCTTTGCCCCGTGCAGGGCGGGGCAGAGCCCCGCCTCTACCCTCCCTGGTGTTACTGCGGTTGTGCTGCCGTCGGCACCAGCACGGGCATTGGGGTGCTCACGGCGGCGGTCTTGGCCGCGGCGGCTCCCGGCAATTGATCCCCGCGGAAATAGCGGCCATGCTCGGTCCGCATTTCCGACATTGCCATCAGTGGCTTGCCGTAGTCGTTGCGCGCGTTCCAGAAGAGGAAGCCGATTCCTCCCTCCTCTTTCGCTACCCGTACTTGCGTAATGATGTAATTCGCCGAATAGGTACGCGTGCGCCAGCCAAAGGCCTGCAGCCAGGGCCGCAACACCACGCCCGTGGTCTTGGTATCGCGACGGAATCGTGCCATGGACTCGCCGATAAAGTGTTCCGGCGCGTCGCCTGGGTGGGCATAGCCGTCCATGCCAAAGAAGTGGGAAGGGTAAATCATGGGCGAAAGCACGTCACAGTGCAGCGCCATGGCCGGAATGTCTTGCCCCGTGTGGGCCAGGTCCACGGGACGCTGCCAGGCCATCACCCCAAAGACGTCCAACGAAAGCAGCACATTCAGTGGATGAATTTGGGCGTAAGCGTCGGCGAGGAAATGGGTTATCACGTCGGAGCGGCGCCAGTCCGGGTACTTGGTCTGGAACAGGAATTTGGCGTCCTTCTGGTCGCCCTCGGCAGGGAAGCGCACGTAGTCGAACTGGACCTCATCTACCCCCGCCTCCGCAGCCGCCTTAGCCAGGGCTATATCAAACGCCTGCACCTCGGGATGGGAGGGATCGGTCCACACCAGCTTGCCGTTCTCCTTCCACGGCTCCCCAGTCCGGCGGGAGCGAACCGCCAGTTCCGGGTGGCTTACCACCAGGCGCTCATCGCGGAAAATGGCAATGCGGGCGATGCTGTGCATGCCTAAAGAGTGCAAGTAACGGGCAAACTTGGGTAGATTGCGAATCACCGGCCGCCGGGCGGGCGAGTTCAACGGATGCTGGAAGGGAATGTTTACAATGCCATCGCTGTCCTTAATGTCAAAGACAACGGAGTTGCCGCCCATCTCCCGCCAACGCTTGATGATGCGCATCCCTTTTTCGCTGCTGGCCATGGCGCCGGTCAGGTAAACGGCGCGTACTTCGAAATCGCGATTCACTTCGACCGGGCGTTCTAAAATGGGACCGGCCAACATCCCAGGGATAATTATCTGCTCTCCCGGATGCAGAAAGTTGCCGTGCAGGCCATTGTTGGCCTGCCGGATAGCCGCTTCCAGTTCGCCCACCGTCAGGAAAGAAGTTTGCGGTAAATAGACACGCGCCAGGGCAGGCAAGCTTTCGCCGCGCGTAACTTGGTGCAAAGTCTGTCCCGGCTGAAGCACACGAGGCGCGGCTGGGGAGGCTGCTTCTCTCCCCGTGCTTGCCGGTTGCTTGGAGCCGGTGCGAACTATGCCCGCTTGGGGCGGGGCAGCGGCATGAACGAAGCGCGGCGCTTTATTCCAGAAAACCAACGCCAACGCCAGGAAACAAACACTCGTGACGACCAGGCCTTTTTGACGCAACCATCACCGTCCCACTGCGAGAGCCCACAGAACCATCTGCATGGTACTGCAATTCGCCGGCCGGCTCTGGTTACCCCAGTTCATTGGACGCTGATTCTGCTGCCCAGGATGCGCAAAGCTTTTCTACTTTCCTTCCCGCAGGTACAAATTCCGATTGACACTTTCTGTCATTTCGACATCTAAGCGGTTATGAGGTGAGTCCCGGTGGGCGCGCTCCAGGATGGCGAGCCATTTGCAACGGGACTTAGGTACCGTTAGTTGCTTGCGTCCGCGGTTGCGGCACAAGTCCAATCTCCCAGGACGGCCCTATGAACGAAAAATGGGGCCGGGAAAAGTATGCGAACAGGCTTAAATACCGCACTTGACCCTACCCGACGCAGCAATGACGCGCAGGAATTTGAAAATTTCTTACGCCGCAAAATCGTTGGCCAGGACGACGCTGTCCAGAAGGTCACCGAGATTTACCAGATGTTTCTGGCGGGCTTGAACGCGCCCGGGCGCCCGGTCGGCAACCTGCTCTTCCTCGGGCCCACCGGGTCGGGCAAGACCCGCGTGGTGGAGGCAGTGGCCGAGTCGCTGTTCGGCGATCCCCGCGCCTGCATCAAGATTGATTGCGCCGAGTTCCAGCACAGCCATGAGATTGCCAAACTGATTGGCTCGCCGCCCGGCTACCTGGGCCACCGCGAAACCCACCCCCTGCTCACCCAGGAGGCGCTGAACCAATGGCAAACAGAGAAGGTGAAGCTCTCGCTGCTGCTGTTCGACGAAATTGAGAAGGCTTCTGACGCGCTGTGGCAGCTGTTGCTGGGCATTCTCGACAAGGCCAATCTCACGCTCGGTGATAACCGCCGTGTGGACCTCTCGCAGTGCCTGATCTTCATGACTTCCAACCTGGGCGCCGGCGAGATGAATGATTTGATGACCGGGGGCATGGGTTTCGGGCAGGTGCCCACCTACGACCTGCACCTGGACGATAAGATCATGCGTACGGCTCAGGACGCGGCGCGGCGCAAGTTTTCGCCCGAGTTCATGAACCGCATTGACAAGGTGGTGGTCTTTAAGTCACTCCGCGAGGAGCAGCTGCGCCAGATTCTGGAAATCGAACTGGGCATGGTGCAGCAGCGCATCCTCATGGCCACCGGCAATAATCAATTCGTGTTCACCTGCAGCCAGAAAGTGAAGGATTTCCTGCTGCAGGAAGGCACCGACCTGAAGTACGGCGCGCGGCACCTGAAGCGCGCTATTGAACGCAGTATCGTCTTTCCACTAGCCAACCTGGTCGCCACCGGGCAGGTACGCCTGGGAGATTTCGTGCGCATTGATATGGGACCGGAAGGCAGAATGACCTTCACCAAGGAAGCCGAAGGCGCCATGGTGCCGGTTCTGCTGGAGAAGTTCGGGCCGGAAAACGCGGTCCCTGCCGCGGCCCGCGCCGCCCGCTCTGCCGGTAACCGCCGCGAAGCGGGAGCGTCGCTGCTCGATCACAAGTAAAAAATCCGCGAACCTGCGGATCCACGGGCGCCAAACCTGGCGCCTGTTTTCGTTTTGGGGCAATTAGCTCGAACTGGGTTGCAGAGCGCCGAAAGCATCCGGGTCGTATTGCTGCTGTGAGCAACAGCTCAGAACTGCCCACCGCCCTAACTCCCCTGTTTCAGCTCCACCAGCACCAGCTTGGCGACCGCTTTGAGGGTTTCAAACACGCCCTGACCCTGGAAGGCGACAGCCTCGACCACCGGCTCATCCTTTTTCCATAATTCCTTTTTGAGCGTGTCCACGGGCATGGCATTGGGCAGGTCGCGCTTGTTCAGTTGCAGTACGTAGGGAATGCGGGTGAAGTCGTAACCGTGCTCTTTTAGGTTTTCCTGCAGGTTATCCAGCGCTTCCGTGTTGGCGTCCATGCGCTCTTCCTGGGAATCAGCCACGAACACCACGCCATCCACCCCGCGCAGGATCAGCTTGCGGCTGGCGTCGTAGAACACCTGCCCGGGAACGGTATAGAGGTGGATGCGGGTCTTGAAGCCGCGCACCGTGCCCAGGTCCAAGGGCAGAAAATCGAAGAAAAGGGTGCGCTCGGTCTCGGTGGCCAGCGAGATCATCTTGCCCTTCTGCTGTTCGGCGGTGCGCTCAAAAATCCACTGCAGGTTGGTGGTTTTGCCCCCCAGCCCAGGACCGTAATAGACGATCTTGCAATTGATTTCCCGGGCTGCGAAGTTGATAAAGCTCAAACGATTGCCTCAGCGCCAGCTCACGCCGTGTATCCGGCGTCTAGATTTAGGTCCTTTGCGGAGCAGAGAACTTTTTATATCACAGACTTGCGGCTGAAAGCAGGTTCCTCAGGTTACTACTAGGTGGAATGCGAAGTCGGAGCGGCCTCGGACAAGAGACGCTAACGTCCTGGAGGCAAAGGATAATAGCCGTATTTGGCCGTAACCTTCAGATTGGGGTGGTCCACCCGCACTTCAATGTCGCGGTAGCCGCTGCTCACCGTAGCCCGCGCGGTGTAACCGATGGTGTACTGGTTGCGCGCCTCGCGCGTCAGTTCGCCATAAGCGTTCTCGATGGTTTTGCGGGTAAACGCCGGGTAAACCTGGCCGCCGCTGGCCGCCGCGTATTTGGGAAGGATGTTGCTTCTCCCCAGCCCCGGAATGTGAATTTTTTCCGCTGTGTTGTAGCCCGGAATAGCCGACCCGCCTACCGCCACCGCGTACACCGAGATGTTGTGGGACAGCAGGAACTTCATCACTTCGCGGTAGCTGGCCGTGCTGTCGGTTTCCAGGCCGTCGCTGATGATGAAGATCACTTTGCGCCGGGTAATGTCACGCTTGCTCAAATCCACAGCCGCCTGCAACAGCGCATCGTTCAGCACGTGCGATACCCGCGGCGGCGGGAGCTGCGCCATGGCGCCCTGGTCCACCGGCAGGCCGTTGACGGTGGGACGCGAATTCAGTGGGCCGCCGCTGAAGGGCACGTTCCCGGTCTGGCCCTCTTCTCTGTCCTTCAGCATGTCGAGCGTGGAATCCAGCTTCTTGTTGACGGCCGTGAAATCCAGCATTCTCTGCACCACATTGCTGTAGGTGTAGAGTGAGACCTCGTCGAACTGGCTGAAAGCGCCTTCCAGAGCGCTCAGGCTCTCCTTCACTTTGCGGAAGGCGACGCTGGGAACGCCGGTGTCAATGATCACGGCGGTCGAGAGCGGGAACGGATCGCTGGTAAAGAATTTGATCTGCTGCTTCACCCCGTTCTCGTAGACCGAGAAGTTTCGCGGCGTCAATCCTTCCACCATGTTGCCGTAATCATCCTTTACCGTAACCGGCACCACCACGAAATTGACGTTGGTCCGGTAGGTGTAGAGTTGGTCGCGGCCACTGGTAGACACGTTGGGGGCGCCTCCGCGCGGCACGGTCGTGATTTTCGGCTGTGGCGGCGGGGCCTGCTCCCGCGGTGGTTCCACCGGGGTTGTGGTCCCTACGGTGGGTAGCGGGGATGCCGGCGCCGTACCCGGCTGGGGTTGCGGCGCGGAGGGCAGTTGCTTGCCGCCCGGGAAGGGCTGCTGCGGGCGGCTGGCGGATGGAGCATCGGGAATGTTCTGCTGGTCCTGGCTTGCTGTTTTCGGGGTCTGGGTGGCAGGCTGAGTACTATTGTCAGGCTGGGTTTGCTGCGCCCCTGCTTGCGACTGCGCTAGCCCCCTCAGGGGACCTGGGCACAGGCCGATGATCATCAACGTAACTCCGACCCAGCTCCATTTGCCTGGCTTTAGCATCTCCTGTGGCCGCCTCTCCCCGGCCACGGTTTTTCTCGCATAGCCGAGTCCACTTCCTGCATCTTAGAATAGCAAGAGCTACCCTAATAATAGCTGAGCCGGCAGGCTTCGGGCATGACTATGGTCGCAGCCGCGAGTGACAAGCATCACTGCTCTCGCTGCATACCGCGTGTCCCAGGTAAGCTGCCCTGATTCAACTTAGGAGAGATCCAGCATGTTTCGTACCCAGGCCCTTCGGGGGTTGATGGCCCTGCTCGTGATGGGGCTGCTTTGGCCGGCGGCGGTTGCCCACGCTCAGGGGGCCTCGCAGCAGCCTGCTTCCAAGCAGCAGGAGGGCGACCAGTCCGTCTCTACCTTGCAGGTGAACGTCAATGTGGTGAACCTGTTTTTCAATGTGAAAGACAAACGCGGCACGCTCATCCCCAACCTCACGCGCGACGACTTCAAAGTCGTCGAAGATGGGCATCCGCAGAACATTAAGTACTTCACCGCTGAAAGCGACCAGCCGCTCACCCTGGGCATTCTGATTGATAGCAGCGTCAGCCAGGAACGCGTGCTGCCCATGGAAAAGGAAGTGGGCGCCGCTTTCCTGAAGGAAGTTCTGCGCCCCAAGGACGAGGCCTTCGTCATCAGCTTCGATGTGAATGTGGACTTGCTGCAGGATTTTACCAACTCCGCCCACACGCTGCGCACCGCCCTCGACCAGGCCAAGATCAATGGTGGCGGCGGCTGCGGCGGCATACCCGGCCTCGGCGGAGGACCGGTTCCGTGTACCAATCCCAAGGGCACTCTGCTGTATGACGCCGTCTATCTGGCGAGCCACGACAAGTTGTCAACCGAGGTGGGCCGCAAAGCCATGATCATCCTCACCGATGGTGAGGACCAGGGCAGCCAGGAGACCGTCCGGCAGGCCATTGAGGCAGCGCAAAAGTCTGACTCCATCTGTTATGTGCTGCTCATCGCTGATCGCGGTTTCTATGGGCTGGGAGGCTATTCCGGCGACCGCGCCATGAAAGAGCTGGCAGAGCAGACCGGCGGCCGCGTAATCAGCGTCGGCAACAAGCCGGAGAAACTCAAGCAGGCCTTCGATCAAATTGCCAACGAGTTGCGTACCCAGTACAGCATCGGCTATACCCCCAGCAACACCAAGCGTGATGGCAGCTTCCGCCGGGTGGAAGTCAAAACCAAGGAAGGCTACAAGGTGCAGTGCCGCTCCGGGTACTACGCTTTGCCGCCGCGCGGGGAAGGGGACTAGCCAGGCCGAAGCCGGAATCGCTGGCAAGTTCGCTCCCCAATGAGGTTTACCGCAAGTGAACCTGCCTGATGGGCTGTATAGCTGACTGGCTCAGAGCTAGTCAGCTAGTAAGCCAGGCAGCTATTGGTTGGGGGCGTAATATCCGCGGCGGGCGCGCACGTGCATGTCTTTGTGCTTCTCGGCCACGATCTCAATCGCATGGTAGGCGCCATCGCGCTTAAAGCCGTTGGGACGGTAAGAAAGCGCGTATTGGCTGCGCAGTTCATCCTGAATTTGGGTGAAGGCGTCAGCCACGTCCTCCACCTTGAAGGGAAAGAAAGCGCGCCCCCCGGTGGCATCGGCAATGCGTTCGAGCACCTTGTCACCATGGGTCTTCATGCCGCTGATATTGGTGCTGATGGTGTAAACGATCACTTCGGCGCGCTGCGCCATCTCGATGGCCTCTTCCCGCGTGACGTGGCTCTGGTTGTCCTCGCCGTCGGTGAGGAGAATCACGGCCCGGCGCACCGATCCCGTGTCTTTCCCCTTGGCTAATTTGTCGCGGCAGGCGTAGTAAAGCGCGTCGTACATGGCGGTGCCCCCGCCGGGACGCAGCATGCGCACGCCCTTGGAGAGCGCCTCGCTGTTGTCGGTGAAGTCCTGGGTGACTTCGGGCGTGGTGTCAAAACCGATGGTGAAGGCCTTATCGAAATTCGGCCGGACGATCTGGTTGAGGAATTCGATGGCTGCCGCTTGCTCGAACTTGAACCGGTCGCGTACCGAGTTGCTGGCGTCAATCAGCAGGCCCACGCGCAGCGGCAGGTTGGTTTCGCTGCTGAAGCTCACCACCTGGGCTTGCGGCTGCTTGTCATCCAGCACGCGAAAATCAGTCTTCGCCAAATTTTTCACGTAGCGGCCGTGCTTGTCGGTCACGGTGAAGATCACGTTCACTTCATCCACCCGCTTGCGAATGGTGGTGAGCGGTGTCTCTTCAGTGCTGGGCGGCGCGGCTTTCGCGGGGGGTGGCGCCGGGGCAGCTGCCGGTTCGGCAGGCGGCGGAACCGGCTGGGCGTTTACCGTTTCGGGCTGTTCCGCGCTGGGATCGCTGGCGGGAGCTGCTGCTGGGGCGCTTGGATTTGCTGGTTGCGGTGAATTGGCTGGAGGCGCCGAACTATTTGCCGCCGCCTTGGCGCGCTGCATTTCCTGCAGCTTCACCGCCGACGGCGCCGACGGCAAATTGTCCTGTTTGCTCTGGCTGGTGTCCTGGCTTGAGGTCTGCGTTTGTCCCACAGCCCAAGGCAGCAGAAGGAGCATCCCAGCGGTTAAAACGATGGCCCTGCTTCTCATCCTGACTTTCCATTATAGCCGCTGGAATGCCCCAGCCGGACCAGGAAATCCTGCAATTCCGGAGGCAGGGGGCGGGAAAACGCCAGCCTCTCTCCCTTTCGCGGGTGGGCAAATTCGATGGCCGCGGCATGAAGAAAGTTCCTGGCCAGAGACAAGGGTTGTATGCCTCCTCCCTTTCCCGGCTGGATCTCCCGGGGAGCGCCGTAGAGCGTGTCGCCCACCACAGGGTGGCCCAGCGAGGCCAGGTGAACCCGGATTTGGTGGGTCCGCCCGGTATCAATCTTCAATTCGAGCAAGGAGAATTTTCCCCAGGGCGTCTGCAGCCGCTCCATCACCCGGTAATGAGTGACCGCCTCGCGCCCCCCGCTGCGCCGCGTGGTCATGCGCGTGCGGCGGATGCGGTCGCGGCTGATGGCGCTGCTGATGGTTCCTGACTCCTGCTTCAGCCACCCATGAACCAGCGCGATGTACTGCTTGCGCACTTCGCGGCGGGAAAACTGTTCTCCCAGGCGGCGATGGGCCAGATCGTTTTTGGCGACGATAATCAGGCCGCTGGTGGCCCGGTCCAGACGATGCACAATGCCCGGCCGCATTTCGCCGCCGGCCTGCGAAAGAGCCGCGAAGCGGTGCAGCAGCGCATTCACCAGCGTGCCGCGGTTGCGCTCGTCCTCCGTGGCTCCGGCACCGGCGTGCACCATCATGCCTGCGGGCTTGTTGATGACCGCCAGGTCGTCATCTTCATAAACCACCTCCAGGGGGATTTCTTCCGCGATGGCGCGCAAGGGCGGCGCCGCCGGTGAACCCAGCACGCGCACCTGCTCTCCGCCCTTTAATTTCAGCGAAGCTTTGGGAGGGCTTTCGTTGACCAGCACCTTGCCTTCGCTGATGAGCTGCTGGACGCGCGCGCGGCTCACCTCCGGTAGTTGCGCCACCAGGAACTGGTCCAGGCGCCGCCCCGCGTGTTCGGGCGTGACCTCGAATGTGCTGGTTTCGATGCCGCTCGACATCTCGGCATCATTCTCGCACGCCGCTGAGGGCCGTGGTGCCCGACATGGCCGGGGAGAAACGCGCGCTGATTTCCTTGCAAACTTCCGCGCCGCGAAAGGCGGCGATTATCTGAAGATCG
>Ga0075436_100003070_pt1 | contig 11440 bp, 11 predicted proteins | sample RhiMethybrSRZTD5_FD_75303 | JGI IMG/M metagenome (GOLD analysis project Ga0075436, IMG submission 75303) | Populus rhizosphere microbial communities from Tennessee, USA - Rhizosphere MetaG P. TD hybrid SRZTD5 | ecosystem: Host-associated > Plants > Roots > Rhizosphere > Soil | place: USA... | reverse complement strand
GAGCCGGTCGAGCTTCCTCCCGGGGTCGCGGAGCTGCCCGATGTGGACGGCCTGCTCCTCCCCGGGGGGTGGGATGTCGATCCGGCGCTGTACGGCGAGCCGAAGGACGAGAAGGTGGGTCCGATCGACCGTGAGCTCGACGACGCCGAGCTGCTGATGTTCCGGCAAGCCCGCGACCGCGAGCTGCCGGTCCTCGGCATATGTCGCGGCCAGCAGGTCATCAACGTGGCCCTCGGGGGGACGCTGGTGCAGCACCTCGACGACCACGACATCCGTGGCCACGGCCGGAGCCACCTCGCGCACACCATCAAGGTCGACCCATCCTCAGAGCTTGGGCAGGCGGCCGGTTCCCACCAGATCCACGTCAACAGCTTTCACCACCAGGCGGTGAAGGAGCTCGCGAGCGGGCTCCACGAGACCGCCCGCGGCGAGGACGGAACCGTCGAGGGCGTAGAGTCGGACGACGGCCTCATCGTTGCAGTCCAGTGCCACCCAGAAGAGCTGACCACCGACCTTCCGTGGGCGCGCCGCCTGTTCGAGCGGTTCGTCGCACGCGCGCGCAAGGAGCAGACAAGCTGATGCTGACGGAGCCCGGTACGCGCAAGGCGATCCTTTCCCGCGAGGAGCTCGCGCGCCAGGCCGAGAGTGGCGAGGTGGACACGGTCGTCGTGGCCTTCACCGACATGCAGGGCCGGCTGATGGGCAAGCGCGTTGACGCGGAGTACTTCGTCGAGTCTTCGCTGCACGGTGAGTCGACCGAGGGTTGCAACTACCTGCTCACTGTCGACATGGACATGGACCCTGTGCCGGGCTACGAGATGGCGAGCTGGGAGCGGGGTTACGGCGATTTCGACATGGTGCCGGACTTCGCCACCCTGCGTCGCGTCCCATGGCTCGAGTCCACGGCGATGGTGCTGTGCGATGTGGCATGGCACGACGGCTCGCCGGTGCGGCCCTCCCCGCGCCAGGTGCTCAAGCAACAGATCGAGCGCGCGCGCAAGCTCGGCTTCGAGCCGATGTTCGGCTCAGAGCTCGAGTTCTACCTCCTCAAAGAGACCTACGCGGAGGCTTTTGCCAAGCACTACCGCGACCTGACGCCGTCGGTGCAGTACAACCTCGACTACCACGTCCTCGCCACCACCTTCGCCGAGCCCTTCATCCGCTCGGTGCGGAAGGGCATGAAGGCCGCGGGCATCCCGGTCGAGAGCTCGAAGGGCGAGGCCTGGCCGGGCCAGCAGGAGATCAACTTCCACTTCTCGGACGCCCTGACCATGGCCGACAACCACGTCATCTACAAGAACGGCATCAAGGAGATGGCGCACGCGCAGGGAGTGTCCGTGACCTTCATGGCCAAGCCCGACCACACGTGGATCGGCTCCTCGTGTCACGTGCACTCGAGCCTGTGGACCGGCGGTCGCAACACGTTTGACGGTGAGTCGGACACCTTCAAGCGGTACCTGGCCGGGCAGATAGCGTGCATGTCCGAGCTCGCGGTGTTCATCGCGCCGAACATCAACTCCTACAAGCGCTACGCCGCGGGCACGTGGGCCCCGACGACGCTCGCGTGGGGCCACGACAACCGCACCTGCGGCTTTCGCATCGTCGGTCACGGACAGCACCTTCGCAGCGAGACGCGCATACCCGGCGCGGACGCGAACGCGTACCTCGCGTTTGCCGCCCTGCTGGCCGCGGGCCTGCACGGCATCGAGAACAAGCTCGACCTGCCGCCGGCGTTCACGGGCAACGCGTACGAGTCCAACGTGCAGCGCTTCCCGCACACACTCCGCGAGGCGATCGACGAGCTGGAGCGCGGGAAGATGGCGAGGCAGGCGCTCGGGGCTGATGTGGTGGACCACTACCTCAACTACGCGCGGAGCGAGCAGGCCCAGTTCGACAAGGTGGTGACGGATTGGGAAAGGCAGCGCCTCTTCGAGCGCGGATGAGCGCCCCTCTGCTCGACGTCATCAACCCGGCCACTGAAAAGCCCATCGCGCACCTCGCGCGCGCGGGCGTTGAAGAGACGGACCGCGCGGTGGCGGCGGCGAAGGCCGCCTATCCAGCCTGGCGCGCGGTCAAGCCGGCGGACCGCAATCGCCTGCTGCGCAGGCTCGCGGGCGTCATCGAAGAGCACGGTGAGGAGCTGGCGCAGCTCGAGACTCGCAACGTGGGCAAGCCGCTCGGCGACTCGCGATGGGAGGTCGGCATGGTGGCCGACGTCTTCCATTTCTATGCGGGGGCCATCGAGAAGCACTACGGAGAGACGATCCCCGTGGCGGGCGGAGTGGACATGACGTTCCGCGAGCCGCTTGGCGTCGTGGGCCTGATCGTGCCGTGGAACTTTCCGATCATGCTCGCCAGCTGGAAGCTCGGCCCCGCGCTGGCGTGCGGCAACACCGTGGTTCTGAAACCCGCGGAGCTCACCCCGCTCACCGCTGTCCGTTTCGGTGAGCTGGCGCTCGAGGCGGGACTTCCCGAGGGCGTGGTCAACGTGGTCGTCGGACCGGGCTCAGTCGCGGGGGAGCGCCTGCTCGCGCACCCAGATGTGGCGAAGATCGGGTTCACGGGATCGACGGAGGTGGGGCGGCACGTCATGGCGACGGCCGCGGCCACGATCAAGCGCGTGACGCTCGAGCTGGGCGGCAAGTCGGCCAACGTCGTCTTCGCGGACGCGGACCTCGAGCGGGCAGCGAATGCGGCGCCCTCCGCGGTGTTCGGCAACGCGGGGCAGGACTGCTGCGCGCGCTCGCGCATCCTGGTCGAGCGGTCCGTCTACGACAAGTTCCTCGGGTTGCTCACCGAAGCGACGGGCCGCGTCAAGGTCGGCGACCCCGAGGCTGCCGGCACCGAGATGGGTCCGCTCATCTCTGCGTCGCACCGCGACAAGGTGGCGTCGTTCGTCGATGGCACCACGCTGTTTCGCGGAACGGTGCCGTCCGGACCGGGCTACTGGTATCCGTGCACGCTCGTCGAGGCGGCCCCTGGCGATCGCGTCGCGCGCGAGGAGGTCTTCGGGCCGGTCGCGGCGGTGATTCCTTTCCGCGACGAGGAAGAGGCGGTGCGCATCGCGAACGAATCCGAGTACGGGCTGTCGGGATCGGTGTGGACGCGTGACGGCGCGCGGGCTTTCCGCGTCGCGCGCGCCATCGACACCGGCGTGCTGTCGATCAACTCCAACAGCTCGGTACGCGTGGTGACGCCTTTCGGAGGCATGAAGCAGTCGGGTTTCGGCCGCGAGCTCGGCATGCATGGGATGGACGGATACTCGGAGGTGAAGAACGTCTTCATGACGACGGATGGGTGATCGACTCGACGGAAAGGTCGCCGTGATCACGGGCGCGGCCGGGGGCATCGGTCGCGAGGCCGCGATGTTGTTCTCGGCGGAGGGCGCGAAGGTCTGCGTCGCCGACATGAGCAAGGAGGCCGGCGAGAAGACCGCGGCGGAGTGCAGGGAAGCGTTCTTCGTCCAGGCGGACGTGTCCGACCCCGCGAGCGTGCAGCGCATGTACGACGAGACCAGGAAGCGCTACGGAAAGGTCAACGTCCTCTACAACAACGCGGGCATCATGCCCGCCGACGACGACTCGATCCTCACCACCGAGCCCGATGCATGGGATCGCGTCCAGGCTGTCAACGCGAAGGGCGTCTATCTCTGCTGCAAGTACGGCATCCCGCACCTCCTGGCCAGCGGCGGCGGCTCGGTGATAAATGTCGCCTCTTTTGTCGCGCTGGTCGGGGCGGCCACCTCGCAGGTCGCCTACACCGCGAGCAAGGGCGCCGTGCTTTCGATGTCGCGGGAGCTTGCGGTGCAGTTCGCGCGCCAGGGCGTGCGGGTCAACGCGCTCTGCCCCGGCCCGGTCGAGACCCCGCTGCTCATGAGGCTGTTCTCCGAGACGCCCGGCGCCTACGAGCGCCGGCGCGTCCACCTCCCGATGGGCCGCCTGGCTCAGGCGCGCGAGATCGCCAATGCGGCGCTCTTCCTCGCCAGCGACGAGTCGAGCTACGTCAACGGCTCGACGTTCCTGGTGGACGGCGGCCTCACGGCCGCCTACGTGACCCCCGAATAACCCGCAGCATTCCGCGGGTTATGCGCATATCGTGCGGCTGACCCCGCCACATTCCGGCGGTTATGCGCATATCCGCCAGTAACCCGATCCTGCGGGATGCCCTGGGGATCGCCATCGCGACGGGCGCTTACGCGCTGTCCTTTGGCGCAATCTCGGTGACGGCGGGCCTGTCCATCGTTCAGACGTGCGTGCTCTCGCTGTTCATGTTCACGGGCGCCTCGCAGTTCGCCTTCGTCGGTGTGATCGGGGCCGGCGGCAGCCCATGGGCCGGCGCGGCAACCGCCGCGCTGCTCGGCTCGCGCAATGCCCTCTACGGCGTCCGGCTGGCCTCGCTGCTCGAGGCCGGCGGCCTGCGGCGGCTCCTCGCTGCGCATTTCGTGATCGACGAGACCACCGCCATGGCGATCGCCCGAGACACAAAGCCTGAATCACGCCTCGCCTTCTGGTCGACAGGCCTGGCCATATTCGCGCTGTGGAATCTCGGCACGCTGATTGGCGCACTCGCCACGCATGCGCTGCCGGATCCGAGAGTCCTCGGCTTCGATGCCGCGCCGCCGGCGGCGTTCCTCGCCCTGCTCGCCCCGCGCCTCCGTGCCCGGGAGCCGCTCGCGATCGCGCTTGCGGCCGCCCTCGTCGCCCTGGTCTGCCTGCCCTTCGTCCCGGCCGGAGTGCCGCTCCTGATCGTCGCGGTGATCGTCGTGCTCTATGGGCTCATCCGGAAATGACGGCCTGGGCCGCGCTGCTCGCCGCATCCGCCGCCTGCTACGCGATCAAGCTCGCCGGCGTATCCCTGCCGCAGCGATTCCTGCAGGACGCGCGGATCCAGCGCACGATCCCGCTGCTGCCGGTCGCCCTGCTCGCCGCCCTAATTGCGACCCAGACCTTCTCGACCGGGCACCGCCTGGTGCTGGATGCTCGCGCCGCCGCGCTCGCAGTTGCGGCCATCGCAGTCGTGCTGCGGGCGCCGTTCCTCGTGGTCGTTGCGGCCGGAGCCGCCACAGCGGCGCTGCTGCGTCTTCTTTAACTTGTGCGATTGATGGCGGAGATCGAAGAGGTGGGCGAGGTTACGCCCGAGATCATCGAGGCGCTCCACAGAATCCTCCCGCAGCTCAACCCGAGGCTGCCGCTCCCGGCCGCGGATCGCCTCCAGCGGCTCATCGAGGACCCCGACGTGACCCTCGTCGTGGCGCGCGACGGCGGCCGGATCATCGGCACCACGACCGTGATCGTCTACACGACGCCCTACTGGATCAAGGCGCGGCTCGACGAGGTGGTCGTCGACGCCGACGCGCGTGGGAAGGGAGTCGGTGAGGCTTTGGTCAGGTACTGCCTCGAGGTCGGGCGCCGCAAAGGGGCCCAGGTCGTCGAGCTGCAGTCAGGTCGCGGCGAGCAGCGCGCGGCGGCGCACCGCCTCTACAAGCGGATCGGCTTCGAGGTCCGAAACTCGGACCTCTTCCGGCTCATCCTCTGACCAGCTCCTCGAGGCGGCTCACCATCTCGGCCAGCGCGGCGAACGCTGCCTGGACCGGCTCGGGCGACGACATGTCGACGCCGGCGAGCTTCAGCCCATCGAGCGGATACATCGAACCCGCGCTCTTCAGGAACGCGAGGTAGTCGTCCACAGCGCGCTGCTCGCCCGCCGCAACCCGAGCTGACAGGTGATGCGCGCCTGCGATGCCCGTCGCGTACTGGTAGACGTAGAAGTTGCTGTAGAGGTGGGTGTGGAACTGCGCCCACGTCGAGCCCGCTCGATCGCGGTCCAGGCCGGAGATGTCGACCTCGTCGCCGTACACCTCTGCCATCAGGTCCGCCATGAGGCCGGTGAGGTACTCGGCGGTGAGCGCGGCGCCGCGCTCCACGCGGTCGTGGATCTCCAGCTCGAAGCGCGCCAGCGTCGGCATGATGAAGAAGTACCGGTGGAAGTTCGACATCGCCTCTTCGATGACGCCGATCTGGAAGTCTCGTTCTTTGTGGGTGTTCAGCAGGTGGCGCCGCGTCAGAGCCTGGTGCATGTTCGATGCCACCTCGGCCTGGAACAGCCCGTAGTTCGAATAGACGAATGGCTGCGTGTGGCGTGAGTAGTACGAATGCATCGAGTGCCCGAGCTCGTGAGCGAGCGTGCTCATCGAGAAGATGTCGTTGTTGTAGCTCATGAAGATGAAGGGGAACGTGTCCATCGACCCGGTTGAGAACGCGCCCATCCGCTTGCCCTTGTTCGGATACACGTCGACCCATCCGTCTTCAAGCGCGCCCCGTCGCATCACGCTCACGTATTCCTCACCGAGAGGCCGCACTCCCTCGCAAACCCATTCGACCGCCTGCTCGTAGGGGACCGCGATCGGCGCCGCCAGCGGCGCGCGCGTGTCGTACGGCTTCAGCTTTTCGACCCCGAGCGCCGCGGCGCGCACGCGCCAGTAGCGATGCCAGGTGCTGACGTTGTCGCGAAACGCGCGGATCACCGTGTGGAAGACCTGCGGCGGGATGTGGTTCGGGGCGAGCGAGGCCTCCAGGGAAGTGGAGAAGCGGCGCGCTCGCGCGTAGAAGACGTCGCGCTTGATGCCCCCCGCAAGGCTGGCGGCCATCGCGTGCTGCACCTGCAGGTGGGCGTCGGCGTAGCTCTCATAGGCGGTGCGGCGCGTCTCGCGGTCCGGGCTCGTCAGCAGGGCGCCAACCGTGCCTTGCGCGACCTCCTCCGGGCCGTCCGCACCAGTGGCCGGCGCGAACTGCATGTCGGTGTTCGCGAGCACGGAGTGTGCGGACACGGCGGTCGACAGCGGATCGGTCGCTTGCGACAGCACCTCCTCGACCTCGGGCGAGCGAACGTGCGACTGCAGCTTCTCGAGGCGCTCGAAGTAGTGGCCGAGGTGGCCCAGCCGCGGGTTCTCGCCGACCCACTCGCGCAGCTTCGGTAGACCGATGGTCAGCATCTCAGGGACGGCGAAGGACATTGCCGCCGACAGCTGCGAAGCCGTCGAACGTGCACGGTCGGCACGTGCGGCAGCGCCCTGGTCGGCGGTATTGCACGAGTACTCCATGCTCGTGTAGACCATCAACTTCCCCATCAGGCGCTGGAGCTTCTCGGCGGTGTCGAACCAGTCGGCGAGGGTGTCGGAAGAGGTGCCGAGGTGGCCCTTGAACTCGCCCAGGTCGGGAAGCCTGGCGATGACCGTGTCGGCGGCGGCGTCCCATGCCGCGGGGTCGTCGAAGACGCTGGTGGAGTTCCAGGTGAAGCGGCTGTCCACCTCGGCACGCGTGGGCAGCGCTCGCGTCATCGAACCTAAATGTACCCGCCTTCTACCATTGGGCAAATGCCCGGCCTGACCGCGAACGGGATCCAGATCGAGTACGAGACGCTCGGCGATCCCAAGGCGCAGCCGCTGCTCCTGATCATGGGCCTCGGCGCCCAGCTGATCACCTGGGACGACGGCTTCTGCCGGGCGCTGGTGGACCGCGGTTTTTACGTGGTGCGCTACGACAACCGCGACTCGGGCCTGTCGGACAAGATGGACGCGGCCGGGCCCGCTGACGTGATGGGCGCGTATGCCGGGAACGCGAAGCCGGCCTACACGCTGGATGACCTCGCCGACGACGCGGTGGGCGTGCTCGATGCCCTGGGTATTCCGGCCGCGCACATCGTGGGCGCGTCGATGGGCGGATTCATCGCCCAGCTTGTGGCCATCAACCATCCCGACCGCACGCTCTCGCTGACGTCGATCATGTCCGGGCCCGGTGGCGAAGATGAGGTCGCTCCAACGCCCGAGGCTTCGGTGGTTCTGGTGCGCGATCCAGGGTCCACGCGCGAGGAGGTGGTGGCCTCCGGGCTCGAGGCGCGTCGAATCCTCGGGGGCATCGACAACCCGTTCGATGTCGAGAACGAGCGCAAGAAGATCATTCGCGCCTACGACAGATCGAACTACCGGCAGGGCTTCGGCCGCCAGTTCGTCGCGATCCTGGCCGCGAAGAGCCGCGTCCCGGCTTTGAGGAAGCTCACCGTCCCGACCCTCGTGGTCCATGGCATCGACGACCCTCTTGTCCCCCTCGAGAATGGGCGGCGGACGGCCGCGGCTGTGCCGGGCGCGCGCCTCATCGAGCTCGAGGGCACGGGTCACAACGTGCCGGAGAGGCACTGGAACCTGGTCGCCGACTCGATCGCGGAGACGGCGCGCCGGGCCAGCCCCGTCTCCGGGTGACCGCGTGCCGGCCATAGGGGCTGGGTCGCTCGACTCGATCAGCCCCGCCTTTGCCGTGCTCGCCGGCCTCGTCTCGTTCGTCTCGCCCTGTGTGCTGCCGCTCGTCCCGGCGTATCTCGCCTACCTGGGCGCGCGGGCGGGAAGGCCGGTAGCTGCGGACGCCTCCAGCGCACCTGCGGATCCGGACCCGCTTCCGGTGGCGCTGGCCGGCGTCGGCTTCGTGGCGGGGCTGTCCCTCGTCTTCATTCTTTTCTTCTATGTGTTCTCTCTGGCCGTGCAGCCGTTCCGCACCTACGTGCCCGCGGTTGCGGGCGTGCTCGTGCTGGTCATGGCAGCCCACGTGGCGGGGGCGATCCGCATCCCATTCCTGGACCGCGAGTACCGGCTGATGACGCGCGCGCCGTCGAGCGGCGGACTCGCCGGCGGGTTCTTGCTGGGCATGGGATTCGCGGGCGGGTGGACGCCGTGCATCGGGATCACGCTCGGGGCGGTGCTGAGCTCGACGACGACTGTGGGCACGACCTTCCAGGGGCTGCTGCTGATCGTCGCCTACTGCCTGGGCCTGGGGATGCCGTTCATCGCGCTTGCACTGGTGCTGGAGAAGGCGCGGCCGCTCGTCCAGGTGCTGAACAGCCATCGCCGCGCCATCGATCTCGCGTCCTCCGCCGTGCTGGTGGCGATGGGCTTCTTGCTGCTGACCAACAAGTTGGCGTTTCTGTCCGCGAGCCTGACCCAGCTCGTGCCCGGCTGGCCCTCGCCGACCCTCTAGCAGCCCGGATTCCGCCCGTTTGACGTCAGGCGGGCGGTCCCAGGCGCAAATTTGGAACCGTCTGACGGCAGGCGGTCGTTATCGAGCTCAGATCTGTCGGTAGTCGCGGCGGTGATAGAGCAGCGGCTGGACGTCGTGGTTGTGCGCGCCGTCGACGACGTTGCCGATGAGCACCCAGTGGTCGCCGGCCTCAATGGTGTCGCGCAGCGTGCAAACCGCGTATGCAGCAGTGTCCGCGACGAGTATTGGGCCGCCGGCGCCGGTTTCGGAGCGTTGCCATTCCAGCCCGTCGAACTTCGTTGACGCCTTCGTCGCCATGAGGCGCGCGAGCGCATCGCGTCGAGTGGCCAGCAGGTTGGCGGTGAACCCCTTCGTGTGCTGCACGGCGGGCAGCGTGTTGGAGCTCTTCTCGATGCACACGAGGGCGAGGGGTGGTTGAAGTGATACCGCCGCAAAGGCAGTGACGGTCAGGCCGCGCGGCACGCCGTCCTGCCCGAACGCGGTGACGATCACCACGCCCGTGGGAAACGCAGACATGACCTCGCGGTAGTGCTCGGCGTCCACTAGTCCGCGCGCACAGCCTCGAGGATGCTGTCCCCGGATGAGAGCGCGATGGCGCGTTTCGGCTCCAGGCCGCTGCGTTCGAGGAGCGCCGTGACCTCCTCCCGCGTGCGCTCGCGGCCGCCAGAGATCGCGAGGGCGACGACGTCGGAAACAGCCGCGAACTGCGCGTCGCCGGCCGGCGCATCCGCATCGGGGATCAGCCGCTCGATGACGAGGACGCGCGCGCCCGGGTTGGCGGCCCGCTCGCATGCGCGAAGGACACAGGTTGCCTGCTCGTCGTCCATTCCGTGCAGCACATGTCCCAGGAGGTAGACGTCGCCGTGCGGCACCGCGGAAAGAATGTCGCCCGTCTCGACCTCGCAGCGCTCGTCAAGCCCGTCGGCGTGGACACGTGACCGCGCCCTGGCGGCCATGCCGGAGCTCTCCACGATCACTCCGTTGAGATGTCGATTTGCTAGAAGGGCCGCCCGCAAAAGCTGCCCGCTGCCGCCGCCCACATCGACGACTCGTGTCGCATGTGAAAAGTCGTACTTCTCGGCCAGGCCGCGGGCGGTGCGGGCAACGCTCGCGTTGGAGGTCTCGTAGTAGGCCTGGGCCGCGTCCGGGTTGGATGCGAGGTAGCTGAAATGCGGCTTGCGGTACGCATGCTCGAATGCGCTGCCGCCGCGTTCCACGGCCTGCAGCAGCTCGGACATCGCGTGATAGTGCTCCTCGCCATAGAGCAGCGCGACCTCGCGGAGGGAGTCGGGTGCGCCGCTGCGCAGGCACTCGCTGAGCGGCGTGTTGGAGACCTTGCCGCCGGCCACCGAGAACACTCCAAAAGCGGCCAGGCCGCGCACCACCCGACCCAAGGGCTCCTCCCGGGCGCCTGATTCGACGGCGAGCTGGCGCAGGGTGAGCGTGCCCTGGGCCAGGTGGTCGGCCAGCCTCAGGCGGGACGCGACGTAGAGCATCTGGGTGGCCGCGAAGCCGCCCAGCAGCACGGCCATCCTCCGCCGGGCGTCCATCGGCTGTAAAGACTAGTTCGAACACTTGTTTGCAGAGCCGTGACCGTCTAACTTGGTGCTCGTGGGGACCGCACTCGATCTTTTCTCCGGCCCGACTCGCGAGTGGTTCCGCGCCACCTTCGCGCAGCCGACGGACGTGCAGGAGCGGGGCTGGCGCGAGGTTGCGGCCGGGCGGCACGCGCTCATGGCCGCACCGACCGGAAGCGGCAAGACGCTCGCCGCCTTCCTGTGGTGCCTGGACCGGGTCGCGTCCGAGCCGGTGCCCGCCGACCTCGAGCGGTGTCGCGTCCTTTATGTGTCCCCGCTGAAGGCGCTGGCCCACGACGTCGATCGCAACCTCCGCTCGCCGCTCGTCGGCATCCGGCACCAGATGGAGGCCGCGGGCGTCCAGCCGCCGGACATCGCGGTCGCCATCCGCACCGGCGACACGCCGTCGGACGCCCGGCGCTCGATGGAGCGGCATCCGCCCGACATCCTCATCACGACACCCGAATCGCTGTACCTGATCCTCACCAGCGCGGCGCGGCGGATGCTGGGGTCGGTCCGCTGGCTGATCGTCGACGAGATCCACTCCGTCGCCGCGACCAAGCGCGGATCGCACCTCGCGCTGAGCCTCGAGCGCCTCTGCGCGCTGACGAAGGTGGAACCACAGCGCATCGGTCTTTCGGCGACGCAGCGGCCGCTCGAAGAGGTGGCGCGGTTCCTCGGCGGCAGCAACCGAGAGGTTGCGATCATCGATGCGGGCCGGCTGAAGACCATGGAGGTCCGGGTCGAGGTGCCGGTCGAGGACATGGCGCGGCTTTCTGCCCAGGACGACGGCGGTGCGATCCAAAACAGCATCTGGCC
>Ga0075436_100003069_pt1 | contig 11442 bp, 8 predicted proteins | sample RhiMethybrSRZTD5_FD_75303 | JGI IMG/M metagenome (GOLD analysis project Ga0075436, IMG submission 75303) | Populus rhizosphere microbial communities from Tennessee, USA - Rhizosphere MetaG P. TD hybrid SRZTD5 | ecosystem: Host-associated > Plants > Roots > Rhizosphere > Soil | place: USA... | reverse complement strand
CCGCCCGGGGCCTGCGCACCGGCGTCTACATGGGCTGGGATGGCGACCGTCCCACGCGCTCGCTCGACGCCCTCGTGCACGAAGTCGACCCCGGAACCGTGACGACCATTCATCGGCACTCGTGGGATGCGATCCTCTTCATGGTCGAGGGCAGCGGCTGGACCGAAGTCGACGGCGTGCGTTACGACTGGAAGGCGTGGGACGCGATCCACATTCCCGCGTGGAGCTGGCACCGGCACGGCAACGACGGCGACAAGCCGGGCCGATTCATGAGCTATTCGTCGGAGCCCACGCTCTGGACGCTCGGGATGAGCTTGATCGAGGACGCGGGCCAGGCGCCGTTCGCGCAGCTGCCGCCGAAGCCGAAGTTCTCCGGCGGCATTCCCGGCGACGATCCCTATGCGCGGCGTTTGCGGCGCCTCGAGTCGGAAGCGAAGAAGCGCCGCTCGGGCCGCATCCACACGCCCTACGACGAGCAGGAAATCCTCGCCACGCCGCGCGGCACGCGCACGAAGTTCCTGAACGACCGCGCGATCGGCAACGAAGCTTCGGGCCTCACGCAGGTCATGATCCAGTTCGCGCCCGGAAAGACCCAGTCGCTGCACCGCCATCCGGGCGAAGCGTGGCTCTACGTGGTCGAGGGTTACGGCCACTCGTTCATGGGCGCCGCGCCCGACAAGGGCGAGCATCACCGCTGGAAGAAGGGCGACCTCATCGTCGTCGACCACTTCCTCTGGCACCAGCACTTCAACGACGACCCGAAGAACCAGTGCCGGCTCGTGCGCATCCACATGTTCGACTCGATCCTCGAGACGATGCGCGCGCTCATGGACCCGATGGTGCTGTTCGAGGAGGCCGAGGACACGCTCGTCTCGATGCAGGACCTCGCGCAGATCCAGTGGCCCGACGACAAGCGCCCCGGTGAGTGACTAGGCCCATGGATCGCAAGACCGCTCTCCCCCCAGGCGTGCTCTCGCTGCACGTGCTCCCCGCCGAGCACCACGACCGCGACTGGGACGCGATCATCGTGCCGCGCGAGGTGAAGGAGCGGCTGCTCGCGCAGGCGCTGCTCGTGCTGAAGCACGGGCGGCAACTGTCGATGCTCTCGGGACTGCCGCACGGCCTCATCGTGCTCGCGGGCCCGCCGGGAACCGGCAAGACGACCATGGGACGCGGGCTCGCGCAGGTCGCCGCGCTCGCGCTCGCGCGCGAAGGCGCCACGACGCTCCTCGAGATCAACCCGCACGCCTTTCCGAGCGACATGCTGGGCGAGAGCCAGAGGAACGTGACGCGTCTGCTCACGGAAACGATTCCCGAGATCGCGGCGCGGCGCCCCTTCACCGTCGTCCTCATCGACGAGGTCGAGAGCTTCGCGGTGCGCCGCTCGGCCGCATCGTTCGAGGCGAATCCGGTGGACGTGCATCGCGCCACCGACGCGGTGCTGCTCGGCATCGACGAGATCGCGAAGAAGCTGCCCTCGGTCCTCTTCGTCACCACCACCAACTTCATCGAGGCCGTGGACGAGGCGTTCCTGTCGCGCGCAGACCTGGTGATGCGCTTCGCGCTGCCCGACCGCGCCACGATCGCGAAGATCCTGCAGAGCGCCATCACCGAGCTCGCCGTGCAATGGCCCGCGCTCGAGCCTCTCGCCCGCGACAGCGGTCGTATCACCGACCTCGCCGGCATGTGCGAAGGCTGGGACGGCCGGCGCATCCGGAAACTCGTGCTCGCGGCGCTGGCCCAACGCCTCGACGTCGCGCGCGACCCATCGAAGCTCGCCTGGGACGATTTCCTCGCCGCCGCGCGCAAGCAGGGCGGCGTCGAGTGGGCCGGCGGCACGGCGCCCACCGCGCGCGAGCTTTTTCCAGACGTGCCCAAGGACCTCATGCACGACCACGACCATGGACATGCTCCGCACCGACCCACGCACACGCACCAGCACGACGACGACCCCTCGCATGGGTAACTTTTTCGCGCGCGCCCTCTTCGCTCTCGCGGCGCTCGGGCTCGCCGGCGCGGCGCCCGCCGCGGACGAGTACCCGAGCCGGCCGATCCGGATCATCGTGCCGTACGCGGCCGGCGGCGGCGCCGACATTCTTTCGCGCCTCATCGGCCAGCGCCTTTCCGAGCGGGTGAAGCAGCCGGTCCTGGTCGAGAACCAGGGCGGCGGCAGCAATACCATCGGCATGGGCAACGTGAAGCGCGCCGACGCCGACGGCTACACGCTCGGCCTCGCGACACCGGTGTTCGTCACCGCGCCGCTGGGAATGAAGGCGAAGCCCTACGACGCGCTCGTGGACTTCACGCCCGTGGCGATGTTCGGCTTCACGCCGCTCATCCTCGTCGTGCATCCGAGCGTGCCGGCCAAGACCGTGAAAGAGTTCATCGCGCTCGCCAAGGCGAAACCGGGCTCGCTCAACTTCGCTTCGCTCGGCGCCTACACGACGCAGGGCCTCGCCGCGACGCACTTCAACCAGCTCGCCGGCATCGACGCGGTCGAAGTGCCGTACAAGGGAAGCGCTCCAGGGGTGACCGATCTCCTTGCAGGCAACGTGCAGTACATGTTCAACGCGCTGCCGTCCATGCTCGGCCACGTGCAGGCGGGAAAGCTGCGCGGGCTCGGCGTCTCCAGCGCCAAGCGCGCGCCGGAGGTCGACCTGCCGACGATCCAGGAAACGCTGCCGGGCTACGTCGTGACCACGTGGTATTCGCTCGTCGGACCCAAGGGCATGCCGAAGGAGATCGTCGAGAAGCTCAACCGCGAGATCAACGCGGTCCTCAAGGAGCCGGATATCGCGAAGAAGCTCCAAGAGCGCGGCCTCGATGCCGACCCGATGACGCCCGAACAGCTCGCAACGCACCTGCGCAAGGAAGCCGCGACCTGGGGCAAGGTCGCGCGCGACGCGAAGCTGCCGCAGGAGTGAGCGCAGCGCTCCCCCCGCCATCTGTACTAGAGTAATCGGCGTCGGCCCGATCCCCCGGGCCGCGGCTTCGGAGAGGAGCGCCAATGGCGATCGATTTCGTCCTGAACGGCAAGCCCGTGAGCGTCAAGGCGCCGGGCGAGACGCGGCTGCTCTGGGTGTTGCGCGAGGAGCTCAAGCTCACGGGCACCCGCTTCGGGTGCGGCGTGGGCATGTGCGGCGCATGCATGGTGCACATCGACGGCGATCGCATGTTCTCGTGCCTCATGCCGGTGTCGGAAGCCGCGGGGCGCAAGGTCACCACGATCGAAGGGCTGTCGCCGGGCCGCCTGAACGCGTTGCAGCGCGCGTGGCTCGCGGAGAGCGTGCCGCAATGCGGGTACTGCCAATCGGGCCAGCTCATGAGCGCCGCGGCGCTGCTCGCCGCCAATCCGCATCCGACGCGCCAGCAGATCGTCGATCACATGAGCGCGAACATCTGCCGTTGCGGCACCTATGTGCGCATCGTGCGTGCGATCGAGCGCGCGGCGAAGGAGACATGACCATGCTCACGATGACGCGGCGGCAGTTCATGGTGGGCGCGGCCGGCCTGACGTTCACGGTCCTCGCGAGGCCGCTCCTCGCCTTCGGCATCGACGCGAAGAAGATCAACGCCTGGGCGGCCGTCGCTCCCGATGGAACGGTCTATATCGTCAACCCCGCGGTCGAGATGGGACAGGGCTCGATGACCGCGATCCCGCGCATCATCGCCGACGAGATGGACGCCGACTGGGATCGCGTGGTGATCGTTCCCGCGGCCGCGGACGACAAGATCTACGGCAACCCCGGATTCCGCAACATGATGTACACCGCCGGCTCGGCGACCGTCACCGGATACTGGGACAGCGCGCGCACTTTCGGCGCGCAGGTGCGGCGCGTGATGATGGCGAACGCCGCGCGCATCCTGGACGCGCCGATTACCGAGCTCTCCACGCAACCCGGCACGGTCGTGCACGCCGCCTCCGGCCGCAAGCTCGGCTACGGCGACATCGCGAAAGTCGCAGAGCTCCCGGCCGAGGCGCCGCAGATCAAGCCCGAAGAGTTGAAGAAGCCCTCCGAGTACCGCTACATCGGGAAAGACGTCATGCGCGTGGAGCTGCCGTCGAAGGTCGATGGCAGCGCGCAGTACAGCATCGACGTGCAGCTGCCGGGCATGCTGTATGGCGCGGTATTGCGCGGTCCGGTCGAAGGCGCGATGGCGGCATCGATCGACGACGCGGCCGCGCGCGCCGTGCCCGGAGTCGTTCGCGTGGTGCGGATGCCCGTTGGCGTCGGCGTCCTCGCCGAGACGCCGTGGGCGGCGTTTCGCGGCAAGGACGCGCTCAAGGTGCGATGGGACCGCAGCGCCCGCGGCTACGGCCACGATAGCGAGAAGGCGCTCGCCGTGTATTCGGCCGCGGCGCGCGACCTTTCGCGTCCCGGGAAGCCCTGGGACACCGCCGGCGATGCTGCCGCGGCCATGTTGAAGGCAGCGAAGATCTACGAGGCCGAGTACGCGTGCGACTACACCTATCACGCGCAGATGGAGCCGCTGAATTCCGTGGCCGCCGTCGCGCCTTCCGGCGATTCCTGCGAGATCTGGTGCGGCACGCAGTCGCAGACGATGGCAGTCGCCGCGGTGGCGAAGGCTCTCGACATTCCGGTCGACAAGGTCAAGCTGAACCTCATGCTCCTGGGCGGAGGATTCGGGCGGCGCGGTCACCGCGACGAGGAGTTCATCGTCGATTCGGTGCTGCTGTCGAAGGAAGCGAAGCGCCCGGTGAAGGTGCTCTGGACGCGGGAGGACGACGTGCGCAACGGCCGTTTCCGGCCGCTGTCCGTTCACTTCCTGCGCGCGGGCGTCGATGCCGACGGGCGCATCGTCGCCTGGCAGCATCGCGTCGCCTGCGACGAGATCACCGCGTTCCAGGATCCGTTGCGCTACAAGGGCGGCGGCGAGAAGGATTTCCTCGCCATGGCGGGCTCGGAGCTCAGGACCTACGACATCCCGAACCGGCTCTCCGAGCAGCTTCCGCAAGTGACGGGCATGCGCACCTCGTCGCTGCGCGGCATCGGCTTCGGACCGAACAAGTTCGCGACCGAAGCGTTCCTCGACGAGGTCGCCGCGCTTCACGGCGTCGATCCGGTGGACCTGCGCCTCCAGCTCCTCAGGAACACTCCGCGCGGACAGGCAGCCGTGCGCGAGGTCGTGCAGATGTCCGACTTCCGGCGTCCGCGCGAAGGACGCGGACTGGGATTCGCGTTCATCGACTACTCCGGGACCATGGTCGCGGCGGTCGCCGAGGTCTCGGTCGACAAGGATCGCGGCGAGGTGAGGGTGCACGATTTCTGGTGCGCGCTCGACTGCGGCATCGCGGTGCACCCGGACAACGTCGTGGCGCAGACCGAGAGCTCCATCGTCTACGGTCTCGGCCTCGCGCTCACCGAACGCATCACGTTCAAGGACGGCGCGGTGCAGCAGAAGAACTTCTACGATTACGTCGTGCCGCGCATGCGCGACATCCCCGAGCTCCATATCAAGCTCCTGCCGACGCCGAACCGGCCCACGGGTGTGGGACAGATGGCCACTCCGGTCGTGGCGCCGGCGATCTCGAGCGCCGTGGCTGCCGCCACGCGCGTGCGCGTGCGGCACACGCCCTTCACGACCGATCGGGTCAAGCAGGCGCTCGCGTAGAAAACATCGCCTTGGAGACGCTCGACCCGGCCCACACCTGCCTCCTCGTCTTCGATCTCCTCGAAGGCCACGTCAACAAGGACGCGCAATCTCGCGCGCGCTTCGGGCCGGTGATCGCCAACGCGCGCCGGCTGCTCGAGGCCGCCCGCGCGCGCGGCGCGCTCATCGCCTTCGCGCACGCCGACCACCGGCCGGGCACGAGCGTGCGGACGCTGCGCGATACGGACAACCGATTGCGGCCCATCGATCCCGCGGATGCGCGCTCCCACGAGCCGCTGCTCGCGGGCGGCACCCCCGCGACCCGCATCGTCGCCGAGCTCGCGCCGCAGGCGGGCGAGCTCCTCGTGCCCAAGCTTCGCTGGAGCGCCTTCCACGCAACCGCATTGGAGACGATGCTGCGCGCGCGCGGCACGGACACGATCGTGCTCGCCGGCGGGTCGACCGACGTCGGCATCGCCGCGACGGCCTTTGCCGCGCGCGACCTGGATTACAACCTCGTGATCGTCTCGGACGCTTGTACGTCACCCGAGCGCGACAACCACGAGCAGATGATGGCGCGCGTCTTCCCGCGCATGGCGCGGGTGCGCACGACCGCACAAGTCATGACCATGTTCAACGGAGGAGGGAAAGCATGAGAAGGGAAAGTCGCGGGCGCGGCCTGGCGGCCGCCGCTCTTGCCATCGCAGCGCTCGCGGCGTGGGCGCCTGCGCGCGCGCAAACGGACATCACGGCGCTCGCCCAGCGAGCCGGCCCGGATCGCGAGGCGAGGCTGCTCGCGGGCGCGCGCAAGGAAGGCGAGGTCGACGTCTATTCGACGCTGGTGAGCGAGGACATGGCCGCGGTGGCCGCCGCGTTCGAGAAGAAGTACGGCATCAAGGTCAAGTACTGGCGCGCAAGCTCCGAAAACGTCCTGCAGCGCGCCGTCACCGAGGCGAAGTCGGGACGGTACGACGTGGACGTGATCGAGACGAACGGCCCCGAGCTCGAGGCGCTCGCGCGCGAAAAGATCCTCGCGCGCGCGACCACGGTGCACGAGGCCGATCTCCTGCCTCAATCCATCCGTCCCGACCGCCGATGGACGGGGTTGCGCCTCAACATGTTCGTGCAGGCGTACAACACCAACCTCGTCAAGCCCGCCGACCTTCCGAGGACCTACCGCGACCTGCTCGATCCGAAATGGAAAGGCAAGCTCGCGATCGAGGCCGACGACGCCGATTGGTTCGCCGCCGTCGTGCGCGACATGGGCGAGACCGAGGGGCTCAGGTTCTTCCGCGATCTGGTGCGCACCAACGGCATCGGCATGCGCAAGGGACACACGCTTCTCGCGGGGCTCGTCGCCTCGGGCGAGATCCCGCTCGCCCTCACGCTCTACAACCACAATGCCGAGCGCATGAAGAAAAAAGGGGCGCCCATCGACTGGTTCCAGATCCAGCCGGCGTACGCGCGCGTGAACGGCGTCTCGGTCGCGGCGAGGTCGCCGCATCCGCACGCCGCCCTCCTCCTCTTCGACTACATGCTGGGGCCCGAGGGCCAGGAGATCCTGCAGAAGGCGAACTACATCCCGATCAACACGAAGCTCAAGAATCCGAACACGCGTTCCTCGCTGCGTTTCATCGACCCGGCGATCACGCTCGATTCGGGCGGCAAGTGGGAGAAGCACTTCGACGACATCATCACGCACCAGGCGCGGTGACATGTTGAACGTGCAACTCGAGTCGCTGGCGCCGGGCGTGGGCAAGCCGCTCGCGGGGTTCGACTATCCCGCGCCGCGCCATCCGGCGTACCTGCGCCAGCAGCGCACGGGCGACATCGAGGCGCTGATGCCGATCGCGCGCGCGCACCTCGCGCGCCGCTACGGGCGCTCGGCGCTGGGCGACATCCGCGACAACGACCATCTCCTCATCATCACGTTCCCGCACCAGAACGACATCGTCTTCGAGGCGCTCAAGCGCGCGCTGCTGGAGCGCGGCGTGGCGAAGGTCGATCGCATCAACACCGTCGACCTCGGCATGGAGAAAGTCGACTACAGCGCGGCCGAGGGCTGGCGCGAGATCACCGATCGCCTGCCGCCGATGATCGAGTCGGGCGTGGAATTCAACGTCGCCGCCGCGGCGTTGAAGCGCTTCCTCGACGACCGCCCCGGCTACACCGGCGTCTACGCGGGCGAGGCGGGCCGCTCGCACTGGCGCCGCGCCGCCGGCAAGAAGATCCGCAACAACTGGGTGTACGCGACGTACGAGGATTTCATCTCGCGCGCGAACGGATATCCCGACGAGATCTGGCGGCTGGTCGACTTGAAGCTCGTGGACGCCTTCCGCCGCGCGGCCGCCGTGCGCATCACCAGTCCCGAAGGCACGGACATCGGCTGGAAGGTGACGCCGCAGCAGGCGCAGCTCTGGCCGAAGGGCGCCTACATCTCCGGCCACATCCTCGGCTCGACCATCCAGGGCATCCGCTTCGGCCATCCGGTCGAGACGTTCCTCGAGGAAGCGAAGATCCTCATGCCGACGTTGAACGGCGTCATCGGCGGCACCAGCAACCATACGGGCTACTATCCGCACATCCGCGTGCACGTCGAGAGCGGCATGATCACGAAGATCGAGGGCGGCGGGAAATACGGCGAGCTGTGGCGCGAGGTGGTCGAGCGCTACAAGGACGTGCGGTACCCGGGCTTTCCGTACAAGGGCTGGGCGTACTTCAACGACGCCTCGATCGGCACGAATCCCAAGAGCTACCGCCAGATCGAGACGCTGTGGAAGTACAACGACTCGTGGACGAACCTGCCCGAGCGCGCGCAGGCCGGCGTCATCCATTTCGGCTTCGGCGCCGAGCACTGGGACCAGACGTTCCTCGCGTTCTGCAAGAAGCACAAGGTGCCGACGATGCACTTCCCGCACGTGCACAACATCTTCGCGACCTACGAGATCCAGGACCGCGGCACGGGCGAATGGGTGAAGCTCATCGACAAGGGCAGGCTCACGATGCTCGACGATCCCGAGGTCGTGCGGCTCGCGAACGTCGTCGGCGATTCGAAGCTGCTGGAATACGACTGGATCCCGGCGCTCCCGGGCATCAACTATGCGGGCGATTACTGGAAGGATTACGCGCACGACCCGGTCGCGTGGATCCGGCGCGAGCAGGAGGGCGAGTTTGCCTGACATCCACAGCGCGTTCGAGGAGTACGTCGTCGAGCGGGAGCCCTTCTATCTCCCGGTCGGCGACGAGGTGCGGCTCTTCGAGGCGGCGTACGCGCAGCGCATCCCCGTGCTCCTCAAGGGGCCGACCGGCTGCGGCAAGACGCGCTTCATCGAGTCGATGTCGTGGAAGCTCGGGCGCGGCGCGAATCCGCCGAAGAACCTGCCGCTCGTCACCATCAGCTGCCACGAGGATCTCACCGCGACCGATCTCGTGGGCCGCTACCTTCTTTCCGCGGAAGGAACGGAATGGCTCGACGGGCCCCTCACGCGCTCGGTTCGCGCGGGCGGCATCTGCTATCTCGACGAGGTGGTCGAGGCGCGCAAGGACACGATCGTCGTGATCCATTCGCTCACCGACCACCGGCGCCTGCTGCCGCTCGAGAAGCGCGGCGAAGTGCTGCAGGCGCATCCCGATTTCTTCCTCGTGGTGTCGTACAACCCCGGCTACCAGTCGACGCTGAAGGACCTGAAGCACAGCACGCGGCAGCGCTTCATGGCGCTCGACTTCGACTATCCGCCGCAACCACTCGAGCAACGCATCGTCGAGCGAGAAGCGCGCGTCGACGCGCCCACCGCCGCGCTCCTCGCGCAGCTCGGCGCGGAGGTGCGGCGGCTCGACCAGCAGAACCTCCTCGAGGGCCCGAGCACGCGGCTGCTGGTGCACGCGGGAAGGCTCATCGCCGAAGGTGTCGAGCCGCGGCGCGCGTGCGAGGTCGCGGTCGTGCAGGCGATGACCGACGACGTGCTGCTCGCCGGCGGCGTGCGCCAGGTCGTCGAGGCGGTCTTCCGGTAGCGTGACCAACCGCTACGTCCCTTCCGCGTTCGGCTCGCGGCCGCTCTTTTCGAAGAGCCCGTTGGTCACGGGAGAAGGCGATCGCGGCGACGCCGACCACCGCCACCCCGGGCGCACGCTCGAATCGGTGGCACCCGTCCTTGGCCTCTACTACCGCGCCCTCTCCGGACGCAATGCGGCGATCCTGCCCGACGCCGGCGAGCGCGATCCCGAGCGCTACCCCGACACGCATACGACGATCCGGCTGCCGGCGCGCGTCGTGCGCTTCGCGCAAGGCGCGGCGAACTTCGACTGGTACAAGGTCGCCCTCACCCACCGCGCGGCGCACTACACCGCCGGCACCTTCGCGTTCTCGTTCGACCGGCCGGCGGCGTTCTTCGAGCGGCTCCGGCCTTCTCGCTCGGCGCTCGCGGCGCACGAGCCTACCTCCGATCTCGAGCTCTTCTTCGGGCTCTTCGCGCGGCGGGAGCTCGCGATCGAAGTCTTCGCCGTGCTCGAAGCCTTGCGCATCGACGAATGGGCCAAGCGTCGCTACGCGGGCTTGACGAAGAAGTACGAGACCGTGCAGCGCAGTGCGCTGAACGAGCGCGCCGAATTCATCGCGAAGCGCAGTCCGCGCGACGCGCTCGCCGAGATCCTCATCCAGGCGAGCCTCGGCGCGCGCACGTTTCCGCCGGTGCCGCTGCTCCTGCACGATCCGGCGCGCCGCGTCATCGCGACCTGCGATGCGGTGGCGCGCGAAGGCGCGCGCGTCGAAGACAGCGCGGAAGCGACGATGCGAGCGTATTCGCTGATCGCGAAGCTGCCGAACCTGGCGGCGGACTATGGGTCGGCCAGCGTCGTCACCCCGGCGAAGGCCGGGGCCCAATTGGATCCCGGCCTACGCCGGGATGACGGAATGTGGCCCGAGCCGGAGCGCAACCGCCTCGAGGGCGAGGAAGTGATGCACACGCTCTTCGAGCCCGTTGCCTATCGCGACCGGCTCGGCTCGCGCATCACGCTCTACAAGCCCGCGGGACCGCTCGACCAGCAGGCGATCTATCGCTTCACCGAGGCGCGCGATGGAGATGGCGCCGCGGCGCGCCCGGTGATGAGCGACGCCGACACGCGTCCCGAGCCGCCGCCCGAGCCGATCCCGCACGATCACCACGACCACTATCCCGGCGACGAAGCGGCGCACGAGACCGGCGAGCTGCACTCGCACGAGCGCCGGTCGTACGTCTACCCGGAGTGGGACCACGTCGCGCAGGCGCATCGGCGCGCGTGGTGCCGCGTGCGCGAAACGCGCCTCGATCCGGGTCCGAGCGCGCGCTTCTTCGAGGAAACCCTGCGTGCCTACGGCAGCCTCGTTCCCGGCGTGCGCCGCGAGCTCGAGCGGCTCGCCTACGAGGGATTGCGCCGCGTGCACCGGCTGCCGCGCGGCGAGGAGATCGACCTCGACGCCGCGATCGAGTCGCGTGTCGACGCGCGCGCCGGCCTCGCGCCCGACGGTAACGTCTACGTCTCGCGCGAGCCGCAGGCGCGCGACGTCACCTTCGCGCTGCTCGTGGACGTGAGCTCGTCCACCGCGGAGCACGCGAAGGACGCCGGGCCCGGCCCGATGGCCGCGGCGCTCGCGAAAGTGCACGGCCGCGCCTACCGCACGATCCTCGATCTCGAGAAGGAGGCGTTGGTGCTCCTCATGGCCTCGCTCGAGCGCATCGGCGACACCTACGGCATCTACTGCTTCTCAGGCTCGGGACGCGAGGACGTGAAGTTCCAGGTCCTCAAGGACCTCGACGAGCCGCTGTCCGACACGGTGGCCACGCGCTTCGACGG
>Ga0075436_100003067_pt1 | contig 11445 bp, 9 predicted proteins | sample RhiMethybrSRZTD5_FD_75303 | JGI IMG/M metagenome (GOLD analysis project Ga0075436, IMG submission 75303) | Populus rhizosphere microbial communities from Tennessee, USA - Rhizosphere MetaG P. TD hybrid SRZTD5 | ecosystem: Host-associated > Plants > Roots > Rhizosphere > Soil | place: USA... | reverse complement strand
ACTCCCAGGCCGACGCCCTTTCTGACGTAAGACACGCGCGACACTGCGATGACCCTGTGCTTACTGTTGGGCAATTCGAATCTCACAACCATTCGCGTGCCCACTCGAATAGGCTCTTCGGTCGAAATGAACAATCCGCCCGTGCTGATGTTAGCCATATGTTTTCTAACGCGAGAGGGACCGCTGCTGCTGTTTGTAAGCTCAAATTCCACCTGCGTGCTGATTGGGGCACGTTCGAAACGTCTTCGTTCCAATTGAGCAGAACTTCTCATTTGACTCCTTGTGCGCTTGTGTCTTTTTTGGGGATGAGGAACACTGCGCCAGCTTTACTCGATTTCGCCCGTGGGGCTCGTTGCCGAAGACTCTAGCGACCACAACGTGCGGGCTTCAAAATGACTCCTAACCTTCGCACAAGTGGAGCTCGCTTGACAAGCGCTCGCAAGCTGGATTGAATCGCAAACTTAATCAGCCTTCGATGCCTCGGTCTGTGTCTAAACCCTTAAGCGATGCGGGATGAGTGTATTGACTGAGGTGGTGGCGTATGTGAGAATACGGTTGAAGTTCGGCAGCGACCCCCTCCTCGATTGGAAGCGCTAAACCAGCGGCATTCTTAAGGGACGTAGTTATGAGCAGCAGACGTATCGGCAACTATCAGATAACGGATTACGTCGGCAGCGGCGGATTTGGCTCGGTTTTCAAAGCTGAAGACGTCAACACGCCCGGTCGCATTGTCGCCATCAAAGAACTTCACAAGAAACACACCCGCAATCAGGTAATCAAACAGCGATTCTTTCAGGAAGCAGTGGCGATGGCGCGGCTCGATCATCCCAATCTTCCCCGGCTTTACACCTTCGGAGAAGACAACGGCTCTTACTACCTCGTGATGGAATTCATCTCGGGACAGTTGTTGAGCGATGAGCTACACGACAAAGGTCCGATGCATTCGCAGCGGGCTGTCGCGGTGCTGGCGCAGATGCTCGATGCGTTAAGTTACGCGCATCGAAACGGCATCATTCACCGCGACCTCAAACCCGACAACATAATCCTCATCAGTGACGGCAATGCGCTCAAGATCAAGGTGCTGGATTTCGGAATTGCGCGAATGGTTGGAGGCGAGAGCCTGACATTGACCGGCGAGGGCTTTGGAACGCCCGCTTACATGTCGCCCGAGCGGATAACCGGCTCCGTGGGAGATGACCCGCGAATGGATCTTTACTCCGCGGGTATCTTGCTCTTCGAGATGTTGACGGGAAAGATTCCGTTCGAGTCGAAGGCAAGCGATCCGGCGCTGTATTGGTCTGAAATGCGAGACCTGCATCATCAAGAGCCCTTGCCTGCTCTCGTTCCGCTGGGCGTTCCCGAAAAGCTCGAGAGAATCGCAAATCGAGCAACGGCCAAACGTGTCGAAGATCGTTATCAAACGGCCGATGAGATGCTTGCCGACGTCAAAACTCTACGCCCGAGTGAGACGGAGCCGGCAACGGCACTTCTTAACAACGCACGGCTTTATTTGAACACTACGCCGGGAGCTGCCGAGATCTACGTCGATGACGTTTTGCGTGGGAACTCTGACGCCGCAAGAGGGAGATTCCTGATCGACGGGCTTAGCGCGGGTTTGCACGCGGTACGCGTTGTGAAGGAGGGTTACAACGAATATCGAATCAATGTCGCGCTCGAGGAAGGAAGGCAAACCGACTTGCAGGTAGCTCTTCCAGCGCGATCGACTGTCGCTATTCCGCAAGCTGAAAACACGGCAGCCGGCGGATTCGATACCTTGAAGTTTGACGTTCCGGACAAGACCAGGACTGCGTTGCTGGTTTTCGACAGCTTGCCGGCGGGGAGCACGCTGTCCGAAGGACCGAATGTGATCGGACGCGCAGATGAAGACGGGCGCGCAACGGTCAAGCTGACACCGGGCGCACACGAAATCCGCGCGACTGCGCCTTCAGGAGCCAACGTCAGTCGAGTGGTGTCGATTACAAATGCCGATGCCGGCACGACGAAGACTATGACGTTGCCGTTGCCGGTCACCGCAACAGCAGGGGAGACTCGAGCTCAGCGTGCACAACCATCTCGAAGGGCAAAACAGGCTGCTGCGGCGGCGGTGGTAATCCTGTTGCTGTCCCTTGCTGCTACCGCGTTCTTCGTTCTTCGCGGACCTGGGCGAAATCGGGCAACGATTGAAAATGCTTCCGTGGCGCCGGAGGCAAATTCGGCTTCAGCCACTCAAGCTTCTTCGTTGCCGACAGACCCGGGGAGCCAAACCGCTCAACAGGGTGTTGAAGAAAAAAAGAGAGCTGCTGCCCTGGAGGCCAGCAAGAAGACTTCAGAAACTAAACAGGAGAAATCAGACAAGAAAGATGAAGCGCTGCAACCGCCGACAGCTCCGGCTGCGCCGCTTGTCCCGCATCCTTCAGTTGAGGCCGATTCGCTTCCCGCGCCTGAGCACACTTCGACGACACCCGGCCGCGAAGGCTGCGTAATCGTCACTGTCACGGATCCTGAAGGTCAGCCCGTTCATGGAGTGCGAGTCGCCGTCATCGATCAGCCCGCGAGTGGTCATTCGACTTTTTTCAACGGTCGAACCGGCGAACGAGGCCGCTGGCACGATTGTGGATTCACGACCGGTCATCGCATCCGAGTCGCGGTTATGGGACCACGCGGCGGTGTGCTCGGCACTCAACAAGCGGTAGTGGCTCAGGGACGAAACTTCGTTGACATCCGCATCCAACGCAAGATCGCCGACGCACCCGAATTCACTCCGAAACAACGCCGGCCGTTTCGACGCCAGTAATTAGTTACCAGCCTACGAGTCGAAGCTCTCTCGTATTTTACTGCCGGATGACTTGCTGCAAGTCGGGGTGATAAAATTCCTGCGCCGATAGCAACGACTAACGCAAAATCAAATCGAGGAACCATGGACTATTCCGAGAACGTTCTTGGACTCATTGGAAACACCCCACTCGTCAGATTGCACAAACTTACAAAAGGAATCGAAGCGCTCGTGCTCGCGAAGATTGAGTCGCTTAACCCCGGCGGTTCGGTCAAAGATCGAATCGGCGTTTCGATGATCGATGCCGCCGAGCGCGACGGCCGCCTGAAGCCCGGCGGCACTGTAGTCGAAGCTACCAGCGGTAATACCGGAATTGGAGTCGCTCTTGTTTGTGCGGTTCGCGGGTACAAAGCCGTGTTTGTGATGACCGACAAGTGCTCGGTTGAAAAAGTCCGATACTTGAAAGCGCTGGGCGCCGACGTCGTAGTCGTTCCGGTAGCGGCCAAGCCCGATTCGCCCGACCATTATGTCAATACCGCGAGGCGCATCGCACAGGAGACGCCGAACTCGCTGTTCGTTTTTCAGTACGGCAACCCTGCCAATCCCGAAGCTCACTACCGAACCACCGGTCCCGAGCTCTGGAAGCAAACCGACGGACGAATCACTCACTTCATCGCGGGAATTGGAACGGGCGGAACCATCAGCGGTACGGGCCGGTACTTGAAGGAACAGAATCCTAAGGTGCGAGTAATCGGAGCCGACCCGTACGGTTCGGTGTTCAAGACTTACAAAGAAACCGGCAAGCTCATGCAAGCGACGCCTTATCTGGTCGAAGGGATCGGTCAGGAAATCATTCCGGAAAACGTTCACTTCAAATACATCGACGACATCATCAACGTCACCGACAAGGATTCGTTTCAGATGGCGAGACGGCTCGGGCGCGAAGAAGGAATTTTCTGTGGAGGCTCAACTGGAACCAATGCGGTGGCCGCGTTTCACGTCGCTCGCGATCTCGGCAAAGACTACGTCGTGGTGTTTTTGGTTGCCGACACCGGAGAACGTTATCTATCGAAGTTCCTCTCAGACGAATGGATGAAAGAAAAGCGAATGCTTGGCGTCGAGAAGATGACAGTTGGTCTGATCAATCAACTCAAGTCAGATGACGTGACTCCGCACGTTGTTTCTGTTGGCCCCGATCATCAGCTCGCCGACGCACTTCAAATGATGAAGACCTACGGGCTCTCGCAACTGCCGGTGCTTGAAGACGGTAAATCGGTGGGCAGCGTTCGGGAAGGAAGATTGATGGCGAAGTTGCTTGATAATCGCGATCTCCTTCAGTCGCCGGTTTCAGAAGTGATGGATCGAGCCTTGCCCGTCGTGAACGAAGATGTGAGCGTTGAGACTGCGGTCAAGTATTTGAAAAGCTCGCCCGCGTTGCTCGTTGAAGAATACGGCCGCATCGTGGGCATAGTCACTCGTCAGGACGTGCTCGATATTCAAAGTTGAACTGATTCTTGCGAAGTGAGTTTAGCACGCGCGGTAAGCAACCAGGGCGAGCAGCAGGATTAGAACAAAGAGCGCTCCTATTTGTTGCGAGCGAGAAAAGCTCATTGAAAGAGTCAACGCTGCTGAGTTGTTCTCATTCCCTGGTCGCGTGATTGCAGACGTAGTTGATCAAGGTTCGTATCGCCACGCCGGTCGGACCTTTCGACATATAAGGCTTGCGATCGTTTTCCCATGCCGTGCCGGCGATGTCCAGGTGCACCCACGGAGTGTCTTCCGCAAACTCTCGCAGGAAGTAAGCAGCAGTGATCGTGCCCGCGTTGCGACCCGCCGAGTTTTTGATGTCGGCAATGTCGCTCTTGATCATCTCACGATAGTCTTTGTCCATCGGCAACTGCCAAAAGCGCTCGCCCACTTCGCGAGCGGCCTCTCGCATCTCATCAATGAAGAGTTGATCGTTGCCGAGTATCGCGACGTTGATCGTGCCAAGCGCGATCGAAACCGCTCCGGTTAAGGTAGCCAGATCGATTATCTTCGTCGCTCCAAGCCTGCGCGCATAGCTGATCGCATCCGCGAGAATCAAGCGGCCTTCGGCGTCGGTGTTTATCACCTCGATGGTCTTTCCGCTCATTGCGCGAAGCACGTCGCCCGGTTTGTAAGCTCGTCCCGAAGGCATATTCTCTGTAGTCGGCATCACACCGATAACGTTCGCGCGAGGCTTGAGCTGGGCAATCGCTCGCATGGCCGCAAGCGTAGCCGCCGCCCCCGACATATCGTATTTCATTTTCTCCATGCCTTCGGCTGGTTTGATCGAGATGCCGCCCGAATCGAACGTGATTCCCTTACCCACGATCGCAATTACGTTTGAATCAGATTCGTCGGCGGTGTAGCGAAGTACCACGAGCTTGGCGGGCTCGTCCGATCCGCGAGCGACGCCAAGCAGCGCGCCCATGCCCAGCTCTTTCATGCGCGCTTCGTCGAGAACGTCGATTTCCAGTCCGAACTTGTTCGCCGTTTCTTTCGCTCGCTCCGCGAGTTCCGATGGAGTCAAGGTCGAACTCGGCTCATTCGAAAGCTCGCGAGCGAGGTTGACCGCTTCGCCGATGATTCGTCCGCGTTCTACACCTTGAGCAAGCGCATCTTCGGAACCCGGCGCTGCCGCAAGCAATATCAATTCTTCGATTCTGCGCTCCTCTTTGTTTTCTGTTTTGTACATATCCGGTTCGAATAACCCGAGCAGAACGCCTTCGACGGCAGCTTGAGCGCTCTTGCCGATGTCCAGTTGAGATCGCCGCAGGATGCTCATCGAACGGGCTCCTTTCCCGCGCAGAAAGCGCGCGGCGGAGCCAGTGACTCTTCGAACCGAGTCGAGTGAAAAATCTTCTCGCTTGCCGGCGCCGATCAGAAGCAATCGTTCTGCGCGCAGTGTTCCCGGGCGATGAACGTAAACCATATCGCCCTGTTTGCCGCGCATCTCGTCGGTGCCGAGCATCTCGCTGATTATGCCGCCCGTACGCTCATCCAATTCCTTGAGCGCGCCTTCGTCTGCTTTCTCGCCTTCGTAGATTGTGACGACCAGCGCATCGGCTTCGACGTCGTAGAACTTTGCGAACTCGGCTCTGACTTCCATCTTTGATTTTGGATTTTGGATTTTAGATTTAGGATTCTCGGATTGAAGAGTTGGAAAAACTGCTCGCCCTCAATCCAAAATCCAAAATCTAAAATCCAAAATCACCGGCTCCTTTCTTTGATCGATGCGCGCGCTTCTCGGTCGGCTTCGCGCCGCCTTTCCGTTTCACGCTTGTCGTAAAGTTTCTTTCCCTTCGCGACCCCGATCTCAACCTTGATGCGTCCGCCTTTGAAATACATTTTCGTTGGAACAAGCGTCAGACCTTTTTCTTGAGCCTTGCCCGCGAGCTTGTCTATTTCAGAGCGGTGAAGCAGCAGTTTTCGCTCACGAGTCGGATTGTGGTTTTCGCGATTGCCGTGACTGTAGGGACTGATGTGCGTGTTCATCAGCCAAGCTTCACCCTGGCGAATCTGCGCGTACCCGTCCTTCAGGTTGCATCGTCCTTCTCTGATCGATTTCACTTCCGTGCCCGTTAGCGCGATGCCGCATTCGTGAGTCTCGAGAATGTGGTAGTTGTGGTAGGCCTCTCGATTGCTCGCCACCACTTTGTCCGTAGCCATAAAAAGATGAGTGCAAGTTGCGGACAAGAATATATCCGATGGAATCGTCAGGTGCAACGAGGTCAAACCCGAGGCGAAATAAAGAGCGCATTGTCTGGCTCGAATAACTCACTTCTGCACTCACGAACAGCAGTGTAGAATTCAACGGAACACCGATTTCAACAACGAGCGGGCAGAACAAGGGATGAATCCAGACAGGTATTCCCGGCAAATACTTTTCGAGGGCATTGGAGAGAGCGGACAGAGTCAGCTCGCTCAATCAAAAGCTGTCATTATCGGCTGTGGAGCGCTGGGCTCAGTCCAAACTGAAACGCTTGCGCGAGCAGGAGTCGGCCGCCTGGTTCTGGTCGATCGTGACTTCGTCGAAGAAACCAATCTTCAACGACAGATAATGTTCGAAGAAAGCGATGCATTGAATCGCCTTCCAAAATCTATCGCGGCCGCCTCGAGAATCGCGCGCGTCAATTCGGATATTCAAGTCGAGCCGTTGGTCACCGATGTGAACTTCGAAAACGTCGAAGAGATCATCGAAGGAGCCGACGTTGTACTCGACGGAACCGATAACTTCGAGACTCGATTCCTGATCAATGACGCTTGTTTGAAAACGAGAACGCCCTGGATCTACGGGGCCGCCGTCGGCTCATACGGGCTCACGATGACGATTGTGCCGGGCAGTTCACCGTGTCTCAATTGCGTGCTTGAAGCGATGCCCGAACCCGGCTCCGGCCCGACCTGCGACACTGCCGGAGTGATCATGCCGATCGTTACAACCATCGCTTCGATCCAGGCAGCCGAGGCGTTAAAGCTGCTCACGGGTCAGACCGATAAGCTTCACCGTTCGCTGATGCGAATCGATTTATGGAGCTTTGAGCTCAACAGGCTTGATCTTTCAAACTTCGACGCGAAGGAACGCTGCGCTGCTTGCAACGGTGGGGAGTTCAAATTCCTCCGCGGATCGAGCAGGCAAATCGCGACAACACTTTGCGGACGAAATGCCGTTCAAATCGCGCGCTCCGGCAGTGGCGTAGTTGACTTCCCCGCTCTCGCCGATCGTTTGAGGCAAACCGGTGAAGTCGCGTTCAACGATTTTCTTCTTCGCTTTCGAATTGAAGGCTACGACATCACGGTCTTTCGCGATGCGCGCAGCATCATCCGCGGAACTACAGATCCCGCTGTCGCGCGGGGTCTGTATGCCCGCTACATTGGGGCGTGAAAGTAGGACTGAGCACTCATTTATGCATGCAGGGCTAGCAAGCTTTAGAGCCGTCGCCGGGGAGGCTTTCGAGCGAGACTTCCTCGGCTCAGGCGAAATAATAGTGCAGCGCGTTGGTCAAAGCCGCGCTCAACATACTTTCACGTCTAACGGCCGGACTGTAGCGCGGCTTCGTTGGCGCGGACTGCGGCGTGCCGTCTACGAGGTCGACGGAGCGAGATGGTATTTGAACGTCGGCGCTCTCGACAAGCGGATATCGATCACGTCCGATGATGGAGGCGAATCATTTCTGATAGAACGCTCGAGGGCGAATCCCAACAAGGAGGTCCTGCGAATCGAAATGGCCGAGGGCGACAATTTCTGCTTGAAGCGATCGTGGGACAGCAGACTTCGCGACGATGCTTCTTTCGTGGTGAGCAAGCAGTTTTATGTTTCCAAACTATTGGTCTTTCATTTCAACATGCGGCAACGCACACAGACCACGGCCAGGGTAGTTGTAAACCCGGTGATGAAATGGGAAGCGCGATTCCTGCATCGCTTGCTTGCCCTGATTGTGTGCCGGATAATTCTCGAGCGTCGGCGCTCAGGCTCGCAGCCGCAACGGGTCAAGGAAATGAGACCTCGCCATTTTGCGAGCAGCGTGCGGGTCCGCGAACGCAAGCGCATTTAATGCGCAATCGGCCTGTTTCGTGCTAAGCTAAGCGATCAATTGATAATTGAGCGAGGTACTAATGTCAGCGACATCAAACGATTCGAAAGGCAGAAGCAAGACACCATTGATCATCGGCCTGGTCCTGGTGGTCGGATTGCTGGTTGTGGGCGGAGCGATGCTCGCTGGCGGCGGCAAAGAAACCGCGAAGCCGGTCGTTGTATCGCCAACACCAGGAGTCACCGATGACGTGCAACAAAGCCTTCAAGCCTTTCGCGGCAAAGTGGTGATCGTGGACTTCTGGGCGACGTGGTGCGGTCCATGCCGAATGGAAATACCCAGCTTTATAACTCTTCAAAACAAATATCGCGAGCAAGGTCTGGAAATAGTGGGCGTGTCGATCGACCCGATTGCGCCGCGCGGAACCCCGGGAGGCGCTCCGGCCGTTGCACCCTTCATGAAAGACAACGGCATCAATTACACAATTCTGATGGTGAACAATACGACGGCGCTCAGGGGTTATGACGTCAGTCAGGGAATTCCAACCACTTATGTGCTCGACCGCAGCGGCAAAGTCGTGCGCACTTACATTGGAGTTCGACCGATCTCGGTTTTCGAAAACGACATCACCCAGTTGCTGTGAAGGCTGTTTAGTCCCGCTCACGGCGTGACAGAAAAACCGTCATCGCTCAACTCGCGGGCGGAAGGCGATAGAGTAACTCGATCAGCTCCTGAAGACGAACGACGAAGGATTTGACAGTCGGGTTCAGCCTCATCTCACCTCAATACTACCGCATCGTTCTTTGCGCTCGAAGTCGAAGATGAAACCGGTCACCGAAGAGACTAACCCGAAAACCAAAGACATAGACCGGCGCTCAACGATCGAGATCGTCCAACTCATCAATGAAGAAGACAAAATTATCGCTGAAGCTGTCTCTCTCGTGCTTGATAAGATCGCGGTCGCGGTTGACCTGATTGTCGAGCGTGTCAGATCGGGAGGGCGATTGATTTACATCGGCACTGGCACAAGCGGGAGACTCGGTGTGCTCGATGCATCTGAATGCCGGCCCACGTTCGGAGTTTCTTCCGAGCTTGTTCAAGGCGTGATCGCCGGCGGCTACGACGCGCTGCACAGGCCGGTTGAAGCCGCTGAAGATGACCCGCAACAAGGAGCTCGCGATCTTCAATCGTTTGGACTTTCATCAAGCGATGCGGTGGTTGGAATCTCGGCCAGCGGTAATACACCGTACACGACGGGCGCGCTCGAATTCGCGAAGGATGTCGGAGCTTTGACCGTCGCGCTTAGTTGCAATCCGGATTCGCGAATGCCGGCCGTCGCAGATGTGAGCATTTCACCAGTCGTTGGGCCCGAAGTGATAGGCGGTTCTTCACGAATGAAAGCCGGAACAGCACAGAAGATGGTTCTCAATATGCTTTCGACGGCGGCGATGATCAAACTTGGGTTTGTCTACGGCAATCTGATGTCGAATCTGAGAGCCACGAACGAAAAGCTTCGCAGCCGGGCTTGCGCGATTATTTCTGAGGAAGCCGGAATCGATCGCGCAGAGGCGTCTCGAATCTTCGAAGCCTCGCGGGGCGATCTTCGCGTTGCTTTGGTGATGGCTCGCACAGGCGTGTCTTCGGATGAAGCGCAGCGAATCCTGGAATCGCATGGCGGATCCGTGCGCCGCGCGCTTGATGCGTCCACGTGATTGTCTAATCCTGCAAACCTCACGAGCCAAGGTTCGCGCAAAAGGATTTGTTTTTGCTATGTCGCCGTTCGTCATTCACAACGCCAAAATAATTGGCCAAACCGGAATTCAAACCGGTGGCGTTCTCATCCAAGATGGTCAAGTCGAGCAGGTCTTCGCCGAGAACGAGACGCCTGCCGGATTGAGTCGAAGCGAGTCGATCGATCTTCAAGGTAACTACCTTTCCTCGGGCCTGATCGATATTCACATTCACGGCTCGGCCGGCATCGACGTCCAAGCAACTGACGAAAATGGCCTCGCAAAACTTTCAGGGTTCCTGCTTTCAGAAGGAGTGACCGCTTACTTTCCGACTCTTGTGCCGACAGACGATCGCGGATACAGCGAAGCGCTGGCAACGATCAATTCCTATGTCGAACATCAGAATCAACAGACGAGCGCCGCTCCGCAGGGTGCGAGAATCCTTGGCGTGCATTTCGAGGGCCCGTTCGTCAACGAGCATCGCTGCGGCGCGTTGCGCACGCTTTACTTCAGAACGTACGACGGCGACCCGCGCTCGGTCGAACAGTTCTCTGGAGAACGACCAGAACTCGCAAGACTGATGACTCTAGCGCCCGAGACTGAGCGTGGGCTCGACCTGATTCGCGATCTCAACGCTCGAGGCGTTCGGACGTTCATTGGTCATTCGCAAGCTGATCCGAAAACGCTCGACGAAAGCGCGAAGGCCGGCGCTCGACACATCACCCACTTTCCGAACGCGCTCGACGCTCTGCATCATCGCAAGCCCGGCGCAGTAGCCTGGGGCCTGGCGCAAAACGATATAACGCTCGATTGCATAGCCGATTTCCAACACGTCGATCCGCTGATGCTTCGGTTGATCTACCAGTCGAAGGGCGCCGATCGAATCGCGCTCATAAGCGACGCAATTATGCCGGCTGGGCTTGGCGACGGAGAGTTTGAAGTGTGGGATGAAAGGATCATCGTGCGTGATGGACGAACATCACTCGCTCAAAGTCCTGGAACGCTGGCGGGTTCGGTTATACACCTCCGTCAAGCGGTAAAAAATATCACAGACATTGGAGTGCCGATTAATGAAGCCGTTCGAATGGCGACGCAGATTCCCGCTCGCTCTTCTGGTGTGCAGTCGCAATACGGTTCGATCGAAGTTGGCAAGAAGGCCGACTTAATTGGATTCAACGGCGACTTCGCGATGCGGCTTGCAGTCGTATACGGAAAAGTAGCCTTTTCCCGGATCGACTGAGTCGAACTGCTATATGACAACGCGGAATCTTGGTATATAATCGAGCGCGCCCGGTGGGAATGCTTTCGGTTGACCTGAGCCGCCGAAAGATATAACCTCTCGACCGCAAGAGAGTTTTACGGGGATCGAGGCTTTGACAATGCTTTT
>Ga0075436_100003065_pt1 | contig 11450 bp, 10 predicted proteins | sample RhiMethybrSRZTD5_FD_75303 | JGI IMG/M metagenome (GOLD analysis project Ga0075436, IMG submission 75303) | Populus rhizosphere microbial communities from Tennessee, USA - Rhizosphere MetaG P. TD hybrid SRZTD5 | ecosystem: Host-associated > Plants > Roots > Rhizosphere > Soil | place: USA... | reverse complement strand
CCCGGCATCGGAATGTATTGACCGGCCGGACCGAAACGCTCGTTCGCTCGACCGCCGAAGCCGTCATTGGACGGGCCGACGCTGAAGTGAAACGTGGGGCCGCCCGGCGCGGGCGTTGCAACGTTTCCGCTGTTGAATTGCTCCACCTTCTTGTCGGGATCGGTGTAACCCGGGGGGAGCCCGCTGCCGTCGGTGTAGCTCTTGGTCTCGTAGGTGAACGCATGCGCGGTCGGCGCGGCGACAACCATCGCGGCGGCCAAGGCCGCGAGACGAAGATGCTTCACTGGTAAAAGCGTTCGCTGCATGATCCCTCGACGCGCCCGACACCTGCGGAGCCGAAAATAAGGGCACGCGGTGCCGAAAGTCAACGCGGCATGAACGCCTGCTAGAGGCGCAACGCGGCGGGGCGGCCAATCATGGCTCAATTTGGATTGACGCTCTGTATCATAAATCGCTATTCGCGTGCGATCTATGAGGCAAACTGTACTTAAGCGGAAAGTCGCTCAAATCTTATGATCGTAACGAGTTGATCTTGATCGATGCGGCGATAATATTTCTCCAAATCCTTCCGAAGCTCCTCAACTGTAGAGAAGCCTTCCCATTGTGCGTGCTGGGGAGTTAAATTTCGGTATGGCTCGGTCTCGACGGACACGATCCGCACCTTCAATACATCCCGGCCATCGCTGAGATCCATCAGCTCTCCGTCTACATTGGCGGTGCCGAGCCTGATCGTGCAGGTCTTTGTGCCGCTCTTGGCGAGTGCTAGATCGTCAACGCTCACCTTGATGCGGCGTTTGTAGGTGAACTGTCGATTGACCAGTGCCATGCTTATTCCTCTTTCTCAAACACATTTATTTTCCGCCAGGGAGCTTCACTCGCCCAGACCATAGATAGAATGCGATTAAGGCTACAACGACGCTGAGGGCGGCCAAAAAAATTGCCAACCCAAGCTGATCTTTGAGAAAGCCGGCCGCAACTAAAGAGACAGCACTGAAGACTGCTAATAGCAGCGCGATGTAGCCAATGCCAGGTTTTTTCGCCGCCTCGAAGCGCAGGGAGAATTCCGGACCGATCGGGTAAGCGCCTGCCGCAGGGCCCGTCTTCATCGTGAGATCGCAAAGCTGGGCATCGATCCTGTCGCTCCCACCCACTTCCGTCTCAATCCAGTCGCTCGCGTACCTTCGCAGCCCCAACGTTCTGCCGTTAAGACCCCCGAGCGGGCTGTCCGCCGTAGCTTCAAATGCGACGGTTCTGGCAGCCTCCGGTTCTTTTTCCCGCGGCTCTTCGCCTGCTTCGGGAATTCGGCTTTCGATTTGAAGCGCAATCCTATCCAACTCGAATATCGGAAACACCGCCTCAACAACCGTGGTCTCCTGGCCGGCCGACACTTCGGAATGGTCACGCAATACGGGTTGAATAGTTGCTCGTAGCGGTCCGCTCGCGACCTTTGCGATGCGCCAGAAACTATCACCGGCGAACTGGGACGGAAAACTGCCAATACGGTTGATAACGGAGGCCCAGTTATCTGACGCCGTACCCTTGGTCAGCGCATCAAACCTGGCGTCCAAATTGGACATGGCCACCCATTTGACGAACGGAGTGTCTTGTGTGGCCGCAAGCGCCTGCATGATGGCTCCAAACGCTGCGTCGTCAGAAGCAGGGTATTCGAGCATTTCCAGATAGAAATAATATCTATTCACCGAAAACTGCAGGTGGCTCAAATTCGCAATTCGCGTTCCAATCCAAAGCCCCTGATCGTACACAATTGGACCGCCCGGATCAGCGTCCCCTTTCTTGAAGTTCTTGCCCTGAGCGTAAGCAACCAAGACCTTCTTGGCGGAAGCGTCGCCCTTTTTGGCTTCTTCCAGGGCGGCGGCGGACAAGTGCCGCTCATTATAATCGTAGCGGTACGTAGAGCCGGGAGGCAAAGCCAATAGATTGTGAACGTCACGGTAGTAATCTCGCTTTGTGCTGGTGTCGAATATGACCCAAAACATGATTTCACCTCACGACATTTCCGAAAGGGCTGAGGCATCGGAAAGCCATGAATTTCGCAGTTTTGCGGGAATCGGCAAGTGCCTTGGAAAGATATCTTGCTTTCCAATAGTCAACGATCTGCTGGACGGGCAGACCTTGGTGCCTGCAGGTCTTCCCCGTTCGAAGTGCACCGACGTGATCGTCACTGATGGTACCGAAATACACGCCTTTAGGATATGCGCTTCGTAGGATTTGATCTGGCGATATGCCGCAAGCTCTCATCGCAACTCGAAGAACGTGCATGGGTCTGACGGAAGTCGAAAACTTTCCCTGCGGAGCGCTGATAAAATCCGGAAGAAAGCGCCGCGCCTCCTTGAGCGTGGACTGGCTGGCGAAAATTGTGGAATAGCCGCTCGTCTGCCCAATCCGGCGGAATAGGCCGCCCGATTTGAGGCCAATCCGATTCAATATCGCACAGTGCAAACCCGTTGCAGAAGTCGTCACGACGCCTAACAGGTCGGATCCGTATCGGCAACGAATTTCCGTGACTACCGCGTCAGAAAAAGCAAGTGCTGCAATCAATTTGCCGCCGAAGAGCAAGTTGTAAGGCGGCAATGCAATAACCGAGGCCAAGTCCATAACCCGGCGAAGCCCTTTGTCCTTGATGATCTTTCGCGACTGGTCACGCCACCCAAGATAGTCGTCGCGACAGCCGAGCGTGTACGCGCCGCTTGTCAATTCGAAGACGCCCATGAGAAACGGGCGTAACTGGCCCGTGTCATAGACCAAACAGCGAACTTGACGACCGACACGGTTCGTAGTCGGAATCCTCTGAAAGAGTTTCCCGTACCGGAACAAATTATGATCCGTTGACGACACGCAGATCTTGATCTGCGGACTGATGCGAGTTGGGTCAATCGATCGGCCATCGCCCAGTAACATCAAGGCGCCTTTGGTCTCCATACCCCGTATGAAATCTTTTGAACCGGTGATTTGTTGAACGCGGAGTTCGCGCAGGCGATTTGCCTGCGCGCGATGGCCAGGGGGCGTAACTCTCCAGCCCCCATTCCGGCCGTGCGATTTTCGGAAATGAAAACCGGCGGCTATCAGATCCTTTGTCAAAGATTTCAAGAACGCGAAACGACTTTGCGCGCTTGGCGCACTAAGTCGCTTGGTAATTGACCTTCTCGCGCGAAACATCGTTGACTTAATCAAGGGTTGAATCGGGCCCAATTACGATTTTGATCAGCAGAGCGCATTTCAGAATCGCTAGCTTGCCATACTTGGCCCTGCCAGTTCATGCCCTCTGCAATAACCGCTGCATCACTCCGGCAGCGGGATGAACTCCGTCTCCCCCGGCACATGCGCGAAGCGGCCGGCCTTCCAGTCGGCCTTGGCCTGTTCGATGCGCTCCTTGCGCGAGGAGACGAAGTTCCACCAGATGTGGCGCGGGCCGTCGGCCGTGGCGCCGCCGACTACCACAAGGCGCGCGTCGCGCAGCGCCTTCACCGTGATGCGGTCGCCGGGCTTGAAGACGAGCAAGCGTCCTTCGGTGAAACGGTCGCCGGCAATCTCGATCTCGCCGGCGACGATGTAAATCGCGCGCTCCTCGTAATCGGCGTCGAGCGGCAGGCGCGCGCCGGCGGAAAGCGTAACATCGGCGAAGATGGTGTCGGACAAGGTCGCTACAGGGGAACTCGCGCCAAATAATTTTCCCGCCACGACGCGCACGGTCTTGCCCTCGCCCGTAACCACGGGAAGAAGAGCGCCGCCGATATGATTGAAGGCGGGCGCCATCTCCTCGTCGCCCGCGGGCAGCGCGACCCAACATTGCAGCCCGTGCAGATGTTCGCCGCCGGCGCGGTGCTCGGGACTGGTGCGCTCGGAATGGGCGATGCCGCGGCCCGCCGTCATCCAGTTGACGTCGCCCGGCACGATCGCGAGCGCACTGCCGAGGCTGTCGCGGTGCACGATCTCGCCTGCGAAGAGATAAGTGACGGTGGCAAGCCCGATGTGCGGATGCGGGCGCACGTCGACGCCCTGGCCCGCGCGAAATTCGGCCGGCCCCATGTGATCGAAAAAGATGAACGGCCCGACCATGCGGCGCCGCGTCGAGGGCAGCGCGCGGCGGACGGTAAAGCCGCCGAGGTCGGCGGTGCGCGGCACGATCACCAAATCGATCGCCTCGCAGGAAAATGCGTCGCCGGGCTCCGGGTCCTTGGCGGGGAAGAAGCTCATGGCGCGCTCCAGGAATTTCTAACGGGCATTGGCGTTCCTTATCCCTCCCCCTTGTGGGGAGGGTGGCCGAGCGAGTTTACGAGCGAGGCGGGTGGGGGTCGAAGCGAGATGTATTTCACCTCACCCCACCCGGCTCGCGGCTTTCGCCGCTCGCCACCCTCCCCGTCAAGGGGAGGGATGAAACGAGCGCGTTCCGCGCTAGTCGCGGTCGAGCGGCTCGCTCGCGATGCGGCCCTTGGCGTCGCGGGTGATTTTCTCCACCCGCATCTCGGCGTCGGCCAACAGCGCCTCGCAGCGCTTCTTCAGCGCCTCGCCGCGCTCGTAAATCTTGATCGATTCCTCGAGCGCGACGTCGCCCTTCTCCAGCCGCTGCACGATCGACTCGAGTTCCGCGAGCGCTTTCTCGAACGGCAGCGCGGCGACGTCGGCGTGGGTCTCTTTTTTATCCGCCATGCGCTTCAGCCCTGCATCAGCGCGCCGACATGGGCGGCGACGGATTGAGCCAGTCCCTCGAGGTCGTAGCCGCCTTCCAGCACCGAGACGATGCGGCCCTGGGCGTGCTTGTCGGCGACCTCCATCAGCTTCTTCGTCACCCAGGCGTAATCGGGCTCCAAGAGGTTGAGATTGGCGAGCGGATCGCGCGCATGCGCGTCGAAGCCCGCCGAGATCACGATCAGGTCGGGCCGGAAGGCCTCGAGGCGGGGCAGGATCGCGAGCTCGAAGGCCTCGCGAAACTCGCGGCCGCCGTTGCCGGCCGACAGCGGCGCGTTGACGATGTTGTCGTGCGCGCCGCACTCCGAGCGCGCGCCGGTGCCGGGATAAAGCGGCATTTGATGGGTCGAGCAATACATCACGCTCGCATCCGACCAGAAGATTTCCTGGCTGCCGTTGCCATGATGCACGTCGAAATCGACGATGGCGACGCGCTCGGCGCCGTGCTTGGCCTGCGCGTGGCGCGCGGCGATGGCGGCGTTGTTGAAAAAGCAAAAGCCCATGGCGGTCGCCGTCTCGGCGTGATGGCCGGGCGGACGCATGGCGATGAAGGCGTTCCGCGCGCGGCCGCCCATCAACTGGTCGACGGCGGCGGTGGCGCCGCCCGCCGCGCGCAGGATCGGCTCCCAGCTGCCATGCGAGAGCGAAGTGTCGGCGTCGATGCGCGCGAGCCTGCCTTCGGGCGGCACGGCGTGGTGGATGGCGTCGAAATAGGCGGCCGGATGCACGCGTTTCACCGCCGCGGGATCGACGCGCTCGGCGGGCTCGCGCTTCAGCGCGGAAAAATGGCCGTTTCCGAGCACGTCCTCGATGGCGCGGATGCGGTCCGGCCGCTCGGGATGGCCGGGCGGGGTGTGGTGGCCGAGGCTCGATTCGTGGGTGTACAACAGCGTGGTCATAAGGCGTTCTCGTGGGGCATTGTCTTGGGCGTTCTCTTGGACGCTCGCGGGGGCGTCCTCTTTCCGCCCCAAGGCTACGCGAGGAGAAGGCCCGCGGCTAGAACCGGCGGCCTTTTCTTGAAAACGGATGCCGGCTGCCGATGGTTCCTCGAAATGCCGTTTTCGCGTGCGCAGTGCGGTAAGGATCGTTTAGCTCGAATCGCATATGGAGACGGCGTGGGGAAATACCAATTGATAAAACGGGCTTTGTCCGGCGGCGCCGGAGCGCTCATCGGTGTCGTTCTCGCCGCTTTCGCCTCCGCCGCGCGAGCCGAGCCGGTCACCATCGTCGCCTTCGGCGACAGCAACACCGCCGGCTTCCGGCTGTTCGAAAAGAACGCCTACCCCGCCCAGCTCGAGCAGGCGCTGCGCGCCAAGGGCCATGACGTGCGCGTGTTGAACAGCGGCGTGTCGGGCAACACCTCGTCGATGGGCTTGGCGCGCCTCGACCAGGCGGTGCCGCCGGGCACCAAGATCGCCATCGTCTATTTCGGCCGCAACGACGTGCGCTGGGGCGTGGAGCCGGCGAAGTTCCGCGCCAACATCGACGCCATCGTCAAGCGACTGCGCGCGCGCGACATCCAGGTGCTGTTGATCGGCCTTCGCACCTTCAGCCTCGCCGACATCGCGGCGGCGAACGGCGCGCTCTACTACCCGGACTTTTTCGCCGCCGTCTCGCGCGAGGGCGAGAAGGACCCGAAATACACCCTCATCTTCGATCCGATCCAGCATCTCAACGCCGCCGGCTACGAGGCCGTGGTCGCGCGGCTCGTGCCGGTGGTGGAATCGATGCTCGCCCGGCAACCGGCGGCGGAAGCCGAGCCGGCGACCGGGCACGCGCTCTCCGTGCCGATGCCGGCGGCGCGGCCGCAAAGCGCGGCGCAGTAAATAATCCCTCCCCCTTGCGGGGAGGGTGGCCGCCGGAGCGAAGCGACGGCGGTCGGGTGGGGGTTGCACAAAAAAGTCGGGGCCCGCGCGCGCTTATTCAGGCTGTCACCCCACCCCGGCGCGCTTTGCGCGCCGACCCTCCCCGTCAAGGGGAGGGATTAAGATTTGCGCGGACCGAGATCGACGCCCTGCGGCGGCGGCACGTCGTCGGGGACGAAGAAATCCGGCGACAGCGCGGAGGCAGGATCCACCCGGTAGCGGTCGAAATCGGTGACGCCTTCGGCGGCGAGGAAGCTGTCGTCGATCAGGAAATTGCCGCTGAACTCGCGCGAAGGCTTCTCGAAAATCCGATAGGCGGCGTCCGATAGAATGTCGGGGGTGCGGCTCATGCTCATCAGCCGGTCACCGCCCAGCATGTTGACCGCGGCGGTGGCGATGGTGGTGCGCGGCCACAACGCGTTCACCGCGATGCCCTTCGGCCGCAACTCGCCGGCGAGCCCGAGCACGACGAGGCTCATGCCGTATTTCGCCATCGCGTAAGCCGTGTAGGGCGCGAACCACTTTTCCTTGATGTCGAGCGGCGGCGACAGCATCAAAATGTGCGGGTTTTTGGCGCGCGCGAGGTGCGGGATGGCGAATTTGGAGACCATGAAGGTGCCGCGGGCGTTCACCTGATGCATGAGATCAAAGCGGTTCATGTCGGTCTGCGCCGCGGGCGTGAGCTGGATCGCGGAGGCGTTGTTGACGACGATATCGATGCCGCCGAACTCTGCCGCCGTCTTTTCGATCGCCGCCTTGACCGAGGCCTCCTCGCGCACGTTGCACACGAGCGCGAGCGCCTTGCCGCCGGCCTTCTCGATCTCGTCGGCGGCGGTGTGGATGGTGCCTTTCAATTTCGGATGCGGCGTATCGGTCTTCGCCGCGATGGCGATGTTGGCGCCGTCGCGCGCGGCGCGGAGCGCGATCGCAAGCCCGATACCGCGCGAGGCGCCGGTGATGAAGAGGGTCTTCTCCTTGAGCGACATGGCGTTCAGGCGACGAGCGCCGCCTCCGCCTGCAACACCGATTGCGCGCCGGAAACGACCGCGCGCTCCAACCCGCCCGCGGCGGGCAAGAGGTTCTCCGCGAAGAAGCGCGCGGTCGCGATGCGCGCCGCGTGCGCCGGATCAAGATCGCCCGATGCCGCCGCGGCATGCGCCGCGAGCGCTTCCTCGGCGAGATAGCTGGCGCCGGCGACGAGGCCGAACAGGCGCAGGTAAGGGGTGGCGCCGGCGAACACCTCGACCGAATTCTGGCCGAGCGCCGCCAGCAGATATTGCGAGGCGGACTCTAACGCGGCGATTCCCTCCTCGATCCGCGCCGCCAGCGCGCCGAAGGCGGGATCGTTCAGCTTCTTTACCCGTTCGGCCGTCGCGCGGTAGCCGGCGAGCATCCGCATCAAGGTCGCGCCGCCGGACTGATCGATCTTGCGGGTGACGAGGTCGATCGACTGAATGCCGTTGGTGCCCTCGTAGATCGCGGCGATGCGCGCGTCGCGGTAATGCTGCGCGGCGCCGGTTTCCTCGATGAAGCCCATGCCGCCATGCACCTGCACGCCGATGGAAGCGACCTCGACGCCGGCATCGGTCGCGAACGCCTTGGCGATCGGCGTGAGCAAGTTCGCTTCTTCCTGCGCCGCCAGGCGTTCGGATTTGTCCGGCAGGTGTTTGGCGCGATCGATGGCGTCGGCGCATTTATAGGCGATCGCGCGCGAGGCGGTGGTCAACGCGCGCATGGTGAGCAACATGCGCTTGACGTCGGGATGCTCGATGATCGGGCCCGCGACGTTCGCGCCCGGGGCGGCGCCTTGCTTGCGCTCGCGCGCGAAGGCGAAGGCCTGCTGCATCGCCCGCTCGGCGATACCCACGCCCTGAATGCCGACCGCAAGGCGCGCCTGGTTCATCATGGTGAACATGCAGGCAAGCCCGCGGTTCTCCTCGCCGACGAGGTAGCCGACCGCGCCGTCATTGTCGCCGAACACCATGGTGCAGGTGGGGGAGCCGTGAATGCCCATCTTGTGCTCGACGCCGGAGGCGCGCACGTCGTTGCGGGCGCCGAGGGAGCCGTCGTCCTTGACGAGAAACTTCGGCACCAGGAACAGCGAAATTCCCTTGGTGCCGGGCGGCGCGTCGGGCAGCCGCGCGAGCACGAGATGGATGATGTTGTCGGTCATGTCGTGCTCGCCGTAGGAGATGAAGATCTTGGTTCCCTTCAGGCGGTAGCTGCCGTCGGCGGCGCGCGCCGCGCGCGTGCGCAGCGTCGCCAGATCCGAGCCCGCTTGCGGCTCGGTCAGCTGCATCGAGCCGGTCCATTCGCCGGAGACGAGGCGGGCGAGATATTTTTTCTTCAGTTCTTCGCTCGCGTGCGCGTGCAGCGCCTCGATCGCGGCGATGGTCAGGATCGGCCCCAGGCCCCAGGCCATGCAGGCGGAGCTCCAGAATTCGAGACAGGCCATGTTGACCAGCGTAGGCAGGCCCTGACCGCCATATTCGGGCGACGCGCCCAATCCGTTCCAGCCGGCGGCCGCCCAGGCGCGATAGGCTTCTTTCCATCCCTTCGGCGTGCGCACGACGCCGTTCTCGAACGGCGTGCCCTCCTTATCGCCGACGCGGTTGAGCGGCGCGAGCACCCCGTCGGCGAACTTGCCGGCTTCCTCGAGCACGCTCTTCACGAGGTCGGGCGTCAGATCCGCAACCGCGCCGCTTTCGGCGAGGCGCGCAAGACTCGTGCAATGCTCGAGAAAGAAGAAGCTCTCGGAAACGGGGGCGTGGTAGGTCATGGGCGTTGCTCGGGCTCCTGCGGCGGGCGCCGGGTGGCGAGTTTCATGCGAGAGTGGCCGCGCGCACCGGAGCCGTCAACGTGAGCAAAGCCCGGCATTCCGCAACGTCAACGCGGCTTCTCGCGGCCGATGCCGCCGGGATCGAGGCGGCGGCGCGCTTGCTCGGCGAAGGCGGGCTCCTCGCCTTCCCCACCGAGACGGTCTACGGCCTCGGCGCCGACGCCACCGACGCGCGCGCCGTGGCCCGGCTTTACCAAGCCAAGGGGCGGCCCGGCTTTAATCCGTTGATCGCCCACGTCGCCGATCTCGCGGCGGCGCGGCGCGCCGGCAGCTTCACGCCGCTGGCGGAAACATTGGCGGCGAAATTCTGGCCCGGGCCGCTGACGCTCGTGGTGCCGGCGAGCCGGCTCGTTTGCGAACTCGCCCGCGCCGGCCTTGCGACCGTCGCCTTGCGCGTGCCGGCGCATGCGGTGGCGCAAAAACTTCTGGCTTTGTTGGGGAAACCGGTGGCGGCGCCGAGCGCCAACCGCTCGGGCCACGTCTCGCCGACGCGCGCCGAACACGTGATCGCCGATCTTGCCGAGCAAATCGACGCCGTGCTCGACGGCGGCCCGACCCCGCTCGGGTTAGAGTCGACGATCGTCGATTGCACCGGCGCGGCGCCGCTTTTGTTGCGGCCGGGCGGCGTGCCGCGCGCCGAGGTCGAGCGCGCGCTCGGCATCAAGATCGCCGACGCGCCGAATACCGACGCGATCGCGCCGCAATCGCCCGGCCGCCTCGCCTCGCATTACGCCACGCGCGCGCGCCTCCGCCTGAACGCGAGCGAGGTTTTGCCGGGCGAAGCGGTGCTGAACTTCGCCGCGCAAAAGCTCGCCGGGATCGGGCAGGCGCGCCTCGTGCTCGATCTTTCGCCGATGGGCGATCTCGTCGAGGCCGCGGCCAACTTTTTCTCGCATTTGCGCGCCCTCGACGCCTCGGGTGCGGCGGCGATCGCGGTCGCGGCGATCCCGCAAGACGGCCTGGGCGAAGCGATCAACGACCGGCTCGCGCGCGCGGCGGCGCCGCGGAGTTAAATTCACCCTCCCCCTTGTGGGGAGGGTCGCCGAGCGAGCAAGCGAGCGATGCGGGGTGGGGGTCGTCAAGAGTCTTGCATCATAGTTTCCACCCCCACCCGGCTCGCCGCTCACGCGGCTCGTCACCCTCCCCACAAGGGGGAGGGTAAAATTAAATGCCGCCTCGCTCAGAGCCCATCCTTCGCCCTCGCTCGGGATGACGATATAAGGTTGTTGCTATGCCAAAAGCGGGGACAACTGCTGCCCAATCATCGCTCGATCGCTTCGCGGCGATCGTCGGCGAGAAATACGCGATCCGCGACGCGGGCGAGATGGCGCCCTTCCTACACGAGCCGCGCGGCCTCTACGAAGGCCGCGCTGCGCTCGTGCTGAAGCCCGGCTCGACAAAAGAAGTTTCCGAAATCCTCAAGCTCGCGCAGGAGACGAAGACCGCGATCGTGCCGCAGGGCGGCAATACCGGCCTCGTCGGCGGACAGATTGCGTTCGACGCCCGCGCGGTGGTGGTCTCCACCGTCCGCCTCGACAAGATCCGCGAGGTCGACGCCGCCACCAACGCGATGACCTGCGAGGCCGGCGTCGTGCTCGCGCGCGCGCAGGAAGCGGCGAGCGCCCACGACCGGCTGTTTCCGCTCTCGCTCGGCGCCGAGGGCAGCTGCACCATCGGCGGCAATCTCGCCACCAACGCCGGCGGCACGCAGGCACTGTCCTATGGGGTGGCGCGCGACCTCGTGCTCGGGCTCGAAGTCGTGCTCGCCGGCGGCCGCGTCTGGCACGGGCTGAAGAAGCTCAAGAAAGACAACACCGGCTACGACCTGCGGCATCTGTTCATCGGCTCCGAGGGCACGCTCGGCATCATCACCGCGGCGGCGCTGAAGCTGTTTCCGGCGCCGCGTTCGAGCGCAACCGCCTTCGCCGGCGTCGCGAGCCCGCAAGACGCGCTCGCGCTCTTGAATTTCATGCAGGCGCGTTTCGGCACGGCGCTCACCAGCTTCGAATTGATCGCGCGGCGCGGCATCGAATTCGCGA
>Ga0075436_100003062_pt1 | contig 11454 bp, 10 predicted proteins | sample RhiMethybrSRZTD5_FD_75303 | JGI IMG/M metagenome (GOLD analysis project Ga0075436, IMG submission 75303) | Populus rhizosphere microbial communities from Tennessee, USA - Rhizosphere MetaG P. TD hybrid SRZTD5 | ecosystem: Host-associated > Plants > Roots > Rhizosphere > Soil | place: USA... | reverse complement strand
GCGTCGATCAACGAGCGGACGCACACGCCGGTGTTCACGCTGGCGCTGATCACGGTCTGCTCGATCCCATTCCTCTACATGGCCGCCTATTCGGCCAACTTCCTGAAGGTCGTCGCCCTCTCGACGATCGTCGGCTTCCCGACGTTCGTGCTGGTCGGGATCGGGGCGATCCTGTTCCCGTATCGGCGTCGGCCGGCCTACGAGGCCTCGGTGTCGAACATCTCGTTCCTCGGCTTGCCGCTGCTCGTCTACTTCGGCATCGGCTCGATCCTGGCGGGCCTGTTCGGCGCCTGGCTGTGGTTCGCGTACCCGACGCTGGGCCTGCCGCGGGCCGGCGACGGCATCGCCGCGCAGCTCCTGACGAGCCCGTTCCGCGGTGGCCTCGCCCTCGTCGTGTTCGACCTGGTCCTCGGCGCGATCATCTACTACGCCGGCAAGGCGTGGCGGGCGTCGCAGGGGATCGACCTGTCGCTGAACTACCTCGAGATCCCACCGGAATAGGTTCGTGGGGTTTCTGCGGCGCAAGCAGGCGGAGGGCGGCGATGCCGCCCTCCGCCTCTACTACGCCTCCGACATCCACGGCACCGAGGTGCTGTGGAAGAAGTTCCTGAACGCGCCCAAGTACTACAAGGCGCAGGTGCTCGTCATGGGCGGCGACATCACCGGCAAGATCGTGATCCCGCTGGTTCAGGAGGACGACGGCTGGTCGGCGCAGCTCTTCGGCAGCAAGCTGCGGGCGACGACCGACGCCGAGGTCGACGCCATCGAGCGCCGCATCCGCGGCAATGGCATGTACCCGTACCGCACGACGGCCGCCGAGGTCGCGCGGATCTCCGGACTGCCCGAGGCGGAGCGGGAGGAGTGGTTCGAGACGGTCATGGTGCACACCTTCGACCAGTGGATCGCGCTGGCCGACGAGCGGCTCGAGGGTACGGACATCCGCTGCTTCGTCATGCCGGGCAACGACGATCCGCCCCGGATCGAGGACTCGATCCGCAAGGGCCGAAACGTCGAGGCGTGCGACGAGGCCGTGGTCGAGTTCGACGGCTACTCGATGCTCTCGCTCGGCTACTCGAACCGCACGCCGTGGGACTCGCCCCGCGAGCTCGACGAGGACGATCTCTATGCCCGCATCGCCGAGCTGGCGACGCAGGTGCCGGACATGGCCAAGTGCGTCTTCAACCTGCACGTCCCGCCGTACGACTCGCGCCTCGACACGGCGGCGGAGCTGGACGACGACTTCAACATGGTCCTGATCGGCAAGGAGCCGCACATGATCCCCGTCGGCTCGACCGGCGTGCGGCGGGCCATCGAGGAGTTCCAGCCGATCGCGGCGCTGCACGGCCACATCCACGAGTCGGCGGGCGTGAACCGGATCGGCCGCACGCTGTGCGTGAACCCCGGCAGCGACTACCACACGGGCCGCATCTCGGGCTGCCTGGTCACCCTGCGCGGCGACCAGGCCCAGCACCAGTTCGTGACGGGCTGAATCGGGGTCAGACCCCACGCAAGAACCGTCACGGAAGTGCAACGCGTTCCGTTCGGGGTCTGACCCCGGTCTGGTGCTAGCGGCAATCGGGGACAGTCCCCGCATGCGGGGACTGTCCCCACTCCGCGAAGCGTCACAGAAGTGTCATGCGTTCCGTTCGGGGTCTGACCCCGATTACCAGTCGGCCACGGAGCCGTCGTCGTGGAAGTAGCGCATCAGCGGCTCCTGCTGGAACGGGTGCTTGGCCGCCTCGCGCTCGTCCACCTCGACGCCCAGGCCGGGCTCGGTTGGGAGCTCGGCCGTGCCGCCCTCGAAGGGGAGGGTCTTCGACAGCACCTCGAACCGCCACGACACGTCGGCCCGCCAGGTCTCCTGGATGATGAAGTTCGGCGTCGCGAAGGCCACGTGCATCGAGGCGGCGTGGCCGATCGGGCCGGTCGAGGAGTGGGGCGCGAGCGCCGCATGGTAGGTCTCGCCGATCGCGGCGATCCGGCGCAGCTCCGCGATCCCGCCGCAGTGCACCGCGTCGGGCTGGAGCACCGAGCAGGCACCGATCTCGAGCAGGTGCGCGAACGGGTGCCGGGTGCAGAGCCGCTCGCCGGTCGCGATCGGCACGGTCGTCCGCCGGGCCAGCTCGGCCATCGCCCGGGGGTGCTCCGGCGGGCAGGGCTCCTCGAAGAACCAGGGCCGGTACGGCTCGAGCACCGTGAAGTACTGCGGCGCCATCATCGGCGAGCAGCGGCCGTGCATGTCGACCATCAGCTCGACGTCGTCGCCGACCTCGTCGCGCACCGCCGCCATGACCGCGTCGGCGTGCCGCAGCGCGCCGGCGCCGTCGAGCCGGCCCGTGCGGGGGATGACGACCTCGAGCTTGATCGCGTCGAACCCGAGCTCGATCGATTCGCGTGCCCGCTCGCGCGCCTGCTCGGGCGTGAGGGCGTGGTAGACCGAGTGCATCTCGCCCCCGCCCAGGTGGTCGTACAGCCGCACCGTGTCGCGAACGGCGCCGCCGAGCAGCTGGTAGACCGGCACGCCGAGCGCCTTGCCGGTGATGTCCCAGCAGGCATGCTCGATCCCGCTCATCGCCGAGCACTCGACCATGCCCGGCCGGAAGAAGTGCTGCCGGTACATCATCTGCCAGATGTGCTCGATCCGGCGCGGATCCTCGCCGACGAGCAGCGTCCGGTAGTCCTCGACGCAGCCGACCACCGAACGCGTCTTCCACTCGACGGTCGCCTCGCCCCAGCCGACGAGGCCCTCGTCGGTCGACACCTTCACGAACACCCAGTTGCGCATCTCGGCGTTCACGACGACCGTGTCGAGGGCGGTGATCTTCACGACAGGCGGTACCTCGGCGGCCGCTCGCCGGCGGTGACGACCTCGGCCTTCCCGGAGCGGAGCATCCGGCGAACGTGGCCGTGGACGACGAACATCAGGTTCACCGGCTCGGAGCCGAACGGGCCCATCCGGTCGTCGGCGTGGTCGCACAGCTCGGCCAGCGTCGCCGGCCGCTCGAGCCGCTCCTCGAGGGCGGAATCCATGCGCGCGACGAACGCACGGCTCTCGGCCATGAAGTCGGCGATCTCGGCGCCGGTGCGGATCGGCCAGTGCCCGGAGTGGAGCTCGGCGGCGCCCAGCGACTCGAGCATGTCGATCGTCGCCAGGTAGTCGTCGACCTCCTCGTACGTCGGCCCCAGGGCGGGCGACCCGTCGGCGGCCGGGCACATGCGCCAGTGGACGGCGTCGGAGCTGAACAGGAGGCCGGTGGCCGGCTCGTGCAGCACGAGATGCCCCGCCGAATGCCCGGGCGCGTGCCGTGCGACCAGCCGGCGGTCGCCGACTTGGATCGTCTCGCCGCCCGCCAGGCCGACCTCGACCGCCGCCGGTGCGCCGTAGTTCGCGCGCATCCACAGCTTGTCCGCGTCGGGATAGCCGACGCGGTGCTCGACCTCGAAGGCGCCGTAGCGGTCGGTCAGCAGCCGCTCGGGCTCGGACACCATCATCCGGTCGGCGAAGCCGCAGGCGCCGACGGCGTTCGGCAGCACCTCGCGCAGCCCGGCGAGCCCGCCCTGGTGGTCGACGTCGGGATGGGTCACGACGACCATCGTCACGTCGCCCGGATCGACCCCGGCCGCGCGCATGCCCGGCACGATCACGTCGCGGGGCGTGGCGGTCATCCCGGTGTCGACCACGATCGCCTCGTCGCCGTCGGCGATCAGGTACTGGAACATGTTCCGCGGGCCGACCAGCGACTCGCAGCGCCAGGTGCCCGGAGCGATCTCCGTCAGGGACATTGAACGATCAAGTAAACCACACTAGACTGGCCCGATGCCGAGCCCGACCGACGCCGCAGACGGCCCTCGCGGCCGCCACGCGAAGATGCTCGCGGCGGTGGGGCTCGAGCCTCCGGCACGGTCCTGGTCGGAGTCCGGCGGGCGCTTCGCCGACGGCGCGCGCTACCACTTCGAGATCGCGAGCGTGGAGGGTCCGGTCGTGCTGCGCGGCGTCCTCGCCGAGGCCGACGCCCAGGGCGTCCGCGTCCACCGCGTGTCGCAGGGCTCGGGCGTCATGATGCTGTCCGACGCCGAGCTCGACGAGATGGCCGCGATCGGCCGCGAGCGGGACGTCGAGGTGTGCCTCTTCCTCGGCCCGCGCGGCGGCTGGGATACGGGCGGCCAGGCGCTGGTGACCGAGGCCGCCGCCGGCGTCGCCCGCGGCGCGGAGGCGGTCGAGGCGTGCCTGGCGGAGGCCGACCGGGCCTGTGCGCACGGCATCCGCAGCCTGCTTGTCGGCGACATCGGCGTGCTCGACGTGCTGGCCCGGCTGCGCGCGGCGGGCGACCTTCCGTCCGATCTGCGCTTCAAGACCTCGGCCGTGATGTGCGCCGCCAACCCGGCCACCGCCGCCCTCTACGACCGCATCGGCGCCGACACGATCAACGTCGCCACCGATCTCGGCATGGGCATGCTGGCCGCGATGCGCCGCGTGACCGAGCTGCCGCTCGACCTCTACATCGAGGCGCCCGACGACCTGGGTGGCTTCGTGCGCACCTACGACGTGCCCGACATCGTCCGCGTCGCCGCGCCCGTGCACCTCAAGTTCGGGCTGCGCAACGCCACCTCGGTCTACCCGACCGGCGGCCACCTCGAGGAGGTCGCCGTCGCGCAGGCGCGCGAGAAGGTGCGCCGGGCCGCCCTCGCCGACCGGCTCCTGCGCGACCTCGCCCCCGAGCTCGCCTAGACCGTCGGCACCCCGGCGCTCAGGCCGCCGTCGACGACGAACGCGCCGGCCGTGCAGAACCCGGCCTCGTCAGAGGCCAGGAAGAGCGCCATCGCCGCCACCTCCTCGGGCCGGCCGATGCGGCCGAGCGCGTGCATCCGGCCTGCCTCCTCGCGGGCGGCGGCGGGGTCGGCCTGGATCTCGAAGTAGCGCTGCGCCATGCCCGTGTCGATGTAGCCGGGGCAGATGCAGTTGCAGCGGATGCCGTCGCGGCCGTTCTCGAGCGCGATCGCCCGGGTCAGGTTGATGACCCCGCCCTTCGCGGTGCAGTAGGCGGCCAGGGCCGGCTCGACCCAGAAGCCGTTCACCGACGCCATGTTCACGATCGAGCCGCCGCCGATCTTGCGCATGCGGGGGATCGCCGCCCGCGCGCACAGGTAGACGCCGCGCAGGTTCACGGCAAGCACCCTGTCCCAGTCCTCGGGCGGCGTGTCCTCGAGGGTGTGCTCGTACTGGATCGCGGCGTTCGAGACGATCGCGTGCGGGCCGCCGTGGCGGTCTGCGGCCGCCATCACCGCCTCGATCTGGTCGGCGTCGGAGACGTCGCAGCGGTGCCCCTCGGCCCGGCCGCCGGCGGCGACGATCGCGGCGGCCGTCTCCTGTGCTCCGGCGCTGTTGACGTCGGCGCACAGCGTGAGCGCCCCTTCGGCTGCCAGCCGCTGCGCCACCGCCCGGCCGATGCCGGTCGCCGCGCCGGTGACCACGCTGACCTTGCCTTCCATCCGCACGATCGCTCCCTCCCTCGACTCCGGGTCCGCGCCGAATACTCCGCCACTTTGACGATCAAGTAAAGTGGCCAACCGTGAAGAGCACGTCCGGCAGGCGCCCGACCATGCGTGACGTCGCCGAGCACGCGGGTGTCTCCGCCCAGACGGTCTCGAACCTCGTGAACAACCGGCTGCGGCAGATGTCGGACGAGACGCGGCTGCGGATCGAGGGTGCGATGGAGCAGCTGGGCTACCACCCGAACCTGACCGCCCGCAGCCTGCGCTCGGCGCGGACGACGACCATCGGGTTCCTGCTGCTCGACGAGGGCGCGCGGTACCTGGCCGATCCCATGACCGACCAGGTCATCGCCGGCGTCGGCGACGTGGCCCGCGACCGCGGCTACAGCGTGCTCATCCACGCCGGGTTGCCGGGCCCGCCCGACCGCGGCCTGCTGCGGCCGGTGCTCGAGTCGCGCGTCGACGGCGTGCTGCTCTTCCTCTCCGGCCCGCCCGAGCAGCGCCAGTGGTACCCGGCCCGCGCGGCCGAGCTCGGCGTGCCCACCGTCATCCTCGAGGAGGCCGGTCCCGATCACGGCGCGCAGATGTCGGTCACGGCCGACAACCGCGACGGCGCCCGCCGCCTGGCCGACCACCTGATCGCGTCCGGCCACACCCGGATCGCCTTCATCGCCGCCCGCCAGCCGTGGCCGATGGTCGAGCAGCGCCACCGCGGCTACTGCGAGGCGCTGGCGGCGGCCGGCCTCGAGCGCAACGCCGACTTCGAGCTCTTCGAGGGCATCTGGGATGCGGCGGACGCCGGTGCGATGGTCGACCGGCTGCTCGACCTGCCCCAGCCGCCCACGGCGGTCATGGGCGGCAACGACCTGCTCGCCATCGGCGTCATGCGCCAGGCCCGCGCCCGCGGCCTGCGCGTCCCGGACGATCTGGCGGTGACCGGCTTCAACGACTTCGCCTTCGCCGAGTTCGTCGAGCCGCCGCTGACGACGGTGCACGTGCCCGGCTACGAGATCGGGCGCACGGCCGCGCAGCTCCTGATCGGCCATCTCGACGGCGAGGCCGACAGGCAGCCGCAGGTGACCCTTCCCGTCGAGCTGCGCCTGCGCGGCTCGGCCTGACCGCAAATGAGCATCCCCGAGGAGGTCGAAGCGCATGGCAACTGAGCAGGGACGGCGATCGCTCGAAGGGCGATGCGCGGTCGTCACGGGCGTCGGCTCCGGCCTGGGGCAGGCGATCGCACGCGAGTTCGCGGGAGAGGGGGCGCTCGTCGTCGGCTGCGACGTGAACGACGCGGCCGGCGAGGCGACGATGGACGGCATCGGCACCTACCTCCACGCCGACGTCTCTCGCGAGGCCGAGGTGGAGGGGCTGGTCGCCGCCGCGATCGAGCGCCACGGCCGCCTCCACGTGATGGTGAACAACGCGGCCGTCCAGATCGAGCAGGAGCTGGCCGAGACGACCGAGGAGCAGCTCGACCGCATCCTGGCCGTGAACCTGAAGGGCGTCTTCTTCGGCTGCAAGCACGCGGTGCGGGCGATGCGGCCGGCCGGCGGCGGCGCGATCGTCAACATCGCGTCGATCCTCGGCCTGGTCGGCGACGGCATCCTGGCCGCCTACTGCGCGGCCAAGGGCGGCGTGCTCGGGATCACCCGGGCGACCGCCGTCCAGTACGGCCGTGACGGCATCCGCTGCAACGCGGTCTGCCCCGGCGACATCGACACGCCGCTCGTGCAGGCCTACTTCGACACGGCGGCCGACCCCGCCGCGCTGCGGGCCGAGATCAGCGCGGAGTACCCGCTCGAGCGGATCGCCGCGCCGCGCGAGGTCGCCCGCGCCGTCGTGTTCCTCGCGGGCGAGGACGCATCGTTCATGAGCGGGCAGCCGCTCGTCGTCGATGGTGGCCTGCTGGCCACGTGCTACTGATGGGCGCCCGCGTCGACGACCGCTGGGCCTACAACGGTCTGCGCGTGATCCGGCTCGAGAACGCGCGCCTCGCGGTCGACGTCATGCCCGAGCTGGGCGGGAAGATCCTACGCCTGGTGGACAAGCGCGGCGACCGGGACGTGCTCTGGCACTCGCCCCGCGTGGAGCCGCACCGGGCCGAGCTGCATGCGAACTTCGACGACCACTGGCCGGGCGGCTGGGACGAGGCCTTCCCCGGCGGCGCGCCGTCACCGAACCGCTACGGCGACATGCTGCCCTACATGGGCGAGCTGTGGACCACGAACGCCGAGCACCGCATCGTCCGCACGGGGCCCGACGCCGTCGAGCTCGAGCTCGTGCTGCAGACGCCGATCACCCCCGCCCGCTGGACGCGCCGGCTCGTGCTGGAGCGGGACGACCCCGTGCTGCGCATCGACTACCGGCTCGAGAACGCCGGCACGATGCCGTTCGACTACAACTGGGGCTTGCACCCGGTCGCGGCCATCTCGCCCGCCCACCGATTCGACGTGCCCGCGAAGCAGGCGGAGGTCGACGAGAACGGTGGCGGCACCCTGGGGGTGAAGGGCGACCGCTACGAATGGCCGGACTTCAACGGGCTCGACGTGCGCCGTGCGCTCGGGCCGGACGCCGGCTGCTTCGCGCTCCACTACCTGACCGAGCTGCGCGAGGGCTGGGTGGCGACGACGGACACGGGGGCCCGGCGCGGCTTCGGCCTGACGTTCGACCGCGACGTGTTCCCGGTCGTGTGGCTGTGGATGGTCTACGGCGGCTGGCGGGGGTACTACCACGCCATCTGCGAGCCGTGGACCGGCTATCCGAGTCCCCTGGCAGAGGCGGTCGAGGCCGGGCGCGCCCGCATACTCGACCCGGGCGGCGTGCTCGAGACCTCGGTCTCGGCCGTCGTCTACGAGGGCGTCGAGTCGGTTTCGCGGTTGGGCGCGGACGGGTCCGTGGCGGGCTGACGGGATGCCGGCCGCCCCCGCCAATTGGCATTCGTCGCGTGCGCCAATTGCGAGGTTGACGAGCCCCGCGCGAGTCCGGTAACGTCACCCTCCTTGAACGATCAAGCACCACTCGTGGGCAGCGGCCTTCGCACGCTCGCAAACGGCCTTGATCATCCGGAGGGCGTGTGCTGGTGTCCCGTGGCCCGTGCGGTCTACGCGGGCGGCGAGGCGGGGCAGCTGTACCGGTTCGCCCTGGACGGCGGGGCCGTCGAGACCGTGGCGACGGTGCCCGGCGGGTTCCTGCTCGGCCTGGCGGTCGACGCCGCCGGCAGCGTCTACGCCTGCGACCCGAACGCCGGGCACGTCCTGCGGATCTCGCCCGTCGGCGACATCGAGCCGTTCGGCGACCCGGTGGGCTATCCCAACTACCCGGTCTTCGACCGCGACGGCAACCTGTGGGTGACCGACTCGGGCGCCTGGGACGAAGTCTCCGGCGGCCTGGTGCGGATCGCCCCCGACGGCGCCACCGAGCGCGTCGCCGGGCCGTTCCGGTTCGCGAACGGCCTCGCCATCTCGGGCGACCACATCTACATGGTCGAGTCGCAGATGCCGGGCGTCGTCCGGATGCCGCTCGCGGGCGGGGCGTTCGAGCCCGTCGTCGCGCTCCCGCGCACCGTTCCGGACGGCCTCGCCCTCGACGCCGAGGGCGGCCTCTGGATCGGCTGCTACCAGCCGAACCGGATCTACCGGCTGGCCGCGGACGGCCGGCTCGAGGTCATCGTCGACGACTGGACCGGCGAGTACGTGCTGTCGCCGACCAACCTCGCGTTCGCCGGCGAGCAGCTCGACGTGCTCGTGCTGGCGTCGCTCTGCGGCTGGGCGGTGAAGGCGATCGATCCGGGGGTGCGCGGGGCGGCGCTCGAGCGGCCGGAGCCCGGCGATCGCTGACGTCGTCGTCATCGGCGGCGGCATCCTCGGCGCGTCGGCGGCGCTGCACCTGGCCGAGGCCGGCGCCGGCGACGTCGTCCTGGTCGAGCGCGAGCCGGCGCTGGGGACGCAGACCACCGCGGCTGGGGCCGGGTTCGTGGGGTACTGGGCCGGCGAGCTCGAGGCCGAGCTGGCCGAGTACGGCATGCGCTTCTACACCGGCCTCGCCGACCGGGCCGGGGCGGACGCCGGCGTGCGCAGGGTCGGGCTCCTCTTCCCGGCACTGTCGGAGCCCGGCGTCGAGATGCTGCGCCAGGAGTACGAGCGCGAGCTCGGCTTCGCGCCCGACGTCGCCATGATCGACACGGCCGAAGCGGTACGAATGGCGCCGATCCTGGACGCCGATGCGGTATTTGGCGCCCTGTACCAGCCGGACGGCCACCGCGTCGACACCGTGCGGGTCATGGCCGTGCTCGCCGGCGAGCTCGAGCGCGCCGGCGTCGACGTTCGCACGGGCGTGGCTGCCGAGAAAGCGCTCGTCACGGGCGGCCGCGTCACGGGCGTGCGCACGTCGGCCGGCGAGATCTCCGCCGACGCAGTCGTGAACGCCGCGGGCGCCTCGGCCCGTGCGGTCGGCGCCCGAAACGGGGTCGACATCGCCGCGGTGCCGCTGCTCGAGTCGCGGTTCACGACGGAGCCGGTGGCGGGCGTCGGTCCCGACCTGCCGATGATGCTCTTCTTCGAGCGCGACCTGCTCTACCTGCGCGAGCAGGCGGGCGGCCTCCTCGTCGGCGCGATCGAGCACGCCATCGCGCCGCGCTCGCGCGTCGACCTGGCCGCGCCGCCGCGCACCGCCGACCTCTCCGACCACGCCGCCATCGAGCACGAGCAGCTGGCCCGCGAGCTGGCCGACGTCATCCCGGCGCTTGCAGCCGCACGCGTGCGCGAACGCGCGAGCGGCCTGCCGACGTGGACGCCGGACGGGCGCCACATCCTCGGCGTCGCCCCGGAGATCGAGGGCTACGTCGTCCTGGCCGGGTGCAACGAGTGCTGCGTCACCCACGGGCCCGGCCTCGCCCGCATCGCCGCCGAGCTCGTCACGACCGGGCGCACCGAGACCGACATCTCCGCCTACCGCGTCGACCGCTTCGCCGAGCCCGGCGCCGACGAGGTCCAGGCGGCGGCCGAGAGCCAGTACCTGATGCGCCACCCGCCCCAGGCGGGCGTGGCCGCGACGCCGTTCGGGATCGAGCTGCCGTGACCCGCGAGCTGCGCAGCGGACGGTGGTTCGGCACGCGCGACGTCGCCGGCCTGATGCACCGCTCCTACCTGAAGGCCGAGGGCATCTCGCAGGCCGCGATCGACGGCCGGCCGGTCGTCGGCATCTGCAACTCGTGGAGCGAGCTCGTGAACTGCAACATCCACTTCCGCGGCCTCGCCGAGGCGGTGAAGCGGGGGGTGCTCCAGGCCGGCGGGCTGCCGCTCGAGTTCCCGACGATCTCGCTCGGCGAGGCGTTCATGAAACCGACGACGATGCTCTTCCGCAACCTGATGGCGATGGACGTCGAGGAGACGATCCGGGCGAACCCGTTCGACGCCGTCGTCCTGATCGGCGGCTGCGACAAGACCGTGCCCGCCCAGCTGATGGGCGCCGCCAGCGTCGACCTGCCGACGATCATGATCACCGGCGGGCCGGCCCAGCCGGCGGTGTTCCGCGGCGAGCACATCTCGAACGGCACCGACCTCTGGCGCTACACCGCCGACCTGCGCGCCGGTCGCATCACCCAGGCCGACTACGACGCGCTCGAGGCGGCGATGGTGCCCTCGGCGGGACACTGCCAGGAGATGGGCACGGCGTCGACGATGACGGCGCTGAGCGAGGCGCTGGGCATGGCCCTCCCAGGGACGGCCGCCATCCCGGCCGTCGACGCCCGCCGCGCGGCCGCTGCGGAGGCGACGGGGCGGCGAGCCGCAGAGATGGCGCTCGTCGGCGGGCCGCGGCCGTCGCAGATCCTGACCGCGGGTGCCTTCGACAACGCAATCACGCTGCTGATGGCCCTGGCCGGGTCGACCAACGCCGTGATCCACCTGCTCGCGATCGCGGGCCGGCTCGGCGTCGACCTCGAGCTCGACCGCTTCGACGAGC